>ERZ795053.979-NODE-979-length-36441-cov-5.429149_pt1 | contig 36441 bp, 34 predicted proteins | sample MGYA00375137_ERZ795053 | MGnify/ENA primary metagenome ERZ795053 (study PRJEB30182, sample SAMN05720284) | activated sludge metagenome | isolation source: Anaerobic digester | place: Hong Kong | collected 2014-12-17 ...
CGATCTTCTTTTTGATGTACATGTATCGGCTACAACGGTCTATGACAAGGAAGGCAACCCTGTGGCGTTGACATCCGCCTCCATAGAGGTGACGGAGCAGAAAAATGCCGAGAGGTTGTTAAGCGAAAGTGAAGAAAGATTTAATTTGGCCATGGAGGTCAAGAACGAGGGTATTTGGGATTGGCATATCGTTAGTAATGACGTTATTTTTGATAACCGATACTACACAATGGCCGGTTATGACCCGGGTGAATTTGACCAAAAGTTATGTTCATGGACTGAGCGTGTTCATCCTGATGATTTATCGATTTGTAATTCTGCAATTGAAGAATATTTTATTGGCAAAACCGAATGTTTTGATGCGGAGTTTCGTTTTAAACGTAAAGACGGATCATGGATGTGGATACAGGGACGAGGTAAAATAGTTGAGTGAGATGAAAATGGGGAGCCATTAAGAATCGTAGGCACTCATACAGATATTACGAAACGCAAACAGGTAGAGGAAGAGAACCAAAAACAGCTTGCCGAGAAAGAGCTGCTGTTGCGTGAAGTGCATCATCGCGTTAAAAACAATATTGCCAATATAGCAAATCTATTATCATTACAGGTTGGCTCTACCTCGAATATGGAAGTCAAGACTGCGTTACAGGATGCCGCTTCTCGTGTGCAAAGCATGCGTATACTATATGACAGGCTTTTGGTATCGGACGATCTTCGCGAAATACCGGTAAAAAATTATGTGGATACCCTTATAGATTCTATAATACAGGTTTTCTTTGATCGGAAAGGTATAAGCATTAAAAGAACAATTACTGATTTTAATATTGCTGCAAAACAGGCGGTAATTATCGGTATCATTATTAATGAGCTGTTAACAAATGTCTTTAAATATGCGTTTAAAGATAGAGAGCATGGTAATGTTCTTGTTTTGCTGAAGAAAAATAAAAATGTGGTTAACTTAACTATCGAGGATGACGGTATGGGAATTGAGTCTAAAGAAAATGTTAATAACAGTCAAGGATTTGGTTTAACCATTGTCAAAATGCTTGTGGAGCAGTTAAACGGAACCAAAAGTATTGAAAATAGGAATGGAACCAGAACTGAAATTCGGTTTGAAATATAATTAGGATAAAGTTCCGAATAGTAACTGAAAAGCAGATTGCTTAAATGATAACAGAAAGAATTTTATCTTTGAAGTCTTGCATTCTATAAGGTTTTTGCATATAATCACAAAATCCATAATTTTTATAGTTTTCGATTACGGGATCGTTTGAATAGCCGCTGGAAATAATAATTTTGGGGTCATTAACAAGAGTGTGTACTTCTTTAGCGGTTTCGACTCCTCCCATCCCGCCGATTATTGTAAGGTCAAAGATAAAAATATCGGGTATGGTTTTGCTAATTATACAATTTTTAAGTTTTTCGATGGCTTCTTCACCAGTAGAGGTAATTATCGCTTCAATATTAATATGTTTACACATCTGTGATAAAACAATTTGTACGCCGATATCGTCTTCTAAAATAAGAGCTGTTTTATTATCGTATAATTTGGTTGTTTTTTCTGGCAGGTTATCTGTTTTTTTCATTTTACTTGCAGGCAAGTAAATAATAAATTCTGTGCCACGATTATGTTCAGAAGTAACGCCAATATATCCGTTATGCTTTTCGATGATTGAATAGCAAATGGATAAACCAAGACCGTTGCCGTCACTTTTTGTTGTAAAGTAGGGATTGAATATTTTTTTTAAATCTTTTTTTGGGATAATTGGTCCACTGTTATGAAAAGCTATTTTTACAGCCTCATCGATTATTTTGCCGTTATCGGGTCTTGTAAAACTTGGAATATTTACACAGCGTATCGTTAAGGTTCCTGAACTTCGCATTGCCTGCTTGGCATTGATGACGATGTTTTGTATTACCTGTGTTATTTGACCAGAGTCGGCGTTTAAGTTCCATAAATTTTCAGGGATATCATAGGCAACCTTTATTGCGCTACCGGATAGATGAAACGAAACGGTATCCATCAAGATGCTTTTTGTGTCGGTTACTGCTTTAACCGGACCTCCTCCTTTGGAAAAAGTGAGTAATTGGTTTGTAAGTTTTCGAGCCTTGTAAGCGGCGTTTTCAATCTCAAAAAACGACTTTTCTATCTGTTCTGGGTCAGGTTCTGTATATCGAAGCAATGATATATTGCCTACTATAGTAGCCAGTGTATTGTTGAAGTCGTGGGCAATTCCACCAGCCAAGATTCCTAAAGATTCAAGCTTTCTGGCCTTTTCAACTTCTCGTGAACGGTCAGCAAAAAATTTCATAACGCCGATCATGCCAAGAATTATGAAGCATGACAAACCAATACTGAAAAATGAAAAAACTCTTATTGAAAATAGTCCACCGTTAGCCAGCTCTCTTGATGCAACAGCCATATCGGCTATTCCGGTAATGATTGCGATTATGGCGCCAGTAAAGGCAAGCTGGATATGCCTTTTTTTGTGTCTGGAAAAAGATTCGATTGCCAGACAAATAATGGAAAGTAACGCAATAAATGCTATTATAACATCCCTGATTTTATATAGAGGACCGGCAATGCCACGGCCTATGTTCCATAAAGCTGTATATTGTGATGGATGGTTTTTGATAAGTAAAAAATAGTCGGGATGCCAAAACGCTATAACAATACATAATAGAGAAAAAAGTAGAGTGGACAGTAAAACAAAAAATATTTTTTTTTGTTTTACAGAAATGTTTGTAATTTGAAACACAAAAAAAAGCATAGCCGGTATGAATAGTGTAACGGTTAAAGCCTGGAGGCGGTGAAAAGAAAAGGCCGCTACAGGATATTGCATTATTCCCAGAATGATTACAGAGGCCTCAAACGCAGTAAGAGATGTGCCCAGAAGCCCTAATATTGCTGTTGATAGGTAGAGCATCTCTTTTGAGGTTAGGTAAACGTACAGGGAAAGAATTGTTCCTACAAAAAGTATTCCTGAGCAAAAAACAAGCAATGTTGATGGTATTAAAGCTGTTAATAGTTCACTGTTCATTCCTGGATCCTGTGTATTATCATGTAAATAAATATATGGTTACATAGTATAATGTCAAACAGTAATTTATGCATAAAGAACTTTGATATAAGTTTCTTATTTTGAGTTTAAAATTATCAGAATATATGAAAGCGGTTTTGTACGTATGTTTATACGATATCATGAATTGGTTGACAGTTAATTTGGTTATAAAGTAAATTTATAGAAATAACATTAAAACCGATCGGAGGATTGAGTGATAGACGAGAAGAGTATAAGCTCACTTAAAGGGCTGGTTGACAGTGCCGGCACTGATTACGCGGAGATTCGTATTTCCGAGATAGACAAAACGATTTTCTCTCTTAGAGGTGATAGTGTGGAGACCGTTTCGTCGGGAATTTCTTTAGCGGGTTCGGTTCGAATATTTGACCGGGGAAACTGGACCTTTTTGTCGTTTAATTCCATAGAAGAAGTACAAAATCATTTATTAAGAGCGAAAGAGCTGTCTATGAAATTGCCAGCCCAAAAAAAAGAGCTAAAAAAACAGTCGAAACCTGTTAGCATAAGGAAAAAAAGTTCTCCTGTTATAGATTTTGCCGAGATTACCCCTGAACAAAAATTTGCCCTTTGTAACGAATACAACAATATACTAAAAGGTTCCCCTCGCATACAGACTACACGTACCATGTACCGTGATGCAAAATCCAGAGATATTTACGTTAATAGTGAAGGCTCTGATATGTATTATGAAAAATTACATTGCGGGGTCTCTCTTTCGGCAATAGCTAAAGAGGGTAACGAGATACAGACCTACCAAGAGTCTTTTGCCGGTTATGGAGGGTTTGAGCTTGTTAATAACAGACATGCTGAGGCCGAGAAGGTAATTGCAGTTGCGTTAGAACTTTTGGAAGCACAGCCGATTGAAGGTGGCAAGTATTCTGTAATAACCGACCCGCGCCTTACCGGAGTATTTATACATGAAGCATTTGGACATCTTTCAGAAGCCGATTTTGTATATGAGAACAACCGAATGAAGAAGCTGATGACGCTGGGTAAGGTTTTTGGGCCACAATTTTTAAATGTTGTTGATGATGGTTCAATTGAAGATGCAGTCGGTTATATCCCCCTGGATGATGAGGGAGTCGAACCGCGTAAAAATTATTTAATAAAAAACGGTGAACTATGTGGTCGTCTTCACTCTCGTGAAACCGCGGGCCTAATGAATGAAGAGCTAACAGGTAATGCCAGAGCAATTTCAGCCATGGCACAACCTATTGTACGAATGACCAATACCTATATTGAAAATGGAAAAAATACAAAAGACGAGCTTTTTGAAGAGATCGGTGACGGAGTTTATGCTGTTAATGCTTTCGGAGGACAGACAAATCTGGAGATGTTTACCTTCTCTTCGGCATACGGTCGAATTATCAAAGACGGAAAACCGGGAAAAATGGTGAAAAATGTGATGCTCTCGGGTAATGTTTTTGATACGCTGAAAAATGTTAGAATGGCAGCGAATGACATGCAACTATTTGGAGGATTGGGAGGCTGTGGAAAAGGTGGACAAGGACCGTTGCCTGTATCGTTTGGCGGGCCACATCTGCTAATTGACAATGTACTTATCGGAGGCAACCAGTGAAAGGATTGAACGTTGATTTTTTGAATTCAAAATGCCGCTGGTATGATATAATTGAGGTTGAAAGCCGGTCTACTCCTGTACAGTTTAAAAACAATAAACTTTACAGTATAAGGGAAAGTTCCAGCAGTGGTTTGGGACTTCGTGTAAACAGTGGCGGCAAAACAGGAATTACTTATACAAATGATACAAAGCGTGTGGATCAGCTTGCGGAGCGCGCTGTTGCGTTAGCCGCATATGGAGATAAGGAAGATTTTGATCTCCCATGTGGTGATACAGAATATCAGAGACCAGTACGACCCCAAAAGAAAGAGTTTTGTGTTGATAGTGAAATTGAAAAAGGAAAAGCTGTAATCGCAACGATTGAAGAGAAATATCCAGACGCGGAGATTAATATGAGTATTACCTCCGGTAATAGTAGTTCCGTTTTACGAAACTCAAACGGGCTTGTTTATAGTGATGATTCGTTCTCTTATTCAGCTTCTTGTTCTGTTTCGCTTGTTTTGGATGACGGAACCAGGATCGAGACAGGAACAAGCAAGGTTGCTTACAATCCGGAGCCTCTAAACGGTTTTTCGGAAGAGATAGTATCCATAATTGATATGAGTTTAAAGACAGCAAAATTGGACAGCGGGCGAATACCAATGATTTTGACACCAAGAGCTCTTCGCTCAATATTGAGTATTCTTATGGGAGGTTTATCAGCTGAACAGATATATCGTAAGGTTTCTCCCTATGAGAATAAGATAGGCAACTCTATTTTTAATAAGGCGTTCACTCTTTTTGATGATCCTTTGATGAAGGATTCTCCTTATAGTTACGGTTGCGATGACGAAGGTGTAGCTTCTGAAAAGAGAGCTCTTATTGAGAACGGTACAGTAAATGGTTTTATTGCCGATCTGAAATTTGCCTCGCTTCTTGGGGTGTTGCCTACTGGTCATTCTTCACGAAGCTATGCGTCTAAACCGGGAGCATCTTTTTCCAATATCGAAATAGCGGCAGGCGATATTCCGTACGAAAATATAATAAAAGAGTGTTCAACCGCTATAGTGGTTAATCAGTTTCTGGGTTTGGGGCAATCTAATACATATAAAGGTGATTTTAGTGCAAATGTTGATCTGGGTTTTTTGGTAAAAAATGGAGAGATTGTTGGGCGATTAAAAGATTGTATGGTAAGTGGTAATGCTTTTGATCTTTTTGCTGGTGATATCCGGGTATCATCGGATGTAAAAGAGATACCCGGGGCAAGGCTACCCTACATGTTGTTTGATGGGGTAAATTTTACTGGCTGATTCATGTAAAAGTGCCGTTTATTCAAAAACAATAGTTTTATTTCCGTTAACCATAACTCGGTCTTCAAAAACAAGCCCCAAGGCTCTTGAAAGGACAATTTTTTCGACATCACGTCCTTTGCGAGCCATTTCTTCCGCAGAATTTGTGTGGTTTACGGAGACAACATCTTGGGCAATGATAGGCCCTTCGTCCAGTTCATGATTTACAAAATGTGCTGTTGCTCCAATAATTTTAACACCACGTTTAAATGCCTGCTTATAGGGGTTTGCTCCAATAAATGCCGGTAAAAAAGAGTGATGAATATTTATGATCCGATTTGGATAGAGAGAGGTAAACGCCGGTGTTAAAATTCTCATATATTTGGCTAGTACGATATATTCCGGATTATACTGGTTTACCTGCTTGATTACCATCTTTTCGTGTTCTTCGCGACTGAGGTTTTCGTGAGAAATGTAATGAAAGGGAATGTTCATTCTTTCAGACAACTCTCGTAAATTTTGATGATTGCTGATTATAGCGAGAATGTTGGCGTCAAGGTCACCAAAAGCATGTCTTATTAGAACATCTCCCAAGCAGTGATGCTCTTTGGTGACCATAACGATAATGTTTTTCTTGCGCTTTCCTGTCAGGTTAATGATTGAGTTTTCCGGCAATTGGGTACTCAAATCAGAGTAAAGTTTACCGGAATCAAAAAGACCGGTAAACTCGGTTCTCATAAAAAAATGGTTTTGATCCTTCTCGACAAATTCATCATTCTCGAGAATATTGACCCCATGACTGGCCAAAACCCCTGTTATTTTGTTAACAAGCCCAACATTGTCGGTACAGTCAATTAATAGCCGGTGAATATTCATCTTGTTGGACTTCCCTGTGCTTTTTGAATTTCTCTTTGAAGCTCCTTGTCCCTTGTTGGAAAAATCATAGTTTCGTTTTTCCAGTTTCGGGTTTTTGGAAAATATTGTGTTGCAAGGGCTAAACTTTTAAATGAGGGTAAAATTCTTGTAAAACCCTTGTCATCAGTAACTTCAATTTCGTCACTTTTAACGCTGAACGAGACGCTGTTAAGAGCAAGGCGAGTGTAAAGAGCTTTATTTGTTCTGGATGAGATATTGCGTGTTACATGAGAGCTGTATAAGACCACAGCATAAGTGTAGTCTTTGTCGAATAGATAAATTAAACGGTTTTTTTTGTCGACAACTATCTGAGAAAAATCTGTAAGTGCTACAACACGACCCGAGTTCATATGAGGAGTAACCATTGCCAGCATCATTCTAAGTTTAACAGAATGCATGACTCTTTCCTTTAGTTTTTCCATTTCTGCGTTAGCTTTTTTGCGCTCAGCGGCACTCATCTTCGGCCGCCCCTTGTTATAGGTTCGTGTAAGTGCGTTAAAGGTTGTACCTTTTGGATAAGATGAACGGGCATAGCCAAAATTACTGTGGTCGGTATCCATTTTTTCAGGTGTAGAAATAACAGTTGTTAATTCAGTGTCTTCTTCGGTAGACAGTTCAGCAGTTTTTACTACAGGAACAATTCTATAATAAAGCTTAAGACCTTTTGTCGTGTTGATGTCTTCCCAGGTTGAACCGGAAGCTTCTGCAATTTTTTTATATGGAGAATCAAATTTGTCGGCTCTGTAAATATGATAAATAATTTCTTCAGTTACTTCGGGATCGGCTTCCCAGCTAAGTACAATTTTGTCGGCATGTTCGCCCTTTGATATATTTAGCAATTCAAATTTCTCGAACTCGTTTTCAGGTTCAGTTTCAGGTTCTTCTGAATCTGGTTCTATAGCTGTTGGTTCTTCAGTTGTTTTTTTGGGTAGCAAAGTTGAACATGACGTAATATAGAACATTGATGCAATCAATATCGTGATTAGAATAAGATGTTTCATAAAGCCTCCAGTTTTATAATTGTGATGCGACTATTTCTATAGTGAATATGTGCTACAAATCAAGTCTTTTGTTAAAAAAAATATGGCATATCAGATAATTTGAGTTTGATAATGTATAAATTTAGTATTAAATTAAAATGATATCAAAATCGGTAGACTTTGCCAAAGTTAATTTAGAATGATAATGTCACGCTTTGTTACAGGTGAAACCACAATAAGAGAGGCAATGCCGCCCATGCCGTCATACGCAGTATCGCTATTATAGATATCAGGAGACCAATTGCCATCAATTATAAATTTGTATCTATATTTCCCTTCGGGAAGATTGATTTTTGTACGCCAAATATTGTTTTCGTCTTTTACAAGCGGGTTATTCTCAGGATTCCAGTTGTTAAAATCGCCTGCGATCGAAATATATGATGCTTCACGATTATAGGTTCTAAATTCTACATAGTCGATACCGTTTTTTCTTATGAAACGGTATGTTACGGTCTTGTCTTCTGGTGAAGAAGCCGGATATGCTATTGATAAAAAAGATCCACTACCATCATCAATTGCCTCCGGATTTTCCGGATCTGATATCCATATACCGTCTACAAGAAACTTGTATCGCAAAGCAGCTTCAGAGGTGTACTCGGATAAAAAATAGTACCAGATTCCGTTTGTACCTTTTTTCATAGGCCTTGGTGTCCATTGACTGAAGTCTCCGGCAATTAAAACAGATTTGGAGCCACGGCTGTCGTAAGTAAAAAGAGTCCCAGTTTCGGTACTTTTGTTGCGTACAATATGCGGAATGATTTTAATCTCATAGGGTGCCTGGGCTTTTGTCAGGGTTTTAAAAGAGTACTCGTGAACTGTGTCCGGGGCCGATAGCATAATAGTATGCAGAAAAAGTATACTAAGTAGGATGTAAAACCTCATTGAGACCTCTTTTAAGCATGTTAATATCAAATTTTAAGTTGATCTACTTATATTTTCGTAGAAACAGGTAAAACTATTGATTAAAAAAAGAGTTTTGTTGATTTAAAGCGAATTATAAAGAATTAAGTTTCATTTAGTAGTCAGGTAAAGTTACCGATAATTAAAAAGGTATTGATTTTTATAGTATGGATATTATATCTGATTATGTCGCTTGTAATTCTCCATATGGAACGAAAATTGGTTTATTATCAATAAAACGGATGATTATGCTGATGTACAAAATAGTAGTTCGGGTAGTTAATGGCGGTAATTAAAGAAAAGCCGGAGCCGGTAACCTACTCCGCCGAGGAGTTGGCTGAAATTGAAAGAATAGTCGGAACCCTTCCCGGTAGCACCGAGAAGAGCTCTGACGGTACACTTATGTCTTTAAATGATGAGCCCCCTGAGGAATTATCTTCTCAACCGGATCAGGCAGATTATTCTGCTTACAATAATGATGATTTGGAAGATCTTGCTTTAGAGCCTGATTCATTTATTGAGGAAGATGGATTCGAAGTTGAAGAGTTGAATCCGGAAGATTCCTCAGAAAATATCAGTCTGGATGCGGATGATTTATCCGCTTTACCCGAACTTGATGACAGCTCGATATCATTTGACATTGGCGAGCAGGAACCCTCCAATATTGAACCTGACATGCCTTTTGATCTGGAAGATGAAATTAGCAATGATGATATTTCAGCTTTACCGGATGAAGATATTTCTTTGGATAATTTTAATGATATTGGTGCTGATCTATCTTCGGATGAAGGATTGGATGAGTTAGGTGCCGGATTTGATCTTTCTGATGCTGACGATGATGCTATCTCTGACCTAGATGATGGGTCAATGATGGATCAGCTTAATGATTTAACTGCGGACGAGGGAGACTCCATAGATTTGGATGACTTGGCTGATGATGAATTTTTATCAGCGTCATCTGGTTTGTCTTCCGGAGACAGTGATGACTCTGTTACGATTGATGGTGATGATGAGATGTCACTCCCTGATCTCAATTCTCTTGATATGGATGATTCTTCTTCTATTGAAGAAGGTGATCTCACGGAGCTACCGGATGTCGGTTTTGATGATTTGGACTCTGATTCGGTAGAAAATGATGCTAGTGAGGTTGATGATTTTTCAGATCAGGACATTGATATTGGTCTTGATGATTTGAGTGATGATATTGGTGAATTGCCAGATATTGACCATACGGACAGAAGTAATGCCGATGATATCTCAAATCTTGATGATATGGATGATATCGGAGCCATGCCGATAGATGAGGATATTGAATCAAGTTCGATTTTGGATGATCTTGAACAGATTGGAACAGGTGATTCCGGTATGTCTTCTGGGCTGGATATTGATATGCCAGAAATTGAACCTGTTGATGATCATATCGCAACAGAAGGATCCTCTGCTTCAAAGAGTGGAGACTCTCTTGAATTAAGTGCTGATGAACTTAACAAGATAAAAAAATCACTTCTACTTTACCCTGCCGGTTTAACCGCAGCGGTAAAAGATACAATTCTTAATGATCGTTTGTCGCCAAGAGATACGCGCCGTGTTGTAGATATGATTCTTGAGGGACGCCCTGATCATAATATTCACAGGTTTCTTGAGAAGAAACTGGGCAAGGCTATCGATTTAGAACATGGAGGAGTGAAAAGACGAGTTATTCTCTCTCGACCTGAGTATAGCAGTGAGGGGCGGGCACGCCAGAAGATTCTCTTGCGCCGAACCCGGAATATTGGGCTAGGGATGGTTTTAATTGCCGTGTTGTCAGCTGTGGGTTATAGAACACTTTATATTCCTTACAGGGCAAATTCCCTTATTGCAAAAGGAACCGAGTTAATAAGACGTCATAATGAGCCCAAGTTTCCCGATTACAAGGAAGCGGAGCAGATATTCCAGCGTGTTCACGATGATTATATATCCAATTATATAAGGGCGTATAATGAGTATGGACGAGCATATTTTGACCGTAAGCAGTACATGGAATCGCTGCTTAAACTTAATCGCGGTTATGAACTGGTTTCGGATAATTTTACCGGCAAAGATTCAATACAGCTTTTAAATAATCTGGGATATTTCTATTCTTCGAATAAAGGTGTCAAGTTCGATGATTTTTTCAATAAATCGATAAAGAAAAATCTTGATGAGTGGTATTTCAAAAAATTATCGAGATTGGACGTTGTTAATAACCAGTACGACCTGGCAATAGATTTTTATAAAAAAGCATTGAGCCGTGATAGCAAAAATATGCAGGCCTTATTGGGTATTGGTGATGTTTATATGAACCAGGGCGAGTTCTTAAAAGCTCGCGCTTATTATGAAAATATTTTGAAAATTGATCCTGACTCTGTTGCCGGACATTCGGGTCTTTTTAATCTTTTTGTGGAAAGGGATAATTTTCCGGAAGCTATTTCCGTGTATGTGAATCTGCGCAACAAAGGGATGCTTGAAAATGTGCCATCACCGTTATTGGCAAAAGGGGCGAATTATTTCTTAGGAAAAGCTAAAAGTGATAAACAGAACATACGTATTGATTATGGTATAGAATCTCCACGATTAAAAGATATTAATGATCAACCATTTCCGGTTGTTGTAGAAATCCTCAAGGCGCTAAGGAACAAGGATCCCGATTATCCGCCGCTTTATGTAGCATACGCGCGACTTTCGATAAAAGAGGGAAACTTTAGGCTTGCTAAAGAGTATCTGGAAAACGGTATGAGGCGTTCTGAAAAGGCTGGATACAGTTATTTTGCCGGAAATCATCTTTTAGGAGAATATTACTACTATACACGTCAACCAGCTTTGTCATTTAAACATTTTAAACAGGCTTTGGTCGATTACAGTAATCCGCCAGAGTACGCGTTTGAACCGTATTACAAAGAAACTGAAAATCCTGGAAATACTAACGCAATGCTGGGTAATATATTTTACTATTTCTTTGACAGGGTAAAATATCAGACAGGTGATCAGGAGATGATGACCGAGATGGATCTCCGCAAAAATGAAGAGCTGATGGGGAATTTTTCTATCGCAAGAAGCTATTACGAAAGAGCTTTGGAGATGGGATTCGAATCGCCAGAGTTACATTATAATCTTGGAAGAGTCTATTATCTTAATGGAGAGTATTCTCGAACACGTGATCAGTGGTTAAATCTTTATGACGAATTTACTGTTTCACCCGAGTTAATGCTTGGGCTTGGAAACGTATTTTACAAAATGGGTAACTACGAAGCGGCCAAAGCTCAGTTTATGAAGCTTGCTTCCATCTACGAATATGAAGCCGAATCAATTTATCAGGTAGTGCCTGATAATCGGGAACATAAAAAGATCTTTCAAACATTGGCAACGGCTTATAATAATCTTGGGGCAGTTTATCAACAACAAAATATTCTTGATCAGAGTGCTATTTGTTACTGGAATTCAATAGAGCTTTCCCGTAAAATTGGAGAGGAGAGCGCTTTTGCCAGAGTAAATCTTGGTCGTGGAGTTAAAGAACGTGAAATGCCCGCAGAGCCAATTTTTGATGACAATATTCCCTACAGTATTAGCTATTATACAGAAGAGATGCGATGGAGTCGCTAGTTTCGTTTGCTTAAGGTAAGCATTCATCAGTTTGTCCTTGATTTTTATCATGGTAATAAATGGAATAGTTCACAACTGTCGTTCACAACTGTCGTTCACAACTGTCAATTTTTTCTTTTTAATATGACTATTAAACTAATAGTTATTGGAATTCCGCATTTAATGATCAATTGAGAGCGAAAGTAATAATTTAAAGCTATAGCTCCATATGTATTAAGAATTTCCATTACATGTAATGAAAATATTATATTTAATAGGTATCCCCAATTGATTATATAAAAATATGAATCAATAAAACCAAAATCAAGATGAAATATTGCTATAATTACATAGCTTAGAAATATTATACTCGATAGAATAAGGCATATATAGGCAAGAATGTATTTTATGTTTCTTTTTGTTACTAGTGCCGAGATTGCCAATACAAGGGTTAATACCAACACCGTATTCTCCTTTCGCTCTTTGTAGCGAACATCTGCTGTTTAGTTGCTACATTAAAAAATAAAACTAACAATGTAATTGTCAATACCTTAAAATCAGTTTGTTAACAATAATAATCAAGCATAACAAAGAGAAAACTAAAAATAGTTATTGGTGCACATTGCATAAACTCACATAAATTTATATCAAAAAAAAGATTTTTTGAAGAATACGGTGTCATTTTTTTCGAGATTCCTGTTATATATATAAACGTGGGTGAACAAGTACCCTTTATTATGTGAGGTAATTATGAATGCAATAATTAAAATAACAGGTTTTGCGATGATTCTTTTGGGCTCGGTATCAATTGCTTTTGCAGAGACTTTGGGAAGTAGCAATGATTTACCGTTTAATGAAAACCAGGAAGAGGTTAATGTCAGTATTAAACAAAACTATGCTTCCCAAAAAAAGCATGGCAAAAAAACAGAAACTCTTTTTGGCTCTGAGGAGTTTTCTGTAACAGGTTTTGGTGGCCCGATCTATTCGATGTCAAATGTTGAAGGCAAGAACTATCACTTTGTCGGTGGTCGTGGAGGAGCAGTATTTAACAACACTTTTGTTTTGGGCGGAGCCGGATACGGACTTACCTATCCATATAAGCGTCAAGATTTTTCCGATTCTGCCTATCAGGGCTCGGAAGATGAGGTGGAAATGGGATACGGAGGTCTTCTGATTGGTTTTAACATGTTTCAAAAAAGTATAATCAATGTGTCTTTTCTAACTGTGGTCGGTGCAGGTGGGCTGGTTGTAACAGATAGTCGCGATGACGAGAGTGATGCTGATAGCGATTATAACACAAGCAATAGCGATGAATTTTTCGTTTGTGAGCCAACTTTGATGATGCATATGAATATAACCAAATGGATGCGTATTGGTGCTGGTGTATCTTATCGTTATACACGCGGTATAGATCTTGCTGAATTTAGTGATTCAGATTTTAGTAATATATCCTATGTGGTTGCCGCTGAATTTGGATGGTTTTGAAAAATTTAGTAGATTTGAATTAGTTAAGTAATGTCAAAACCCGCGAAAGCGGGTTTTTTTGTGTTTTTTTAAAAAAGTTCGCCCTTTTTTTTGATTTCATCGTTATAGTATATGATTTCAAAAAAAGGAGGGTAGAATATGAAAAGGGGGTTGTTGGTTGTTTTATCAGTAATCATGTTAGTAATATCATGTGAATTTGATCCGGCAAATTTTGATGTTACAGTCGGAAAAGATTCGGACGCGTCCATAACCGATATTATTATACCAGATAAACAGTACACTATTGATTTCAACGGTGATGATATTAGGTTAATCGTTGATATAGTTGAAGAAGAGCTTTCCGAATTGCGAACAGAGACTGTTTTTAAAGGCGAAACTCTTAAGGTTGACGGGAAAATTGCGTCAAACGGAATATCAGTCTGTGATTATTCTAATTCTACTATTAATCCAGTTGTATTTATTATTACCGCAGAAGACGGTACTGTGAGAAACTTTAACGTGACAATATCGGCGGTTGATTCGGATATTGGTGATAACCAGGATGGCTCATCAAACGATGTGATAAAACCCGGGCTTCGTGATAACTGTGCCGGGTTAATGCCGGGTACGAACCTTCGCATAACAGAAGTTATTTTTCATGGAGACTCGGTTGATGATGAATATTTAGAGATATATAACCCTTCAGGCGAGGATATTAATCTTAACCGTAGCAGTTCACCCCAGGACGAGTTCAGAATATATCGTTTAACAAGATCGGGAAACCTTAACCATGTTTTTTCTTTCCCTAAAGACAGCTATATTGCTTCAGGACAAACACTCAGAATAGCCAATAGCAATAGTATCAAATATGTCGAAAGTGATTTCTTATTTGATGATAAAAAAGGGCTTATTGCTTCTAACGAAGGGGTATTGCTTTTAACAGTTTTTACCTGTAATAGTGGAATTATTGTTGATCTGGTTTGCTATGGAATATCGACAGATTGGAACATGTGGCCGGAAGTTATTGTCGATACTAATGGGCCATCGATATATTCGTCGGTAGAAGAAGCGGTTGGAAATGCTGGAAGCCCAGTTCTTCTTAATATTTATTGGCCATCAAATCCGGTTGCTATAGAAACCGGCGTATATGGAATAAGGCGAACTGATAAATCCCAGGATACAGATACTGAATCTGATTGGGGAGTAATTCAGTGAAATTTGTAAGAATACTATTGCTTTGGGCTGTTTTTAGCAGCTGCGCGATTCCAGAGCCATGGGTGCCCGAAAAAACATCTGTCGGTATTGTGTGTGAAGTATCTTTTGATCCGTATGTTAGCGAACAGTTGGTTGTCGAACTAATTAAAAATTCAGAAAAAACAGTAGAAATGGCGTTATACGGTTTTTCAAATGAAAAAATAGCAGATGAACTTGTAAATGCTTCTAAAAGAGGCGTTGTTGTGCGGTGTGTAACCGATTATGATTCACAGAACGAAGAGGGTTGGAAAATTTTATTTGATGCTATAAAACGAGGAGAGAGGGGGCTTGATGTAAGATTGGTGAATCTAAATGGAATAATGCATAACAAGTATATTATTGTAGACGGTAAAAGTGTGGTTACAGGTTCTACCAATTTTACATCGGGTATGTTTAAGCATTTCAATAATCTTGTTGTATTTGATAGTCAAAGCATGGCATTGGACTTTGTTAAAGATTTTGATGTCTTGTACGCTGGATTTTCTGGTCCGGACAAAGGATGCTCTCTTGAACTGAATTCTGACAATAATGGATTTAATAGATTATATGGAGATGGAATCCGATGGAGCGAAAAGAATCATGTTGTAGATGATTTAAATGTGGCTGTATATTTTACTCCTTACCGTGCCATATTTCCTTCGTATTTGGCAGATTCGCCGCGTACATTTTCTTTCTTTGATTATGATATCGGTACTGAAAGTTGTGCATCATATGCGAATGCAATGAATACTGTGTTCGCATTGATTGAATTGGCAAAACATAACATTTATATTCTTAGTTTTGCATTTACCGACAAGGTAATGATGGACCTGCTTGTGGATGCAACTGAGCGTGGTGTTGAAGTTAATGTGTGTAGTGATTATTCACAGTTTAGATCTAGCTATTCGCATTCTGGAAAGAGTGTCGAAGCTCTTGCCGAAAAGATAAATTCATTTAAACTATGTCGTAAGGATGATGGAGGCCTATTGCACCATAAAGTAATATTAATTGATGGCGATATTGTAGTTTTGGGTTCGTTAAATTTTAGCAGTAACGCAGTAAATTCAAATGATGAAAATTTTCTAATTATAAAAAATGCGGAATCGTTATATGGGCTCTTTTTGGCCGAAGCTGGCCGGGTAGAAAAGTATTGCCGTGAAATCGAGGCCGCGGATGCTTTATAAACACTGTATTATGGCTATTCTTCTGATTGTTTATGCATGTGAGGTTCCAGAAGGTAAAAGTGACATTAGTATAGAAAAAGGAGATCAGACCTTTATCCAGAAGCTTGAAAAAATGGACAATCCAATTGGTATTCTTCCGTTAAGATTCAAACGGGACTATACTTCGAGTATCGTCTATCAGAACGAAAATGATTATTATTCATATTTTGTTTTTGATGAAACCAATGCCTTAATGATTTTATCAGATAATCCGCTCTATTATATCTGTTTTCCTACTAAAGACAGTTATTTTCATCTTCTTTCCGAGTATAGACAACTTTCTAAAAAAACAGAGCCAAGTAAAAAAAATCCGAACAGTATTCCGGAAGAATATGATTATGGTAACAGACGCTTAAAGCTCTCTTTTATTCCTAATGAAGCAAGATACTCTAGCAGGGGTGGTGAACTTATTGATATTAACAAAGATAATAATGATCCGGAAAAACTGATATCTATTGCTTCGAAAGTAGGAATGTTTGTCCCGGATTTCAAGGAAGAACGTATTTACAATATTCTTGCGAAACGTTTAAGAAAATTATCTGTAGAATTAACGCAAGTCGCCGCGAAGGTTTCTTTCCCGCCAGATTTTGATGCCTCATATTTAACGTATCATATAGAACCAAATATTCCTCTTGGATTTGCATTTTTTTCGGGAGAGAAGCTGATAGTTGATGAAGAAGAATCAGACAAGATAGCTGCTGAAGATTTTATTATGTTTTGTTCAGTACCTCTTGGCAATTCACAGAAGATAAGTGAATCGTATCTTAGTAAAACAGAAAGTGGTCGTAACGGATTTATAATAACCATACGCGGTGATATAGAAGAGTTTAAATCCTTTCTATCAAGTGAAGGTTTTCCTTTTGATAACGCTGGTGAGTTGCCGGTTTCACTTGTTCTTGAGGATAAATTTGATGAAGGTCTATATCTCGAATGTAGCAGTAAGGAAAGCATGTGCTATACAATCTCTGTAAACAAAGGTCCAGATGTTCCTGTTAAACCGGACAAAATCGGCGATGGGCGGTATTATTTCAAAAATATAATTCGAGGAAATGAATATTGTGTTAGGGCATGGCGTTCTGAAAGAAAGATCGAGCTTTTAGCAGAATCGATAATATATTGTCCGAAGATAATAATTAGTGAACTTATGTTTTGGGGGTCTTCTTATCGCAAAGAAGATGGAGCAAACGATGATGACTGGATTGAAATAGTAAATATAAGCACTGATCCGGTTAATCTTTCTGAATATGATTTCATTATAATAAATACAGCTCTTACTCAAAATTTCTGGTTTGGGCCTTCTAATCATGGAACAGAATCACATAACGCTTTAAATTTCGTTCTAAATCCAGGTGAACGATGTGTTGTTGCTCTTATGGTTGATGATAAAGATGGTGTTTCAGGTGAATTTTATTTTGACCAGGGTTGTTATCCTCTTGATTCAAAAATTGTGAAGAAAGGAACTCTATCCAAAAATTCAATCGGAAAGGGATATCAAATTTCAATATATAACAATGAAAAACTTGTTACAAATGTTGTTACGAGTGATAAATACGGCTCCAAACTTCCGTTCACATCAATGGTTCGACTTGCTGACGGTGAGTTCGCAACTTCAAAAAATGATTCTGGTTATCCGGCAGGGGTTGTCTATGAAAAACGAAACTTTTGTTCACCGGGGTATGCTGCTCCTGGTGAGATGTAGTCTGTTTTTAATAATAATTTCTTTTAATATTTCGGTGTTCTCTCAATCAAATGCTTCACTGATTGTTTATTCGCAAAACGCGGCTTTTTTTGCAGATAATATGGATTATACGAGTTATAGCGAAGATGACTATGAGAAGTATCGAATTGACCAAAATGATAACAGTGATGACAGATCGATATTTTATTTAAGCAAAATCGGTATTGGAGCAGATTACGCAACTGATAGGTTTAATTGTGTAGTTCGTCTTGATAAAGATTATTTATGGGGTGGATTTGATAAGTACAACAGCAGTAATTCTGGATTATCCGTAAATACATTATATGCAAAAGTAACACTTTTGCCGTTTGTTTTTTTGAAAACGGGAAGATTTTACAGCTCTCCTGGTGGAGCACTCTATGATTATGTGTTCGGAGACACCATGGATGGTGTTAGACTGGATGTAGTTTCGCCGTTAGGGAAGATCCCGCTGTTTCTGAATCTGGAAGCGGAAGTATATGCGCAAAACGGCAAGCCTGCAGGAATATATGGGAATTTGAAGGATGACGAATCGATGCCGTTAAATGATTTTAATGGTGATACTTCAAGTTATCGTTGTGGTATTGTTACTGGAGTTGAACCGGTCAGGGTGATAGGTAACTTTCTTAGGTATGGAGCATCGCGAGACAGTGGTGCGCAGATAGCGGAAAATGGGAGGTCACCTTTAAATAAGTGCGATGAAGATTACCTGATTTTGACGGGTTTACGGATTGGTACTGCCGAGAAAACAAAAGTATTATCATGGGATATTACCGGGCTTTATTCGCAAGGTAGAGATAGTCGTTATTCGGACGCTATTATGTATAAAGGCTATGCAGTGCTGGCTGCAGTTAATATGGGTAATAAGCAGAATGATGGGCTTAATCATCTTTTTTTTCACACTGGTTTTTATAGCCCCTGGTTTTGTGGTATGCGTTCTAATACACCCGGAGGAGTAGCTACTGATCAGATGAAAGGTTACGTTTATGCGCCAGTTGCTGGGTATAACGGCTTTATCGATAATAGCAAACGAGCGGGTGATGGCCAGGGGTATGATCTGACTGCTCCTAAGGCATATCTAAAAACTGGTGGGCGAGTCAGTTTATCATCTTTTTCGTTTAGAATGAGTTATATCTCAATTTTTGTTAATGAGAGTGAAGACATCTGGATGCGAAAAAATCCGTTGTTTACATATATTGGATCCGAGGGTGAATTTGAACTGGTCTATTCTCCAGGAGTGTTTGCCCTGAGTATGGGTATTTCGTTATTTAAACCATCTGAGTATTATGAAAAGCCTAACGATGATTTGTCGGCATCGGGAACAGATATTTTGTACGCATTTTATACAAAACTGGATTATTCTTTCAGGCTTTTGTAGGCCTTTTATGTGATTTTTAAAGAAAAATGTTGAACAAATGGTTGTTGTTGAAGAAATGTCCATGTCAAGATTTTGTTAATTGCCGGATCAAAGTGGTTCATGGCGCTGATATATTAAGGATTGATTAGATGAACTATTTATCTTTTTTTAGAAAAAATCCCGGGGTGCTTGTTATCGGGTTTATGCTTACTTTTTTTTCAAGTTTTGGTCAAACATTTCTTATATCTCTTTTTGTTCCTGACATCATGAAAGAGCTTGCAATGAGCAAGTCGACTTTTGGTTCTGTTTATGGAGCCGCAACAATATTAAGTTCTATGACTCTCGCTTATGTCGGTAAATATGCTGACACCATGGACATACGCAAATATACGGCCGCTACTCTTCTTCTGCTGGCGATCTCTTCTGCTGTTACCGCTGTATCTGTAAATATTGTGTTAGTTTTTGTCGGTTTTTGGGGATTGCGCTTAGCAGGTCAAGGGCTGATGTCTCATATTTCGAGTACATCCATATCAAAGATTTTCAATTCAGAACGGGGTAGCGCGCTCAGTATAACTTCACTGGGATTCGCAGCTGGTGAGATGGTTTTTCCGGTTATTGCTGGGATTCTTATCCTCTATTCGGGGTGGCGTTTTTCCATGTTTGTTAATGCGATAACCGCTCTGTTGCTGATACCAGTTATATATATATTCATGACTAAAGTAGCTTTTCATAAAACCGGTGAGTCAAATATCAGAAAGGTGCGATCACAAGAATTTTCGCGAAAAGATCTTTTTGGAGACCTTAATTTCTACATTATAGCCTTATGCTCTTCAGTCATTCCTTTTGTTGTTACGGGACTTTTTTTTCATCAGGGCGCCCTTGCCCAGTTCAAGGAGTGGCCTATGACTTTGCTTGCAACTTGTATGACTGGTTATGCGTCGGCAAGAGCAGTTTTTTCTATTGTAGGAGGAAGACTCATCGATAGATTTTCAGCAAGGGTGCTTTTCCCAGTGTTTCTGATGATTTTTGGTCTTGCACTTTTAACCGTGACTTTCTTCGCTTGCCCAGTGGCCGCTGCTATATATCTTTTTTTAACAGGTACTGCAATCGGAATTAGCGGCCCAGTCAAGACAGCTGTTTTGGCCGAATATTATGGAACCGAAAACATCGGAGGCATCAGATCTCTTTTCTCAACATTGATGGTTCTCTGTACAGCAGTTAGTCCAGCTCTTTTTGGTTTGATACTGGATAATGATTTGCCGTTTACATATATTACAGGTGGATCATTTATACTTGTTACATTCTGTATTGGTGCAGGATACCGTTTAAGTATTGCTAGTGAATCATTTTTGGGTAGTGAAGCTTAGAGATTAAAAAATAGCGCTTTTTTAATCTCTTTTCGAACATAAACATTAATTTGTACCGGTTTAATCTTCTGGAGAATAAACTTTGGAATTATCTTCATTTAAATGAATTTCAATATCATCTTTATCGTTGACTGTAATTGTATATGTAATTGCAGAGTACTGATTGTCGCTATCAAGTGAGCTAACTAAACCGCTGTTTACTCCTTGATGATAACCTAGGCCATAATAAATAGCATCGTTTTTATCTGATAGATCTTCCGGAAGCCCTTCAATATAAACTTTTGAACCATCTGCAAATTCTAAAATCAGATTAAAAAATCGGATGCAGTTGTTCAGCTCCTCATCGTTATAATCTGAGTCAAAATGTATTAAACCAATTTCAGAGGATTCGTCAGGTTTAAGAATGGAGTTATCATAATCGGTGTTTCTATTTATTGAATCGTTTATTACATTGATGCTGGAAATTGTAAGTAATGCTTCGAACCAGTAAGAAGAGTTGTTGGATAGATTGATGTAAATAGAGTGTGTGGGTACTGGTAATGTCGTATCATCATCTGACAAATCTAAAAAATTATAATCAAAATCTGAAAAGCATCCATTTAATAAAAATAACAGTATTAAGAAGAAAAATCTTTTTAAATGCATAATTAACTCCTTGTTGTTTCACAAAATTGTGTAAGAGCTTGCAATAATTTTGAGTATGCTATTAAATATTATTTGTCAATAGTTTTAATTTTTATACAGAAAAATTCTAAAACCGAGTAAAATACTACTTTGCTTGAATAGCATAATTCAAATAAATTGACACTTAACTGGAAACTGTTTGCTGATAGTTATTAGAAATATTAAGAGTAATAAATATCAGAGTAAACAAAAAAAGCTTGTAACTTTAAAAATATAATTATAACCAATATAAAATATTTATTAAAATTGGAGCCTATTATGAGATCTGGATGGAAATTTGTTATTATGTCTGTTTTGGTTTTAACTATTTTTGGATGTACTAGTGTAAATATTCAAAAAGCTGAAGTATCAAGGGTGAAAACGGTTGCGCTGGTTGGTTTTGAAATGTACAGACAGACAGATGGTTCAACGTTTGGTATTGTTGGGGATTTGGTTTCTTCAAAAAAATTGAGTAAAAATGAGAAAGATTTGGCTGAAAGCTGTTATAAAGTATTAACTGCTCAATTGGGTAAAGAACAGAAATGGAAATTTGTTTCTATTGATAAAATTAGAAACAATAAAGGTTATGGCAAATTCTTTAAAGAAAACGGAAGAGCAAGTAAACTTATCTTGAATATTGGTAAAAGGTATAAGATCGATGGTATTGCCACTCCAAAGGCAATTAGTGACATGTCTTATGAAGAGAGACAAAATTTGATAAAAGAGCTTGGAGTAGATGCAATTGCAAGTTTTGATGCTTTTATATATCAGGGCGAGTCGCTTAGCATTGCTGGTTTTGAATATAGTAAGTATCGCATAACTCTTGATTCATTTGAGGTTTATAGCAATACCAGCAAGGATCCAATAGTGTCCATAAAAGATCTTATAGGCGATACTCCGGAAACGGGTCATTTTGCTGCTAACATTAATAATCTGGTTAAGCTTAAAACAAATACTGATAAGGGTATTCTAGGTGCGACATCAGAAATAGCCAAGAGTATTTCTGAAGAAATGTAGTTGTTATATAATTAAATATATATCGTTTTTAAAATAGTTGGTATTACAACATGTCCATGGTATTTTTTAGATTATCACACCATGGACATCGTATTGTTTATAAAGATAAATTATCTCCGGTTTAATGATTGGCTAAAAGCCAATTAACGGGCTTCGGATCAGAATATAGAGGTCCTTGCAGATGCCCCATCCATGTATATTCACTAATATTTATAATCTCTATTTTTTTTGGGCATTTGTTATCAGATAATTGTTATAAAAAACAGGGGAAAAGAGGCATCGTATACGGTTTATTTTAAGTGTTAATTTAAAAAAGCAGGTTTAGGATTGCATAATTAGATAGAGATAAATTACATAGATATAGAATATGAAAAATACACTGCAAGGATGGATAATGTGGGGAGATCAATTTTTTTAGCTCTGGTTCTGTCACTTTTTGGCTGCGCACAGCTACATAATGTGCATATTACAGAGTTTGAGGCCATAAACACCGAGGGCGAACCGTTTGAAATTATTGTAGATGAGGCCGGTTTTTCAAGTGATGAAGCCATGAGTCTTGTTCAGGAATCACATAAAAAGAGTAATTTTGGACAGTCAAGCGAATCAGTAGAATCATTAAGAGCGATTCTTGCTTTATCACAGTTTGGCCCTAAAACCGGAAACCCGGTTTTCTATACCGATTATCTGGATGAAATTGAAAAGAAAATTCTTGAAAAATGTCCAAGCGGAAAGGTTGTTAATCTTGTAAGTATCCGTGAGACTCGTAAAAGCATAATAGTTTCGAGCGAGGTTGTTAGAATCCATGGAGTGTGTCTAAAATGAAAAAATGTATGATGATGCTACTGCTAATGTTTTTTATGTTATCTTTGACTATGTGTACAACCTTGCATAGTGTTTCGTTGTCGCAAATTCCTAAAAATCGCAACCAAAATATTTATGCTGAAGCTAGTGACTGGGCGTTTTTGGGAATTAATTTTTCTAATGACATTGTTGAAGAGGCGCAAAGTAATTTAAGGGCGAAATGCCCCAACGGTAAGATAACAGGAATATTAACAAAGTTTGCTGATTATAATTATCTTTTTGTTGTTAAAAGGGAAGTTACTTTAAATGCTTTTTGCGTATCTGCAGAGCAGACTAAAGGTGATATGGAATGAGACATGCTATATTGCTTGTTACAATTATTTTGATTTTGTTTGCGACAGCCTGTACCCACGCCGTTCATTCTTATAATGTCGGCAATTATAGGGATACAAATGGGCGCATAGTCTCTCTTGCCCAAAGTGAGCCAATATCTGTAAAGAAAAGCAGACACGTAATTCTTGGGTTTGTTTTTGACACCGATTATGTTAAAGAGGCATATGATGAACTTCTGAGCCGTTGTGAAAACGGAGAAATTACCGGCATACAGGTTCGCCATATAACCGATTTAAGCTTTCTAAACTATACAGATCATATTCAGATTACAGCAAGATGTGTTCGCTAGGCAACCTTAGTCAGGTAATATTAAGCATAAATTTAACAGCAGGATGTTTTATTACTATCCTGCTGTCTTTGTGATCGGCTTTCAGTTTAAACTATTTATTGATGTTTTAATTCTGAAAAAGCTGAAAGACTGCCTGGGTAGGAGCCGTTTACAAACTGTGGACTGAGGTTGGATAAATCTTAATAGGCAATTCTAAAGGTGCACTCTGGGGCTCCGTTTGTAATGGTATCGATAATTGTTACTTTTACTTTTTTATCAAATACAGTTGAAAAAAGTGCTTCAAACCATCCTGCAGAGCATTCACAATAGTTTTGGTTTATTACATCAACTTTTTTTGGAATATTGCAGTAGCATTTCTTGTATATTCCAATTATATGTCCATTGTCTAAATGCAGATTGCGTCCCCCGATATCGGCTTCGTTTAGTTTCTCAAGAAATTCGCTAATATTTGCCGATTTAGAATATAGTTTTTTGGCTATTTTGATGGCGTTGTTTGATATGCAGTCACTTCCGCATTTCCGCATACAGTTTTTTGTTTTAACTCCCATTTCTTCGGCAGCACATAAAAAATTATTTATATATCTGGCCTGTTTAAGGGGTGTCGCAGTTTCATCAATGTGACCTACTTTAATTATAATCTGCTCTTTTTCTTGTCCGCTCATGTTAGATAACATACGTGTTGCTTTGTTAGCCATGGTTATCTCCTGTAAGATTATTTATCATGATTTGATTTGGAGGGTTATGTTGAATAACCCTCCGGTTTACAAAATTTATTGTAAATATCAAGCGTTAGTATCGGTTTCTATTGGAATCCATATTTCACAGCATTCGCATGCGGGCTCTTTATCCAAGTAGACTTCCATTTCGGCAGCATTAGCTTTGATATATTTTGTTGCAGGAAACCACTCCGAGAAAATACGCTTCCATGTTTTTTGTATAGCCTCGGGTTGCGGGCCGTTAGCTTCAAAAACCGCGTATTTTATATGTGTAAGTTCAGCTTCAGCGAAACCCTCAGGTAGGTCTGTCGAGCTACTTTCGACACCGACCATATACTTAAAGCTCTCATTATCAATATCGAAATCATAGCAGACCCCGATAAGAGAACCCTTCATCTGTCCTTTTCGGTCGGCAAATGAGATAATTTTTTCAACCATATTTTGTTTGGCCAGATTTTCCCAAAAAGTTGGGATAGTCTTGAAGTTTTCACCATTAGCGGATGATACATTAACTGTTTTACCTATAAGTCTTGTTTTTTTTAAATCTCTGATCTTGTAGTCCATGCTTGTGTCTCCTTTTATTGAAAGTGTGAAGGAGATGGGAGGATATGCCTTGATGCTTTGCCCGCTTTTGCGCGCGTAAAGAGGGGCAAAACCGTGCATCTTGGTAAAGGCTTTGGTAAACGATGAGTGTGTTTCGTAACCATACTTTAACGCGGCGTCTATTATTGAGATTTCCGTGGAATTGATCTCTTGTGCCGCCAACGTAAGACGACGGTGGCGGATATAGTCGCCCGGAGTAATACCGGTTATAATAGAAAACATTCGTTGAAAATGTGCCGGTGTTGTTTGTGCGGTTGCGGCAATGGTTTCGATGTCAATATCTTCAATGATATTTTCGTCTATAAATAACATTGCTTTACTCATCCGTTCTATCCAGTTCATCCTTTTCTCCTTTTGATTAATATAAAAGAGCGTTGCTGGAATGTCTTTGCCTTAAATGTTCTTGGTGGACAAACAGTGCGTTTTTTTAAAAAAGAAGATCAAACCCCACAAAAAGTCCGTGATAAAGATCTGCCTGACCAAACGTGTACAAATTTGAATTTTTAGAAAAGTTTACAGGATTAGGAACGAGAAGATTAAATTCGTACTGGACTTTAAATGAAGTTTTAAACATACCTTTTGATAGTTTATAAGAGAGACCGGGTTTTACTTGAAACTGAATAGAAGATAAAAATCGTTCTTTTAATTCACCACTGTTTCTGGTTTTAAATTTTGTATTTCCCGCGCCGTAAAAAAAAGCAAGATCAGACATGATTTCTAGATTTGATCCTCTTTCTTGTACACTCGTTTCAAATCCATAACCAGCCATGTGGAGCTTGATAGGTATCTCCTGAGGGTTTGTTTCGTCTTTATAAATATATTTTTTATCTGTTTGATCAGTATCTTCGGCTTTGCGAAAGGTATAAACAATCCGCGGAAGACTGTATTGCATATAGCGGTAACCGAGAAAAAAACGGTACCGGACAACTGATGTTGGGCCAAATGCAGCGAGACGATATGAGCTGTTATAACGGATATCAGCTTCATTTACTTTTAACAATAGATCTTGTGATTGGACAGTATTATCGTTAATCGCGTTAACAACATCTGCTTTACCAAAATTAAAGTGAACCGTGCGAAACGAGGTATGAAGATTGAACACCTGAATTCCAAACCCCAGAGCTTCTGAGATTTGAGAATCGTTGGTTATTGTGGAAACAGCATCGTCTCCTTTTTCGATTGTACCGCCGCCTTTAATGATCCTGTTAGTCTTGTAAATTCCCTCAAATTGGAATATGCTCCATGCTGCGTATAGATTAAAAGATGCCAGGTATACCGGGGAAAACGAGTAATTCATCTTATTAATTCTGCCAGTGTAATCATGTGTGGATTTCTCGTTGTTCTCGTCATCAAGCACAGCAAAATGATACAGTTCAAAAGATGACTTGATGTAAAAATCAATAATGCTACTGTCTTCTTGAGGTTCGGTTTGAAATTTTTTAAAACTTCTTTTTCGATCTAAAGGCTTATGTTTCTGTTGTTGTTGCTCAGGCTTTGGCTGAACATATGTCTCCTGAGCGAAATGTATCTCTTCATAAGAAAGTGGTAGCAATAATAACAAAAAAAATATATTTGTAAATAATGAATTTTTTAGGATCATATATCACTCACATTCCGTTTTTTCTGCGTACATTTGTAAAAATCCCATTAACACAAAAAATTCCGATTTTGGTTTTTCGCCCATAAATTTGTCTGTGTCGTTTATTTGAAAAATTCCAAAAGAATCATTTTCTCCAACAAGATAAGATTTGATAGTCTCTGTGTCTTTTTCAAATAGTGCCTGAAGGTCTTCACGAGGCGGCACGTACATTTTTTCTGATTCTGAAGGATTGTCTTTGTCTAAAATAGTAAAGAAGTACTGGTCTGTATTTTTGTCTATTTTAAACTTGAGTCCGGCTTCTACCTTAAAACAGCCGATAAGCGCGTCCTCTTTTTGTCTGCTGCAATTTAATATTACAGTTGCAACTAAAACCAGAATTAGCAGTAATAATGTTGTTTTTCTTTTCATAAATTCTCCTGTTACCTGCTTGGATAAAAAGCCCGATAGGGTTGAAAACTAAGAATTTATTATTTGTGTTTGGAAAGCAACTAAAAATTGTTAATTGTCATCAGTATTTTTGAGTTTACAGGATTATCTGAAAATTTTATGTAATAGGTAATAGTTGGGATATGAAAATTTCGAAGTATGTTATATATAAGCTTTGGTGCTGCTATAATAACAGGGGATGATAATCAGAATAATGGTAAAGAAGAGTAGCATTAAAAAAAGCAAAGTGGAAAACCTTGAATCTAGAGGATATGTGGATGATAATTTTGATTATACCCGACCGTATGATATTCTAGAGCTGGAAATGATGCTAAAATCGGTGAATGCTGTTAAGCGAACGCAGGCAGCTCTTGTGATAGGTTATAACCGCTTATCTGAAATGGTTCCGAATCTTATAATATCCTTGCAAAAAGAGACGAAGCTTTACAGCAAGATTGCAATTTGTAATGCCCTTTATGTTATAGGTGATGCCAGTATAGACCCGCTTCTTGATAATCTCGGTCTTATTGGTAATAATCAGTACAATGAACTTCCAGATAAGGCTTTCGGTAAAGGTGGCTATCCTCTTCCTCGAGATATTGTTGCTCGTACTCTTGTGCGGATGGGGGAAAAAGCATTGATAAAAACAGTAAATAGTTCTGATAATAAGCCTAGGGGCTGGCTTTTGGAAGCCGTGGATGTAATGGGACATATATCGTTTTATAATCAAAGTACTATAGCGTCTGGAAAACTTCTTGAGCTCTATTACGAAAATATAAACGATCTACTTTTAAGATGGAAACTGATTCGTGCTTTTTCGGCTTTTGAATTAGACGAGATTCTTGCCATATTGCAAAAAGAAGTTGAAGAAAGCAGAGTGCCTGCTATAAAATGGGAGGCCGAACGCAGCCTGAGAATGATTGGAGATGAGTGATATGTCAGAACATAAATCTTGTTTTAAATCTTCAGATCTTCTTATGACCATCAAGATTGCCATGTTCGGTATTTTGGCAATTCTTGCAATAATTCTCTTTGTTGTGAAAATTAACCGGCAATATGATTTGAATAAAAATACTGACATATTTGTCTATATTGAGGGTGGGTCCTTTGTTCAGCAGGATACAGACGCTGTATCCGGAAAGGTTTATGCGAGTTTCGATCATACGATTTCATCTTTCAGTATTGCAAAGTATGAAACGACATATCAACTTTGGCATGATGTTTATAGATGGGCTAAGAAGAGTGGATATTTTTTTGCCAATCCAGGTAAGGAAGGGGCTTGGGGAATGCCAGGGCATCTTGCTGTAAGATATCTTGGTGAACCTGTGACATCTGTTTCATTCTATGATGTGGTAGTCTGGTGTAATGCTTATAGTCAGATGAAGAAATTAATGCCGGTCTATAATAATGAAAACGGAGAACCTATTCGTGACTCGCGGGATTCAAATATGGATGAGCTTGCGAAAATGGTTGTAAACAGGAGTGCTAACGGTTTTCGGTTGCCTACCGAGGGCGAACACAGGTTCGCTGCCACATGTCGTGGCAAATATGGGAATCCTGCTGTTAATCAGAATATGTCTTATTCACCGAAGCCTGTAGCCTTGACAGACGCAAACGAACTGGGGTTGTGCGGTATGGCGGGTAATGTCTGGGAGTGGTGTTGGGATTGGGATGGGTCACTCCCGAAAAATGCACAGCTGGATTATCATGGACCTGACACTGGTACGGGAAAGATTATTGCCGGAGGAAGGGCTTTCTATTCGGGAATGCTTTTCGCGGGTAACCGGGTTGGAATCATGCCGGATTATTATAATGGTTATATCGGATTCAGACTGGTTAAAAACTTAACAGACAGGGATTTAAAATGAATCCCGTAATTTTTGAATTCATGACATTATTGATTTTGGGAGTACTACTTGTCTTTGTCTTTATTACCTATTTTGTAAAAAAACTCCGTTGCCCTATGGAAAACCGGTATTTGTCTATATTGCTGGTGTTATTTGGTTTTAGAACTCTTTTCGAACAATTTAGTCTGGAACCCTGGTATAGTCACTATGATTATAATGTATGGCAATCCATTAATTTCGTGTTCGCGCCTCTGACCTATATTTATATTAAAACATTATTTTGCAAATCGTCTATTAAGCATGTTCCGGTTATAAAATATAAATTTCCACACTTTATATTGGCAGTTGCTGTTTTTATAATTTTATTGCCATTTTTAATTAATAGAATGATTGCCAACAGTAAATTGCAGACTATAAATGGGTTTTTTGAAATAGAAAATATCGTTAATATAGTTGTTCCCATTTTAAATTATTTTCAGGTTTTTGTCTATTATATCATGATGTCACATCTGTTGTTAATAAACAAAAGATCTTGCAATGATAGCAATAACAAGTCGGACATGATAAGATATCGGTGGGCTTTAATGATAACCGTGACAGGTAGCCTTGCTTGGATAGTGAACGGTATAAGGTTTTTCTCTTTTGGAACTGTTTACTCTCACGTTGCCGGACTCTTCTTTACTATTATAATTTTCGGTACTGTGTTAATTTGTTTTTACTTTTTTCTAAATTATCCGAGTGTTATTCTTGGAAACCGTGATATACAAGGCAGAACTCAAAAAAGCCCATCTGAAAAGTATCTTAAGACAAGAATGGCTATTCATGAAGTTGAACGTATTATGAGCCTTGTTGAAAAGGTTATGAAAGATGAAAAGCTGCTGGAAAGTGAAGAGATCAGCTTGAATAGCATTGCCTGCAAGGTGGGGTGTGAGCCTTATATTCTATCCCAAGCGATTAATCGAAAAACTGGCGGAAATTTTTATAATTATGTTAACAGTTACCGTATTGCGTATTCAAAAGAATTTTTGCGAAGTCCGGAGCATGTTTCAATGACCGTTCTAGAGATAGCATACAGATCAGGGTTTAGCTCGAAATCATCATTCAATGAAGCTTTTAAGAAACATACAGGAGTGACTCCTACTCAATTCAGAAATAGATCTTTGAAACATTGTGAAATATAGAAAATATTTCAAAAATTTGTATGGTTTTATAAGGAGAGACGATTTATTTAATAAACAGTGGTACTGTTTTTGCATGAAGCAAAAGGAGGACCTAATATGCGAAAAGTTAAAAAATGTTTTATTGTTTTGTTCGTACTGTTATCAACTTTATCACTGTTTCCAAAATCTGGAATAAAAAATACGTTTCCATTATCTGATATGATTTTTGTCAAGGGTGGGAGTTTTATTCAGCAGGATGCCAACGCTGTTAGCGGAAAGGTCAATAAGAGTTTCATTCATAATGTCTCTTCATTTTATATTGGAAAATATGAAGTATCTTATGAAATATGGAAAAGTGTTTATGACTGGGCTGTAATTAAAGGGTACACTTTTGATAATGTAGGGTCGCCCGGAATGGTCGAAGAAGTTAAAATAAAAGACACCAGTAAACTTCCGATAACAAATATCAGCTATTATGACGCACTGGTCTGGTGCAATGCCTATAGCGAAAAATTTCAATATGAACCTGTCTATTATTCAGCTGACGGTGAAGTTGTACGCGATATAAGAAATCTGAAGCGTGAAGAAAAAAAGAATATTTACGCTAATTGGGAAGCTAACGGGTATCGGTTGCCAACGGAAGGAGAGTGGTATTTCGCAGCCAGGAGTAGAGGGGCAGAGGGCAATATAAAGATTAAGCAAAAAATGACAGACCGTATATATGATGTAGATGATATATCGTGTAACAAATTGGGGCTATACGGTGTGGATCACAATGTATGGGAATGGATCTGGGATTGGTATGGGACGTTGCCATCTGGTAAAAAACGAGACTATAGAGGTCCAAATAGCGGTGATGGCAAAATAACCCTCGGTGGGCAGGCCTATATATGTGATCATATAATATCTGGCCATCGTTTGGGTGTAATAACAAGCATTAAAAACAGTTTTATTGGTTTGCGTGTCGCAAGGAGTGGTCAGTAAATCTTTGACTTGTCAATGTGGTGCATAATTGAATTATAAAACGATTCATTGTTGTAACAATATGAAAAGAATTGACTAATTTTCGGTGGTTGCAGATAAATTAATCATGAATCCACTTGAACTTTTACAACAAAACGAGCTTTTTGGTGAACTTGATTTTACTTTTATTAACAATATTGCCAAAAATGCCCATTATCATCACGCGACCAAGGGCGAGCTGCTTTTCATAGAGGGAGAGCCAGGTGATTCCTTCTATTTAATAGCGGATGGTCGAGTAAGGCTTTTCAAAAGTGCCGGCAATGACCGGGAAACTACTATCAAAACGGCTCTGCCAGGTGAGATAATCGGAGAAGTTATTCTATTCGAGAGCGGCGTTTATCCGGTTTCGGCACAGGCCGTTACCGATAGTAAGCTGCTTTTTCTTCATCGTTCAGAGTTTATGGGTTTTTTGGAAGACTCGGCGTTTAGAAATGCTTTTTTGGCTGTGCTGATGCGTAAGCAGCGTTATCTTGCTGAAAGAATAAAAGTGCTATCTTCACTTGATGTAGAGGAAAGGTTTCTCTTATATCTTTCTAAGCTTCCTGCGGAAAACGATGCAATTAAAATCACCGAAAATAAAAGTGTTATTGCAGGTGAAATAGGCACTATACCTGAAACTTTTTCGAGAATGATCAAAAAGATGAAACAACGATCGGTACTAGAGTGGAAAGGTGATCTTGTTAAAATAGATAAGAACTATATGGATTCGGTACTCGAAGAGATACTGATAAGCTGAGGATAATTTGAGTTCAGGTATAACAGAAGAATCCCGCTTGGAAGATAACAGGATTATCCGTTATTTGCGTGATGAAAATGTATTTACTGAAGAACGGGTTCGGCATGCCTATCGAATGCTTTCGAAGCAAACACATCCGGATATAACAGGTAAAGACAGTAGCGATTTTATTCGCCTTCGCGAAGAGTATGAGCGAGTTTTGGAAGGTATAGATTCGCTGGCCAGATATTTTTCTGTTGAGGTTTCTGCATCTCCGGCATATGATGAAAAATACTGCCGGCTGATGTTCTATTTGAGTCTTAAAAGATATATGACTGTTGGACTCTATTCAGTAAAACTGAGAATTCGTGAGAGCGTTCGGCAGCGTAACAGGATTATTCTGGAAGATGTTGTTAAGCGGGCACAGGATTATGACCCCTCGTTTATACCCCTCTTTTTGAACTATAACCGCAATCTTTTGCGCCGTTTCAGCCTCTGGTATAGCAGTTCCGGCAGAAGAAATAAAAACGGGCGTAACTATTTTATAAAGGGCATTAATTTTTTTCTAGATTACGAACTAAGAGGGAGTCGCGAGATGTTCAACATTACGACTTCATATCTGAATGATGCTGTTTATGAATTAGGTGATGGAGATAATGACCCGGTCAATACCGCTATGTACGGAATATCATGTTGGCTTTTGCGCGAGCTAAAACGCAAGAGCCTGTTTGACCGCTCTGCAATCTGAACTGGAATATAAAAAAAAGGATTGCTCTATTTTTTGGATTATGATTGTTTAATGAATACCAAACTAGAGCAGGTGTTAATGAAAAAGCCTCGGACTACAATACGAAAACGCATGATTTTCTATTTTCTCTTGATTGCTATTGCCAATATATTTGTTGCAGGCGAGATAATTTACGAGATGAAAAGTGAGGATTATCGCAATATTGTTGTACAAAAGATGTATCAGGTGCAGCAGGGAGTTTTGGAGCCGGAAGTCATTTTCGAGATTATTGACCAGTGGATCAGGAAGTTTTCAGTAATGATTTCAATTTTAATCGCGGTATCGGCGGTTATTCTTTTTTTGTTTGTTGTACAAATAGCGTCGCCACTTCACTACATGATTAAGCAGGCAGTCAAAATGTCCGAAGGCGACTTGAGTGGAATGATAAAGGTTAATACAAATGATGAGCTTGCTGAAATGGCTATGCTTGTTAACGATATGTCTCAAAACCTTCAGGAGGTTCTCGCGCAACTTGAAAGAATAAGCGAGGATGTTCAGTACACTGTTCAACTTCATTTTCGTAATATTAATCGCCATTCAAAATTGCCAGCAGTTTTTAAGAAAGAGACACTAAATCTTCATAAAATTCAGCAGGATATGATTTTGCTGAAAAGCTGTTTTAAACTTTATAGAGTGAGTTTCAAGCCGGACAAAAAAAGCGGGACAGACAACAGAGATTAGTTTTGTTTTTGACAGGATATTAGATATTTGCGAGGAAGGTAATTAAGTTGCAAGTGCAACCGGTTACAAAAATAGGGGTACCGAAATGAAAAAGTTTGTTTTTTGTGTTGTTTTCTTGTCATTGATTATTTTTCCGGTTTTTAATGTCGGAGGCCAGGCTCTCGAATCACCGGACAAATGGTTCACATATAACGATAAGGGAGACGGTGGTGACTCGATTATAAAACTTTCAAAAGGTAAGCAGACAATAGGCGGCAAGGAGTATCTGGTGATCAGCTGTACCGGTGAAGTAACAAAGAAGTTTGAGTATGGCTTTATCGGTTTTGGTATTCGCCTGGAAGATGAAAATTTGAAGAGATTTCAAAATGCTAAAGGTATAAAGTTCAAGGTTATCGGTGATGGCAAGTCTTATCGTGTACGAACTGAGTCTTCCGCTGTGACAGATTATGATTATCATGGAAAAGTTTTTAGTGCAAAGGGATCCGTGACTGAAATATCGGTACCTTATTCAAGTGTTAAACAGGAAGGTTGGGGAGCGCCCAAGGGTAGTTTTAAAAAGAATACTCTTGTTCAAATTTCGTTTCAGACAGTAGGGCAACCTCATGAATCTGTATCGCTTAAGGTTTTTGATCTTCAACCAATGAATTAAAGATTGGATTTAATTCTGTTTAATAGAAAAGTTTATGTGGTAAAAAATATTTGTAGGGTTTTAGGGGAGATATTTGGTTCAGACCCGTCAATTTATGATCTTGTTTGTCTCTTAATGATGAAAGGCAAGTGAAGATTTTGACGGGTTTTTTTGTGTTCATGATAATTCAATATAATCTGTTGTTTTATGTGCCAGTTTGGTTTTGCAATATGATTTATGACAAGTTGTATTTAGTTGGAAATGTGTATAGGTAATTTGTGGAATGTCACTGAAATGATGTTACCCTTTCGAAAGTAGTAATTTTCCGAAGTTTCATGTAAATAGTGTTGATTATTTGAAAGTTATTGGTTATCTGCTCATGGTTTAACAGAAAATTATTTATGTTTTATGTATGATTTCTGATTCTTAGCCAGAGTGTACATAATCCAAACAAGGAGAAAGCTATGGGAACTCTGCATATAGGTGAATATGAACTAATGCCTTTCGATATCAGTGCTAAGGCTGTAATGGATAAATATCTTGCTCAGCTTGATCTAGATACCAGCGATTATACATTTGCGGCAAATTATCTTTGGTTAAGTAATGGAACAGGTTTTTATTCAATAATTAATGAGACTTTCTGTTTTTTTCTGCTTACCAGTGGTGAACTCTCAATGCTACTGCCACCAGTTGGTAAGAAAGCCAATGTAATTGATGCCATGCTAGTCTGCTTTCAACTGATGGATGATAATAACAGCTCTCCTTTTTATTCAAAAATAGAATATGTGGACGAGATACTAGTGTCGGATTTTATCAATAATCTTGAAGATGGTGCAGAGATATTCGATATGCTTGAAGAGTATATTATTGAGCGTAAACTTGTTGATTATCTTTATGATGCCAACGATCTTATCGAATTGAGAGGGGGCTCCTACTCCTCCAAGAGAAATGAGATAAACAAGTTTATGAGAATAAATCCAGACCATGTTCTTGATACTCTTGATGTAGAAAAACACGGAGCAGGGATACTTAACCTAGTAAACAAATGGATTGCCGATCGTATGAAATATATGCCGCGCGAAGAAGCAGACGCTTTTCTTGACGGAATATACTCTGAAAGAATTGCGGTTAAACGAATGCTTAAAGATTATAAGGCGCTGGATCTTACAGGTCTTGTGATTATTATTAATGGAGAAATCAAGGGGTTCACCGTTGGAGAAAAGGTTAATAGTAATACTGCCAGTGTAATTATTGAAAAAACCGATTTTGAAATATTTGGATGCGCACAGTACATTTTTAGAGAATTTGTTAGAATACTTGCGAATGATTATAATGTTACATCTATTAATGTAGGAGATGATATGGGATTTGAAAATCTTAAAAAAGTTAAACTCTCTTATCGTCCTAGCAAGCTTTTACCAAAATATACAATATATAAGCGATATTAATGATGCAAGTATCTATTCGTTCGGCTGATAAGAGTGATATAAAAGAACTTGTCGAAATAGAAAAATCCTCGTTTGTGCCGAGCGACGGGCCTTTGTCCTCTAAATCTTTTAGATACCATATTGAGCGCAGCAACATTCTTTTTATAGCCTCGGTTAGTATTAATGATAAATATGTTGCTGCCGGATATGCTTTGGTTTTGCCAAGAAAAAATTCCATGCGTCTTTATTCGATTGCGGTAAATCCCGTTTACAGGGGAAAAGGGGTAGCACGCGAACTTCTAAAAGAGGTGATACAATGCGCTGCTAAACGTAAAGTTGCTAGTGTTTATCTGGAGGTTCGTCCTGATAATGTAGCAGCGATACTTTTGTACAAGAAATTCGGTTTTTGTAAAACAGCCGAGTTGAGTGATTTTTATGGCGAGGGTAGCCACGGCATTAGGATGATCGCTTATCTTTAGTTGGAATTAAGCAATTTCCTGATAAGAAAATTGTTTTTTATATGATATTTTGCAAGTCCGATAAGTTCGGTCTCGTTAACAGGTTTTAGTAGCAGGGCAGATATTCCGTTTTCTGAAAGAGAGCGCAAAAGTCGTTTTTCTTTTATACGGGTTAAAAGCAACAGAGGCGTTGATTCTGTTTCAGGATCCGAGTTTATTTGACGGCAAAGATCAGTGGATATTAGTTCGCAGATTATTATGTCGGGATTGTTTTTCTTGATAACATCGAAGGCTTTGGATGAGTCCTCTATCTGTATAATGTTGTGATAACCGTTTCTGTTAAGGTGATTTTTTATAGTTAGTTGAGTATCGGTTTCAGGGCTAATAACGCAAAACAGGGCTTTGGTAATATCGTATTCTTTAGACGTGTTAAGGTTTTTGATATTGTAAATAACAGATTCTTTAGC
>ERZ795053.980-NODE-980-length-36415-cov-7.052173_pt1 | contig 36415 bp, 25 predicted proteins | sample MGYA00375137_ERZ795053 | MGnify/ENA primary metagenome ERZ795053 (study PRJEB30182, sample SAMN05720284) | activated sludge metagenome | isolation source: Anaerobic digester | place: Hong Kong | collected 2014-12-17 ...
TGGATAGAAAATGACCATGTTCTGGAAACACCCGTTGAGATGCTTGACCTTAAGGACACAAGGCCACCTGAGGGTTCCTGGGAATGCAGGCCGGGACCTGCTGCCAGAGACTGGGATATAAACAATGTGCCCCTTCGTCTCGTTCAAAAAGCCGTTCAATGGATTGATAGCCGGAAAGGCCAAAATGAACCCTTTTTCCTGTATTTTCCCCTTCCTTCTCCTCACGCCCCGATAATTCCCGGTGAACAATTCAGGGGGAGATCAGGCGCAGGAGCTTATGGCGACTATGTAATTCAGACAGACTGGATGGCGGGTCAGGTTATCGAAGCTATCGAAAGAAATGGTTTTAAGGATAATACAATCATTATTTTTTCGAGTGATAATGGTCCGGAAAAATATGCTTACCCCCGGATACAGAACTATCAGCACTATAGTATGGGTGCCCTCAGAGGCCTGAAAAGAGACTTGTGGGAAGGAGGCCACAGAGTGCCATTTATAGTAAAATACGATGGAGTTATACCTGCCGGAACAGTAAACGACCATCTGATCTGTCAGACTGACATACTTGCGACGGTAGCTGGTCTCATTGGGATATCACTTCCGGATGATGCGGGAGAAGACAGCTTCGACAACAGCCGGATGCTTAAGAGCCGGAGAAAAGGTATTCCCGGCAGGGATCATCTGGTTCACCATACCATAAACGGAAGTTATGCAATCCGAATGAATAACTGGCTTCTCATTGAAGCAGAGTCAGGTGATGTCTCAAAAGAACCTGACTGGCTGAGAAAAAGCAGAAACCTGAAGGCCGACAGTACCGAAATGATACTCTACGATCTTCATAAAGACCCGGGTGAAACAACAAACCTCTACACCATGTACCCACAGAAAGCAGCAGAGATGAAATCACTGCTCGATAGAATCCGTAAAGAAAAAAGCAGTAAATCCTTAAATATAACAACACTCTGATCATGGTTGCAACTTTTAACTATAATACCATCAGGTACGGCAGTTACGGACTTCTTTCTTTTGCCATTGCCAGTACATTGCCGGGATGTGTTCAGACGGCTTCTGATCCAAATGTGCTTATTATTATCACTGACGACCAGGGTTACGGTGACTTCGGATTTACCGGCAATCCCCATGTTAAAACACCCAACCTCGACAGTTTTGCCGAAGAAAGCATCCGTTTCACCAACTTCCATGTATGTCCTGTCTCAGCACCAACGCGTTCAGCACTGATGACCGGACGCTATTCTCTCAGGACAGGTGTCAGGGATACCTACAATGGGGGAGCGATGATGGCTTCATCGGAAGTTACTATTGCCGAAGTGTTGAAATCAGCTGGATATGCAACAGGTCATTTCGGGAAATGGCATCTCGGGGATAATTACCCTATGCGCCCTATCGACCAGGGATTCGACGAATCGTTGATGCACCTTGGAGGAGGAATGGGCCAGCCCGGTGATATAACAACATGGCCGCAACGCGACAGCAGTTATTTCGACCCTGTTCTGTGGCATAATGGTAAAAAGGAAAAACATAACGGATACTGCTCCGACATATTCACTTCTGCTGCGATCGCTTTCATGGAAGAAAACCGCAACAGGCCTTTTTTCTGCTATCTCGCTTTCAATGCTCCTCATACCCCCCTCCAGGTGCCTGAAGAATATTACAATATTTACAGGGATACAGATCCCTCACAGGGTTTTGAAGACGACAGAAGACCTTTTCCTGAAATGACAGAAAAGGACAAGGAGGATGCCCGCAGGGTATATGCAATGGTCACAAACATTGACGATAATATTGGCAGGCTCATGAAGAAGCTCAATGAAACAGGTGTTGCAGATAATACTGTTGTGATATTCATGACCGACAACGGACCTCAGCAGAGACGTTACAACGCCGGTCTGCGTGGACTGAAATCATCAGTTTACCGCGGAGGGACACATGTGCCCTTCTGGATCAGGTATCCTGCTTCGGGGATCAAAAATAAGGATATTGATTATTTATCAGCCAACATTGATGTTCTTCCCACAATTGCGGAAATATGCAATGCAGAGGTACCCGCCGGAATAAAACTGGACGGAATTAACCTCCTGCCTGTTATAAAAGGTGAAAATCAGGAAGGTGCTGACAGGACATTGTTTTTCTACTGGACAAGACATTCACCTGAATTGTATACAAATATTGCATTGCAGAAGGGGCGGTTCAAACTTGTAGGTAATACAGACTTTGATGCGTCTGCTGAAGAATTCCAGTTGTTTGATATTGACGATGATCCGTATGAACAGAATGATATCATGAAGGAAGATCCTGAAAGAGCGACTGAACTTAAAAGAGAACTCGATCTGCTGTTTTCTGATCTGGCTGCTTCAAAGAACCTTAGCGACCGTCCGTTTATTGAAATCGGAACTGGTCATGAGAATCCGGTGATCCTTGACAGAAACGATGCCGATGGGCAGTGGGGTATATGGGAGCAGGAAGAGATATATGGTTTCTGGAGGGTCAGGATTATCGAAGGTAGCTATAATATGCGGTTTAAATTTATTAAACCCGTTGCGGCAGGTGGTAAAATGATGGTTGAAACAGGAGGATTTATCAGCCAGATGAAGAATGAAACAGATGAAACTGATCTGATTGAAATGAAAAATGTCTACCTTCCTTCTCTGAAATGTGATTTCGTTCCTTTTTATCTGAAAGGAGGTAAAAGGATTTTCCCCCTGTACGTTGAAATTGAAAGGAATGAGTGAAAATTTATAAGACATTAACCTTTAAGAATGATTTTAAAGCAATTAACAAATTATTTTATTGATGAAGACTTCATGGTTTTATCTGATCATTCTGCTGCCTTTATTTTGCCTTTCGTGCAAAAGGCAACCTGAAGGCCCTTTTTTCGGAAACGGCTTCCACAACGGATGGGCCGATCAGAATTCTGTTGTCATCTGGACAAGACTGACCAGAACACCTGAAATGAACCGTACAGGGCCGAAATTCCTGATTCCCACGGCACAGGAACACAGAAAGCTCGACAAGCTTGCCAATCCCGATTCGATTTATGCGGCCCAGATACCTGCAGGATACACCCTCGACCAGATGGAAGGTGCATGCCCCGGAATGGAAGGAGAAGTGAGGCTGGTCTGCTATCCTCTCAGAAAACCTGAGGAGAGGACAGAAATAGACTGGCAGCCCGTTGATATCAATAAGAACTATACCATACAATGGAAATTAAGCGGTTTGCATCCAGATACAAAATATGTTGTTGAACTCGAAGCAAGAAGATCAGGTAAAACAGAAGTTTCTGCAGCTGTTTCAGGCTCTTTTCGTATACCCCCTGATTCGGATTCCGTAAGAGTGATAAATTTCTGCGTAGTGACCTGTCACGATTATCCTCGCAGGGATGATACTCTGAACGGCCATAAAATTTACAGGTCCATGCTCCAGCCTTTCCCTGATTTCCTTGTGCACACGGGAGATGTAGAGTATTACGATAAGCCGGATCCATTTGCCCTTACGGAAGAACTAATGAGGTTTAAATGGGACAGGATCTTTGCACTCCCTTATCAGCGTGATTTTTACAGGCAGGTGACGACCTATTTTATGAAAGATGACCACGACGTGCTCAGAGATGATGCATTTCCGGGAATGAAATACGGAACCGTGGAGTGGGAGAGAGGACTTGAAATATTCGACAAAGAACAGTTTCCTTCAAATGATCCGCCATATAAGACCATACGATGGGGTAAAGACCTCCAGATATGGATAATGGAGGGGAGGAATTTCAGGAGCCTTAACAGCGACCCCGACGGCCCCGGCAAGACTATCTGGGGTAAAGAGCAGAAAGAGTGGCTTTTCACAACCCTGAAAGAATCAGATGCCACATTCAGGCTGATAATAAATCCTGCACCTATACTCGGACCTGACCGCGATAGCAAGAAGGATAACTATTCAAACAGCATATTCAAATATGAGGGTGACGAGATAAGGAACTTTCTGAAGCAGTTCGATAATGTTTTTATCTGCAACGGCGACCGCCACTGGCAGTATGTGACCAATATACCGGGCACTACTCTCTGGGAATTCAGTACCGGAGCGGGTTCTGACTCACATGCAGAAGGCTGGAAACAGAGTGACGTCAGACCGGAACACAGATTCCTCAGGGTCAAGGGAGGATATCTGAGAGGCACTGTCTCGCGTGAAGAAGATAAGGCCATAATCAGATTCCAGCATTGTGATGTAGACGGAAATGTTGTTCATGAAGAACAGTTTGCCAGGAAATTAACCGATTGAAAACATAATAATTTTAAAGAAATGAAACCGAAAATTCCATTTGTTGTCTTGTTGATGACACTTACCCTGTCAGTATCATTGCCCCTGAAGCTTTTTTCACAAACCAGGAAAAGCAAAGCTAAAACCGTTGAAGTTAAAAGCCCGGTTCCCGACGGGACAGAAAGAGTAAAACTGTTTTCGGAGCATGAAAAGATGCGTGAAGCATCTCCATGGAAAGAACTTCACTGGCAATACATAGGGCCCACAAATATCAGCGGGAGATGTACTGATGTTGAAGCTGTATCACCGCGCGGCAGCCAGTATGTTATCTGGGTTGGATCGGCCAGCGGCGGCGTATGGAAATCGGTTAACGAAGGGACAACCTTTGAACCTGTATTTGACAAGATGTCTACTGCATCGATCGGAGATATAGCTATCGACCCTGATAATACAGAAACTGTATGGGTAGGAACGGGTGAGGCAAACATCTTCAGAAGCTCAAATTCCGGATGCGGTGTCTTTAAAACAACCGACGGAGGGAAGACATGGGAACTCAAAGGCCTTGAAAACACACATACCATTGCAAGAATAAGAGTTGATCCTTCCAATACAGATATTGTTTATGTGGCTGCTACAGGACATGAATGGACGCCTAACGAAGACCGCGGGCTTTACAAGACTACCGACGGAGGACTTACCTGGAGCAAAGTGCTTTATATCGACTCAAATACAGGGGTTTCAGATGTTGTGCTCGATCCCCGTAATCCTCAGACAGTCTATGCCACAACGTGGGAGAGAATGCGTCTGAAATGGAATGACCCCAGAACATACGAATCAACACGCCATTGCGGGGTATGGAAATCTGCCGACGGAGGAATTACATGGAAACAGATCAATGAAGGCCTGCCTGCCCCTCAGCACAGAGGCCGTATAGGTATAGATCTCTGTCTGTCCAACCCTGATGTGTTGTACATCCTTGTCGATAATTACGAAATTGCACGTAAGGCTGAACCCGGCGCCCTCGATTCGTACGGAAGACAAAGGAAGGATGTAATAAAGGGAGCAACTATTTACAGGTCGGATAATGCAGGTACAACATGGAAGCAGGTAAGCGGACTTACCGATGAGACAAGGGCATATATGGAACGTCATTCATCAACCTATGGCTGGGTTTTCGGACAGATACGCGTCGATCCAAATGATGAGAATACCATCTATTCCCTTGGTATCCAACTCCACCAGTCCACCGACGGTGGAGCCACCTTCAGGTCCCTGAGAGGCCCTCATGCCGACCATCACGGACTATGGATAGATCCTGCCAACGGCAACTACATCCTGAATGTCCAGGATGGGGGGCTGACGATATCTTATGACAAAGGAGTCACCTGGAAATACCCGATACAGGAACTGCCCCTGGCGCAGTTTTATAATGTTGCCTACGACTTCAGTGTTCCATTCAGGGTTTTCGGATCGATACAGGACCATCATAGTTTTTACGGTACTGTAAACCTTTCGGCAGGAAGAAACAGGGTCAGACCGGTTGAGTTTACAAATACTCTTGGAGCAGAAGGAACAACCCATGCGATCGATCCGACTGATAACAATACTGTTTATGCAAGCACCTTCTACGGCGCCCTGGCACGCGCTGAAATTGCCAATTATCCTTCAGGAAGAAAACAATTGCTTCCTCCACGTTACAGGGAAGAAGCCCCGTTAAGAGGTCAGTGGGTGGCACCCACAATTATCTCCCCTCACAACCCGGATATAATCTATCATGGTATGCAGTATGTGATGATGTCGCGCGACAGGGGCAACACATGGGAAATTATCAGTGATGATCTGACTTTCAACGATCCTTCAAAAATGGGGGACATCAACTATCAGACCATCCAGACAATTGACGAATCTCCCCTCAGGGCAGGACTGATATATGCAGGTACAGACGACGGGCGTGTGTGGAGGACAAAAGACTTCGGAAAGACCTGGAGTGAAATTAGAAGCGGCATGGTGCCTAAAAGATGGGTCTCACGTATCGTGGCTTCAAGGTATGACCTGGGAACTGTATATATGACCCAGACAGGAAGAAGGGATGATGATTTCCAGGTTTACATCTGGAGATCGACGGATTTTGGTGATACATGGGAAGATATTTCCGGAAACATCCCTGTAGGACCAGTTAACGTCATAAGAGAAGACCCTGTAAAAAAAGGAATCCTGTATGCCGGAACAGATGCTTCTGTGTACATCAGCACCGACAACGGTGTCAGATGGGAAGTCCTGGGAGATCTGCCATATGCCTATGTGCATGATCTGCAAGTACATCCCCGCGACAATATGATCATCATAGCTACTCACGGCAGGGGAATGTTTGTTCTGGATGCAAACAGCATTAATGAAAAGGACAGAGCCAGACGCTATTAAGAATATGAGGAAGGGAATACTAAACACGTTCGTACTGGCAGGCAGTCCGCTGTTATTACTTTCTTCCTGTACAAAAAAGAATGCAGAAAATCCCAATTTCATAGTTTTCATCGCCGATGATGTAAGCCGTGACGATATAGGATGCTACGGCAATGCAGTGGCTAAGACTCCTAATATTGACAGACTGGCAGCCAGCGGAATTAAATTTAACAATATGTTCCTGACAGCCAGCTCGTCGAGTCCGAGCCGGAACAGTATAATAACAGGAAGATATCCTCATAATACAGGAGGGTCTGAACTTCATTCCACACCTCCTGACCATATGGTTGCCTTTACTGAAATATTGAAAGAGAAAGGTTATCATACTGTGCAGGCAGGAAAATTTCACATGGGACCCTATGCCAGGAGAGGTTTTGATGATATCAATGATAACTCGAAACTTAATGGTGACGGAGGAGAAGCACTCTGGTTAAAATGCATGAAGGACCGACCCCCGGAAAAACCATTCTTAATGTGGTTTGCCTCCTACGATGCACACAGGATATGGGGACCGAATGAGTTTACGGGAACCCACAATCCTTCAGCAATTACACCGCCATTTTATCTTGCCGGCGGCGAGGGAACAAAAGAAGACCTTGCAAAGTATTACGATGAGATCCACAGGTTTGACCATTACATCGGTCTTGTTTACGAGGAACTAATTCAACAAGGTGTCGCCGATAATACATTTATTATCATCATGGCTGATAACGGAAGGCCTTTTCCACACAGCAAAACAAGGGTTAACGACAGGGGCCTGAGGACACCCTTCATAGTTCACTGGCCTGCTGGCAGAGGTCATAAACCGCAGGAATGCACAGCCCTGCTAAGCGCAATCGATATAGCACCCACAATACTTGAACTGGCTGGCGCTGAAATACCTGAACATATTCAGGGGTGCAGCTTCACCTCGTTGCTGCATAGACCTTCCGAAGGATTCAGGAACTATGTATTCGCAGAACATAACTGGCATGACTATGAAGCTCATGAACGGATGGTTCGTTCAGATAAATTCCTTTACATACTTAACTCGCGACCGCAGTTTCCACAAACGGGACCTGCTGACGCTATTTCAAGTCCGTCATTCAGGGAACTGGACAGCCTCAGACAGATAGCCGGACTAACATCTTTTCAGTCGGACATCTTCATAGCTCCCCGTCCTTCCGAAGAATTTTACGATTGTGATTCTGACCCCGATCAGTTTGATAATATTGCTGATAATCAGGATCTCTCAGAGGTGAAAAATGAAATGAGCAAAATACTTAAGGAATGGATGCAGGAAACGGGTGACAATATCCCTGACAGTATTACGAAAGACTGGTACGAAAGGGTGCCAGGTAATGTCAAAACAAAATATCATAGTATCCGCGGGGAACCTGTCGACAGGAAATTCAATGCAACATTAATAAATAACAAAGGGATGTTCTGATGAAAAAACTTGCCGGTATGATACCTTTGCTTTTGGCCGGAGGAACAACATTTGGACAGGAAGCACCAAACATAGTCTTTATTCTTGCAGATGATATGGGATGGAAGGACCTGGCATGCTATGGAAATAAGTTTACCGAAACACCTAATATAGATTCACTTGCAGCCGGTGGCATAAGATTCACCCAAGCATACGCTGCATGCCCTGTAAGCTCTCCCACAAGAGCTTCGATCATGACAGGTAAATATCCGGCAAGACTTCATCTTACGAATTTTATTGCCGGCAACCGGACTGATCCTTCTTCTCCCGTTTTGCCTGCATCATGGAAACCATATCTTGAAGCAAGGGAGCTTACTATTGCCGAACTTCTAAAGAGCAAGGGCTATGCAACCGGCATGGTTGGGAAATGGCACCTCGGGGGACACGATTCGATAGCTCCCTGGAGCCAGGGATTCAGCTTCACGAGGATGATAGGGAAAAACGGACTTGATTATTATAATTATTCGATATTTATTGATAGTTATAAAAATGAGCTCTTCGATAAAGGCACTGAATATCTGACAGATAAACTGACTGATTACGGAGTCGAATTCATAAGCCGTAACAGCGATAAACCATTTTTCCTTTACCTTGCCTATTCAGCCCCTCATGTAGTAATTGTGCCCCGCTCTGATAAACTGATGAAATATTTCAGGAAATACGGGCAGTCGGAAGAGAAGTTCAATCCTTACTATTCTGCAATGGTTGAAAGTATCGACGATGGTGTTGGAAGAATTGTTGCGGCACTGAAGAAGAACAAGCTGTTCGGCAACACAATTATTATCTTCACAAGTGATAACGGCGGCCTTGGTATGGATGAGCTGGGACCGACACCAACTTCGGTTCTCCCATTAAGGAAGTGGAAAGGACATGTATATGAAGGAGGTGTAAGAGTGCCTGCAATTATCTCATGGCCGGGTAACATAGAGGCGGGAAAGATTTCAGACAAATATTTCAGTTCGATCGATTATCTCCCTACTTTGTGTGACCTCACAGGAATTAAACAGCTGCCGGGGAATGTTGATGGCATAAGCCTTAAAGATTTTCTGCTTGACGGAGAGGACATAGTTTCTGAAGAAAGGTCATTATTCTGGCATTACCCCCACTTCTCGAACCAGCTGGGCCGGCCTGCAGGAGCGGTCAGGCTTGGCGATTATAAGCTTGTGGAGAGCTACGAAACCGGTAAACTGGAGCTTTTCAACCTTAAAGATGACATTTCGGAGTCGCAGGATCTTTCTGAAAAGATGAAGGCAGAAACACTGGAAATGCATAAGCTGCTGGTTGACTGGAGAAGAAAGGTGAATGCCAATATGCCTGTGCCAAAGGTAGAAGTAAAAAAATGATACCTGTGACACTCCCCTCCCAGGAGGGGAATCTAAAAAGAAAGATTGATGAATTTTGTAAAGAATTATGACTTCCAATCCCCGGAGGATATTACATTCCCACTTCCCTGACAAAAACATAAACAAATTGAGAAACAATTTCATAAAACACAATCATCCGATCCTGAAAATAACAAAAACCAATACAGAAAATGTATGCTGCAATGAACTCCTCCAGAACCTTCTTGTTAGCCCTTACTGCTGCTATGACCGCCTGCACCGGACCGACGAAAAACTCTGGGCAAAATATAGTAATTATCCTTGCCGACGATATGGGCTGGGGCGATGTTAACGCCAACGGCAATGAGCTTATAAACACCCCCGTACTAGACAGGCTTAAATCCGAAAGCCTGAGTTTTGACAGATTTTACGTCTGCCCGATTAGCGCTCCCACCCGTGCTGAAATGCTTACAGGAAGATATTTTCTCAGAACGGGGGTCTCTTCTGTTACCAGGGGTTATGAGAACATGCGGACAGAAGAGGTGACAATAGCTGAGGTACTAAAGGATAACGGTTATAAAACAGGATGTTTCGGCAAATGGCATAACGGCCGTTACTGGCTTCAGCATCCTAACAGGCAGGGTTTCGATGAATACGTAGGTTTTCCTGTCGGCCATCTCGGGTATTACTTTGACGCTTTCTTCCTTCATAACGACGAAGAGAAAAAATCGGAAGGCTATACAAGCGACTATTTTACAACGCAGGCCCTTGATTTCATCGAACGAAACAAAGACAATAAGTTTTTCTGCTATGTCCCTTACAATGTTCCTCATTCCCCGTTTCAGGTTCCTGAGGAGTATTTTGACAAATATATTTCAACCGGACTTGATTCAACTTTATCCTCCGTTTACGGGATGGTTGAGAACATGGACTTCAATATTGGCAGGATACTGCAAAAGCTTAAAGACATGGACCTTGAAGATAATACTATCGTTATTTTCTTTTCTGATAACGGCCCGAATACAGAAAGATACAATGGAGGTATGAAAGGACGAAAAGGATCTGTGGATGAAGGAGGTGTAAGGGTGCCATTCTATATCAGGTGGCCGGGCCGGATAAATCCGGGGTCTGTGTCGCAGCTTGCACAGGATATAGATATCATGCCTACCCTGCTGGAAATGTGCAGGTTGAAATATGACCCCATACACCCTTTCGACGGGATCGGGTTATGGGATGTGATAAAAGGGAAAAAACAACCTTTCGATCGCCTGATATTTTCCCGACAGGGAAACCAGAATCTTGCTAACTGTAACAGCTCGGTCCGCAATGATCGTTACAGGCTTGTTCTTACAAGAAAAGACACACTCCTTTATGATATGATCGACGATCCCGGACAGAAAAAGGACATCTCAGGATCAGAAGATGAGACGACACTTTCTTTGCTGGCAGAACTTGAAAAACACAACAGGGAACTTATTTCGGCATATGTCCCTGTGACTACAATTGAAGCAGGCTTCCCCGGTGAAAAAAGCTTTACACTGCCAGTACAGGATGCGGCACTATCAGGGAAGATAAAATATTCAAGCATACATCCTAACCAGTCTCACACGGAGAACTGGATACAGGAAGGAGATTCGGTGTCATGGTCGCTGCTTATTCATACTGCCGGGTCATACAAAGCCGAAATTCAGTATGGGTGTTCTGAAGATCAGACCGGAAGCTGTTTTATCCTACGTGCGGGTACTTCTGAAACGAATTTTTCGATTACAGAACCGTTTGATTCACAAATACTTCCTGAGCGTGATTATGTGAAGCGGAGCGAATCGGTTGAAAGAACCTGGGCATGGATGGAAGCAGGTTACATTGATCTCAGGGAGGGAGATCAGAGAATCAGTATCATTCTGAAGGAAATAAAAAATAAGGAAGCGGGACTGATAAAAGCCATAAAGCTGACTCCGGTAGATCAGGCTATGGAGCCTCCCTACCCTCAGAGCAAAGTGATATCAGGTGTCAGTGTCGACTGGTCAACACACCAGCGTCATGCGCAGGGATCTGACAATTTCCAGCTTACATGGGCAGATGACGACCATCAATACGGTATATGGGGTGATGGTGATGGTTTCGCCGGTACATCAGGAAAATACCGGGTTTCGATGGGGGTTGCCCGGATTGAAGGAGGTTTTGAAGAATATAAGGGCTTCGACAGGTATGGTCACAGGGAGAGTTCGGAGCATGAGGCAATAGTCACGGGCAAGAGCTGGGGAATGGTAAGTGTTAAGGGTAATCTCTATGCATGGATCCATCCTGATAAACCAGGAGCCTGGGGAAGCTGGGAATTTCATCATAATGAGGCACGACTCCATAAGTCGGAGGACAAAGGTGCTTCGTGGCAGCCAGCCGCATGGGCATTTACGATTGACGACGGACTTGCTGGAGGGAACATACTTCAGTTCGGGAAGGACTATTCGGGATCGCGTGATAAATATGTATATCATTATATGTCGTCTCCTGAGATATATCGCGACACTTCTGGCAATGCGACCGAGCTGATGGTACCCGGAAAGATATTCCTTCTGCGTGTGCACCACGACAGACTGATGGATAGGCAGGCATACGAATTCTTCTCAGGAATGAGAAATGGCAAACCTGGATGGACCGGAGACATTAAACTTAGGCAGCCGGTTTTTTCTGACAACAAAGGTGTTGGAACACCGGTAGGGATAAGCTATAATGCCGTTCTGAAAAGGTATATACTGACAACACAGCATGCAAAGCCCCATGCAGGGATGCTCGGCATATTTGAAGCGAAGGAACCCTGGGGGCCATGGTCAACAATATCATATTTAACTGAAGATTCATGGTTCGGCCACGACAATCCCGAAGCAGTGCCACGCAACTGTTTCTTTTGGTGCTTTCCGACAAAGTGGATAAGCGATGACGGACGGTCCGCAACCATGGTTTTTACCGGAGGTGGCAGGGGCAAAAACAACGATTCTTTCAATACTGTAAGAATTGAATTCATGAACCCCTGAATTACTTTCCGGAAGCGAAAATACAGTACTGGTACATTAGTGCATTCGTGGCTTTTATTTTTGCCACTAATGCACGAATTTCACTTCTGAGATATTAGTGCATTCGTGGCAATATTTTTTGCCACTGATGCACGAATTTCACTTCTGAGATATTAGTGCATTCGTGGCAATATTTTTTGCCACTAATACACGAATGTCAGTTCTGAAGTATTAGTGCATTCGTGGCTTTTATTTTGCAACTAATGCACGAATTTCACTTCTGAGATATTAGTGTATTCGTGGCAATATTTTTTGCCACTAATACACTAATGAAAAAATGAGTTAAATAAAAGAAACCTGAGATTACAGGACAATCCTTTTATAGTTTAATTTCAGTTCTCCGAAATTCACTATCAGTGCAAGTTTATTTCCAGATACTTTTAGATAATTAATAGCCTGAGCAATAAATTCATCTGCAATCCCTGAAACACCTTTTATCTCAAGAATAATTTTATCATAGACCACAAAATCTGCAAAAAATCGATGTGGAAGTATTACTTCTTTGTAGCGGATTGAATATTCCTTTTCTCTTTCATAATAGATGCCTGCTTTTTTGAATTCGTATTCAAGAGCATCTTTATATACGATCTCAAGGAACCCGGGACCAAGATTATTATGGACTTCAAAGCATTTCCCGATGATAGAAAAACATTCTTCCTTATATATCAGTTCGCTCATGATAATATCATTATTCAATACTAAATATAGGAATTATTATTGCATTAGTGGCTTTTATTTTTGCCACTTATGGGCGAATGTCACTTCTGAGATATGAGTGTATTCGTGGCTTTTATTTTGCCACTAATGCACGAATGTTACTTCTGAAGTATTAGTGCATTCGTGGCTTTTATTTTTGCCACTAATACACGAATTTCACTTCTGAGATATTAGTGCATTCGTGGCAATATTTTTTGCCACTAATACACGAATGTCAGTTCTGAAGTATTAGTGCATTCGTGGCTTTTGTTATATGTTTAACAATTAAAATTTTACCCAGACAGGATGCCTGTCAAGCTCTTTCTTTAAGAACACATATGATTCTCTCTCTTTCACGGATAGTGAATCAGTGTTTAGCGGCCTGGTCTCCAGTATGTCATCTGAAAGGTCAAAAAACCTTCCATCCAGATATAATTTGTGCTCTAATGTCCTGACAAACTGGTTTCGGTTTACGCTGTTGTTACCCCAGCGCGGATCATAATGAACTGAAAGAGTCTTTCTCGGTTCATATCCACTGCCGGTAAGCAGCCTGTAAAAGCTATGTCCGTCACATTCTACCTCCTTTCCTGCAATATCGGCTAAAGTTGCGAAGAAATCACTGAATTCGATCAGTCCGTCATATACTGAGCCTTTTTCAACATAAGCCGGCCAGCATAAAATTAGCGGAACGTGAGTACCGGCATCTTTTGTATTGCCTTTTCCTCCGCGGATTATCCCTGTTTTAGTACGGGAATAAATTGCTGTGGCAGTACCATTATCACCTGTGAAGATTAAAAGTGTATTTTTCCCCAGATCCAGCTCTTTTAGCTTATTGACAATCCTGCCTACATTCCTGTCAGCATAGCTCACCATATCTTTAAAGTATGCAGTGTCTTTTTTATACCGGTTTTCTGCTGCTTCCCAGTCATCAGATAAGGGCGTCGGAACGAAGGGATCGTGCACCAGTGCCATCGGATAATACACAAAAAAGGGCTGGTCTTTTTTCCTTTCAATGAAATCCAGTATATAATCTGCAAAGATATCAGGACCATAATCGTCCTGACCGGTTGCCAGTATCCTGCCGTTTTGTTCGATAAGGGGTTTTGAGTACCTCTCTCCTTCACTCCGGGCTTTTGTATACTGCCAGAGGCAATATTCGTCAAATCCAAATTTATGTGTACGTGTTGTGTCGTTCCAGTATGGAATTTCCTCTTTATATGAAATCCCGTTCAGCTGCCACTTCCCTGCGATGCATGTTGAATATCCGGCTTCCCTCATAAGGTTGCCGAAGGTGTACTGGCCATTTGCTAAATGGTCAAAATAATCATAGTTCCTGTAATTGTATAAGCCTGTCATGAGCTTTACCCTCGAAGGTGTGCTGAGAGGTTGCGAGTGACACTGCCCGAAAAGCATACCCTGAGAAGCCAGGGAATCAAGTACAGGGGTTCTGTACGATGTGCTTCCGTAGCATCCCAGACATTCGTATCCCATGTCGTCTGCCATTATCAGGATTACATTGGGAGGAATTTTATCGCCTGTCCTGTTACAGCACGTCAACGCCAGGGTTGCAAGGAAAAATGGTGTAAAAGTTTCATGTTTCATACTATTTTAACAGTTTGGATTTTATAGCTTTGAAATGACATTCAATTTATAAATAATTTATGAAAAAGAGATTTCATTCTGATTTTGTTCCGGCTATTGGGACTCTTTTACTGGCAGTTACCGGCTGCTCATCGGAAAGACCGTCAGAAAAGCCTAATTTAATTCTGATCCTTGCCGATGATATGGGTTATTCCGACCTGGGATGTTTCGGTTCGGAGATCAGAACTCCTAACCTTGACAGGCTGGCAAAACAGGGATTGCGGATGACGCAGTTTTATAATGCTTCCAGAAGCTGCCCCACCAGGGCTTCCCTGCTCACAGGTCTCTATCAGCACCAGGCCGGAGTGGGAGATATGGTAAGTAATCTTGGTTACCCTTCATATCAGGGTTACCTTAATGATAAATGTGCAACCCTTGCTGAAGCCCTTAAAATAGCGGGTTATAATACATACATGTCGGGGAAATGGCATGTGGGCAAAAGGGAAGGCGTCCATCCTCTCGACAGGGGATTTGACCGTTTCTTCGGACTTATTGACGGAGGGGGCAGCTATTTCAGAAGGATAGCCTACAGGCCAAATAATCCTGTACCTCTCTGGACCAATGAGAGGGAGGAATACTGGCCACCCGATTCAGGCTTCTATCTTACCGACGCAATAACCGATCATGCTCTCAGATTCATTGAAGATGGTCTGAAAAGTACGGAACCCTTCTTCCTGTACCTGGCCTATACAGCCCCTCACTGGCCTCTTCATGCACTGCCGGAGGACATTGAGAGATACAGGGGAAAATACCTTTCTGGCTGGGATGAACTGAGAAAAGAAAGATACAACAGGATGCTTCAGATGGGTATAATCGATCCATCAATGAAGCTGTCACCCCGTGATGAACGTTCGCCTGACTGGAATACTCTTTCAGATGAGCAGAAACAACTCTGGGACCTGAGGATGGCCGTCTATGCTGCCATGATTGACCGCATGGATCAGAATATCGGCCGTGTCGTTAACAATCTGGCAGAATCGGGGGAACTCGACAATACACTAATAATCTTTATCTCCGATAACGGCGGATGCCATGAGTCGACAAAGAATCAGGCAGCATTCCTGAAGGTGACGGGTGAAACGGGTACCCCCGATTCATTTGACGCCTATGAGTACCCATGGGCAAATGCCAGCAACACCCCTTTCAGGATGTTCAAGCACTGGGTTCACGAAGGGGGTATATCAACACCATTTATCGCCTTCTGTCCCGAGATGATAAAAGGAGGCATGGTATCATCGCAAACAGGTCATATAATCGATATAATGCCAACACTGTTAGATGCCGCAGGCGGAGAATATCCTGAAGAGATAAGGGGGAATGATGTTCCTCCCATGGAAGGGATCAGCCTATTGCCTGTCTTCAAGGGCAAAGCACTGAAAAGGAAGGCCCCCTTATTCTGGGAGCATGAAGGTAACAGGGCTGTAAGAGACGGAGACTGGAAGCTGGTTTCGGCTTACGACTATTCGAAAAAGCAATTTAAATCGTGGGAGCTTTATAACATAAAAAATGACAGGTCGGAACTTAAAGATCTGAGTGAAGAATTCCCGGAACAGAAAGAAAAGATGATAATGCAATTCAATAGTTGGAGCGAAAGGGCAGGGGTTGTTTCAAAGAAAATTATCGACAGTAAATAAACCTGACATTATATAACGGCACCAGAATAATTATCGCGACATCCTAAGCCGATCAGCGGCTTAAAGGGAAACTGAAGATAATCTGATAACCTATATTTATTATTTGCAGAAATGACAATAATTTACTATCTTTAATAGAATATTCATTTAGTCAATGAACAGTCCGGAGGTCAGGAAATTCATCAGAAAACATAGTTCTCTTTTTTGGTATACACCTGTTGATAAAAAAGATGATATCAGTAATGAGCTTTTAGTGGAGACAATCCTAAACTATGGTTCTCTGGACGATATAAATGATCTTTTCAAGATTCTTGGACTAAAAGAAGTGGCACGGATCTTTATGAATGCGGAAGGCCGAAAGAGGTTAAATTACTACCCTGAGGTATACAACTTTTTCAGTTTATATTTTAAGAAGTATGCACAAAGAGATACTTTCAAAAGAACAGAATGAACTCTTACCATTGGTAAAGCAATTCAGGAAGGAATTCTATCTTGTTGGAGGTACAGCTATTGCATTGCAGATCGGCCATCGAAGGTCAATCGATTTTGACCTGTTTAAGTTTTCATCTATCAGGCCTAAGCGGATATTGTCGAAGATTGTTTCAGCAGATATTCCATTCTCCGTCACAAGGAGAGTTCAGGAGCAACTCAACGTGACTATCAATCAGGTAAAGTTAACTTTCTATGAGTATCCATTTGATATTGAATCTAATATTGAATTAGAGGATATACTAAGAATGCCATCATTAATCGATCTTTCTGCGATGAAAGCATATGCACTTGGCCGTAGATCTAAATGGAAGGATTATGTTGACTTTTATTTCTTGCTGAAAGATCACTTCACTCTAAATGAGATTTCTGCACAGGCAGAAAAAATATATGGTCAATTATTTTCACCTAAACTTTTCAGGGCGCAATTATGCTATTTTAATGATATAGATTACATAGAATCGGTTGAATTCCTGGTACCTGAGCCTTCAGGTAACGAGATAAAAGATTTTCTCACCGACAAAGCCCTGGACCTGGGATTTCATTGATCCTTAGATTTTATTTTTCTGAAGCAACGAACAAGGATAAAAACTGGTCTTATGGAATATCCTGCAAATAAACCTCTATGAAAAACAGGTCATGGTTTCTCCTTTCAGCAGCCTTTTCTATATTCTCTGTCATTTCTTCAGCACAGATAGTTGAACCTTCCCATGCACGTAAGATAGCCGAAACCACATTCCCCGAACTGAGAAAGGGATCATCCGTTGGGACTATAAGCGGCGATTCGGCAATATTTGATGCGATGAACCAGCCTCTTCTGTATATTTTCACTGAAAGCAAGGGAGGTTTCATTGTGCTTTCTGCAGATAAGCGGACATTTCCTTTGCTGGGATGGGGCGATTCAGGATCATATTTATCCGACATCCCCGGATTACCTCCGGCTTTAAATGAGCTTATAGACAACTGGAAAGAGCAGATTGAGTATTGCAGATCAAAGAACCTGAGTCCCGGGGAGGCAATATCAGATATCTGGACCCGGCTGGAAAATGGTGAGGCTCCCGGCCTCTCAGGCACAAAGGATGTTCTTCCTCTTCTGGCTACAAAGTGGAGCCAGGGCTGCGGATATAACGCTTTATGCCCTGCCGATGTTTCAGGTCCCTGCGGACATGCAGTTACAGGTTGTGTGGCCACGGCAATGGCCCAGGTTGTAAGGTATAACGAACATCCTCTTAGCGGGACTGGGAGCAAATGTTATACCTCTGCTCAGTATGGTGAGCTATGTGCCGACTTTTCAGACGGGATTTACGATTATGCTGCCATGACCAATACTTCTGGAAACAGTGCTGTGGCAAAACTTATGTATCACTGCGGTGTTGCCGTATCGATGAATTACGGACCAACGTCTTCTTCGGCATATTCAGGATCGGTGGCAACAGCCATGAGGAACTGGTTCGACTATACAAACGGACTGATAGTCAGCAAGAGTGCCTATCCTGAAGCGAACTGGGAGAATATGCTCAGAAATGAACTGGAGGATAACAGACCTGTATATTACAGTGGGAGAAACACTTCAGGGCATGCCTTTGTAATCGACGGATACCAGGAAACAAATTATTTTCATGTAAACTGGGGCTGGGGAGGCTCATATAACGGCTATTTCTATCTCAGCAGTCTGAGTCCGGGAAGCATGGATTTCAGTAACGGACAGCAGGCCATAGTCGGAATGATACCTTCTGTTGAGTTTACAGGTCCTGATTTCGGTTCTGCTATAAGTATCGGATGTAAAAATCCGATTGCAGGAGACCTTGCATCAGGAATTGCTGTCTCTAACTATTATGGAAATACCTATCCTGCAGCTTTGGGAAAAGAGCAGATTTATTCATTTACCACATCATTACCGGGAAGGATTACAATTAAAATCAATGATCAGACATCGCCGGTATATACTTTTCTCCTTGATCATCCATGCAGGGATTCACTTGTGACATACGGACTGAACGGGCTGGTTGAAGAGAATACGAGCCCGGGAACATACTATGTGGTTGTGGAAAGCCAGGACTGCTCTGAACCCCAGTATGTTATTGAAGTGATCTGTCCTACTGCTGATGCAGACCTCGACATACAGACTGCGACAGTAAATCCTTCTTTTGTGGAGTCTTTACAGAGAAACGTGGCACTGACGGCGACAGTAAAAAATATCGGCAATTCTGCGTCGGCTGCCTGTGCCATCGAGTTTTACATATCACCAGATGATAAACCTGACAATGGTATAGATTCACTGCTGGGAAGCATGGAAGTTCCGGCACTTAATCCCGGCGCAGGTACAATTTTAAGCTGTGTTGTAGATATGCCTGACAGTCTTCTGCCGGGAATCATGTATATCCTGTTCGTTGCCGACAGGGAAAACATCATTCCAGAGGCTGATGAAGAAAATCGTTTTACTGTACCGGTAACTGTGCCGGATACCGGAAAGCTGGATTGTTCCTCTTCTTACGGACTGACAGATGAAAAATGGCATTATGGCAACACCTCTTCTGATGGAATAAACACTGTTGAAAGATGGTCGCAGGCGTATGAGTTAACAGGGCCTGAGGTGATACATGATTTTACTTCACCTTATAACGGTATAATGAGACTTTCATTTGTCGATAAAAGTCCCGGCATTTTGTATGCCATGCTGCTTCCGGTATGTAATGAGAATACAGTGGAAAGGTCGCTGAGAGTTTATAGTCTTACTGACACGCTGGTGTCGGAAGACTTTTATGTTATAGCCGGGATACAATATTATATTGTTGTCGACGGAGACAATGGTGCATCAGGAGATTACGGACTGTATGTCGATTTTCCGGGACAGTGCCCAGGTCCCGTAATTGAATATTGGGGTAATACTGATCACTGTGAGGGAGATCCGTGGCCGGAATTATGGACATCGTATGGGTACACCAACTACCAGTGGTTCAGGGATGGTCTGGCTATTGACGGTGCAACGAGATCGAACTGTTCTGTTTCATGGCCGGGTTCATACCAGGTTAAAGTAAAGGAAAACGGATGTCTGGGAGCCTCAGAGCCATTAGTGGTAAGATCGGATGCCGCACCCGATACGGCACGTATTGTATCAAGTGACACTACTCGTTTTTGTCAGGGATCTTTGGCAACTCTGGATATTGAAAACCAGGTAGCTTTCCCTGTTAACTGGGCTAAAGACGGGATGCTTATTGAAGGGGCGCAGGGTAACAGTTACAATGCGTCTGAGACCGGAATTTATTCACTTTACACTATTAATGGTGTCTGCAGGGTGAAATCTGAAAACAGCATAGATGTCACTGTGGTGGAGCCTCCAGCTGATCTCGGAGAGAGGCTTCCTCTTCCTTCAGACAATGTCAGGTTCTTCGCTACATTTGATGAGGAGGAAGGTTACGAAGGAGGGATTACACAAAAATTCAGCATGGTAGGCTGGGATTATGAACCTGTCGACGACCGTTTCGGCGACTTCTGGAAGGCCAGGTATCTGCAGGGTGTGGACCAGAAGATGTATTGGTCTGAATATGATACAATACCTGAAGAATATACTATATCCCTGTGGTTTAAGACGGTGACATCTGACGGGGGAGTTATTGCAGGGTTTTACGATAATACCTGGGATCCGTCAAAGATGGAATCGCTGCTATGGATGTCGGATGACGGGAAGCTTCATTTCAGGTTGGGTAATGGTACAGAGCCTGTGGAAATATCGACATCAGGATCCTGGAATGACGGGGAATGGCATTGTGTGACGATACAACATCGTGGCGAAATGGTACTGGAGGTTGATGACGATCTTGAACGGATTCAATCTCCAGGTATTTGTACGAAAGATCTCTTTGCAGGATACTGGACCTTTGGTGGACCTGCGTTGCCAGCAGGTGTTCAGCAGGTACCAACGTCGATGCATTTTCAGGGGGCCCTTGATGATATTTTATGTCTTGACGAGGCATATGACCGTACCGCTTCCTGGATGGTACATCTGCCTGAGCTTGAGATTTCATTTAAGGATCCTGTCCCTGAGTGTATCCCCGCCACTGTCACTTTCAGGATACCTTACAGCCAGAGAGGTACGGAGTACAGGGTATGGGACCGGACGAGATCGTTGTGGGCACCTGTTTCTGTTGTCGGCGACGGAGGTATGGTTTTGTTTGGTGATGCCTCTCTGGAATTGGGGATGAATGAGTTTCAGATAGTGGCATCAGACCTGACCACTGGTTGTGAGAGGGTTCTTGATACGATTATGAGGGTGGATGTTGAGTCGGTATGTACGGTAATTTCAGATGGTCATGAAGATCTTACCCTGAGGGTGTATCCTGTGCCTTCAGACGATGTAGTATTTTTTGAGTGTGATGCCATAATAGAAGCCATAAGTATAACCGATATAGGCGGAAGGATAATATACAGGTCTGAGCCAGGCAGATATTTCTTGGATGTAAATTTGCAGGGGAATCCGGGGTCTGTATATTTCTATAAAATTTCTGTCAGGGGTAACAGGTTTATTACGGGGAGGCTAATAATCAGGTAACGATAAAGAGAAAATCAGAAGTCAATAATTATCAGATGAGAATCATTCTCTGAAAATATTTGTTCTCATAGGATCATTAATATCAGGAGGTTCTCACTGTCACGAGCATCCCATTCGCATAGGAGACTTAATACCCGGAAACAGTTTTTAACCCGGATAAAATTTATTATTACCAGGTATATTGATGTCTAATCCTTAATAAAAGGTATCCTCACGCTCCTGCATATACCAGCAACCCAAGTCCTATAAGATATGCCAGGAACATCAGTGCAAGAAGTATGTTGACATTTCTTTTTGCACCCCTGAATTCTTTCCAGATGAAGACTCCCCACAGGGCAGCAATAAGTGTAGCTCCCTGCCCCAGCCCGTATGATATTGCAAAACCGGCTTTCCCGGATGCAATAATACTCATAGCCATTCCAATGCACCAGATCACTCCTCCAAGTATCCCCGTAAGATGAACTCCGATACTTCCCCTGCCGTAATCACTGAAAGAAAGAGGCGGGCCTTCAATAGGCTTCTTCATCAAAATATAATTAAAAATGAAGTTGCTTGCAACTACACCGATTGAAAAGAAAAATACTGCAGAATAAGGAGTCAGCTTACCAGCTTCAGGAACCATAAAATCCGTAACCATGGAACTGGCAACAAACCTGTAGAAGAGCGACATTAAAACTCCGGCTGCAACCGAGAGAATTATCCCTTTGCCGGATACTCTCTGTTGCGATGAACTGTGTTTTTTGTACGCCACGGCATCAATAATTATTGCAGCAACAATCAGGGCCAGACCTGCAAACAGAATGACCGGATCACCTTTCGGGGTCGCAATGTAGTTTATTATCACACCAAGAGCCAGTGCTATTCCGACACCCACGGGAAATGCAACTGCCATCCCCGCTATCGCCATTGCAGCAACAAGAAGGATATTCGACGCGTTGAAGATAACTCCTCCAAGAAGGGAATTCAGAATATTTCCGGGATCTGCCTGTTTTATATCAGGGATAAAACTCCTTCCGTTTTCTCCTGTGCTTCCAAGTGTGAAACCCAGCAGCAAGGCAAAAACCAGAATGCCCAGGACATAATCCCAGTAGAAAAGCTCAAAGCGCCACGATTTGCCTGCCAGCTTTTGAGTGTTGCCCCATGAACCCCAGCATAGCATCGTTACAATGCAGAGTATTACTGCAAGTGAATAGGATTGAGGTATAAACATAGTTATATAATTTTAAGTGCCTAAAGTGCCTAAAGTACTTAAAGTACCTGGAATTATTAGTTGCCGGCAACGATTTCATCATTCAAACGAAAACTTAAATCCTTCGTTCTTCTTGGGTGCTGTCTTGAAAATGTTCGCTCCGGTTATGTACACGCGTGCACCTTCAGATTCAGGACGCTTTTCACCTTTTACTACTAGCTTTACCGTATGCTCACCGGGTTTGAGGTTCATGACATGCCAAATGCTTGCCGTATGTTGCTGTCCCGCAAGATAGTACCAGGTGTCGATTGTGCGGTGCTGGACTCCATCGACAAACACATCTGCAATCCCTCCATCTTTAAACCAGTTTCCTTCTATTGATATTCCCGTACCTGAAAAAGTCATCTCCAGAACATCATCTTTCCTGTCTGACCAGAGTGACTGATCCCTTACCTGTCCATTACTGCCTGTAACTTTCCTCGTCTGCCATTTACCCTTCTTATTCCAGATATTCTCATCGAAAACGGAAATCCTTTTGTCGAATACAACATTGGCAAAAGAAACCTCAAGTGGGGGTTCTGCCGGCTCCTGGCATTTTATCCTGATCTTCCTTTCCGCAACAGACCCACCCTCCTGTCCGATAATTTTGAGAGCATATTTATAAGTGCCTTCAACTGCCGAGTTGAAAGAATAGCTTGTATGTATAAACTTCGAGTCTCCGGCTTCCCTCACCGCGGTCTGCATCTCTTCAGGCAGACCGCTGAGTCCTTTGATGACACCTATCACTGCCATTGCGTTTGAGGGATTACAGTCAGAATCCTGTCCGCAGCGTGTCGATATTTCAAGAGTCTTCATCGGATCTCCTTCCCCGTATAGCAGCCCCATGGTAATATATGCCCCGTTAAGCTTGGCGTCGATGTTGAAAGTGGATCCTGCACCACATATATCAACATCACCCCACTTGTTTTCCAGTTCTTTCCAGGCTGCTTTCCAGTCGAGGGGATAGTGCCGGTGAAGAATGATGACATCCTTAATGATCCTGTAATAGTCACTCTTCGAAGGGATTGAGAGAAGGGCCCTATCAATTATAGCCGGGATGTCTGTTTCAAAGAAAGCTTCAGCATAGAGAGTAGCTACGAAGATGCCTCCATATAATCCATCCCCATAGTTCATTATCCTTCCTATCCGGTCGGCAATTTGTGATCCGGTTACCGGCATAGCGGGGCACATGAATCCTATATAATCAGCTTCTATCTGGAAATCAATATCATCGGCATGAATATTATATCCGGGAGTACCTGAAAGAGGTGCAAAGATGCTGTCGTACCAGTTTTTCCTTGCCTGCATATTAGCATGCCACAACCTGTAACCTGCCGTGGCGAACATCTCCTGGTATTTTTTTGAAGGAGCATCAATGCCGAAACTGTCCATCGCCATCATAAAAGTAAGCTGGACATAGATATCATCCTGTCCGAGACTCTTATTAACATCGGAGGGTGCCCATTTTATGGGGTCTTCATATATAACTCCCTGGGCTCTGAATTCGGTCGGGGCACCGTATGTAACCCCTATCATTTTGCCAGCCCAGCCTCCTGCAATTTTGTCTTTCAGTACTTCAGGCCTGATGGTTCTGAATGTTCCGGGCGTATTGTTACAGGAAATAAGAAGTGCATTAACAATGCAGAATGAAAGAATAGTAAGCAGATTTTTCATTTCTATGTTACTTTACCACGGAGTGTCGCAGAGTTAAAAGGAGTTTCACTGCTTCTCCTGATTTTGTGTGGTTATGCGATTTCATTTCTGAAGGGTGCTGATGCCTGGGCTCCCATCTTTGTTACTGACAATGCTGCTGCCTTGTTTGCAAACATCACTGCCTCACGGATTTCCATGCCTTCCGATAGTGCCACAGCCAGGGCTCCGTTAAAAACATCCCCTGCAGCAGTAGTATCGACAGCCTTTACTTTTACACCAGGCACTAACCCTGTAAAATCTTCAGTCTTTACCCATGCACCGTCTTCGCCAAGTGTTATAATCACATTCTCTACTCCTCTGTTTATGAGAATATCAGAAGCTTTCAGAGCATTCTCCGTGCCAGATATGGGAATGCCTGTCAGAATCTCTGCCTCAGTTTCATTGGGCGTAATCATCCAGATGTTCTCCAGAAGGTCATCCGAAAGTACCTGTGCGGGAGCCGGATTCAGGATCACTTTAAGTCCGTTTTCGCGTGCTTTCTTTGAAGCATATATCACCGATTCAACTGGTATCTCAAGTTGAAGGAGTAAAATATTATGTTTTTCCGAACTGAAAACTGTATCGGGAATATCTGATGGTAAGAGACTTCCATTGGCGCCGGGAGCCACTACAATACAATTTTCCCCCCCGGCATCGACAGTTATCAGTGCGACTCCGGAAGGAAGATCAGGATCCTTAACTATAAATTCAGTGTTGATACCTTCATTCATCAGAACTCCTATCGTCTGGTTGCCGAACAGATCGTTACCTCTTTTTGTAATAAAAGTTATCTTTCCCCCAAGCCTTGAAGCAGCCACTGCCTGATTTGCTCCCTTACCTCCGGGGTTCATGAAAAACCTGCCCCCCAGTATAGTTTCTCCGGGAACAGGAATTCTGTCCGTTTTTATCACCATATCAGTGTTCGAACTGCCTATGACAAGTATGCTGTTCATTTTTTCAGGAAATCTTCCCTTATCGGGCTGAAACAGTCAATAAGCCTTACAAATGCGCTGATATTTTGTATACAGTGTGGTATATCAGGTGGAACAGTAAAAACATCTCCCTGATGAAGATGATGCTTTTCTTCTCCTAAAAATAGGTACAACTCACCTTCTGCAACATAGGTTATCTGTTCATGCGGATGGCTGTGGGGTTTGTCGGGTTCAGGTGCGGGTCCGTTCGTAAAGTCACAAACAACCATCATCAGGTTGTTTAGGTGGGCAATCCTGCGTTGAAAGACTGGTGAAAGCCTTTCAGGGGTGGAATTGTTTTCAGGATAAACTGGCATATGAATTATTTTTATGATTCGGTTCCATCAAAAATAAGAAAGTATTGAGAGTCCATGAAGTAAATTATGGAGTAATTTCATGTGAAATGGATATATTTGAAATACAAAATTTGAAATGTCATTGTATGCGGCATAAACCATAAACCTTAAACCATAAACTTTAAACAGTTAAACCAAAGCCACAGATATGAAAAAGAACCTCTTATCGTTTACACTGATTTCACTGCTGCTTATGTCATGCAGCGAAAAACCAATGGAGAAGGTCATCGATAAGGCACTTGCCGTCTCGATGGAGCAATACATGCTGATGTATGATGTTATGAAGGAAAATCCAGGACTTCTTCCCCGTACACTTGATACGGCCGGAGTGCTGATAACAGCAAAGTCGAACTGGTGGACGAGCGGATTTTACCCAGGGAGCCTCTGGTACCTGTATGAATATTCGAAGGATGATAAATTCAGGGAGGCTGCAGCCGATATCACTTCGAGGATTGAAAAGGAAAAGAACAACAAGGGAACACACGACCTCGGATTCATGCTCTACTGCAGTTTCGGCAATGGTCTCAGACTAACAGATGAAAAGAGTTATATTGATGTTATGCTTACAGGTGCTCAGTCGCTTGCTACCCGTTACCGGCCGAAGATTGGCTGTATCCAGTCATGGAACAGCAGGAGAGGCTGGCAGTGCCCGGTTATAATTGATAATATGATGAACCTTGAGTTCCTTATGTGGGCATTTAAGGAATCGGGTGACTCTGCTTTTTATAATATTTGTGTAAGTCATTCAGATACAACAATTAAGAACCATTTCAGGCCCGATTTCAGCTCCTATCATGTCGTTTCATATGACACAGCCAGCGGCAGGGTAGAAGTGAAACAGACCCACCAGGGTTATGCTGATGAGTCGGCGTGGGCGAGAGGACAGGCCTGGGGGCTTTATGGTTATGTAGTAATGTACCGGGAGACGGGACTGGAGAGATACCTAAAACAGGCTGTGAATATTGCCGATTTCCTGATAAACCATCCTAACCTGCCTGAAGACAAGATACCATACTGGGATTTCAATGCTCCGGATATTCCGAATGCTCTTCGTGATGCATCAGCAGGATCAATAATCGCCTCGGCACTCATTGAGCTCAGCTCTTATGTATCCCCTGAAAAGGGAAGTGAATACCTTGATGTCGCGGAAACACAGATACGCACCCTGTCTTCGGATGAGTACCTGGCAAAGCCCGGTGAGAACGGGAATTTCATCCTTAAGCATGGTGTGGGTCACCTGCCCGGCAACAGTGAGGTGGATGTGCCTCTTACATACGGTGATTATTATTATATAGAGGCATTGTTGAGATACAGGGCACTTTTAAGCAAGTGACTCTCATCACCGGCTGATATCTATCATAGCCTTCATCACTCCGTCGCGGTAGCCGGCTACCAGTTCGAAAGCTTCATAAGTCCATTCGAAGGGGAAGTGATGTGTTACCATATTTGAAACATCAATTTGTCCTGAGTGCATATGGTCAATGGCATCCTGAGTGCAGTCAACCTGTCTGCGTATGAACTGTATCATGATCTCTTTCCTGCGGGTATTTTCAACATTTAGTGACCATCGCTCAAACTCGGGTATTCCTGCAATGATGATTTTGCCTCCCGGCTTCATAATATCGACAGCCTGGTCGATAGCTTCCTGCTGTCCGCAACACTCAAATACTATATCCAGCCCCTGAGGCTCCATTTGTCTTATTTGTTCTGCAATGTTGCTTTTCATTGGATTGCCTGTATAGACTGCATTTTCTTTTGAAGCTATCGCCAGTCGTTCATCGATCTTGTCAGTCACATATATATCTCCTGCACCTTTGGCCTGCAATGCAAGCAAAACGCTCATTCCTATCGGTCCAAATCCAAGTATACCTGCTTTAAGATTTTTGATGTCGCCTGCTTTTTTAACCGAATATACTCCTATGGCAAGAGGTTCTGAAATAGATCCGTGATCGGGATTAAGGTTGTCCGGAAGCTTAAAACAGTTCTCTTCGGGCATCACCAGGTATTCTGACAGACAGCCTTCGGCCTGGTTCGGACATCCGAGGAACTTTATCTTACGGCAGGTGTGGCTTCTGCCCGCAAGACACTGATCACATTCACCGCAAGGCATTGCCGGTTCGATGGCAATGAGATCACCAGGTCTTACTTTTGTGACTGCGGGGCCTGTTTCAACAACAACTCCTGCACCTTCATGGCCCAGGGTGAGCGGAAAGTCTACCTTTTGTGATCCTATGTTTCCCTGGGTAAAATAATGAATATCCGATCCGCATATCCCTACAACCACCATCCTGATCTTTACATCATCAGCATGTATAATCTGTGGTTCAGGAACTTCCATCATCTCCATCTTCCTGATCCCTGTGAGCATCATCGCTTTCATAAGCCGGTCTGTATATTTGAAACAAATATAATATCAAAATATCAATCCTTTGTGTTACTTTGTGTGTACTTGGTGGTACTTTGTGGTTAATATTTTTTACCACGAAGTATCACAAAGGTATTCACGAAGGCACACAAAGGCATTTTGGAAATGAGAAAGATCTATGGCATAGGGGAGACGGTGTACGACATTATATTCAAGGATGGAGCGCCGCAGGCGGCAAAGCCTGGAGGTTCGGTTCTCAACGCCATGGTATCATTGGGCAGGGCAGGTCTTCCTGTTTCATTTATAAGTGAATACGGCAGAGATGATATCGGTTCACTGATCGATGGGTTTCTTATCAAAAACGGGGTGGACACCTCCTGTGTCTACAGGTACAGTGATGTCAGTACCTCCCTGGCCGTTGCCTTCCTCGATGATAAGAATGATGCACATTATACCTTTTACAAGGAAAGGCCGGAGAAAAGACTTGAAACAGAGTTCCCCCGGGTGGGCAGTGAAGATATCCTGCTTTTTGGATCATTTTTCTCTGTTGCAGCTGAAGTAAGAAACAAACTTAAAGATTTTACAGAGAAGGCGACCCGGGCCGGATCACTTGTAATATACGATCCTAATTTCAGGAAACCGCATATAGCAGAACTCCGGGATCTTCTTCCTCTGATGGTGGAGAATATGAAAATGGCTTCTCTGGTACGGGGATCAGATGAAGATTTCAGGAATATCGCCGGGGCTACCGATGAGGATGAAGCCTGGGAATTCGTAAGGGAGTATTGCAATTGCATGGTATATACGGCAAGTACCGGAGGTGTTTATGTCAGAACGAAAACATTTTCCGGGAAATTTCCGGTGAAGAAGATAAATCCGGTGAGCACCATAGGTGCAGGAGATAATTTCAACGCCGGGATAGTTGCCTCCATTTTTAGTAATGGGTTTTCCAAAGAGGATCTTCCGGAAATGGGAGAGGAGGAGTGGAGAGAAATTGTATCAGCGGGTGTGGACTTCGCTACTGAAGTATGTATGAGCTATGAAAATTATATTTCACCGGGATTTGCCGGGAAGTATAAATTCTGAAATCCGTATTCTGGAATTTATATTGGTTTCGCGTTTGCCAGAAGGTATTTCTCAGCCTCAAGCGACCATATATAGTCGTTTTTCGCAACAATTTCGTGCAATTTTTCGTATAATATATTATCGGCACCTTTTTCCTTCAGCTTATACAGAGAAACCAGCGGCATTGAAATGTTGGTATAAATAAGCTTTTTCCCCCCCGGTATATGAGGCAGGTTAAGTGTCGTATCCACTACTGCATCAAGACCTCCGATATGGGTTATCATCATGGCCGGATTGATCTTTTTTTCTCCCATTAGTTTTAGCGATTCTCTCATATCGTCGGTGTTCCCGCCGGAGGTTCCCACAATGTGAGTAAATGCATAATGAACATTATAAAAGTTGAATTCGGCTTTGAATTCTGGGTTGGTGGGACCGGCAAAGAAATTCAGACATCCGTCGAAACCAAGAATGGAATCGCCCTGTTCAACCACCTGCCTTACCGGTGCAAAGACAAATACATCATCGTAACCTGTCCCTCCCGAGATGTCTTTAAGGTGTTTAACAGGGTCTTCAACTTTGGATGTGTTGACATATTTAAGTTTTATTCCAAGTGAAGCGGCATGTTCAGGAGTGAAGAGGCAGGCAGCTCTCGATAGGCGGCTGTCGTCGATGTCGGTTACGACCAGCAGTCCCGGGCGGCGGTCGGGGTTATGAAGGGCATAATCGATGGCTCCCAGACCCATGGGGCCGACACCCGCCAGAATGGCCATTTTGCCGTTTTCGCGTATCCCCATTTCATGATTGTATGTGCCGGGAGGTATATGATAGCTGGCATGAAAGGCTCCCACTATACATGACATGGGTTCGGATAACGAAGCGGGGAAAAATGCTTCACCATCATAGGCAAGCAGGCAGTCAGCTTCCATTACGATATTTGGGATGATAATATGAGTGGCATCGCCACCTGTATACCGGAAAGAATAACCGGGTGCATCGAGCGAGCCTGTCTGTGGCATTGCAGGCTGAATCGAGAATTTCTGTCCCTGTCTGAATTTATGCTGCCATTTTTTACCCACTTCCAGGATGATTCCCGAAAATTCATGACCGATCATTGTTGGATTAATATGTATGTCGTCGGGTACACGTTTATGATCAGCTCCCTGGAGGGCAGCCTTATGTGACGACATACAGATACTGTCGGAGATCACCTGTGCTAGAATTTCATCTTCCTGCATGGGCGGAAGATCAAATTCCTCAAGCCGGAGATCCTTCTTTCCGTAAATCCTTACTGCTTTTGTTTTCATATTGTACTGGTTCTGTTTTTACCACTGTCATTGCGATCCCGCTTCAGCGGGAGAAGCAATCTTTTTATTTACCACGGTCTCACGGAGTTTCACTGTTTCACGCCCTCACCCCCTCTCGCCCTCACGCCCTCACACTCCTACCCCAGCATTATCTGTCCGCCTGTAACAGGTACAGCCTGACCGGTCTCATATTCCTGATCGACTATATACAGCAATGCCTTTACTACATCTTCAAGTCTGCATCCCCGTTTAAGAGGCACCTGATCTTCATAGTATTTTCTGACGTCGTCAATTGTTTTCGCTCCCGGAACCTTTCCTGTCTTCAGGTACTGTACGAAGAGGCCGTTATGCGGATCGGACCATAGCGGTCCCTCATAAAAGTTTCCGGGACATATTGAGTTAACCTTTATCCTGTAAGGAGCAAGTTCGAGTGCGAATGATTGCGTCAGTCCGATGCCTCCGAACTTTGCTCCGGCATATGCGAAATTTTTATTACTGCCTTTGAGTCCCGATTTTGAATTTACCTGGATGATGTCGGTAAAATAATCAGGCCGGGCCTCATTCTGAAGTTTCATAACTGCCGAAGCGTATTTTGTGCAGTAGAAATAAGCATTATAGTTTACCTGCGTTGTTTTCGAGAAGACATCAGGGTCCATCTCGTCAAGGCTTCCTGCCCTTAGTATGCCGGCGTTGCTGACAAAAAGATCAATGCCTCCAAACTGGCTTACGGTATGATCGACCAGCTTTCTGACCGATTCATGATCAGAGACATCTGTTTTAAAAAATGAAGCTCTCGCCGTGGGTCTTTCAGAATTGAGCCTTTTTACCAGTTCTTCCCCGGCTTCTGTATTCAGATCTGCAACCACGATGTTGACCGACAGTTTGAAAAGAGCCTCAGCAATGCCGGCACCAAAGCCCTGGGCAGCACCGGTTATCACAGCTGTTTTCCCTGCCATCTTATTGTTTCCCCCGGATGTTTTTGCCACTTTGCGCCGATAGTTTTCTACTTCCCACTGATCGATAAAAGAAACCTGGTCAGGGGTCAGAACTTTTATTCCACCGCATTGAAGGGCATAATGACTTATTTTAATGAGATCCTCGAAGACGTCGAGAACAGATTCTGCAGCCGCATAGCTGTCTTCAGCAACAAATAGCCCCATGTCTTTTATAACTACCACTTTAGGAAGGTAGCCATATTCATTCTTAAATCTCGGCAGCTGGTTCCTCAGTGAATCCAGTATCCTTTCAGGAGATGACGAATGCTCAATAAAAAGATATCTGGCTTTACAGTAAACAATTGAATCGGGAATAAGCGGATGCGAGATATTATTGAATTCTTTCTGGCCCTGGTAATACTTAGCTATCAGTGAGTTGTGCCTGTATCTTATTATTTTGGGCTTATCTTCCGAAAGCATCATCCGCATTGCGGGAAGGACCATGTTCATGACCTGGTTGTAAGGAAGTGTTTCCATATCGCTGATCACGGGAACTTCCTTTTCGACTGTCGCGAAGATATTGTCATATATCTTTTTGATTTCGGCAATTGTATTTTCAGCTACGAACACGCCATGATTTTCGAGCAGGATGATCCGTGGGTCCATGCCGGATTCTGAACGGTAGGCTTCAATCTCAGTTTCCAGTTTCTTGAAGAGTGTATAGCCGGGGTCGGTATAGGGTACGAACAGTGCGGTATCACCAAATAATTTTGCACTGAGGTTTTTTGCATTTCTGCTGCAGAGCACACCGTTGATAAGAGTAGGATGGAGGTGAACAACAAAATTGTACCTTATCATCTCATGGAGGGATGTTTCGACCGAAGGTCTTTTATTCTTCGAAGGATCTATGATGGCAGCGTTGAGATCGTTTTTAACTTCTTCTTCCCTTCTGAAGGGATCGTCGGAGTAGGTTGCCGTTGAAATTTTGCGCAGCCTGGTACGGTCGAGAGCTACCAGACCTTCAATGGTGAGCCGGGCCAGGGGTTCTCCGCTGGCTTTTACCCATAATGTATTCTCATTCTTGTAGGATGTGTTTCCACCTCCTGCAATTACGAATTCATTATTTGTTCCGTAGAAGTGTGATATGTCTATAAGGTCATTCAGGTGCTTTTCCATTTCATTGTGTGTTTAGATAGAATTCGACTATCATTTTTCCTGTTTGAGCGAGGTCGTTTCTCTGGCTCCGGCTTGGCTTTCCGTCTTCGAGCACATAACCCTGCCTGCCATGCGCCCTGAGATACTGATGCGCTGCAATTACACAGGCTCCTTCCCAGGCTATTTTCTTTAAGGATTCATCAAGCGGTTGTTTACCCCTGGCGGATACTGTCAGAGGGATAAGCTCGGGTGTATTATGTTCGGTCCCGAAGGTGATTACATAACCTTCACTGTAGAAATATTCCACGAATTCCTTCAGCCTGTCAATGTCATTTCTTCCCGGGATGAGTTCTATACAACCCACACTAAGCGATGAAAGTCTTTTATGAAGCTTCACCGGATCAGCTTCGAATTCGGTGAAATTTCCTGACGGATCATCAAGCAGCACGGGATAACAGGGAATGCCGCCGGCACCTGTAATAATCTTAATGATTCTGGCAAGGGGCAGGAAAGATCCCTCATTTTCAGGGACGAATGCATCACCGCCGGCTTTAAGAAGATATGATCTTATCTCGTTTTCTAGCATAGCCGGTTCCGACATGGTAGCTTTTATTTTACGACCGCCGCATAATGATTGTATGAATTCAAGCTGCTCTTTCTCTTCAGAGAATATTTCAGTTGCCGCAACCCTCAGCGCTTTTGCCAGGTGGCGTTCACGAACCAGGTCGTGGGCATATCTTCTTTTTATTTCATCATAAGTAATCCTGACCGCAGGATTTATCTTACCTGTCAGTTCATTCAGCTTTTCGACCATAGCCCTTATCTGTTCCTGACTCTCATCTATCATTTTTTTCATTCTCCTTCGTGTGAAAAAACCGGGAGAGAAAGGATAATCGAGGCCTTTACCGCTGAAATAGATCCTCCCAGGATTGTTGGGATCGTTGATTCTGATTCCCTGTTTCTGTTCTTTTTTAAGGAGGCCTATGAACTCAATATTGAAGAGAGGAAATATCTTGTTACGCATACATCCTTCAGCAAAAGCATCATATCCGTCGGTTACATAAAAGTCGTTTATCCCGAGGATGTCTATTTTTTCTTCTTTAGCCATGCTGAATACAGTGTCGATTTTATCGAAAGCACTGAATGAATATGGTGTATGAATATGTCCGTTCGCTTCTCTGTAAGAAGGTATAGTACCGGGTTCAACACGGGTTACTATTTTGTCTATCCAGGGCAGCGATATCAGAAAATTAGTATTCACCTTGTCAGATTTTTGTGTCGATTGATAGTTCTGAAATATAGTTATTGATCTTCTGAATTTCATCATCTGAAAGAACAAATTTTGCAGCACTGAGGTTGTCTATCACCTGGACCGGATTCCGTGCTCCGGCAAGAACGCATGTTATTCCCCGCTGCCGGCTGGTCCAGTTGAGCACCAGCTGGGCAAGGCTGGCATTGTGTTCTTCAGCTAAAGGTTTTAATCTTTCAAGAAAGGTAAGTATGTTTGAAAGATTTGGTTCTTTGTAATAGAGTGATGAAGGACGGGTGTCACCTTCTTCGAAATGATGTCCGGGTTTAATTTTCCCGGTCAGCAATCCCCTCTGGAGAGGAGAATATGCAAGTATGGAAATTTCTTTTTCAACTGCAGCGGGAACAACATCCTCTTCGATGTCTCTTTTCACCATACTGTAGGGAAGCTGGTTTGAAGCAATACTGAAGGTGCCGTTCGCTTCCAGCATCAGCTCTGCAGAAAAATTACATACACCCCCGGCCCTTATTTTACCTTTTGTTACAAGTATTTCAAGGGCTTCCATTGTTTCAGAAACGGGCGTGGTACTGTCTGGCCAGTGTATCTGGAAGAGGTCTATATAATCCGTCCTGAGTCGTCTGAGGCTTTCATCGCAGTCATTTATGACCTTTTCCTTTGAGGAAAATTTGTATATGCTAAGACTGTTGCCTGAATTATCTTGTGATTCGAAGAAGAACTCACCATTTTTCTGTTTCCATTCCATACCAAACTTGGTGAGAACCTGTACTTTATCTCTTTTTCCCCTGATAGCTTTGCCTGTCAGTTCTTCACTCAGACCGAAGCCGTATACCGATGCGGTATCGATAGTGGTCATCCCGTTGTCGATAGCTGTCTCCATTGCCCTGACAGCTTCCTTTGAGTCGGTTCCGCCCCACATCCAGCCGCCGATAGCCCAGGCGCCGAACGCCAGTTCGGATACCATAATATCTGTTTTGCCGAGTTTTCTTTTCTTCATATCGTTTTATATTACCATTTAAGTGCCTGTTCAGGAACCTCCGAGAGGTCTTTACATATCCAGTCTGCTTCAGAAAGAAGTGACCGGTGGAAAGAAGTTTCAAGGGCAAGGCATCTGCATCCTGCAGCTTTTGCAGCCCTGATTCCGCTGACGGCATCTTCAACCACAAGGCATTCTTCAGGTTTCAAACCTGTTTTTTCACATGCTTTCAGGTATATATCGGGCGAAGGTTTCCGTTTTTCCACCTCGAGTCCGTTGACCGTTGCATGAAAAATCGATGCAGGCATTCCTATTTCGCGGAGATTTGCTGTCATTTTCACCGCATCGGCACTGGTCGCAACAGCTGTTTTCAGGCCTCTTCTGAGTACCTCTTTAACGAATTCGACAGCTCCGGGCAGGGGTCTCAGATTTCCTTTTATGATTTCACAGTAAATCTCGTATGTACGGGCCTTGATCTTTTCGATATCGGCTGTGAGACCATATTTTTTTGCCACCCCGCCTATATAGGAGTTTTCGCCTGTTCCGACAAAGGGTATGAAATCTTCAGGACCAGCCTTAATACCATGTTCACGGAACATTCTGATCGCTGCCCTGGATATGTATTCTTCTGAGTCGGCAAGTACTCCGTCCATATCGAAAAGAACTCCTCTTATCATCTGAATAGTTTATCAATCTCTTTTAATTGCTTCTGGCTCAGTCTTTTACTTTTACCTGCGACAGATGTGATGAAGGTCATTTTTGCGGCGTTTTCAAGGACTTCAATCTTGTCGAATGCATTCAGGAGGGAGGATCCGGTTGTAATAATGCCGTGGTTTTCGAGCAGCATAATGTCGGCTTCCGCAGAGCAGGTTGCTGCTCTTTCAGCCAGGCCGGAGCTGCCCATAAGAGCATAAGGGACGAACACTGGTTCACCGCATATTGCCCTGGCTTCAGCAGTCAGGCTTGTATCTATTTTGCAGTCCATGGCCGTGAACGATGATGCAAACACGGGATGAGCATGAACGATTGCTTTTACATCCCTGTTTGTTCTGTATATCCTGAGATGCATCTCTGATTCAATGGAAGGTTTATTTTCCGGGGTGAGATTTTCGCCGGGGATGGTCATAATACCTATTTCCTTCCATCTCATTTCTCCCTTGTCGGTTGCTGAAGGGGTGATAAGGATAATATCGTCCGATACCCTCAGGCTTATGTTTCCACCCGAAGTGGTAGTCAGACCTTTCAGGTAGAGCCGTCTCATAAAACGGGCTACCTTTTTTCTATTTTTCCTGTATTTCTTCTTCATTCAGGTTCACAATCTTTTAGCCTCCGTAGTTTTCTTTTTCCGCCGGAACTAAGTGAAGGTGGTACCCAGGGAGGCCGCAATCCGCAAATAAAAATTCCTGAGGGCCGGCAGGTGCGGCTATATTAAATCCACCACTCCCTTTAGAACATATTGAGGGCGATAGGGGAATTTGTCGATATCGTCGCGGTCAGTTATTCCG
>ERZ795053.981-NODE-981-length-36403-cov-9.654589_pt1 | contig 36403 bp, 36 predicted proteins | sample MGYA00375137_ERZ795053 | MGnify/ENA primary metagenome ERZ795053 (study PRJEB30182, sample SAMN05720284) | activated sludge metagenome | isolation source: Anaerobic digester | place: Hong Kong | collected 2014-12-17 ...
CGCCGTCTGGCGACGCTTCGACGGCGCCAACACCATCGTGCAGGCCGCCACCCGCCCCGCCGGCGGTGCGTTCGGCACCCCCGTCGACCTGTCCACCCCCGGACAGGACACCGGCTCTCCCCTAGTCACCACAGGCTCGGACGGCACCACCACCGCTGTCTGGTTTCGATCCGACGGCTCCAACACCATCGTGCAGGCCGCCACCCGCGTCCCCGGCGGTGCGTTCGGCACCCCGGTCGACCTGTCCACCCCCGGGGAGAGCGCCTACGAGCCTGCTGTCGCCACCGGCCCCGACGGCACCACCACCGCCGTCTGGGACCGATACGACGGCAGCAACACCATCGTGCAGGCCGTTTCGACCGCGCAGCCGGTGTTCCCGCTGCAGGTCGTCCGCACCGGGTCCGGCGCGGGTACCGTCACCTCCACCCCCAGCGGCATTGATTGCGGCACCAGCTGCAGCGCCGAGTACCCGTCCTTCACAAAGGTCACCCTCAACGCAACCAGCACCTCCGGCTCCACCTTCACCGGCTGGAGCGGGGAGGGCTGCTCGGGCAGCAGCACCTGCCAGGTGACCATGCAGCAGGCCCGGTCGGTCACTGCCGAATTCACCGCCGACGATGTCCCGGTGGTCACCCCGCCCGCCGGACAGCCGAAGCTCGCCACCTGAAAGTCACTCCGTCGTCGAAGAAGGTCAAGCGTGGCAAGAAGGTGACTTTCAAGGTCAAGGTCAACAACACCGGCACGGCCACGGCCACGAAGCTCAAGGTCTGCGCCACAGGGCCGAAGAAGAACCTCAAGGTTCCGAAGTGCGCCAAACCCGGCAGCCTCGACGCGGGCAAGAAGAAGACCGTGAAGATGCGCGTGAAGGTCAAGAAGGGTGCCACCAAGGGCACGAAGGCGAAGGTCACGTTCAAGACCACCGCGGTCGGCGGCCTGACCAAGAAGGCCAAGGCGACAATACGCATCACGTGACGGCGGGCCTGGGACTTTGGCACCTTCTGGCGCCTGAGCCCCTTGACGTCTGGGCACCCAAACCCCGGGGCGGCTCCGACTGGGTGCCTCACCGGCAACTCAGTTGACGCCTGGGCACCCAAACCCGAGGGCGGCACCGACTGGGTGCCGAACGGGCAACTGCCGACCTAGGGCACCGTCAACGGCGATCGGACCCGTCCCGGCGAAGTTTACCCCGCGCCCCCACCTCGACCCGGGAAGGCGCACAAGAGACATCACAGCATCATCCCTTCTGATGTTATGATGCGCCTGTGCGCACCACCGTCACCCTCGACCCGGACACCGAACAGATCGTCCGGCGGCTGATGGCTGAGCGGGGGGTCTCTTTCAAGCAGGCGCTCAACGACGCGATCCGCAACGCGGTCCGCGAGCCACACGCACCGTTCGAAACCCAGACCGCTTCCATGGGCCGAAGCACGGTCAACCTCGACCGCGCCTTGACCGTGTCCGCCGACCTCGAGGACGAGGAACTCGTGCGGCGGATGCGGCTCGGCTTGTGAAGCTCGTCGACGCCAACGTCCTGCTGTACGCGGTCAACTCCGACGCCGACCACCACGAACGCTCCCGGCGCTGGCTGGACGCATCCCTGTCCGGGGCCGACACCGTCGGCTTCGCTTGGATCGCTCTGCTCGCCTTCGTGCGGTTGTCCACCCGGGAGCGGCTGTTCCCGCGCCCGTTGTCGATGGACGAGGCCATGGACCGGGTCGATGCCTGGCTCGCCGCACCCCCGGCAGTGGTCCTCGAACCGACCATCGAGCACAGCCGCGTGCTGCGGTCGCTACTCGAACCCCTGACCACCGCGGGCAACCTCGTCAACGACGGGCATCTGGCCGCGCTGGCCGTCGAGCACAAGTGTGAGATCGTCTCGTTCGACAACGACTTCTCCCGGTTCGCCGGGGTGCGCTGGCAGGAACCGGAGTAGGCGCAACCACACCTTGCTGGCCCGGCCAGCGCCCCGCGGGCCGCCTCATCACCAGCGAGCCAGGGGTCATTCGGTCTCTGGTCACGGGCCGCGCACATCGGTACAGTGGGGCACTCCCAAGTGGTGGGAGACCGCCGGATGGAAATCGAACACGCTCTGCTGATCGCCGCGGACTGGCCGGTCGGCGCCGTCCGGACCGCCGTGGCGGAGATGCCCGAGCGGGCCATGGTCGTGATCCGTGTCATCACCCCCGACGAGGTGCGCCATTACGCCGTCGACGCCGGCAGCATCCGGATCGTCACCGAGGGCGTGGACGCCGAACTGCCGCTGAGCGCGGCGCTGGATCTGAGCGTCTTCCCGACGAGCCGAACGGTCGATCTCGACGATGCGGCTATCGCCCCCACTCCCGGTGACGTGCTGGTGCGCGGCGGCGAGGTGGTCGGCGTCGTGCGCGGCACGGGCAGCGACCGGGGCGCCGAGGCGGCCCCCGGTATGGCAAGGGCCGACACCGACATGGCCATGGCCGAGCCCCCCGAAACCGCCGGGGGCGAGGCCGACACCGAGATGACCATGGCCGAGCCCCCCGCAACCGCCGGGGGCGAGGCCGACACCGAGATGACCATGGCCGAGCCCCCCGAAACCGCCGGGGGCGAGGCCGACGCCGAGATGACAATGGCCGAGCCCCCCGCAACCGCCGGGGGCGAGGCCGACACGGCCCGATTCCGCGCATTCCCCGAACTCGACTCCCCCGGCGAGGTGCGGGAGGGTGACCGTTTCACCCTCGTGGCACGGTTCACGACCCAGCCACCCAGTGCGGAGCCGTCGGCGCAGCCGGTCATCCTGGCATCAGCACCGCCGCAGCTCACCTTCGTCGTGCAGGTGGGCGGGTTCGGTTTCTCGTTCCCGGAGGGGATCCGGCGCGAACTGACCGTCGACCGTGATGCACCGGGCGGGCCGGTGGCGGAGTTCGCCGTGGTGGCCGGTGACGTCAACGTCCGCGCCACCCGCACCCTTGAGGTCTCGTTCGAGTACGCCGGGGAGCTGTGCGGGCTCGCGTGGCGCGATGTGCAGGTGGTCGCGGTCCAGGAGCCGGCCCCGGTGCCACTGTCCGGAGCGACGTCCGGCGGCACTGGGGTGAACCTCGGCGCGGACACCGCCCCGAACTTGACCGTCGTCATCCGCAGCGAGCCCGGGTCCGCAGAACTCGAATGGCTCTTCCACCCCCGGGAGGACATCGAGCGGCCCTCGCAACGCGTGACGACCACGCTGGAGGCGCCGTCGGCCGAAGCCTTCGCCGTACAGCTGATGGCACAACTGCCCGCCGCCAAGGACGCCGTGTCACTGCCATTGACCGTCCGCGGCATGGGCAAGCTGGTCAACCGGGTGATCCCCGACGACTTCTGGGCGATGGTCGAGGCGACGTGGAAGGCCACGCCGACAGACCAGATCCCCTCGCTGCTGCTGACCACCAGCGAACCGTTCGTGCCCTGGGAACTGGCGTGGGTCGACGACGAGGTGATCGACCCGGCGCTGCTGCCGGCAGGGGTGACTGAAGGTCCCCTGGGCAGCCTGTGGCGGGTCGGGCGCTGGGTGCCACCGGTGCGGCGCCGGCGCGGGCCGGACCGCCCTGCCGTGCCGCCGACCACCACGGTGACAGCTGATGCGGTGGCGGTCGTGATCGGGGACTACGCGGCGGACACCAAGATCCGCAGCCTGCCGCACGCGGTGGAGGAGGGCAAGGCGATCGCGCTGCGCTACGCCGGGCTTCCGCTGAGCGTCAGCGAAGGGGATGTGGACCGGCTGATGACCGGCGCGCTCGAACGCGACGGCGTGGCGTACGCGCCGACGGTGGTGCACTTTGCCAGTCACGGCCAGGTCAGCACCCAGCAGCAGCAGTACACCGGGATCCTTCTGTCCGGAGGCCGGCGTCTGGATCTACTCACGGTCGAGGGCAGCCTGCTGGGCGAGTCCAGCGCACCGTTCGTCTTCCTCAACGCCTGCCAGGTGGGGACGGCGAGCACGGTGTTGTCCACATACGGCGGGCTGGCGGGGGCGTTCCTCGGCACGGGTTGTCGGGGGTTCCTGGCACCGTTGTGGAATGTCGATGACGAGGTGGCCAAGGGCATCGCCCTGGACTTCTACCAGGCGACGCTGGGCGACGGACTGTCCGTCGGCGAGGCCGTCCGGCGGATCCGCGCGGGCTTCGGCAGCGGGCAGGCCGGCACAGCGACCCCCCTGGCCTACGTCTTCTACGGGCACCCCGACCTGCACCTGAGCAGACAACAACCAGGAGGTGGTTCCTGATGGCGGACCTCGACGGCAGTGGCATCCCGGTCGATCTGGGCAGTGGAGTCACACTGGTCGCCCCCGGGCTGATGGGTACCGCCGAGCGCGCCCCGGAAATGCTCGGTGGGCGTGCCGACGAACCCCCGCCGGCGACCCCGGGCCTCACGGACGCACTGTCCGCGGCGGGCCTGGAACAGGTGCACGGCGTTCAGATCGCTGCGACCGAAGTGCCCGCGATCGGCCCAGACGTACGCGGGCCGCACGACGAGGGCCTCATGCTGCTACAGGTGCCCGACCTCGGCCCGGAGTCCCCACAGGTGCTTCTCCAGGTCGACGAGGCCGGCGTCGCGACCTGGCACTTCCCGCAACCCGCGACGGCCGCGGCTCCCGGGACGCTGGAGTTCACCATGCCCCGCGAGGTCGCCACCGCACCGATCGAGGGGGCGTCAGACGACCGTGGGCTCGCGGCGATGATCGGACGCAAACTGCTGTCGGTGCTGGTGTTCCCGGCTCTGGAAGCCGGGGTGGGCCTGCTCGCCCGGGTCCTCGCCGAGAAGTACGAGAAGTCGTCGCGGCCGTACCGATTGCGCACGTTCGCGCCAGGTGAGACGCGTACGGCCGGGGCCGGGAACCTGGCCGACCGCGGCTGGGACGGGATCAACGGTCGGACGCTCCTATTCGTCCATGGCACGTTCGCCACCAGTCACGGCACCTTCTCCGGCCTCTCCGACGACGTCATCGGCGGGCTGTGGCACGCGTACGACGGCCGGGTGCTCGCCTTCGACCACCCGAGCCTGCACGTGACCCCACAGCAGAACGCCGCGGAACTCATGGCCATGATCCCGCCGGAGCGCAGGCTCGAGGTCGACATCGTGTCGCACAGTCGCGGTGGGCTGGTCGCGCGCGCGCTGGCCGACGCGGCAGCCGCCCCCGACTCGCCGCTGCGGGTGCGCAGCACGGTGTTCGTCGCGGCTCCCAACGGGGGCACACCACTGGCCGACGACGCGCACATCAAGGCGTTCATCGACCGCATGACCACGATGCTCAACTTGATCCCGGACGGTCCGTTGTCGTTGCCGGCCGACATCCTCGGCGGGGTGCTCGACGTGGTCAAGATCCTCGCGGCCGGTGCCGTCGAGGGGCTCCCCGGCCTGCGTGCGATGGACCCGACGGACCCCGGTCTGAAGACTCTGGGCGCGGACGCGGCGCCGGACATCGCGCGCTACGCCATCGACGTCGAGTTCGAGCCGACCGGCAGCCTGCTCTCCCTGGTGAGGGTGAAGGATGCCGCCGTCGACCTGGTCTTCGGGCAGAGGGCCAACGACATGGTGGTCCCGACCGATGGCGCCGCCGGCGCATCCGGGCTGCCGGGATTCCCGATACCCACGGAGCAGCGACTGGCCTTCGGTCGCAGCGACACGGTGTGGCACTGCGCCTTCTTCTCCCAGCAGCGCACCGCCGACCATCTGCGGCGCTGGTGCCGCCCCGACCAGTGAGGACGACATGGACTTGATGCCGCTGTACCAGGCAGTCGCCGGTGGTGAACTTCAGCAGGCGCTCGACGCGGATCCCGACCTCGTTCAGGAGGCTACCGCCGAGCAGGCGCACGCCGACTTCCTCGGCGCCAACCAGGCGGGGCGGCCGGACATCGCCTACCTCGCGGCAACGACCGCGGCCTTCATCCATCTGCGCCTCGGGCAACGCGAGCGGGCCCTGGCTGACCGGTTCAACGCCACCCAGGCGCTGTTCCTGCTGGCCGACGACGCTGCGGCCTACGACGCGGCCCGCGCGGAGGTCCTGCAGGTGGGCGCCATGGCATTGGAGATCCAGGAACACACCCTGGTCTTCCGGTCGTGGGTGCTCGCCGCCGACTGTGGGTGGTTCGCGCTGGATTCACCCGAAGCCGACAACCCGCAAGGCCGGCTGGTCCAAACCCTGCGGGACTGTGCCGACGCCCTCGACTGGGCCGGGCGGCTCCCCGACCTCACTGAGCAGGCGGGCTGGCTGGAGCGGCTCGCCTCTCTGACCGGGGTGGCGGCCGGCGAGGGCATGAGCCAGGTCTGGTCGGAGGACTGGCTGCTCGAGGTCGACGCCCTGCTCCGCCGGCTGGCCGCGGGCGGCGAGGTCCTCCCGGTGGACCTCGTCTTCGAGTCCTCCGGTGGTCCCGCCAAGGCGGCGCAGGTGGCGGCCATGCTGTCGGAGTTGGAGTCCCGCTACGGTGCCCTCTGAGCAGGCCGGACCCCGTTCCGCGTCACGGGCGGAACTGCGGCTGCGAGCAGCCTTGACATCGGCCGCGGCGACTGGCGACATGCAGGCGTGGCTGACCGCCGCCACGGCCCTGCAGGACTTGCTTGAGCGCCAGGAGCCAGACGCCGCGGGCCGGGCATCTCTGCGCGAAGAAATGATCGCCGCGTGCGAGCAACTGCGCCGCAACTGGCGCAGCCGAACGGGACGGCTGTGGGTCTCGCAGGACGCAGACCACGTCACAGGGCCGCTGTTGCGCGATGTGCTCGACGACGCGGACCCGGACATCGCCGAGATCTTCCGGCTGACCGAGTCAGTGCGCGCACGGGTTCTGCTGGACGCGGTGTCGGGGTGCTTTCACGGCGGCAGCGGTGACCCCGGCGAGACGGCGCGGGCTGCCACAGTGCTGGCTTTCCCGCCCGACCCGGACCCGGACCCACTGCGACGCGAGATGCGCCTGATCAGTGCCGTGCGCGCGCTCGACGACGACACCGCACCGGCCCGTCGAGAGGCTCTGTCCGCGGTCGAGGCCATGTACCCCGAGGGCGCCGGTTTCGTCGGCGGCGCCGAGCCCGCCCTGCTGTCGGCGGTCCAGGCCGTGCTGCACGCGGACGAGGTCATGGTGGAGTACGTAGTGCCGTACCACCCACTGCACCCCGCGCTGAATCTCGCCGCCCTCGTCATCACCCGTGACGAAGCCCGGTTGGTGCCCGATCTGCCGCTGCCGCAGCGCTACGCCAGTGGCTTCATCGGCAGCTACGCAATCGACGGCCGGGCCCCGGTGGACGCCAGCCCCATGGGCGACATGGTCGTCGGCGCGCGGCGCGCGGTGCAGGGCCAGGACCCGGCTGCGGCCGAAGCTGCGGGCCGGTTGCTGCACGAGGTGCTCGTGCAGCCGATCCTCGACCGCTGCCCGAACGCCGGTCGGCCGCGGTGGATCGTCGTGCCGCATCGGCAGTTGCACCCGGTGCCATGGATGGCTCTCATCGATCCCGACGGCACCCCCTGGCTGACCAGCACGACGGTCACCGTCTGCCCGAGTGCTTCCACGTGGCTGCAGCTGGCGGGTAGGCCGCATGAGGGCACCTCGGCGCTGGCTCTCGGGGATCCGCTGCTGGGGTACGCCGGGATGTCCGCGCTGCCACAGGCAGCCGCCGAGGTTGAGCATCTCGGGGAGGTCTGGGCGCAAGCCGGGATTCCCGCCGATGTCCGGACCGGAGCCCGGGCATCCGTGGAGGCGCTGAGGTCAGCAGGCCCGGACGCCAACGTGATCCACATTGCGACCCACGGCTCGTTCCCGGAGACGGAGTCCGGCGAGGACCAGCAGTTGCTGCTGAGCCTGTCCGCCGGATCCCCCGGGAGGATGCCGGCCGCGACCTTGCGGACCCTGGACCTCCATCGCGCGTGGTGCACGACCTTGAGTGTGTGCAACGGCGGGCTGTACCGGATAGGTCCCGGCGACGAACCGCTCGGGCTGGTGCCCGCGGCGCTCGAGGCCGGCACGTCCAGCGTGATCGCGGCACTATGGGCCGTCGACGACGATGCCGGACGGCGGCTGATGGCCGGCGTGCTCGACCGGATGCCGGGCGGGGACCCGGCCGGCGCCCTGCGTGACGGCGTGTTGGCGAGGATCGAGGCCGGTGCTCCCGCGCGGGACTGGGCGGCCTTCACCCTGATCGGTTCTGGCCGCGGCCCGCGGGACACGTGACGGCTCGACGTGGATGCGGTTGCCGTGACTCGCCACCCGGATGCGTCCTTGGCGCCCGAGCCAGTTGACGTGTGGGCACCCAAACCCCGGGGCGGCACCGACTGGGTGCCTAACCGGCAACCCAGTTGACGTGTGGGCACCCAAACCCCGGGGCGGCTCCGACTGGGTGCCCAACGGGCGAGCCAGTTGACGTCTGGGCACCCAAACCCCGCGGCGGCTCCGACTGGGTGCCCTACGGGAACCCAGTTGATGTCTGGGCACCCAAACCCCGGGGCGGCTCCGACTGGGTGCCTAACCGGCAACCCAGTTGACGTCTGGGCACCCAAACCCCGGGGCGGCTCCGACTGGGTGCCCAACGGGCGGCGCTGACCGACGGTACCGGTCAGCCGAACAGCAGCGTCATCGTGATCGGCGCGTAGGAGGCCTGGGTGTTGCCCATGACCATGAGCATCACCACGAAACTCGCGAACGCTGCGGCCGAGCCGACCAGCACGCGGCCACGGACCCGCTGACCCTGGCGGGAACGGGTGATGACGCTGCGCCAGAGAGCGATGCTGGCGGCCACGACAACCAGCAACACCACTGTTGAGATCACGGCCTTCGGTTCCTGCCACGCGAGGCGAGCGTCCACCTGCTGCTGGATGACCGTCGGGACGTCCGCACTGCCCGACCGCAACCACTGTCGCAGGGACGTGGTGAGCTCGGCAGAGGCGGCCGGCTTGAGGTCTCCCGGGGTGCCGATCGCCCCCGCCAGACCCTGCTGCGGGTTGAGAACGTTGCTCAGATTGCCGGCCACAACCACTGCGAGCAGCAGTCCGACCACGGAACTCGCAAGAGCGAACGCGAGGTGCGTGCGGCGCTCCACGCCCTTGGGCGCGTTCCGGGCCCGCAGCCACGAGAACATGGCGAACCCCAGCAGGACAACCGTGAAGAACCCGCCGACGACCACCAGCGCCAGGTGATAGTCGACGTAGTCCTGTAGCAGACGTTCGTACGCGGGGTTGTTCATCAGCCGACCTCCACCAACTCTGGCTCGGATTCCACGCGCTCCACGGCGTCGGCGCGGAAGCCCTTGAAGACCAGCCAGAAGCCTAACCCGATCTCCCAGGCCGCGATCAGCAGGGCCGAGAGGAAGCCGGCCGGGGAGACCTGATCGATCACGCCGAACAGGATGCCGACCGACGCGGCCAACAAGAGCGGCGCACCGATCAGCCCGATGACGGGGAGGATCCGCGGCACCAACCGCCCGCGCAACAACAGCGGCGCGAGCAGCAGTGCGTTGACCGCGGGGATCGTGCCAGGTCCGAGCAGGAACGCCCAGTCGTGCATGGCCACCAGTGCCGGTGTGGCGGGTCCGGCGACCAGCACCCCGAGCATCGCGATCACACCCATCACGATGATCGCGGCCTCCAGCGTGCGCGACGCGACGAAGCCCAGCGCCATCGCCTCGTCCACGCGGCGCACGACGGGGAACAGCGCGACGGCGGTGCCGATGCAGGCCAGGGCGAGGATCAGCTCGAGCAGTGCGGCCCACTGCAGGGCGGTGGCACCCGCCGCCGTGGGGTCGGCCAATACCGGGTCCTTGAGCGCGAGCGCGGGGATCGACGTCACGACGGTCAGCAGGTAGAGGGCGCCTGCGATGAACGCCAGGCGGCGGGTTCGGGTCATGGGTCGCTCCTGATTGCTAGGGTTGAGGTGTACAGCGTATACCACGCTAGGTGTACACCGTACACCCGTCAACCCCGGAGGTGCGCGCATGCCCGCCAGAAAGCCCGTCACCCGCGAACGAGCGCTTGCGGAAGCCGTGGCCCTGGCCGACGCCGACGGCATCGACGCGGTGAGCATGCGCAATCTCGCCGCTCGCCTCGACGTCGTGCCGATGGCGCTGTACAAGCACGTCACGAACAAGAGCGACCTACTCGACGGGATGGTCGAAACCCTGGTGGCGTCCTACGACCAGCCGGCGCCGGACCTGGGCTGGAAAGACGCGGTGCGCGCGCAGATCCTGTCGGCACGGGACGTGCTGCTGGCCCACCCGTGGGCGCGCCAGGTGATCGAGACCCGTACGACCCGCACACCCGAGGTGCTCGGCTACATGAACCGCCTGTCGGGGCTGTTCATCGAGGGCGGGTTCAGCCCCGACCTCACCCACCACGCGATGCACGCCCTGGGCCACCGGATCTGGGGGTTCAGCCCGGAAGCCTTCGACGACCCGGACTCGCTGCAACCCCCGGCGGACCTGCAGCAGCGGGCGGCGATGTTCGAGATGGTCCAGCAGACCTACCCCTACATCGCGATGATCGCGTTGGATTCCGCGGGCGGGGACCTGTCCCGGGTCGGCGACGGCTGCGACGAGCAGTTCGAGTTCGAGTTCACGTTGGATCTGCTACTGGACGCGTTCGAGCGGCTGCACGAGGCGGGATGGCGGTCGCGCTGACGCTGCCGTCAGTGGGCGAATGACGGAGTTGACTCACGAATGTAGCGTTTTCGCTACACTAATACTTGTGATCGCGTCCGACCTCCTCACCCGCGTGCGCCGTGATTGCGGCTATTCGCAGGCCGAATTGGCACGCCGGTCGGGCATCCCGCGCACTGCGATCAACGCCTACGAGCGTGGGCACCGCACGCCGACATCGACAACGCTGGCGCGGCTCGTTGAGGCGTGCGGATACGCGTTGGACGTCAACCCGCGACCCACTGTGGATGTGCGGAAGAACGCGCGCACCCTCGAACAGGTCCTCGACCTGGCAGAGTTGCTGCCGCGGCGGCGGCGCGGCAAACTCACCTTCCCGCCCTTGCCGGGCCACAGATGAGCGTCCTGGCCCAGCGCCTGCTCACGATCGACGCCGCGCTCACAGCGGCCCACATTCCCCACGCCTTCGGTGGCGCGATCGCTCTCGCGTACTGCACAGGCGAGCCCCGCGGCACGATCGACCTGGACATCAACGTCTTCGTCCCCCACACCGAGCCCGACGAGGCCATTGCAGCGCTGCCTCCCGGAATCTCCTTCACGAAGGCGAACCGCGCGGGAGTGCTCACGAACGGCCAGACGCGGGCGTGGTGGGACGACACCCCCATCGACCTCTTCTTCGCCAACCACCCGTTCCACGAGACGGTTGCCGAGCGCGTCCGTCAGGTGCCCTTCGCCGACACCATCATCCCCGTGCTCGACTGCACCTCACTGGCAGTGTTCAAGGCCTTCTTCAACCGCACCAAGGACTGGGCCGACCTCGAAGCCATGGCCGACGCCGGTCAGCTCGACGTGGATGCGGTGGCCGGGTTCCTCGTAGATCTTCTCGGCAAGGACGACCTGCGGTTGGGACGCCTGCGGCAGATCGGGCACTGAGGAGCCCGCTTCGTGGTCGGCACCTTGGCACACTTACAGCGGGCAGACCAACCCGGAGATCATCCGTGCCGCAAACCGTTGACTGTCGCGCGGTTACCGATTCGGCTGCCGCAAACCCGTAACCGCGCAGCAGTCAACGTCCTGACCGGGCCATCGGCCCTACCTCAGGCGAAGTCCTCCGGCAGGATCGTGGGCTTGGTCTGCCCGTAGAGCCACTGCTGGAAGTACTCGTCGAGCAGATCCAGTTTCGCGCCACTGAATCCACTGGCGTCCTTGGCCTCGTCGATGAACTGCTCGGTGCTGATGTTGCCGTACCGGTAGTCATCCATGAGGTCGTTGGCGAATGCGAAGAACGTCGGGTCGCCCACGATCTCCCGGTAGCCCTGCAGCGTCATGGCACCGCGCTGGTAGGTCGGGAAGAAGGCGAACAGGTTCGCAGGATCGCCGTCAAGGATCGCCGGAGCGATGGCCCAGTCACCCGCCGGCGTGCTGGCGTAGGCGTTGTCGAACCGGGTCGCGGGGTCGAGGCCGCCCTGGGTCTGGAAACTCCAGTACCACGTGGCCCAGTTGGCCCAGCCCTCGTTGAACCAGATGTCGGCCCAGGTGTCCAGCGTCACCGCGTTGCCGAACCACTGGTGGGCGACCTCGTGCAGCTGGGTGCTGAGGTTGATCGACGGGTTGCCGCTGCTGAACGAGCCCGCGTAGTGGGGCTTGCCTTGCACCTCGAGCGCGTAGCCCACACCGGCCGCACGGTCGGCCACCGCGCCGGTGGAGTCGAACGGGTAGGGACCGAACAGACCACTCAGGTAGTTGAGCTGCCCTGGCGCCTGGTTCAGGGAGTTCTGGATCGCCGTGGCCTGGGCCGGCGTAGCCGTGCTGTCGACCGCGTTGTAGACCGGCAAGTTCCTGCCCGTCGACGTCTCGGTCATGCTGTCGACGGTGTAGGTGAAGTCGCCCACGGTCGCGGTGGTCAAGTAGGTGGCCGTGGGGTCGTCCTCGCGCCAACGCCACGTCACGGTGCCGTCGGAGTGCGTGACGTTCCCGATGTTCTCGCCCACTCCAAGCGCGGTCTTTCCCTGGGGCACGCGGATGAAGGTGTCGAAGGTGGCCTTGTCCGACGGGTAGTTGTTGCCCGGGAACCAGCTCTGCGCCCCGATCGGCTCGTTGACGACGAAAGCGCCATCGCAGGTCTGCGGCGCCGCGAGGGGGTAGCAGGCCCGGATCCAGCCTTCGATGGACTCGTCGGCGTCCGTGATCGCCTCCGGCGTCCCCGAGTACCGGACCACGACCGTGAAGTCGCGCCCCTTCTTGGGACGGGTGGACGGGTGCGGGTCGACCACGAGTTTCATCGGCTGGGTGACCGCGGGGTTCGCACTGAGCTGCGGGGTGGCGTCGACCTGCTCGAACCCTGCTGCGCGGCCATCGACCGTCACGCTGGCGACGTCGAGGTCCTGGAAGTCCAGCGAGAACTCCTTGAGTGTCTGCGTCGCCTTGGCGCGGATCGTCGTCTTCGCCGAGGTGAAACTGTTCGTCGCCGGGTCGTAGTCGAGCTGGATCCGGTAATGCTTGACGTCGTAGCCACCGTTGCCGATCTGCGGGAGGAGCGGATCGCCGAGGCTGCGCGCACCGGCGACTGGTTTGCCGCCGCCCTTTCCGCCCGGATCAGCATTGCCGGCGGAGGGCAGCGCGACGACCAGCAGCGCGGACGTTGTGAGGACGAGCCCGGAACGAAGAATCATGAGTGGCCTTTCGCCTGCAGTAGGTGTCTGACTCTAGGCGCGCGGACATGCCGCCGGGATGGTCTTTTCGGGGGATGGACACGGACCGCAGACCGCTGTACCCCTCAGACTCGGGCAGTTCGTGACTCCCCACGCCCTGGCACAGGACTCGGCGGCGCGTAGCCCGCCGGAGCGTTGCGCGTCAGGCACGCAAAGCCGCGTGGCAGCCTTTGGGTTCCTGAGAGACAACTCAGCTGACCGCTGGGCACCCAACCCCAAGGCCTGGACGGACTGGGTGCCCACACGACAACTCAATTGACCGCTGGGCACCCAACCCCGGCGCCCGGACGGACTGGGTGCCCACACGACAACGCGATCGACCGCGGACGAACGTCGCCGGCGCCCTCACGACCGCACCGGCAGCACCGCAACAACCCGGCCCCCGCGCGGTTCCGGACCGGCCGAGAGGCTGCCGCCGAGTTCGGCGGCCCGCTGGCACATCGAGGCGAGGCCCACCCCGGACGGTGAGGTCGGCCCGCCCTTGCCGGTGATCATCTTCAACGCCGTCGTCGGTGTGGCCATCGTCGCCTGCGTCCTGCTCGGTTGGCTGCGCGGGAGTCGCGCCGCGATCCGCGCCGCGGCGGTCATCCTCGTGCTTTACGCGATCACCGCGCTGCCGGCCTTCGTCACCCCGGACGTCCCGGCACCCCTGGTCGTTTCTGCAGGGGTGGGCGTCGTGCTCACGATCGTCGCAGTGGTCCTGATGCTCAAGCCGAAACGTTCGTAGCCGGAGCGCCACCCCCCGGTCCCAGCGGCCGGGGGGTGGCGCCTGTGACCCCGGCCGACCACCCAGCGTGAGCGAATCACCCGTTTGCGCACTTGCCGTCCTTGCGGCTGAGGGGTGGCGCGCACCCGTCACCTACCCTGGAGATGTGAAGGCGCGACGATTGAGCGCGACCGGGATCGCTGCTGCGGTCGCGGTCATCGTCGGCCTGCTCATTCCCGGCACCGCCAGTGCCCAGCCCGGCTCCGAGATGCTCGAGCGCGCCCGCAGCTGGGTCGCTGACGGTGTCGGGTACAGCGGCAGCAACTACCACTCCAACGAGTACGGCACCTACCGCACCGACTGCTCCGGCTATGTCTCCATGGCGTGGGGCTTGGGCTCCTCCTACACGACCGTGACATTGCCGAGCGTCTCCTACCCGATCGCCAAGGACGCTCTGGAACCCGGCGACATCCTGAACAACCCGCTGCCCGGGACCAGTGGCCACGTGGTGCTGTTCGCCGGCTGGGCGAACGCCGAAGAAACCGAGTACTACGCCTATGAGGAGAGCCCGTCCGGCGGTGCGCACCTGAGCCAGATCCCCTACCCGTACTGGCCCGGCTACGGCACGTTCATCCCGCGGCGCTACGTGGGCATGACGTCGAAGACGCCGCCGCCGATCACCGTCCCCGAGTACGAGGCGCCACCGAAGCCCGATCCGTTGAAGGACGGCGACTACATCCGCTACGACGGCCAGGTGTTCCGCATCGCCGGTGGCGCGCCGATGCCTGCGAGTTCGAAGGAGAAGGCCCGCAAGGTGACCGAGGCGGAGTTCGCGGAGTTGCCAGTCGTGCCCGCGGACGGCACGTTGCTGCGCGCGGAGGGCAAGACCTACGTCGTTGCCGGTAGCGCGCCGGTGTTCGTGCCCGATCCAGACGAGGTCGGGGTGCGTGTCGAGCAGGCCGCCCTCGAGCAGATCCTCAATGACAAACCGGCCGACGGAACCATCGTGAAGACCGATGAGGGCGAACGGTACGTCTTCGCCGGGGGCGCCCCGATCCATGTCACGCAGGCGTGGTTCAAGGCGCTACGGCCGAAGCCCACACCCATCACCGTCGCGCAGGAGGCACTCGATCAGGCCGGTGGGCTCGGCGCATGGTCCCACGTGCGTAACGTCCCGGCCGACGGCACGCTGCTCAAGGTCGGCGCGGACGTCTACCGCGTCGAGGGCGGCGTCCCGATCCCCGACTTCGGCGTGCGAGGTGTGCCGATCGACCAGGCCGCTATCGACAACGCCGGTGAACCCGGGCCGTGGTCCCACCTGGTTGCTGGCTGATTTCCCGGCCCCCGACGGCATCGTGGCCTTCGACGTTGCCGGTGTGTGATACCCCGCCAGCGGACGGCGTTGGACCGGTGGAGGGCCCCTCAGGATCTGTCTGGACACTCCGGTTAGAGATCGGCATCTTGGTTAGTCAGCGGCCGGTTGGTTAGAGTCCCACGGCCGTACAGGGCTAACCGGAGTGCTGTTTCTCTAACCAAGATGCCGATCTCTAACCGGGATGCCGGGGTAGTACCGCACCGGACCCAGCCACCACCGTGCCCAACGTGCCTGCGACTGACCGATGTGCCTACCTCCGCACGCACCACCACGGCCTCACGCCTGCGGCTAGGCTGCCGCGCGTGGAACAACAGGTTTGTCTGATCACAGGCGCGTCTTCTGGCATAGGCCGCGCATGCGCGGACCGGCTGGCCGGCGGTGGATGGACGGTGATCGGCGCGAGTCGGCGGGGCACGTCCGGCGCGGCGTGGGACGCGCTGGTCATGGACGTCGATGACGACGAGTCGGTGCGCGTGGCAGTGGCGAGCGTGGTAGAGCAGCACGGACGGATCGATGCGGTGGTCACAGCTGCCGGCTTCGGGCTGTCCGGACCCGTCGAGACCACCCCGCTGGCCGATGCGCGCGCCCACATCGAGACCAACTTCTGGGGCACCGTGCGGGTGGTGCGCGAGGTACTGCCGCACATGCGGCAGGCCGGTGGCGGGCGGATCGCGCTGATCGGTTCGCTCGGTGGCTTGGTCGGGCTGCCCTTCCAGGCGTACTACTCGGCCGGGAAGTACGCGCTCGAAGGATTCGGGGAGGCGCTGGCCTACGAGGTCGCGCCGTTCGGCATCGAGGTCACACTCGTCGAGCCCGGGAACACGGCGACGGGCTTCACAGACAACCGCCGCCGGTGCGATCCGTCGGACGTCTACGCCGCAGTCAACGACCGCGCGGTCGGGGTCATGGAACGCGACGAGCGGGAGGGGATTCCGGCCGAGGCTGTTGCCAAGGTGGTCGAGCAGGTTCTCACGTCCGGCCGGCCGCCGCGGCGCGTGATGGTGGGCAACGCGGATGAACGGCTCGGGACTTTCGCGAAGAGGTTCATGCCACACCGACTGTTCGAGCGACTGGCCCGGGGCACGCTGGGGGTGTGACATCGGCGGTCTTGGCCACGCCCCTTCGCCGTCGAAACCCAATAATGAAGAGGCCGCCACACGACCTCCAGTGGCACCTCGATCTCACCGCCAGGCGTGGAGCCTGATCGGCCGCAATTGTCCGACCTTCACCGTTGCCGGGTCTGGTGGCCGCGGGGGCCTTCGTTGGTCGCAGCGTAGACATGACTGTGGGGATGACCGCGAAAGCACCGGGCCATCCCCACAAGTCACGCGACAATCAGGCGCGAACCTTCCAGGTCCGGCTCCAGCTGTTGGCCTTCCACTTCTGCTTCTGGCCCTTCTTCGGGATCGCCCGGACCTTCACGGTCACCTTCAGGTTGTCGTACCCTGCGGATCGGACGGTGACCTTGCCCTTCTTGCTGACGGTGATGTCGCAGAAACGAACCTCACCGGCAGCGGACGACTTGGCCGGCCGGCAGAACGCTCGCACGCTGATCTTGCCCTTGGTGTTGGTTGCGATGCTCTTGGTCAGAACCACCTTGTCGTCGGCGCCGAGCGACACCGGCGACTTCTTCGCGCCCTTCACATTGATCGGCAACTTCTTCCGCTTCGTCGGCGTCGGTGTGGTCACCCACTCCACGGTGGCGCTGGCGGACAACGCCGCGAAGCTCGCCGTGAAGGTGTCGGTTCCCGTGGCGGCACTGGTGTAGCAGTACTGGTAGTTGCCTGCGGAGTCCGTCAGTCCCGTGGTGTCGAGCGGGTTGACCCCGGTCGCCTTGAGTGTCACGTCGATGCCCGGCAATCCGTTGCCGTCGACGTCCGCAACATTGGCGGTCACGCAGGCCTGGTTGTTAACCGTGACCTGTTGCGTGGCCGGAGTGAGCGTCAGCGCGGCCACGTCGTTGATCGCCGCGTACGCTGCGCCGCCCGGGTAGCCGTACGAGTCGTAGTCGGCGAACCCATACACCGAGATGCCGACAGGTTTGGACGATGTGACCGTGTGACTGCCCAGGGTCAGGTCCACCTGCGCCCCGGAGTATCCACTGGAGCCGATCGCAGTGAACTGCCCGGCCGGGATCGCTGAGCCGTCGAGTTTCACGTCCCCGACTGCCGAAGATGGGGCTACGACGTTCACGAAGTTGGCGCTGAACCCAGTAGCCGGCGTGGTGAACGTGTAGTCACTGAGGAACTGCTCAGTGGGCGACGTAAGCATCATGAACGGGTCGGATGTGACGTTGTCCCAGTCCGTGCCGTTGGAGTACTGGGCAACGAGGACCGGCTTGTCCGAGGTGATCGTGGACTGCCCGTCGATGATCTGCTGATGGACCTGCCCCGCGTTGAGGGTAGCCACCGCGGCGCCGTTCACCGCCACCGTGGTGTTGTCCTCGGCGGCCACGATCCGGAACGTGTCGCCGTTGAGTCGCGTCTTCAGCGGCACGGTCAGGAACGACTTGCCCCATGTCCCGGTGCCCGGGATCTGTTCGACCAAGTAGTCGCAGGCGCCGTAGGTCGTGTTCGGCACGTCAGCACACTGCTGACCCGCCATCACCGCTACCGGCTTGCTGGAGGTGATCTTGGAGCCGCTCAGGTCGCCGGCATTCGAGGAGACCGGCAGGGCCTCGCCCTTGTTCAGCGTCTTGGTGGTCGCGGTCCCCGCGGTAACCCCGGAGGTGGTGTCGGCGGTCGGGGTGTAGGTCACCTCAGTACCGTCCTCGCTGGCCACAACAGCGAACTGCGACGACAAGAACTGATAGGGGAAGGCGAGGACGACGTACTCAGTGGTCAGGACGTCGACCGGCAGGCCAAGGAACGCGTCCGTCGTGAATTCGATCCGGTTCAACCCGTAGACGCTCACCTCGTCGTTGGCGCTCACCTGTATGGCACGGTTCTGGGGGTTGCCAGTCGCGCCGTCGCCCAATTGCGCGCCGGCGGGGACGGTGACCGTCGTCACGGCTCCCGGGGTCACACTGAAGTTCTGCGAGAAGCCCAGCCCCGGCACCGCCACCGTGCCACTGGTGGCCGTCGGGCCGCTGATGAACAACGACAGTTCGGGGGTTCCGCTGTAGTTCTGGGTGAACGCCAGCCAGAACTCCTTGCCCAAACTGTCGGGGCGCTCGGCAGCACTGGCCGACGACACCCCGATGAGCGGAGACAAGGACACGGTGAGCGCGGCGGCTGCCAAGCCTGCGAGCCATTTGGATCTTGAGAACACGTCTACCTCCCAGGTAGGCCCACAGCGGGCGTGCCCGGAAATGTACCGCTTACGGGTGACGCGACGCTATACCCCCGAGGGGTGTCAATCTTGCGGTGTGTGCCCACGCCTCGGCGGCGCGCCGCGATCCGGCGTTGAGACTTTAGGCACCACGAGTCCGGTTCCTTCCCAAGATCCACGCCCTTCGGCTCTGCTCACAGGACATGCCGCCTGGTCGGACGGGCGGTGTGCGATGACATCTACGAACTGTGGGACGACGAGGTGCGCGAGGATGTCTGCGCGTTCAGCACGACGACGATGGCAGCCGTCGACGACGGTTTGCGGGCCGCCCTGAGCCTGTGAATTCAGAGATCTGCCAGACCCCGATCGCGCAGTGCTGCTACTGCCCGGCCGATCGACGCCTCGCTGTCGAAGCCGTTCGGCGTGCGGGTCCGTGGCCACCCTGCAGCGACGCCGTCGGAAACCTCGACATAGCTGTCCGTGGGCTGGTGGAGGACGCCCCCGACGGGTGTGGTGGCACCTGGCGCGGCAGGCGCCAGGACGACGGTGCGGTAGGTGCCGGACGTCCGGCCGCCCTGGGCGGCGATGACCACTCGACCGTCCGCGCGTGTGCCGGGGATGGGGCCCCGCAAGACCGCTTTCGCCACCCCGGGGAACGGCAGGAGCCGGAAAGACCGGTGGAGCGCGACCGCATCCTCCTGCACCATGCCGTTCGCGTCGGCCAACCGCGCGAACGCATCGACCTCGTGCGACTGCGGGGTGAGGAAGCCGGGCCAGGTGGCCGGATCCGGCGGCGGCAGCGGTGCGGCGAAGTCGGGCGCCGCTTCAGCACCGGAAGCCAGGTTCTGGGCGATCGTCGCGGTGACCGCCACCAAGTGCTCAAGCGTGGCGGTATCGCTGATGAACCCGTTACGTGCCACGGCCAACAACCCGTGATCAAGCGTCAGCGACACATAGGACGCGGAGATCGCCGTCAGCGGCGCGCAGGCGAGCGCCAACCACTCCCGCAGTTCTGGGCTGATCCATCCACTCTCAGCCATGCGATAGCCGGACATCCCGTGGGGCGCGAGGTCGGGATGGTCGATGCGCATGCGCTGCGCGTTGCGGATCACCACCTGGGGCATCAGCGCCGCCTCAGGAACGCGCAGCACGACCTTGGTGGTCGGCGCCCAGGCGGCGTTGGCGGCAAAGGGTTCGTCAGGGCGGTCGTCGCTGAAGCCGATCAGGGACTTGAAACCGCGCCGGGTCGTCACCCTGGTCCCGAAGAACGCTCCACCGGCCCGGATGGAACCCTCATGAGCCTCGATCTCGTGCAGTTCGTGCGCGACCTGCCCGAGCCTGCCCGGCACCAACTCGCCGCGGCAGACGTTGAACTGGTACTCCGGGAACCGGGGAAGGACCGTGACCAACTGGCCCGCGAGCCCGGATCCGGGGAATGACAGCCCCTGTGAGGCGGCCCACGCGTCGAGGCTGACCGACGGTTCACCGCGGCGGGCGTCGTCAACGTCCTCCGGGGCGTAAGCGGTGTGGCTGTGTGTCATGGGTCCTCGAGTCGTGGCGGGGGTTGCAGTGTACGAGGGTCCGTCACACGACCTCGAGCCCCACCTCGATCTCATCGCCGGGCCCGACGCCATTGGCCTCGCGCACGGCGCGCTTGATCGGCAGCACGAAACACCCGGACTCGGAGTCGGGGAAGACCGATGTGCGCCAGGTCATCGCACCAACCTGCACCTCGACCTTCACCGACCCGAAACCGGCGCGGGGTCCCAGCGCATCGGCCTCGTCCTCGATGGCGGCGGTCACCGCCGGCGGCACCGTGACGAAGGTCCACGTGTCGGAACGGCGCGCATCCCACACCCAGAGTTCGGCGGCGAAGGTGCGCATGGTTCAGGGTCGCACGGTACCGGTGCCGCCGCCGGTCCGTGGCCCGTTGACTGCTGCGCGGTTACGGGTTTCTGGACTCCAAACCCGTCACGGCGCAACACTCAACGCCGGCGCGGAAACCGGCGGAGCCGGCGGGCTCGCTCCAACGCCGGCGGAGCGAATCCATCAACCGGGGTTGCGCGCACCACCCGGCGGCACGGTGGTCGGCGGCCGTTGCGGCTGGATGCCCGGCGTCGTGACGTCGGCGTCGAAACCCACACCACCATAGGAACGCACCATCTCGAAGTAAGTGTTCGCACCGGCATCCTCGACCGCGGACAGGCCTTTGAGCGGGATGGCCACCAGGAACGCGGCAAGACCCACGCCGTTCTGACACGTGCGCAGGTAGGGGGCCATGCGCTTGGGCGAACTCAACTCACGGCGACACAACCCGCGGATGTCCTCGCGGAACTTCTTGTCGATCTTCAGTCGGCTCCACTTGCGGAAGTCGACAAAGCGCTTGTCCAGGGCGTCGTAGATCGTGATGCCGTTGTACGCCGCGTCGTGGATGTTGCACGCGTTACGCAGTCGCACCTTGGTGCGGTCCTCGGCGTACCCGTATTCGCGCACGTCCCCGAAGTAGTTCTGCAACGACTCCAGGGTCGGACCGTAACCCGCAGTGCCGCAGCCGTTGACACCTGCCCGTGAAATCGGCACTGCGATCGACAGCCACTTGCACTTGAACGCGCTGTAGTTGCCGGCCTTGTCCTTGGCCTGGGCGCACCAGTAGAACGGCCCGGAGCCGCTTGGGGTCTTCGTGATCTTGAGCGTGTGGCGACCGTTCTTCACGAACCCCTTCGTCGTGGCGGTGCGCACCGGTGTGCCGCCGGAGTACAGCCGCATGGCACCGAGCGCCTTGCCGGAGTTGTCACTGAGCGCGAACGTTAGTTTGAGCGGATAGTCGACGGCGCCCTTGCGCTTGGAGTTGGCGTAGATCCCGGGGCGCTTCTCAAGGGCGACCACCGGCGGCTCGGTGTCTGAGTTGGTGGCGACCACGGCCAGCGACACGGTGATCTCCGGCCCGCCGCATATGTCGCTGTCGTTGCAGTTGCGCGAGTAGACCGAGGCGGAGAGCGAGCCGATGACGTCGCCGGCCTTGTCGCCGTCGTCAGCCTTGGGCGCCACGGTGCTCAAGTTGTACGGCAGCGTGTAGGTCCCTTGACCGACGCGTTGGGAGAACGAGACCCCGCTGGTGCCGGTCAGCGACGCACCCTGCGAGAGGTTGGTCGCCCCCGGCCACATGGGGAAGGAGGCGGAGCCGCTGAACGTGACGGTGCCGCCTGCGGGGACCACCCCGTCGTAGGAGCCCGCGAGGTCCCCGGGCGCGGCTGAGGCGCCAGACACCGCCCACGTGAGCGTATGCCCGACGTACTCGACACTGCCCGACAGGGCCGTGCTGGAAACGGTCGAATCCGCCTGTGCGATGGGAGTCGTTGCGACGATGAGGACCACGGCTGCCGAGACGGCCAGTCGGAGGGTCGATGAACGCATCATGATCCACCCCTTCCCCTCCTTCCAAGGTACGCCTGAAGGGCGGGGACCAAGATCACAATTGGGGGTCGCTCCATCGCCTGATCGGGTGGCGCATTTTCAAGGTCGTTTCAAGTGCGGGCGGATCCGTGGCACCCCACTCCTAGACTCACAGCATGCGCACCCTGGTGATCGCGGCCGGACTCGTGGTGGCCGTGTCCTCCCCCGCTGCTGCAGAGATCGGCAACGGACCCATCAGCGTGACCCTCGACCCGTGCGAACAGGCGCAGATCGACACCTTCGTGCCGGGGTGCAGCTTCATCAACCTCGTCGGCAAAGACGCACCCTCGTACATCTACACCTCGCCGTCCTGGTCCGGCACGACCTCCAGCGGCCTACTCTCCTTCCCCGCTGCGGACCAGAACTGGCCGGGCGTGACCGGGGAGCGCACCATCACCTGGACCCCGAAGGACATCGCCGGCACTGTCGGCGACAACGGCAGGCTGCGGCTGGCGATGCAGTACGAGATGAGCGTCCAGATTCCGGAGGGTGTCGCCTCAGGCACCTGCACCCTCACCGGTGTCGTCGAACTGACCTCGGTAGGCACCGAGTACCGCAGCGGGCAGGCGGTGGGGCAGAACGTCGATCCGGCGACCGGGCGTTTCGCCGTGGTGAGCACAAGCGCGTACCCGCTGATCCCTGAGATCAACGCCACCTGCCTGCGCCTCGGCGCCGTCGACTACAACCTGCTCAAGGGCGCGTCCTGGTACCTGACGGGGACGATCACCCTGCCGCAACAACCCGCGGTTTCCCCGGCTCGGGCCCAGACCGCGAAGGTGAAACTGCCAAAGGCCATCAAGGCCAAGGGCAAGACGGTGCTGCTCAAGAGGACGGTCCGCACGAACGCCGGCCAGCGACTCACACCGCAGGTGACGTGGTCGGGCGACAGCGCCAAGAAGTACGCCTCGGTGAAGACCACCAAGTCCGGCAAGGTCACGATCCGGACGACCGGCCGGGCCAAGAAGCTGCGGGTCACGTTGACCCTCCGGGCCAAGGCCACTGCAACGCACCAGCCGTACGCCAAGACCACGACCTGGCTGGTCAAGAGCTGACCTGCCGCGTTGTCGTTTAGGCACCCAAACCGCTGACCCGCCCCGACTGGGTGCCCACACGACAACTCAATTGCCCGATAGGCACCCAAACCGCTGACCCGCCCCGACTGGGTGCCCACACGACAACGCGGCAGCGGGTTGCGGATCTCGGGACCGGAACTGCCGCCGAGTACGCGGCGGCATCGGCCGCCCGTAGACACGCGTGTGGGGCGCCCCCTCGACGCCCCACACGGATGTGGCTTCAGCCCTTGATCTTCCAGGCCTTACGCCACTTGTTCGGCAACCAGAGATCCTCCTGACCCTTCTTCGGGGTGGCCTTGGCCTTCACCACGACCTTCAGCGAGTCGTAGCCAGTGGAACGCACGGTGACCTTGCCCTTCTTCGACACCGTGATGTCGCAGAAGCGCACCTCGCCTGCCGCCGACGGTGAGGTCGGTGTGCAGAAGGCGCGGACGGCCAACTTGCCATGTTTGTTGGTCTTGATGCTCTTGGTGAGCATCACCTTGCCATCGGCGCCCAGTGCCGCGGGCTGACCGTGGACCTTCTTGGCGTTGATCGGCAGCTTTTTCGCCTTGGCCGGCTTGACCGTCGGCGTCGGCGTCGGGCTGACCACCGGCTCGGTCCACTCGATGGTGGCCGAGGCCGACAACTCGCCGAACGTGGCCTTCACCGTGTCGATGCCGACCTGCGTGCCGGTGTAGCAGTACTTCGCCACGCCGGACGCCTCAGTGAGACCGTCACCTGTACCCGGGTTCACACCCGAGACCGTCATCGCGAGTTGGATGCCCGCCAGCGGGTCGCCGAACTGGTCGGTGACCTTGGTGTCGACACAGGCCTCGGTGTTGACCAGGACCTTCTGCGTCGGCGGGGTCATCGTCAGCGCGGTGACCTCATTGATCGGCGCGTAGGCCGCACCGCCGGGGTACCCGTACGAGTCGTAGAAATCGAACCCGTACACGTAGATCCCGAACGGCTCCTTGGACGTCATCGAGTGGCTGCCTGCCGTCAGGTCGAGTTGCGCACCCGAGAAGGCCGTCGAGCCGATCTGGCTGAACTCGCCAGGCGGAACCGCCGCACCGTCGAGGACCAGACCACCGATCGCCGCAGTCGGGGTGACGACGTTCACGAAGTTCTGCGCGAACCCCGTCGCCGGAGTGGCGAACGTGTACTCGGACAGGAACTGCTCGGTCGGCGGGACCAGCATCATGAACGGGTCCGATGTAACACCGTCGAAATCCGAACCGTTCGAGTACTGCGCCACCAGGATCGGCTTGTCGGCCGAGACCGTCGACTTTCCGTCGATGAGTTGCTGGTGGACCTGCCCACGGTCCAGAGTTGCCACAACCGCGCCGTTGACGGACACCGAGGTGCCATCCTCAGACGCGAGCATGCGGAAGGTGTCGCCGCCCTTACGGGTCTTCAGCGGAACCGTCAGGAACTCCTTGCCCCACGTCGACGTGGGCGGGATCTGCTCGACCAGGTGGTCGCAGGCCCACGTGTTCTCATCAGGGATGAATGTGCATTCGTGCCCGCCGAACAGCGCCACAGGCTTGGTCGACGTGACTTCCGAGCCGCTCAGATCCCCGCTCAACGAACTCACCGGCAGAGCTTCACCGGCGTTGAGGGTGACGGTCTTCGCCACACCGACGTCCGTGCCAGACGTCGTCTTGGCATTCGGTACGTAGGTCACATCCGTGCCGTCCTGAGAAGCCAGGACCGCGAACTCCGAACGCAACTGGCCCATCAGATCCGGCCAGCCCAGCACCAAGTGCTCGGTCCCCAGCACATCAACCGGCAGGCCGAGGTACGCATCAGTCGTCGCCTGGATACGGTTCAGTCCGTACACGGTGACCTCGTCAGCAGCCGTTACCTTGATGCCGCGGTTCTCCACAGCGCCACTGTCACCCAGGCTCAGTTGCGCGGCCGCTGGGATCTGTACGGTCGTGACAGCACCCGTCGTGACGGAGAAGTCCTCCGACCACGGCAAGCCCGGGATGGCCACCGTTCCATTCGTCGCGTCAGGCGAACTGATGAACAGGGACAAGGTAGGCGTCATGCTGCTGTAATTGCTCGGGAACGCGACCCAGAACTCCTTGCCCAGACTGTCTGGGCGCTCTTTGCCGGCGTTAGCGGGTACGCCGCCGACAAGTGTCATTGCTACTGCGATGATGATGGCCGCAAACCCCGCCAGCCACCGTGGTTTCCTGCTCATTTCCGACCCCCCCACGGGATCACAGAGTCGTCTGGACTCCTACTTTCAGCCTACGCCGGATGGCCTAATCCCGACTCACTCGATCGGATTAAATTCGGCCGAGAAACGGTCACAAATCGGGGTAGACGCCGGAGCGAGGCGAGGCTTACCTTCGTAGTGCGCGCCGGGTCGCCCGGCCCGGTTAGCGTCGGAGGTTCCGATGTTGTCCGATCACACACCCAGCACCACCCTGGCCACGGCCGACCCGCAACGGTCCCGGGCCTTTTACGAAGGAGTCCTCGGGTTCGAACCCAGCGAGGAGAGCGGAGGTGGCGTGTTCTACCGCGCCGGCAACGGCTCGTTCTTCGTGTACGAGTCCAGCTTCGCGGGGACCAACCAGGCCACGTCGATGTCCTTCGAGTTGAGCCCGGAGACGTTCGACCAGGAGATCGACGCCCTGCGCGGCGCCGGGGTCGCCTTCGACACCTTCGAGATGGAAGGCATCGCGTGGGAGGGCGGGGTCGCGTCCTTCGACGGGATGCGCGGCGTGTGGTTCAAAGACCCCGACGGCAACATCCTCAACGTCGGTACGCGGCCCTGAGGGAGGGCTCCACCCAACAGCACGAACCCCACCCAACGGCATCGTCAGTTGACAATCCGCCCGTCTTCGATCGTGAGGTGGAACAACTCCCCGTAGCGGACGTTGGCCACCAGGCTCGGCTGGAGCACGGCGAGATTCGTGCCGCCCGGATCACGGACCGCCGGATAGACGATCCCCCCGATCGCGGGCAGCGAGTCCCGCAGCCGCTGGCCGGCCGCGTAGGAGTCCGGGTCCAGGCACGCCCGGGTTCGCCTCGAGCGGTCGTCGAGCCACGCGAAGTCCTGGCCATGGACGTCGGCGAGGAACTGCCGGTACGGGATGTCGGCTTCGCCGTCGCGGCCGATCTCGGCGAGCATCCGCACGCGGTGGAACGCCACCTCCTTGATCGCGGTCCGCAGGTCCAGCGCGCAGTACCAGGCTCCGCGCGCCGAGGTCGCCGCGTGGAAGCGCGCACCTTGTCCGGTATAGGCGAACGAGGCGTTGATGATCTTCGAGTACGGGACGCCGAAGACCATGTCCACCCGGGAGAGGCCGGACGGATGCCGCTCCTCCTGCGCCTGCAACCGAGCGTTGGTGGCCCCTGCGAGCCGGACCAGGTTCTCGAGTCCGGGTTCGTCTTCGGTGAGGTCCGCCAGGGCGTGCTCGGGCTGCGAGGCGTACTGCCCAGGGATCAAGCGGGAGGTGTCGTCGAAAGCGACGGGGGCGATCCGCGGCCAGGTCACAACCCGCCACGCCTGCCGTCGAGCAGCGCCCGCACCGCGAGCATGGCCGGGATACCGCCGCGCATCATCGTGTCCACCGGGGTGTGGCCGTTGAAGACGGGGTTGTTGTTGGGCAGCAGCACCCACTCGTCGGCGAGCTCGCCGGGGTGCAGGACGTGCAGCGCGGTGTAGATGCCGAGCAACAGGGAGATGCGGGTGAGGCGGTCCTCCCCGAGGTCCGCCGGCGGGTTCTTGCGCCATGAGTACCAAGTGGAGGCCGGCAGGGCCCCGAGCAGCCCGCACATCTGGTCGACCGTGAGCTTCCAGCGGGACTGCAGCCGGGGCAGGGCCTTGACTGCGTCGGCGGTGAGGACGGCACGCGTGGTGGCATCGCTGAGATCCGGCCACTCGCCGATCTCAGCACGGGCGGCCGGGGTGCGGACATCGAGCAGAGTCACAGTTCCCAGTTCCTCCAATTCTGTAGTCATTCTACTGTTGATTTGGATATCCTGGCCACCGCCAGCACTTGATTGCTGCACGGTTACGGGTTTCGGCACTCGAAATCGGTAACCGCGCAGCACTCAAGATGGGAGCGCCGCACGTCTCCTTATGCTCAGAGGGTGACCGACCCGACCCTGAGCCCGACCCCCATCATCGATAGCGATCACCCGGCGGTCATTGATTTCGCGAACGCGGCCGCGGGGACCGACGACCGCGAGGTGGCGGTGGCCCTGTTCTACGCGGTGCGCGACGGGTTCCGATACGACCCCTACCGCCTCGACCTCTCGCCCGCCGGGATGCGCGCGAGCAGCGTGCTCGCGAAGGGCTACGGCTGGTGCGTCACCAAGGCCACGCTGCTGACCGCCGTCTGCCGCGCCCGCGGTATCCCGGCCCGCCTTGGGTTCGCGGATGTGCGCAACCATTTGTCGACCCAACGTATGCGGGAGGTGATGGGCACCGACATATTCCTGTGGCACGGCTTCACCGAGATTCGCCTCGACGGGCAGTGGCTGAAGGCGACCCCGGCGTTCAACATCGAATTGTGCGACAAGTTCGACATGCTGCCGCTGGAGTTCGACGGCCGCGCGGATTCCATCTACCACCCGTTCGACAAGGCCGGACACCGGCACATGGAGTACATCGCGGATCGCGGGTCCTACGACGACGTGCCACTCGAGCAGATGATCGCCGAACTCAGTGCCGCCTACCCGGGGTGGGAGCGGGAGGTCGCGGCGGGAGGTGACTTCGACGCCGACGTCGACGTCGAAGTCAGGTGACACATCCCGGCGTTGGATGGGGCTCAGGTAGACCGATGGGGTTCGTGTAGTCCGGTGGGGGGGCCTTGACCCCGGATCTTGGACACGCCGAATCCCGCATCTGTGGGAGAAAGCGAGAAGATCACAACCATGGCCCGTAAGAACTATTCCGAGGAGTTCCGTCGGCAGGCTGTCGATTTGTACGAGTCCACCCCGGGTGCGACGGTGCGCGGTATCGCAGCGGATCTGGGGGTCGAGCGGGACACCTTGCGCCAGTGGCTTCAGCGGTACGGCACCGGCAAGAAGACCGGCAGGGACGGCAGGGCGGCCAAGAGCCCGTTGAAGCCCCGGCAGCAGGTGGCACTCGGGGCCGAGGGCGCCGAGCGCACCGAGACTCCCGAGCAGCAGATCGCCCGGCTGCAGGCCCGGGTGCGCCAGTTGGAGGCCGAAACCACCAAACTGACCACCGAACGGGAGATTCTGCGCTCGGCGGCGAAGTATTTCGCCGAGGAGACGAACTGGTGAGCCGCTTGCAGTTCGTCGCCGACCACCAGCACGCCTTCGAGGTGAAGCGGCTCTGCCAGATCGTGGAGGTTGAGCGGTCGTCGTTCTACGCGTGGCAGGCCGCCGCGCCGACCCGGGCGGCCAGGGCCGCCGCCGACGCCGCGTTGGCCGAGAAGATCCGGGTCATCCACGACGAGGACCGCACCATGGGCGCCCCGCGGATCACCGCCGAGCTCAACGACCCCACCGACGGTGAACCCGCAGGCCAGCCGATCAACCACAAGCGGGTCGCCCGGGTGATGCGTGCCCACAAGATCGCCGGGTACCGCAAGCGCCGGCAGGTGACGACCACCGTGCCGCAGCCGGCCGACCAGAAGGTGCCCGACCTGCTGAACCGCGATTTCACCGCCGCCGCGATCAACCAGCGCTACGTCGGTGACATCACCTACTTGCCAATCGCCGATGGCAGCAACCTGTACCTGGCCACCGTGATCGACTGCTGCAGCCGCCGACTGGTCGGCTGGGCGATCGCCGATCACATGCGCACCAGCCTCGTGGCAGACGCGTTGCACCACGCAGCGGCGACCCGCGGCAGCCTCGCCGGGGCGATCTTCCACTCCGACCACGGAGCGGTCTACACATCCCAGGACTACGCGAAACTCTGCGACCTGCTCTCAGTCACCCAGTCCATGGGGGCCGTCGGCTCAAGCGCTGACAACGCCCTCGCCGAAGCGTTCAACGCGACCCTCAAACGCGAGGTACTACAAGACGCCCACACCTGGCCCGACCAGGCCACCTGCCGCCGCGAGGTGTTCCGGTGGCTGGTCCGATACAACACCACACGACGCCACTCCTGGTGCCGCTACCAAACCCCCAACGCCTACGAAGACACCCTCGCCGCTACGCTCCCGTCAGCGGCATGAACCCCACCACGTGTCCAAGACTCGGGGGCAAGGCCCGGGCTCAGCGCCCGACGAACCCCACCTACCTGCACGAACCCCACCTAACGCCCGGAAGGCTGGTCACCAGGCCGCACCGTCCGATGGGGCACGCCCTGCACGAACCCACCCACCGCGCGGCCCTCGCTACTGCGCGGTGCCCTGCGCCTGCATCACCGTGACCAGCTGCTTCGTCTGCTCCGAGGTCCACCCGGGCGGCTGGGTCATCGCCGCCCAGGCCTCGGCGTTGGACTGCGGGGAGTACATGTGCCCATGCCCGATCGGCACGGAGCCCGCGGCGGGAAGATCCAACGCCACCTGCCACATCGTCACGATCGGAACCCAAGTCATCTCTTCTGGAATGTCCGGGCCACGCTGCCCATCCAGCAGCCACTCCGGCTCCTCGAGGGCGAGGTTCTGGTTGAAGAAGACCACCGGGTCCGAGGAGTGCTGCAGGTACACCAGCCGCGTCGGCCCCCAGTTCGTGGTGAGCACCTCGTCGATCTCCGATCCCGATGACGTGAACTGAACGGTCCGGCCGTCCTCGTACTCCGGGAGCCACGCCGGGCTGCCCGGGTCGCGGTCACCCTCGATCTCGTCGTGCAGGGGGTTCACGAACGGCGGGCCGGACATGAACGCACCGTCGATCGGTTCGTTGACCAGGCTGATCGAGGTGAGGATGCTCTCCACGCCGTACGAACCCAGCGACAGTCCGTAGAGGTACAGGTCGGGTCGCGCATCCTCCGGCAGCGTCGACCAGTAGTCGTGCACCGTGTTGAACACCGTGCGCGAGGTCTCCTTCACCGCCTGCTGGTCGGCCAGCAGCGAGATCCAACTCGGCAGGAACGAGTACTGCACGCCGGCGATCGCGGTGTCGCCGTTCCACATGTACTCCACCGGGTCGACGGCCATCGGGTCGAGGAAGCCGGTACCAGTGGTGGTGGCGACGACCAGGACCTCGCGGTCGAAGGCACCGGTGCGCTGCAACTCCTCGAGCAGCAGGTCGGCGCGGCCCTGCAGGGTGGGCTCGCTGTCCAGCCCGACGTACGCGCGGATGGGTTCTTTGGCACCGCCGCCGGTGAACTCGTTGATCTGCTCGACGGTCGGGCCGGTGCCCACGAAGTCACGACCCTTGCGGCCCAACGACTCCCAGCTCACCAGCGAGTCCGGACCACCGGAACGCACCGTCGAGGTCGTCTCGACAGTGCCTTCGGTGGTCGCCGTGTCGCGCACCGAAAAAACGGCGTTCGCGCCGCCGAAGAAGGCATTGACGAGCACGCCGGTGACCAGCGACCACAGCAGAGCCGCGATCACGCCGACGCTGATCAACTGGGCCAACCGGGGCGGCAGGATGCGGCCGAGCAGCCGCGTGCCGAACACGGCGAGTTTGCGCAGGGACCGGGCGATGATGAGGATCAATGCCGCCACCACGACTGTCACCAGCACGATGACCGGCCAGGCGGTGGGCGAGATGGCCGGCTTGTCGAAGATGCTGCGGACCTCGTTCTGCCAGCCCACGTATTGCCAGATAGCTGACACGACCGTGAGCGCAAGGAACGCGTACGCGCCGATCCTGAGCCACTTGCCCGGCCTCGCGGGCAGTGCGGGGATCTGCAGATAGCGCCACAACGTCTGGATCCCGACGCCGATCAGATAGCCGATCATGATCGTGATGCCGGACGCGACACCCTGCACGTAGCCGGCACGCGGAAGCAGCGAAGGGAACAGCGAGAACGCGAAGAACAGCCCGGCGAACCACATACCCACGCCGCTGAACCGAAGTGAGAACACCCTGGGCAGGGGGCTGGGTTGTTGAACAGTCGGGGGCGGTTCAGTGGCGGTGGCCAAGATGATCTCCACTCGGGCAGGGTGCGTAGGGACCACGGTAACTGCGTACGGAAGCAACCCCGGTACTGGGCGAGGTCAGCGCGCAGCCGGGCTCTGGTCCCAGCCCGGGTCGGTGTGGAGCTCGACATTGAGCCACAGCACCTGGCCGGGACGGTCGAGTTCGGCCATCAGCCGCCGCCGCATGCGATCGGCATCCGAGACGCTCCACTGGCCGTCATCGGGCACAAGCACGTCGATCTCGACGTACACCTTGCGGCCGAGTTTGCCGATCCGCAGTTGCGGCTCCGGCAGACCCTCGTCGGCTTGCAGGCGCGTCACCGCCTCGTGGATCGGCGCGGTCACGTCATCGGTCGGCGTCCCTTCCAGCAATTCGCGATACGCCTGGCGCAGCATCCGCACCGGGGTCGGGAGGATGAGGACAGCGGCCACCAGCACCAGCGCCGGGTCGACGTAGGGCGCCAGCCAAGCCCAAGCGGTGCGTTCGAGGATCACCGCGAGTCCGAAGCCGATCAACATCGCCACTCCGAGCAGAGCGGCGGCGTGCCATTGCGCTGCCTCCGCGGCCACCAGATCAGACCCGCCACTGCGACGCATCAGCACAGCGCGCAGCACGAGCACGACCACCAGGGTGACCAAGGCGTATGCGAAGGCGGCGCCCACCGCGGTCTGCCCTCCGCCGTCCAGGATCACGAGCACAGCGTCGATACATGCGTAACCGAACGTGCCGAGCAGCACCAGTGCCTGCACGCCCACGACCAGCGGCGCCAACGCCTCGCGGCCGAAGGGGTAGCGCTGGGTGGGACCGGCCTCGACTTTCGCCGCCGCCCGGATGCCGAGCCAGGACAGGACGAATCCGAGTACCGCATAGAGGCCGTCGAACAAGATGATCTGGGAGGCGACGGCCAGACCCCACACGATGCCGACGACTGCCAGCGCCAGCCCTGCGCCCGCTGACAGCCGCAGCGCGTTCGCTTCGCTGCGGGCAGGATCGGTCGCGGCGGCCATGACCACACACCCTAGGGCCTGTTGCAGGCCCGGACGCACACATAGGCTGGGTGGCATGCCAGGACCCATCGACATCAGTCAGGACGTCGCCGCACCGGCGGATGCCGTCTGGACCCTCATCACCGACATCGAGAACTCACCGGCCGTGATCACCGGCATCGACTCGGTGCAGCGACTCGACGACAACGAGGGATTCGTCGTGGGGACGCGGTGGCGCGAGACCCGGACGATGTTCGGCAAGTCCGCCTCGGAGGAGATGACCGTCACCGAGATCGAGCCCGGCCGCTCCTACACGACCGAGGCCCAGCACGGGAAGGCGCACTACACCTCCAGCCTGCGGGTCGAACCCACGGGTGAGGACGCGTGTGTGCTCTCGATGCACTTCGACGCCGAGGTGGAGGGGATGCTGAACAAGACCCTCGGGGCGGTCATGGGCAAGATCTTCGAGGGCAGTACCCGCAAACTCATGCAGCAGGATCTCGCCGACATCGCCGAGGCGGCTGAGGCTGGGACGCTCAACTCCGGTTGAGTGCCGCGCGGTTACGGTTCTCGCCGCCGCAAACCCGTAACCGTGCAGCACTCATCGCCCAGTAGCGTGCGGTTGCGGGTCGCCGCATTCCGGTCAGGATGGAATGGACCGGAAGGAGACTCATGCGCGCGGTATGGAACGGTGTGGTGCTGGCAAAATCGGACGAGACAGTCGTGGTGGAGGGCAACCACTACTTCCCGCCGGATTCACTGAACCGCGAGTACTTCGCCGACAGCGCCACACAGACGGTGTGCCCATGGAAGGGCACTGCCGCGTACTACTCGGTCACTGTCGACGGGCAGACCAACACGGATGCGGCCTGGTTCTATCCCGAACCGAAGGAGGCTGCCTCGCAGATCGCCGGCCACGTCGCGTTCTGGCGTGGTGTGACGGGGGAGGCCTGACTCAGGCCTGCGCGAACTCGAGCACGTCGCGGACGAGCCTCGAACTCATCGCCGCCTTCAGGTGGCCCATGCCCTCGTACTCGATGGCTGACGCGCCGGGGATGGCGGCCACGGTTTCGGCCACGACCCGCGGGTCGAAGAACAGGTCCTCCTGTGCGCTGATCACCAGTGTCGGCACGCTGATCCGGGGTAGCACCGCAGCGGCATCGAACAGGACCTCCGCGTCGGATTCGACCTTCAGATCCCCCGCGGGCACCTCCTCGCCCTTGAACGCTTGCGCGAGCACCGGGCCCACCACCTTGCGCCGGCGCCACTGTTCGGGCTCCGGATAGATGTACTCAGCCATGGTCTCGCCGGCCTCGCGCCACTGCCCAGCGGCCCGGGCCCGCGCCCAACGCCGGTCCACATCATGACCCCAGGTCGTCACGTGGGAGGCCGCCAGGGCGATGACGGCCTTACACATACGCTCGGGGTGGTCGGCGGCAAGGTACTGCACGATCATCCCGCCGTAGGAAACCCCCACCACGACGTCCACCCGGCCGCCGAAGCTGTCCGCGATCAGTTGCGCGTAGTCGTCGGCCATGTCCTGCACCGTGTGTCCCTCGGGCATGTTGCGACGCCGGGTGACCTGCCACACGCTGTAGCCGGCGTCCAGCAACGGGCGGAACTGGCTGCCGGACAGAGCACCGAACGTGCCGTGCGGCACATCGCTGCCCGGACCGCCGGGGATCCACAACACCGCTCTGTCCCCGGTTCCCCATCGGGCGAACTCCATGCCGTTGGCGAATGTCCCGGTCTCCGGTACCGGCATGGCCTTGATCCTCGCCCTCACCGACGCCACCGCCATCGCCGCCAGCGCCGCCGTACCGATTCCCACCACCGCCGCGCGCTTGTTCATGGCTCCAGTGTCTCTCCGGTTAGAGGACGCAAGGAAGATCAGTACCCCGCAAGGCACTTGACCTTGCCCCAGGCCTTGCAGTCGAGGTGCGCGCCGTCGAAGGAGCGCAGCAGGACGCGGTCACCGGAGTTCTTGAGCGCGGCGCGCCCGAGGCCGAGGTGGCGGACGGCGGTGGTCGACCGTCCATCGCCCAGCCGGATCGTGATCCGCTGTCCGGGCTGCAAGGAGTCGAAGGGGCCGAACTCGTACCCGAAACCACCGGCCCGCAGTTCGTACCCGAACAGCGACAGCGGGGTGGTGCCCTTGTTCTTGAGGCGGATCAGTTCGCTGTTGGGCTTGCGGCGCTCGTCACCGGGGGGGTCGTACTTGACCGAGGTGATCCGCAGGGCGCCGCGTGCGGGGTCCGCGCAGTCCAGGCACGGGTAGACCTTGGAGACCCGCACGTTGCCGAGGGTGTCCAGCAGGTAGGCGCCGTCTCCGATGAACCCGAATTTCGTGCGGGTGCCGCGAGCGGTGGTGAAGTTCGCCCACACCGGCGTGCGGCGCCCCCAGTACACGTTAGTCGCGGTGTTGGTGCCCGATCCCGAACGCACGGTCAACACCCCGCCCGGGTCGACAGCCGTACCCGCGGGCAGCCGCAGCCAGTCGAGGCTGCCGTCGCGGATGACCCACCGGGAAAGGTCCACACGGTTCGGGCCGTCGTTGACGATCGCCACGTACTCGTCGTTGATGTTCTTGGTGTCATCGCCGACCGGATCGGGCTGGATCACCAGTCGCAGGTTCGCCTCCGGTCCCACGCCGCAGAAGGCCGGGTCCCACATGTTCTGGCCACGGGCACGTGCGGCGTCGAACAAGTGCCGGTACTCCAGGTTGTGCACGGGCTCGTACTTCTTGGGCATCCACTGTCCGAGTCCGGCCGACAGCATGAGCGCCGAGGCGTCCACCCAACTGCCGTCGTCCTGCTTGACGTACACCGTGCGCAGGCGGCGGTTGCGGATCGAGGAGCGGGAATCCCCGGCCGAGGCGAGCACGACCGGCCGGCCCTCGATGGCATCGCGCAGGAACTCATGCGCGACGACACCCTCACAACCCGAGGTGCCGGAGAGCTTCTCGGGCACCTGCACGCCCAACAACCGGATCACCTGGTAGTTGTCAGTGAGCCGGTTGCGGCTCTGGGAGAAGCGGATCGTGTCCCCGTCGACGACCATCGCGGCATATCCCCGCTCACGGATCGTCTCGCCCTGGGCAAGCGGGGGGTCGTCGGCCATCGCCGGGGGCGCGGCCAGCACGGACCCGGCCACCACACAGGCGGCCAGCACCGGACGGATCACTGTCACACCGTTATCTTCGGCAGCGGAGGCCGCCGACTTGTGCATCTGTCCCCCGGATGTCCGAAGTGCGGATCCGGGCGGGCCGCGGGGCATTCCGGTTAGAGATCGGCATCTTGGTGAGAGATACGGCATTCCGGTTAGTCGTATACGGCCGTCGGACTCTAACCAAAGTGCCCGGACTCTAACCAAACGGCCGGACTCTAACCAATCGGCCGGACTCTAACCAACCTGCCGCAGCACCTCGATCAGCGGCGCCGTCGCTGCCGTGATCTGCTCGGCGGCGGGCTCATGCCACTGCGCACCCACCGCGTGCGGATCCGGCACGTCGTCGGGATGTGGCGGTTCCGGGTCCCGACGACGGCGACGGGGCGCGGTGGGAGGTGCCGGCGCAAAGCCCCGCGCGGCATCGAGTTCGGCGACCAGCCAGGCCGCGCGCTCGGGCGGCGCCGGTAGCGGCATCACGTACTGACGCGGGTCCCCAGGCTCGAAACGCTGCGCCCAGCCGTCGGGCGCCGTGGCGCGCATCCGGGCCGCCTCGACGATCCCCTCGTCGAGCAGCCACTGGGCCAGACGCCCCGCCTGCCGGATGGTGAAGGTCTTCGCGCGAGCGTCGGGATCGAGAGCCAGGACCGCCGACTGATGCTCGCGAGCAGCGGTGAGCACGATGTCGGCGGAGCGCACCAACGGCGCAGTCAACGGCTGTGAGCGGTGATCCACCCCGGCCAGCAACGGTGCCAGCGAGCAGCACGGGGCCCCGTGTACGGCCGCCACCCCGGCCGACTGCACCTGCGCGATACCGGCCGCCTGTAGCAACGCCTCAGCCGAGGGGGACCGGCAGATGTTGGCCGTACAGACGTACAGGACGCGCACGCCTCCATTGTGTTCGGGGCGGCGCATAATGAAGGAAGGGGGTGCCGATGAAGATCGCAAACTCACGACGCTTGTTGCACAATGGCACCGTCCACGCCCCCACGGGACGGATCGCGGCGGCGATCGGGGTCATTCTGATGGTTGTCGGGATGGTGACCGCGCCGGGGACGGCCACA
>ERZ795053.983-NODE-983-length-36397-cov-36.023774_pt1 | contig 36397 bp, 33 predicted proteins | sample MGYA00375137_ERZ795053 | MGnify/ENA primary metagenome ERZ795053 (study PRJEB30182, sample SAMN05720284) | activated sludge metagenome | isolation source: Anaerobic digester | place: Hong Kong | collected 2014-12-17 ...
TTGTCATCTCCGATCTGGCCCAACGGCTACCCCGCGCTCGACTGGTTACGCCCGTAGCCTTTTGACCCAGGAACCGTAAAGTGGAAATAAAGAAAGAAACGTTAATAGAAAAGGGTTCTGGTAACTTGGCCACCTCATTGGCAGTTACGGGGATTGGATCAATCACCGCAGGGCCTTTAGGTGCTATTCTTGGCGTCCTTATCAACACTCTCGCAAATGAACGTTACAAAAAACGAATTGAGGAAACTCTGCAAGAAATCGCTGTCGAATTTGAAAGGCTATATCAAAAAATCAACTCCATTTCGGATTCGCAATATAAACTCATATATGAATCGCTTGTTACTATCCATCAAACGATAGAAGAAGAAAAGCTATCCTACTTGAAAGAATTCAATATATAACGCAATTGTCCTCGACGACATTACACACCACCAAGCATCTATTATTTCTAGGATAATAAGAGACATATCTGCAAAGGAGGCGCAGTTTCTAATCGCGCGCGAATTCAATAACGAAAAATATAACAGTATGTGCCTAGACTTTCAGGGGTCTCCATAACAATCAACGTCAGCAGGACAAGGGAGAAAAGTCACAGCAACCTTGGTTATAGAATTCAAAGCGCCAATCTATGTAAAGGAAGAAGTGCTACATATATCTGGAGGCGCAGAACAAATTGATTTATTAAATGGGCTTATTGCCTATAGGAATGCTTCGGACCATGCCGGTAGTCTCGCTATTTTCCAATACAAAAACTGCTAAATATTCGCGACAACAGATCCTCGGATGTAAACTCTCCAGTGATCTCCGAGAGTGCGTGCTGAGTCTCGCGCAATTCCTCGGCGACCAGTTCACCGGCGCGATGAATCTCTAGTTGATCCATCGCTCGCGCCAATGCTGTCGCCGCCCGCGCCAGCGCCTCCAGATGGCGACGGCGGGCCATGAAGGTTCCCTCCCCGCCACCGTGATAACCCATGCAAGTCTTGAGATGTTCGCGCAGCAAATCCAGGCCCGCCTCGGTCTTGGCCGACAATAGAATTTCGCTGCCCCACTCACCGTCCCGAATCACCGGCGCCCGGCCGGTCAGATCAATCTTGTTGTAAATCGTCGTCACCGGTGTATCCGCTGGCAACCGTTCCCGCAACATGCGCTCTTCAATCGTCAGGCCCAGACGATCATCCACCACCATCATAATCCGGTCGGCGGCGGCGATCTCGTTCCAGGCGCGACGGATGCCTTCCCGTTCGACCGGGTCGTCACTGTCGCGCAAACCAGCCGTGTCGATCACATGCAACGGCATCCCGTCGATGCTGATCTGCTCGCGCAGCACATCGCGGGTGGTACCGGGCACGGCGGTGACGATGGCTGCCTCGCGCCCGGCTAGGTGGTTCAGCAGGCTGGATTTGCCGGCATTCGGCCGGCCGGCGATCACCACGGTCATGCCGTCGCGCAGCAAGCGACCCTGGCCGGCGGCGGCTTGCAGCTCGCCCAGGCGCTCCCGCAGATCCCGCAAGCGCCCGGCGACGACCCCGTCAGCGAGGAAATCGATCTCCTCCTCGGGAAAGTCGATCACCGCCTCGACATAGATGCGCAACTCGATCAAATTCTCGACCAGACTTCGCACTTGCCGGGAGAACTCGCCTTGCAAGGAACGCAGAGCGGCGCGAGCGGCGACGGCGGTGTCGCTGGCGATCAGATCGGCAACCGCCTCGGCCTGGGCCAAGTCGAGTTTACCGTTGAGAAAAGCGCGTTCGGAAAATTCGCCGGGTCGAGCGAGTCGCGCACCGAGTTCCACCACCCGCGCCAGCAGCAAATCCATGATCACCGGTCCGCCATGACCCTGAAGTTCCAGCACGTCCTCGCCGGTGAAGGAATGGGGAGCGGGAAAATAGAGAGCGATACCTTCGTCGAGCATCGCGCCATCACCCGTGCGGAACCGACGAAAGGAAGCTTGCCGCGGCGCGGGCACGATGCCGCACATCGCCACGGCGATGGTGGGAACCCCCGGCCCGGACACCCGAATTACGCCGATACCACCCCGGCCGGGCGGAGTGGCGATGGCGGCGATGGTGGCGGTCATGCTCCCCCTCCCTCAAAGAGAGCGGAAACGAGACTCCCTCCCTCCTTGCAGGGGAGGGTTGAGGTGGGTAACGGCTTGTGACACAATCATTTCTTGCGCTTACCGGGATTCTTCGAATCGGGCAAAACCTGCTTGGCGAGTGTCAGCAATTTCTTGCCCTGTTCGACCAAGCCCGATCCACCACCACCCTTGTTGGCCTTGAGCGCCGCAGCGTCGGCGCCCGATTCCACCCGCTTGGTAATGATCCACTGCTGAGTGATGGACAGCATGTTGTTCACCACCCAGTACAACACCAGCCCGGACGGGAACCACAGGAACATGAAGGTGAACACGATCGGCAGCGCCATCATCACCTTGGCCTGAATCGGATCAGGTGGCGCCGGACTCAGCTTCTGTTGGGCGAACATGGTGACGCCCATGATCAGCGGCAGCACGTAGTACGGGTCTGGAATCGACATATCCCTGATCCAGAACATGAACGGCGCTTGGCGTAACTGCACGCTTTCCACCAACACCCAGTACAGGGCGATGAACACCGGAATCTGTACCAGAATCGGCAGGCAGCCTCCCAGCGGATTGACCTTTTCTTTCTTGTACAGGCCCATCATCGCTTCGTTCATTTTCTGCTTGTCGTCGCCGTACAACTCCTTGAGCCGGGTCAGTTCCGGCGCCAACCGGCGCATGTTGGCCATCGAGCGGTAGCTGGTCTCCGACAGCTTGTAGAACGCCAGCTTGATCAGGATGGTGAGGAAGATGATCGCCCAACCCCAGTTGCCGACGATGGCGTGAATCCATTTCAGCAGCCAGAACAAGGGCTCGGCGATGATGGTCAACTTCCCGTAGTCCACGGTCAGTTGCAGGTTGGGCGCGATTTCCTCCAGCACGCTCGGCAACTTGGGACCCACGTACAGGCGGGTGTGGAAATCGCCGGTCGCGCCAGCCGGCACGGCTTGCACCGCGCCGCGCATCCCCACCACATAGCGGTTGCCGCCGACCACCCGAGTGTAGAAATCATCGGTCTCGCCCGGATTCGGCAGCCACGCACCGAGAAAGTAATGCTGGATCATGGCGACCCAACCATCCTTGACCGACTGATTCAGCTCCTTTTTGTCCATGTCGCTGAAGGAAATCTTCTCGTAGCGCTGTTCGGGTGTGGAAATCACCGCGCCGGTATAGGTCACCACGCCGCCGCCAAAGTAGCTGTTGGCCTTGTGTGGCGGCGTGCGCTGCAACTGGCGGTACTGACTACCCTGCCAATCGTCGGCGCTGTTGTTTTCCACCCGATGGTTCAGTTCCACCAGGAAACTGCCGCGGCGGAACGTGTAAGTCTTGACCACCTTCAAACCGGACGGGTCCGACCAGTTCAGCCGCACTTCCAGCGTATCCTGACCGTCCGCCAGCCGGTATTCGTCCTGTTCGGCGCTAAACTGCGCGTAATGATTGGGCGCGGGCGCGTCGTTCAGCGCCAGCAAACCGGACTGGGCGATGAAAATGTCCGCTCCGCTATCCTTGAGCAACTGAAAGGGTTGGTCCGGCTGCTGCACCGATTCCGGATAGGTGCGCAGCCCGACCCGGCGTAGGTCGCCGCCCAGGGTATCGATTTCGGCCTCGAACATATCGGTGACGACCCGCACCCGCTGGCCGCCGCCGAGGGCTTGAGGTCCCGTGCTCACCGCCGGCCCGGCGACCGGCACGTCCTCGCCGGGCTTCAGCGCCGGCAGGGTGGATCCCGTGGGGCCGGTGGGAGGACCGGTCACACCAGTCGGCGCGGTGGCCACCGGTGGCGCCGGCGGCGGATGCTTCTTGGCCTGGAATTCCAGCCAATTCTGCCACAGCAGAAACAGCACGAACGCCATGGCGGCGCCCAGCAACAAACGTTGGTTTTCCATCATCGGTCCTTCTGGACAGGTTCGGGAACAGGATCGACGCCACCCGGATGCCAGGGATGGCAGCGCAGCACGCGCCGGATCGCCAGCCAACCGCCGCGCAGGGCGCCATGGCGCTCGATGGCCTCGCGGGCATACTGGGAACAGCTCGGATAAAAACGGCAGTGGTTGCCCAACAATGGACTGAGCAGAAGTTGGTAGCCGCGAATCAGGACGATCAGGATAGCGCGCATGGCCGCGCGAATCTCCGCCAGTGCCGTTGCAGCGAGGCAAACAGGATCGCGTTGCCCTGCTCCGCCGCGCCGACGCGGCCCATCACCACGCAGTCCAACCCGCCGATCCCTGGCTGATGGTGTCGGAAGCTTTCGCGCACCAACCGCTTGAGGCGGTTGCGCGCCACGGCGGATTTCGCGACCTTGCGGGAGATGGCCAGGCCCAGGCGGGGATAAGGCAAATCGTTGGGGCGGGCAAGCACGGTGAAATAGCGGTCGCTGGATTTGACCGGCCGGGCGAACACGCCGGTAAAGGCTTTCCGGCCGGTCAACCGGGCGCGGCGCGAAAAGCGCGCGCCACCGGCCATGGAATCAGGGCGCCAGCCGGACGCGGCCCTTGGCGCGACGCGCCTTGATGACCAAGCGGCCACCTCGGGTAGCCATGCGGGCGCGAAACCCGTGGGTGCGCTTGCGGTGGATGTTGCTGGGCTGGAAAGTCCGCTTCATGTCATGGTTCCTTAAAGATGCTTGCGAGGCAAACTGGTTTGCGGTTTTTACCGCAAACGCGAAACTTACTGATCAAGAGATAAATTTGTCAAGCACCACGCAACCTGCAATCCGCGTCGCGCCTGTGGATAAGTGGTGGATAAGCCACCGGCGACTCACTAGACTGAACAATTCCGCCTAAGGTGCCGCCAGGAGGACTGCCTGTGGACCACGAGTTGTGGAAAGCGTGCCTGAAATGTCTGGAACGCGAATTATCGGAACCTCAGTTGAATACCTGGATTCGACCGCTGCATGCCCGAGAGGACACCAGCGGCCTGCACCTGCTCGCACCGAATCGCTTTGTGCTCGACTGGGTCAAAAAACACCATCTGACACAGATCAAGACCGTACTGGAACAGTTGCGCCCCGAACAATCGCCGGAAGTGCTGCTGGAAATCGGCAGCGGCGCCGCCCAAGTCGAGCCGGCGGCGACTCAAGATGAGGAAGCGCCTCCGGCCGAGCCGTCCGCCGGGCCGACCATCGACGCCAACGAGCTGCTCAAGAGCGGGGCGCTCAACCCGGATTTCACCTTTACCACTTTCGTCGAGGGTAATTCCAACCAGATTGCCCGAGCCGCCTGCCTGCAAGTCACGCAAAATCCCGGCAAGGCTTATAATCCGCTGTTCATTTACGGCGGCACCGGTTTGGGCAAGACCCACCTCATCCACGCCGTCGGCAACATGCTGCGCGCACGCGATGCCAGCGCCCAGGTGGTCTACCAAAATTGCGAGTATTTCGTCGCCGACATGGTGCGCTCCCTGCAACATAACGCGATCAACGAGTTCAAGCGCCGCTATCGGGTATTGGATGCCTTGCTGATCGACGACGTGCAGTTTCTGGCCGGCAAGGAGCGCTCCCAGGAAGAGTTCTTCTACACCTTCAACAGCCTGCTGGAAAGCCGCCAACAGGTGATCTTGACTTGCGATCGCTACCCCAAGGAAGTCGCCGGCCTGGAAGATCGGCTCAAGTCGCGCTTCGGTTCCGGTCTGACCGTGGCGGTCGAGCCGCCGGAACTGGAAACACGGGTGGCGATCCTCAAGAGCAAGGCCGAACAGATTCAACTTGGGCTGCCCGACGAAGTCGCCTTCTTCATCGCTCAGCGTATCCGCTCCAACGTCCGCGAACTGGAAGGCGCGCTGCGACGGGTCTACGCCAACGCCCAGTTCACCGGCAGGCCCATTACCCTGGCTTTCGCCAAGGAAGTTTTGAGCGATCTGCTGACGCTGCAAGACAAGCTGGTCACCATCGAAAACATCCAACGAACCGTGGCGGATTATTACAAAATCACCATCGGCGAGCTGCTGTCCAACAGCCGGTTGCGTGTCCTGTCCCGCCCCCGGCAGATCGCGATGGCGCTGACCAAGGAACTGACCGCGCTCAGCCTGCCGGAGATCGGCGAGGCATTCGGCGGGCGGGATCACACCACCGTCCTGCACGCCTGCCGGAGGGTGCGGGAACTCCAGCACAGTGACCCGCAGATCCATGACGATTACACTAATTTGCTATCGACACTGACTAACTAGAAAATCCCTGTGGATAAGCTCTGTGGATAAGTTGAATAACTTTCCAAGACCTGTTAATTAGCTTTTAAACTTACTTTTTATTTATAATAATTCCATAAAAATCAAAATAATAAATATCATTTATTGGATAAAATCCATGAGATTGACAATTTTTTCGTGAACTTCCTATATAAACCAAAAATACCCTGTGGATAACTTTGTGGATAAGTCGGCCGTTTCTGTGGATAAGTCGGCAAAATCTGTGGATAACTTTGTGGATAACTTTTTACCCAAAAAAAGTTATCCACAGGAAAATCGACTTATCCACATTTCATCCACAGACTTATCCACAGGAAAAATCAATGTATGTGATTTATTTTTAATAACAAAAAAAAGTTATCCACAGAAAATGCCCTCCCTAATAATAATAATCTTTTAAATATATATAAGATCTTCTCTATTGTTGGAGCGCCGCGAAAATCAGGTCGTGCGGACAGGCAAAATTTTATTTACCCTATGGCCAAGTAGGAAATAGGGTCTACCCGCTCGAACACGGTGGAGACCGAACGAACAGGCATACCGGAGAACTTCGATGAAACTGGAAGCCAAGCGCGAGCAACTGCTCAAACCGCTGCAACATGTGATCGGCGCGGTCGAACGTCGGCAGACGCTGCCGATCCTGACCAACGTGCTGGTGTCGGCGCGGGAGCGGGAACTGACCCTGACCACCACCGATCTGGAAATGGAACTGTCCGTTCGGGTCGAACTGCAAGTGGAGACGCCGGGCGAGACCACCCTCCCGGCTCGTAGGCTGCACGACATCCTGCGCGCCCTGCCGGACGATGCCACCGTGACGCTGAGCGTCGAGGGCGACAAAGCTACCGTGCGCTGCGGTCGCAGTCGTTTTACCTTGATCACCCTGCCAGCCGGTGATTTCCCCACCCTGGAGGACTTACCGTTCGAAGGCGATATCCGCCTGCCGCAAGGTATTCTGCGCAGCTTGATCGAGCGCACCCATTTCGCCATGGCCCAACAGGACGTGCGCTACTACCTCAACGGTCTGCTGCTGGAAGTCAGTCCCGGCGTGCTACGGCTGGTCGCCACTGACGGCCACCGGCTGGCGTTCCAGGAACTGCCTACCGAAGTCGACGTGGCGGAAACCCGCCAAGTGATCGTGCCGCGCAAGGGTGTGCTGGAATTGCTGCGCTTGCTGGGCGACAACGAGGTCGAGGCGACGATCCAGATCGGCGCCAACCATATCCGGCTGGTGCTGGGTGACGTCTGCCTGACCTCCAAGCTGATCGAAGGCAAGTTCCCCGATTACCAACGCGTGATCCCCAGCGAGGGCGGCCGGGTGGTGATCGCCGACCGGCTGGTGCTGCGCGGCGCGCTGGCGCGGGCCGGCATCGTGCTCAGCGACAAGACCCAGGGCGTGCGCCTGCAACTGGAAGACTGGATCCTGCGGGCGCAGGCGCAGAATTCCGAGCAGGAAGAGGCCGAGGAGGAAGTCGAGATCAACTACAGCGGCGGCCCGCTGGAGGTCGGTTTCAACGTGACGTATCTGCTCGACGCGCTGGGCGCGCTGGGCGGCGAGCTAGCCAAGCTGTCCTTTTCCGACTCCGCCAGCAGTTGTCTGATCGAGGAAGCCGACGGCAGCGGTGGCAAGCATGTCATCATGCCGATGCGGCTCTGATGCGGGGCATCGGGGTCAGAGCTCGGTGAGCGGCGCTCCGGGGGCGGCGCGCTAGGGCCGCCATGCGGGTCGCCACCCTCGACATTACCGGGTTTCGTAACCTGCGACCGGTTCGGATCGACTGTTCGCCTGGCCTGAACCTGCTGATCGGTCCCAACGCCTCCGGCAAGACCAGTCTGCTGGAGGCGTTGTACGTTCTGGGTCGCGGCCGTTCGTTTCGCGCCCGCCAGCCGCGAGAGTTGATTCAGACCGATGCACCCTGGTTTCGGGTGGTGGCGATGCTGGACGGCGGCGACGGTCGGCGGCGGCCGGTCGGCATCGAACGCGGCCTGCGGGAGCTGGCCATCCGCATCGACGGCGCACCAACTCGCTCGCTGGCGGAGTTGGCCCGGCAGGTGCCGGTACTGCTGCTCAATCCCGACAGCCACCGACTGCTGGAAGACGGGCCGCGTCAGCGGCGGCGCTTCATGGACTGGGGTCTGTTCCACGCCGAACCGACCTTCATCGACGCTTGGCGGCGTTATGAGACGGCCCTGCGTCATCGTAACGCCGCCTTGCGGGCCGGAGCCGCCGACCGGGCGGTGGACGCTTGGGATGGCGAGCTGGCGGCAGCGGCCGCGATTCTCGACCGGCTGCGCGATGCCTTCTGTACGGCCCTGGAAGGTGTCTTGGAGCCATTGGCGGCCCGCACCCTGGGCGAGGGAAGGGTCGGCGTCGATTATCGCCGTGGCTGGCCTCTGGAGCCGTCAGAACGGGATTTCGCGGTGTGGCTGCGCGCCAGTCGCGGCTCGGATCGCCAGCAGGGCCATACCCGGTTGGGACCGCATCGGGCCGATTTCACGCTCCGGGTCGCCGGCCAGCCGCCTGGCGCGGCACTCTCGCGCGGCCAGCAGAAGCTGCTGACCATCGCGCTGCTACTGGCGCAGGCGGAGTTGTACCACCGCCACCTCGGTGATGCCTGCATTCTGCTGATCGACGATCTGCCGGCGGAACTGGACCCCGGAAATCGGGCGCGGGTGTCGCGAGCCTTGGCGGAACTGGACACGCAGTTGTTCGTCACCGCCATCGAGCCGGGATTGCTGGATATCGCGCCTTGGCGCGCGGCGAAAACCTTCGGTCTGACGGGCGGCGATGTACGCGAAATGATATAATCCCGCGTCTTTTGCGGCATTCGGGAAGCGGGAGTCATGAACCAGTCGTACACCTCATCGAGCATCACGGTCCTGGAAGGGCTGGACGCGGTCCGCAAGCGGCCCGGCATGTACATCGGCGATACCGATGACGGCACCGGTTTGCATCACATGGTGTTCGAGGTGGTGGACAACGCGATCGACGAGGCGCTGGCCGGTTATTGCACCGAGATCAGCGTGACGGTCCACGCCGACGAAGCGGTGACGGTGACGGACAACGGCCGCGGTATTCCCACCGACGAGCATTCCAAGGGTCGTTCCGCCGCTGAGGTGATCATGACCGTGCTGCACGCCGGCGGCAAGTTCGACGACCGCTCCTACAAGGTTTCCGGCGGTCTGCACGGGGTCGGCGTGTCGGTGGTCAACGCCCTGTCCGAGTCGCTGCGTCTGACTATTCGCCGCGACGGCAAGACCCACCAGCAGGACTACCGCCTCGGCACACCGCTGGCGCCGCTGCGGGTGATCGGCGAGACCGACCAGACCGGCACCGAAATCCGCTTCAAGCCCGGCGCCATCTTCAGCAACATCGACTTCCACTACGACGTCCTGGCCAAGCGGTTGCGTGAGCTGTCGTTTCTGAACTCCGGCGTCCGCATTCGGCTGCGCGACGAGCGCACCGGCAAGGAAGACAGCTTCGAATATCAGGGGGGCATCAAGGCCTTCGTCGAACACCTGAACCGCAACAAGACACCGCTGCACGACGACGTGTTTTATCTGAACACCACCCGCGACGATATCCAGATCGAACTGGCGATGCAGTGGAACGACTCCTACCAGGAAAACGTGTTCTGCTTCACCAACAACATTCCGCAGCGCGATGGCGGCGCTCATCTGGCGGGCCTGCGCGGCGGGCTGACCCGTACCCTGAACCAGTACATGGACGCGGAAGGAATTCTCAAGAAGGCCAAGGTCGAGACCAGCGGTGACGACGCCCGCGAGGGTTTGACTGCGGTGCTGTCGGTCAAGCTGCACGATCCCAAGTTCTCGTCGCAGACCAAGGATAAGCTGGTGTCGTCCGAGGTCAAGCCGGCGATCGAGGCGGTGGTCACGGAAAAGCTGCAGGAATTTCTGTTGGAGAATCCCAGCGAGGCCAGGGCCATCACCAGCAAGATCATCGACGCCGCCCGCGCCCGCGAGGCCGCCCGCCGCGCCCGCGAGATGACCCGGCGCAAGGGCGCGCTGGACATCGCCGGCCTGCCGGGGAAATTGGCCGACTGCCAGGAAAAGGACCCGGCGTTGTCGGAGCTGTTTCTGGTCGAGGGTGATTCCGCCGGCGGTTCCGCCAAGCAGGGCCGCGACCGGCGTTTCCAGGCGATCCTGCCGCTGAAGGGCAAGATCCTGAACGTGGAAAAGGCCCGTTTCGACAAGATGCTGGCTTCGGTGGAGGTCGGCACGCTGATCACCGCGCTGGGTTGCGGCATCGGCCGCGAGGAGTTCAATCCAGACAAGCTACGCTATTACCGGGTCATTTTGATGACCGATGCCGACGTGGACGGCTCTCACATTCGTACCCTGTTGCTGACGTTTTTCTATCGGCAGATGCCCGAATTGATCGAGCGCGGGCATATCTACATCGCCCAGCCGCCGCTGTACAAGATCAAGAAGGGCAAGCAGGAGCAGTACGTCAAGGACGAAGGTGAACTCTCGACCAGCCTGCTGCAAACGGCGCTGGACGGCGCGGCGCTGACGGTCGGGTCGGATGCCCCGCCGCTGAGCGGCGCCGCATTGGAAGAACTGGCTCGCGAGCACATGCGGGTCATGGCGCTGATCCAGCGTTTGTCTCGGCGCTACGACAGCGCGCTGCTGGAACAACTGGTTTACCAGCCGGCGCTGGACGGCGAACGGCTGCGCGACGGCGATGCCTTGCGGGAATGGGCCGAAAGGCTGGTGGCGCGGCTTAACGACGGGTCGGGAGTCCGTTCGGTTTACGAGGCCGCCATCGAACCGCCGGAAGAGGACGGGACTCATAGTGTGACCATCACCCGCCGCACCCATAGTCTGGCGCGGCGAATCCCGCTGACCGCGGAATTCTTCACTTCCCACGAGTACGCCAGTCTCGCCCGGTTTGGCGCCAAGCTGGCGGGGGGGTTCGACCGGGGCGCGGAAGTGCGGCGCGGCGAGCGCGGCCAGCCGGTGCGAAGTTTCAACCAGGCCATGGTGTGGCTACTGGAAGAAGCCAAGCGCGGTCAGCACATCCAGCGCTACAAAGGCTTGGGCGAGATGAACCCGGATCAGTTGTGGGAAACCACCATGAATCCAGACACCCGTCGCCTGTTGCAAGTACGCATCGAGGATGCCATTGCCGCCGACGAGGTATTCACTACCCTGATGGGCGATCAGGTCGAACCGCGACGGGATTTCATCGAACAGAACGCCTTGGACGTGCTCAATCTGGACATCTAACCGGTGTTGGCGGGTGGCTGGGAGACATGGTGGCTTTTTCCCGGACCGCCGGTGGCGATGGCTTGCCCGCCCCGCGCGTCCAGCCAGTGCACCGTCCGCGCCATGGGTTCCGGTTGCAGAGTGACGTGATGGATGCCGAATCGTTCGTCGAGCAGGGCAAGGCAGGCATCGAGCACCGTTTCCCATTGGCACAGATCCTGTACCAGCAGATGAGCCGAGAGCATGACCTTTTCCGGGGCCACGCTCCAGATGTGCAGGTCGTGCACCGAAATCACCCCGGGCAGGCGGGCCAGGGACCGACCCACGTCCTCCAGCGCCAGATCGAGCGGCGTGCCTTCCATCAGTCCGTGCAGGGCTTCGCGCAGCAGGCGCAGACTGGAGAGCAGAACCAGCGCGCCGATGCCCAGCGACAGCAGTGGATCGATGGGTGTCCAGCCGGTGAGGGCGATCACGATGCCGGACAGCAGGGCGGCCACCGAGCCCAGCACATCTCCCAGGACGTGCAGCAACGCCGCGCGGGTATTGAGATTCCGCTCCCCGCGACTGAGCAGCCAGGCCACTAGCAGATTGATCGCCAGCCCGACGGCGGCGGCCAGCGATACCGCCTCGCCGACGACGGCCTGAGGGTCACGCAGCCGTTGCATCGCGGAAATGGCCAGCCAGGTCACCAGTGCCAGCATGGCGCCGCTATTGACCAAGGCCGCTAGAAATTCGGCGCGACCGAACCCATAGCTGTGTCGGGTCGAGACCGGTCGCCGGGCCAGCCAGGCGGCAGCGGCGGCCAGCGTGAGCGCGCCGGCGTCGTTGACCATGTGGCCCGCATCGGCCACCAACGCCAGCGATCCCGCCCACCAACCCACCCCAGCCTCCACCCCGGCATACGCCAGCGTGATGGCGGCCGCGATCCACAGCATGCGGCCGGCGGTTTCGCAGTGACGATGAGAGTGGGAATGCGCATGGGATTGAGTATGCATGGGAGACGTGTGGTCCGTGGTCGTTCCGCGCCGTTCGCGTTGGAGATCGCGACGGGAGGTTTTGTTTGACGGTTTAGGAATCGTTGATGCCGAACTTGCTAAGAATATTCCTTGCGCTGCTGCTGTTGAACTCGGCGCTGACCTTTCAGAACCGCTGGCCCACGATCGGTGTGCGCTGGGTGCCGGAGTTGTCCCTGGAACTGGCGGTCCTGCTGTTGGCGCTGGCGGTGCTTGCCGCTTGGCGGGGCGTGCCGGGGCGCGCGACGCGTAATGTCCTGTTCGGGTGCTTCCTGCTGCTGGTGCTGGGGCGCTATCTGGATGTTACCGTGCCGGCGCTGATGGGGCGATCCATCAATCTGTACTGGGACAGCCAGCATCTGCCTCGGGTAGCCGCCATGTTTATGGACAACGTGGCCGGTTGGCAATGGCTGTTGGCGCTGTTGGCGCTGTTGGCGCTGTTATTTGTCTTGGTCGCCGTGCTGCGTTGGGCCTTCAGCACGATCATGGCCACGCTAGCGTGGCCGGTGGGTCGTCGCGGGATCGGCGCACTGGCGCTGGTGCTGCTAATGATGTATGGCGCCGGCCGCTTGAGCCCGCGCTTGCCAACAGAACATTGGTTTGCGCTGCCGGTGACCGGGATGCTGGTCGAGCAAGCCAAGCTGATACTGGACGCCACGGTGTTCAGGGATCATGGTCGGATCGCCGCTCAGCCGCCACTGCCGGTGTCGGATCTGGGTCGCTTGGGTGGAGGCGATGTGTTCGTGATCTTTTTCGAGTCTTACGGTGCGTTGGTGTTCGACGATCCCCGTTTCGCTGTTCCGCTCACCAGCGATTTTGCCACTTTCGAGCACTCGCTGGAGGCTTCCGGTTGGCGAGTGGTCTCGGCGCGGGTGGAATCCAGCACCTTCGGCGGATCGTCCTGGCTGGCGCATTCCAGTCTGTTGTCCGGGTTGCGTATCGCCGATCAGGGGGACTACCAGGATTTGCTGGCCTCCGACCGGGACACGCTCGCCAGTCGCTTGGCCGCCGTTGGTTATCGCACGATCTCGGTGATGCCCGGCCTTAAGTATGCCTGGCCGGAGGGGCAATTTTATCGCTTCGATCGGATTTACAACGCCGAGGGCTTGCGGTATCCCGGTCCCGCTTACGGCTGGTGGGTCATTCCCGATCAATACAGCCTGTACCATGTTCACCAAACCGAGGTGGCGCCCGCTGGTCATACACCGCTGTTGGTGTTTTACCCGACCATCAACAGCCATGCGCCGTTCGCGCCGCTACCGCCCTATCGACCGGACTGGAGCGTTTTCGACGCACCGCCCACCGCTGCGGTGGTTGCGGAAGCGGTGGAACTGAACCATCGGCTGGATGGCCGCGAGCTGGCCTCGGCCTACCTGCAAAGCGTCCGCTACAATCTGGCGGTGCTGGGAGGCTATCTGCGCCGGTACGCGCCGGCGAACGCGCTGTTGGTGGTGCTGGGCGATCACCAGCCGCCGGCGGTGGTTGGGGGTCGGGATATTCCCTGGCAGGTGCCGGTTCATCTGTTCTCGCGCGATCCGGCGCTGATCGAGGCGTTCGAGCAGGCGGGGTTTCGACCAGGCATCACGCCGGGTCCGGCCGCGCTGGGTGGCATCGAGATGCTGGGGCCGTTGCTGCTACGAACGCTGGATAGCCGGCGGCCAGACGCGCCACAACCAACGCCGCTTACTGCCACCGCGCCCCGAATTCGATGATGCTTCATCGGGCGTTCTCCCGCGGGGTGGAGCGACGGGCTCGCCAAAGCCAACGGACGTCCACCGCAAACGAGAGCGTCAGTAGCCCCAGCGCGGCGGCGGCCAGCACCGTTGCCCAGGGCGGAATCAGCGGCGGCGCGAGGCACAGCGCCAGCACGGCGGTCTGGAGCACACAAACGGTCTGCCGGCGCTTGCGTGGTGGCAGTGGCCGATTCAGCCAAGGTAGGACATAACCCAGCGCGACGAAACCGTAGCGCAGGAGACCCGATAGCAGTACCCAAGCGCCGGCCTTGCCCGATTGGAAGACCAGAACAGCCAGAATCAAAATGAAAAAAGCGTCCACTTCCATGTCGAAGCGGGCACCAAAGGGGCTTTGCAGACTATTGCGCCGCGCCAGCCAGCCATCGATGCCATCGAGCGCTAGGGCGAACCCGGCCAGCGCGGCGACGAACCAGCTCTGGGCCGGCGTCATCTCGGCCTGGCCAATCAGACCCGCCGCTAGCGCCGCCATGCCGGCGCGCGACAAGGTGACCTGGTTGGCCGCGCCGAAAATGACGAACGGCAAATGCTGGGGTAAAAATGGGCTCAGGGCGAGCAGTAGTCCGGCGAACACGGCGAGGCATTGGACGATATAACCGTTGGGGAGACGAAGCGTGCCAGCGACGAGCAGCGCCAACCCCGTTACCAATAACAGCGCCGGGACGAGGCTGCGCAAGGTGCTGACCAGCAACGGCTGGAACGGTGATTCGGTGGTATCGGTCATGACGGGCCATCGCCGCGCCGCGAATAAGCGGTGGCTTTCGAGGCGTGGTTATCCCTGTTCTGGAAGGGCCAGGTCTTCAGGCCGGATGGCTTCCAGGCGGTCAATGTTTCGGGTGAGTCCGCTCAGGCCGTTCGGCAGGTTCTGGTTCAGAATCCGATCCAACAGCGGATCTTCCAATTTGACCCGCGCCGCCTGAATCGCAACGATCAAATCAGACAACTCCGCTTGATAACACCGCCAGTCCGCCGCCAATTGCCGGATTTGCGCCGCTGCCTTGGCGGACGATCGCAGGTCGATTTTCTCCTCCAGGCTGGTGCGCAGATCCACCACTTCCCGCCCAAATCGATGGCTCGTGTCACCCAAGCGACGAACGAAGGGCTCTATCGTGTCGGGCACTTTACTGCGCAACAGATCGCCGGTGCTGATCAAAACGGTCAGTGGAGAGCTCAATTCGTGCAGCAAGGCGGGCACCGTTGTCGGGGCGGTTGCCATAATAGCTTCCTCAATGGGTTACGCACATTGAATCTTTCACCCTGGCTATTTAAGGCCAATCCTCGTGAAAACGCCATGCTACTCGAAACGGCGCTACACTAGCTCTTGGCGAAAATGCGATCCCCACCATGGGTTTCAAGTTGGAGCGCTTGCATCCACCCATCCTCCTTTCTTCCAAGCTCATGCAAGTCGATCAAGCCCTCGTGGCGCGTGCCTTCTGGGTAACAATGCCCGGCCACGGCAAAATCCTCGATGAATTCCTGCCACTTCCCGGTCCGGGCGAAGTGCGGGTGCGCACGCTCTATACCGGCATCAGTCGCGGTACCGAAAGCCTGGTCTTTCGTGGCGAGGTGCCGCCCAGCCAGCATCGGGCCATGCGCGCCCCGTTCCAGCAGGGCGACTTTCCCGCGCCGGTGAAGTATGGCTACTGCAACGTCGGAGTGGTCGAAGCCGGCCCGGCGGCGTTGCGGGATCGGATCGTGTTCTGTCTCTATCCGCACCAGGATCGCTATGTGGTTCCAGCAGCGGCGGTGACGCCGGTGCCGGAGCGCGTTCCGCTTGATCGGGCGGTGCTGGCCGCCAATCTGGAAACGGCGCTCAACGTGCTCTGGGACGCCGCGCCCCGCTTGGGCGATCGGATCACGGTGATCGGCGCCGGTACGGTCGGCTGTCTGATCGCCCGGTTGGCCGGACGCTTGCCGGGCTGCGTGGTGCAACTGCTGGACGTGGACGCAGGCAAGGCGGCGGTCGCGGCATCACTCGGGGTGCGCTTCGTCACCCCGGATCAGGCGGCGGCCGAACAGGATGTGGTGATTCACGCCAGCGGCGCACCCGCCGGACTGGCGGTAGCGTTGCGCCTGGCCGGGTTCGAGGCGACGGTGGTGGAAGCGAGCTGGTTCGGCGCGCGGCCGGTCAGTCTGCCGCTGGGCGAGGATTTCCATGCCAAGCGCTTGCGCATCCAGAGTTCCCAGGTTGGCGCGGTGGCTACCGCGCAGCGCGGGCGCTGGAATCATCGGCGGCGTCTGTCCACGGTGATGGATCTATTGGACGATCCGGTGCTGGACCATCTGATCAGCGGAGAATGTACGTTCGCCGAGCTGCCGCAAGTGCTGGCGGAATTGAGCCAGAACCCGGCGGGTGCGCTGTGCCAGCGGATCGTTTATGCCGGTGCCGGTTGAACTGATGGGGAATGCTCAAGCCGCGGGCGTGGCATCAACCCCATACCGCCCCCGATAAGCCCACATCGCTTCCAGGTACACCGCATACTCGGGTCGCTCCGCTAGATAGGCCACTACGTCGTCCAGAGCGACGATGCTGGTTACGGCGATGCCGTGGGCACGTTCCACTTCCTGCACCGCCGACAGCTCGCCCTGCCCACGCTCCCGCCGATCCAGGGCGATCAGTACCCCGGCGGGCGTCGCGCCATGCGCGGCTAGAATGGCCATCGTCTCGCGGATGGCGGTGCCGGCGGTGATGACATCGTCCACGATCAGCACCCGGCCCGTGAGCGGTGCGCCGACGATCGCTCCACCCTCGCCGTGGTCCTTGGCTTCCTTGCGATTGAAGCACCAGGGAACATCGCGGCTGTATTGCTCGGCCAGAGCCACGGCGACCGTCGCCACCAGCGGAATCCCTTTGTAGGCCGGCCCGAACAGGGTATCGAATTCCAGTCCGGCGGCCATGATCGCGGCGGCGTAACAGCGGCCCAAGCGAGCCAGGGCCGCGCCGCTATCGAACAGTCCGGCGTTGAAGAAGTACGGGCTGACGCGCCCGGATTTGAGGGTGAACTCGCCGAAGCGCAGCACGCCCCGGCCGATGGCGAAATCGAGAAATTCCCGTTGATAGTCCCGCATGGTTCGAGATTCCGGCTGTGAGAAAGACGAATGCCGGTATCATAGCGCGCTTCACGATCCATCCGACCGCCGGAGACTTGTTCCCGACCATGCGTGTCATCACCTTTAACGCCAACGGCATCCGTTCCGCCGCCAGCAAGGGCTTTTTCGCCTGGCTGGCCGAACAGAACGCCGATGTGGTCTGCATTCAGGAAACCAAGGCCCAGGAGCATCAGTTGTCGCCCGAGGTCTATCGTCCGGTCGGCTACCATTGCCATTATCACGACGCCGAACGCAAAGGCTACAGTGGCGTGGCGTTGTACGCGCGTCGCCAGCCGGACGAGGTGCGAACCGGGCTGGGCTGGCCGGAATGCGACCGCGAGGGCCGCTGGCTGGAAGCTCGCTTCGGTCCGCTCAGCGTGGTGTCCTTGTACTTGCCTTCCGGTTCCGCCAAGCCGGAACGACAGCAGGTGAAATTCGATTTCATGGCGCGGCTGGCGGAACCGCTGCGGGCGATGCACGCCAGTGGTCGTGACTTCATCTTGTGCGGCGACTGGAACATCGCTCATAAGGAAATCGATCTGAAAAACTGGCGTGCCAATCGCGACCATTCCGGCTTTCTGCCCGAGGAACGAGCCTGGCTGGATGAGTTGTTCGGACCGCTGGGCTGGGTGGACGCTTTCAGGGCGGTGAATCCAAATCCCGATCAATACACCTGGTGGTCCAATCGCGGCCGGGCCTGGGATAACAATGTCGGTTGGCGGATCGATTATCAGGTGGTCACGCCCGATTTGGCGAAGCAGGCGCGCGCCGCCGCCATCTACCGCGAGCGGCGCTTTTCCGATCACGCGCCCCTGACCCTGGATTACGATTATGCCTTCTGATGCCATCCACCGCTCCGCTCGGGACATCCTGCGCGTCTTCCTCAGCGGCCGGATGCTGACGGCGCTGTTGATGGGCTTTTCCTCCGGCCTGCCGCTGCTGCTGGCCACCGGTTCGGTGCTGCAAGCCTGGTTGACCGAAGCCGGCGTCGATCTCGGCACCATCGGCCTGTTCGCCCTGGTCGGCCTGCCCTACACCCTGAAATTTTTGTGGGCGCCGCTATTGGATCGTTTTGCACCCATCGCCGGTATGGGCCGGCGGCGCGGTTGGCTGCTACTAATTCAGATCACACTGATCGCGGCAATTGCCGGATTAGGGTTGACCGATCCGACGCGAAGTTTGTCGCTGGTCACGCTGGCGGCGTTCCTGGTCTCGTTCTTCTCTGCCTCGCAGGACATCGTGATCGATGCCTATCGACGCGAGTCGCTGGCCGACGACGAACAGGGCCTGGGCGCCTCGCTCTACGTCAACGGTTACCGGGTGGGTTTGCTGATTTCTTCCGGCGGTGGCTTGATCCTTGCCGATCTCATTCCCTTTTCCGCCGTGTACGGGGTGATGGCGGCGGCGATGCTGCCCGGTCTGATCACCACCCTGTTCTGTGTCGAACCGCAGGTGGCGACCGGGACGCCCCGCACTCTGCGCGAGGCGGTGGTGCAGCCCTTCGTGGAGTATTTCTCGCGCCAGGACGCTGGCTTGATTCTGCTGTTCGTGCTGCTTTACAAGGTCGGCGAGATGATGGCCAGCCAGATGACCACGCCTTTTTATCTGGATCTTGGTTTCAGCAAGAGCGAGATTGGCACCGTCGTCAAGTTGTTCGGCTTCTGGGCAACGGTGATCGGCGGTCTGATGGGCGGCGTGTTGATCCTGAGGCTGGGCTTGTACCGCGCGTTGTGGACGTTTGGGGTGTTACAAGCGATCGGGCTGATCGGTTTCGTCATCCTGGCCCGGTTGGGACACAGTTTGCCCGGTTTGGCGCTGGCCATCGCCAGCGAGAATCTGTTCAGCGGCATGGCGACCACCGCCTACGTGGCTTTCATGGCTACTCTCACCAACCGGAAATTCACCGCCACCCAGTACGCGCTGCTCAGCAGCCTGATGGGCATCCCACGGGTGATCGTCAACACCCCGACCGGCTATCTGGCCGAGTGGCTGGGCTGGGAAGGCTTCTTCCTGTTCTGCATGGTGGCCACCGTGCCCGGCTTGTGGCTGCTGACCCGATTTCGGGCGTGGATGGAATCGGAGCGGGAAGCGATGGTTGCGGAACCGGCGCCGGCGGTGTCGGGAACCGGCAAGGATTGAACATGGCCGTCGCGGTGCTCGAACTGGCCGACGGACGGCGGATTCCCTACCGTGTCGCCGTGTCGCCGCGCAGCCAAGCCATTCGATTCTGGCTGGGCGCGCGAAGCGGTCTGGTGGTGACTGTTCCGCGCGGCTTCGATCGATCCCGCCTGGGCGCGATCATCGACGGCAAGCGGGACTGGGTGGCCCATCATCTTGAGCGGTTCGAGGCGGCCAACCCACCGCCGGCCAGCCTCGCGCCTCCTCGGGAATTCAGACTACTGGCGCTGGCGGAAACCTGGCGAGTCGAGTATCAGATAGCGCCGGCCAAGGTCATGATCGCCCGAACCGCCGGTCCCGGTCGGATTGTCGTGACTGGCCAAGTGGAGAACATGGCGGCCGGTCATGCCGTCTTGCACCGCTGGCTGGCCCGCCGGGGGCGAGACGCGCTGGTGCCGTGGCTGGAGTGCTTGTCCGGCGAGACCGGGCTACGTTATGGCAGAGTTGCCATCAAGGGGCAGCAAACCCGCTGGGGCAGTTGTTCGGCCAGGGGTGGCATCAACCTGAACTACAAGTTGTTGTTTCTGCCGCGTGAGTGGGTTCGTTACGTGTTGGTCCACGAGTTGTGCCACACTGTCGAACTGAACCACTCTCCCCGGTTCTGGGATCTGGTCCAGCGCTTCGAACCGCAGGCCCGGGAGATCAGCGCGGCGCTCCGCGATGCGCGGGCGTATCTACCGGCCTGGGTGTTGCAACCCGCGACCGCATGATTGGGCGGCGGCAAAGCCGTGGACACCGGTCCGCTATTACTTTCTACCCCGTTCGTCCAGCGTCCTGTCGATCCGGGCCACCCAGATCAACACCTCGTCCTGGGTGAGCAGCAGGATTTGTAGATGGTTGCGAAAATCCTGCCAGGACTTCTCGACGAAATCGCTGAGGGCGTCTACGTAAACCACCACCAGTTTCGCGGGGGGATCGGTCAGCCGAGCTTGTTCGGCATACTCCGTACCGTGCCGCAAACACAACAGATAGGTATCCATCGCCTTGCGCGCCGAGCTGATGGCGCCAAGGCTCATCAACCCGCTCGCGCGCAACATGCACTGCCATGCTAGCAAACCCACCGCCTGATTCCGCTCGATGACCTCGTTGATATTCATGTCGAAAACCCCCACGCCAAACCTTATGATTGTGCATCGCAACACAATTTAGGTAGTCCGTCAAGCCGGTTGAGATTATGGAAAGTCGTGCCGCCACACGCATATCCGGTGTCTTGGCCGCACGACGGGGGGCCACTGGTTAAATCGCCACCGGAGCCCGGATGGCCGGATGCGCCTGGTAGCCGATGATCTCGAAATCCTCGTAACGGTACTCGAACAAGGTTTCCGGCCGGCGTCGGATCGCCAGTCGTGGCGGCGGATGCGGTTCGCGGTCGAGCTGTGTACGAGCCTGCTCCAGGTGATTCAGATACAGATGGCAATCGCCACCGGTCCAGATGAATTCGCCCACCGCCAGATCGGTCTGCTGGGCGACCAGATGGGTCAGCAAGGCATAGCTGGCGATGTTGAACGGGACTCCGAGAAACAGATCGGCGCTGCGCTGGTAAAGCTGGCAGGACAGTTCGCCGTTGGCCACGTAGAACTGGAACAGCACATGGCAAGGCAACAACCGCATCCGCTCTAGCTCGCCAACATTCCACGCCGACACCACGATCCGTCGGGAATCCGGGTCACGCCGCAACAGCTCGACGGCGTTGGCGAGTTGGTCGATGCGACGGCCGTCCGTCGCTTCCCAGCTTCGCCACTGTTGGCCGTAAATCGGTCCCAGATCGCCGTTGGCATCGGCCCATTCATCCCAGATGGTCACGCCCTGTTCGTGCAGGTAGCGCAGGTGAGTGTCGCCGCGCAAGAACCACAACAATTCATGCACGATCGAGCGCAGATGCAGCTTCTTGGTCGTCACCAGCGGAAACCCGGCCCGCAAATCGAAGCGCAGTTGCGCGCCGAAGAGGCTCAAGGTGCCGACGCCGGTACGGTCCTGCTTGCGCGTTCCCTCGTCCAATACGCGTTGCAATAAGTCGAGGTAGGTTCTCATCGTTGGCGCGTCCCCAGGTCCGATCCCACGCTAAAAGGATGGAAATTTATTGTGCAATGCAATATAGTAGACTCAATTTCATGTTGTATGAATGAGTTAGCACATATCAGGATAACAAATGGCCGCCAAAGCGACCTCTTCGATTCAAGTAATTGCCCGAGTATCCAGATTGCTGGACAGCTTGGCCGCTCATGACGGACCGCTCAATCTCAAGGCACTAGCCGACGCCACCGGCCTGCATCCCTCGACTGCGTTCCGCATTCTGGCGTCCCTGATCGAGCATGGCTTCGTCGAGCGCAGCACGGCCGGTCACTACTGGCTGGGAGCCAAGCTGTTGCGGTTGGGCAACCGGGTGCGCGGTCAGCTCGACCTGCGCCGCGAAGCTCGCTCGATCATGGAACGGTTACGCGATCGGACCGGAGAGGCCGTCAATTTGAGCGTGCGCGAGGGCGACGAGGTGGTTTACGTGGAACGGGTGACCACGCCGCGAATCATGCGGGTCGAACAGGTCATCGGCGGCCGGGCGCCGCTGCATGTCACCGCCGCCGGCAAGCTTTTCCTGGCTGACGACGGTGTCGAGGCCTGTCGCGATTACATCGAGCGCACCGGGCTGCCGGCCCGTACCCCCTACTCCATCGCCGATCCGGACCGGCTGTGCCAATCGGTGCGTGACATCTCCCGTCAGGGTTATGCGCTGGACGACCAGGAGGCCGAGCTGGGGGTCGGTTGCATCGGCACGCCGATCCGCGACGCCAGCGGCCGTTTGGTGGCGGGGCTGTCGGTGTCCGCGCCCATTGAGCGTCGTCGGGATGCCTGGATTCCCTGGGTCCTGCAAGCCGCCGCCGAAATTTCCGCCCGCTTGGGTCATTGCCCGCCGCCCGTCGCCTGCATCGAAGCCGGGCAAACGCTATTCCAGGCCAGCTCGCTGGGTTGAGGCAACCGCTGCGGCCGGACCGCGCTTGCCTTGTTTCGCTTTACGCCTGCCCAGGCAATTCCACGATAAACGTCGTGCCTTGGCCGAGCTCGCTTTCCACCCAGATATGGCCGCCGTGGTGCTCGACGATCTTCTGGCTGATCGGCAACCCCAGGCCGGTGCCCTTCGGTTTGCCGGCGTGCGCGTCGTTCACTTGGTGAAATTTCTCGAAAATCAGCTTGTGCTGGTCGCGCGCGATGCCGGGACCGTTATCGATCACTTCGATGCGCCAGCGGTCCGCCACCGCCCGTAGACGGATGGCGACCTCGCCACCCTGTTCCGGACAGAACTTGACGGCGTTCGACAGCAGGTTGATCAATACCTGGGTGAGCCGGTCATGATCCCCAGCGATGATGACTTCCCCATCACCCAGGTCCTCGTGCAGGGTGGCACCCTTGTCGTTGAACAGCTGGCTGGTGGAGTTGATGGCGTCCTGGATCAGGCCGCGTAGGTCGACTTCGCCGATGGACCAGTCGATTCGACCGGAATCGATTTTGGCCATATCCAGCACCTGGTTGATCAAGCGGGTCAGGCGTTCGCTCTCCTTGACGATGATGCTGAGGAATTTGCTGCGCTGTTCTACCTCCATGCCGGGGTTCGCCAGCAGGATCTCCGAGAAGGCGCGAATCGAAGTCAGCGGCGTGCGTAGTTCGTGGGTGACGGTGGAAATGAACTCATCTTTCAAGCGGTCGAGTTCCCGCAGCCGGTTGTTGGCTTCTCGCAATTCGGCCGATGCCGCTTCCAACTCCCGCGATTGTTGTTCCAGCCGGCGGCTGTACTCGATGACCTGGGTGCTCTCGTCGAGGATGGTCATCACCTCTTCGATGCTGAGCACCTCGCCCATCACGATCGAAGAGATCATCACTCGGGCCGACGCCGCGCCGATCGCGCCAGCCAGCAAGCGTTCGGTGTAGTGAATCAGTCGGGAATCCGCTTGCAGCGGATAGCCGCCGCGATCGCGAGCGTAACGGTCGAAGACTTCGCTGGCGCGCGCGGGACCCAGGAAGCGGGCCAGCAGATCGTACAGCTCGGCGGTTTCCACCACGCCCCGCCACAGCAGGGCGTCGCCGTCGTGGCGCTCGCGCTTGAACACATCGACGAACTGGCTGCCCTGCACCTGTTCAAGCGGGTCCGGCCGGCTCAGCAATGAGCCGAACACCAGCCCGCCGATGTTGACCAGCATGCTCCAAAACACCGAATGCATGTACTGATCCAAGCCATTGAGGCCAAACAGCGCGTAGGGCTTGAGCAGTTCGATGCCAAATGGTCCAGTCTCGATGAAGTCGATGTCGATCCAACCGGAACGGGCCATGGCGGGCAACAGCAGGGTGTAGGCCCAGATTAGGAAACCGCTGCTCAACCCGATGAGCGCCCCCAGCCGGTTGGCCCGTTTCCAGTACAGGCCGATCAGAATCGGCGGCGCGAACTGGGCGGCGGCGGCGAAGGACACCAGTCCGCTGGCGACCAGCGCATAACTCTCGCCGATAAAGCGGAAATACAGGTAGCCGAGCAGGATGATCACGGCAATGCCGACGCGGCGGATGCCGAGCAGCAAGCCGGACAGATCGGTGCGACCGGCTAGCCAGCGGGGATTGGCGCGTAGCAGGATCGGCATCACCAGATCGTTGCAGACCATGGTGGACAACGTAACCGTTTCGAACATGATCATGCTGGCGGCGGCCGACAGCCCGCCGATAAATACCAGCAGCGCCAGGGTCGGCATATGCTCGGCCATCGGCAACGCCAGCACGAAGGTATCAGCGTCCACGCCACCGTGGCTGAAGATCAACCGTCCTCCCAAGGCGATCGGCAGCACGAACAGATTGATGGCGAACAGATAGAGTGGAAACAGCCAGATCGCCTTGCGGATGTGTGCTTCGTTGACGTTTTCCACCACCAGCACCTGGAATTGCCGGGGCAGGAACAGAAACGCCATCATCGATAGAAAAGTCAGCGACAGCCAGCCGCCATAACCGCCCGGCACCACCTCGAAGCGCAGCAGCGCCGCCAAATCTGGATGGGCCGCCGCTTGCTGGAACAGGTCGCCGGGGCCGCTGAAGATGACGAAAGTCACCACCACGCCGACCAGCATGAAGGCCAACAGTTTGAGCAAGGATTCGAACGCCACCGCCGCCACCATTCCCTCGTGACGTTCGGTGTTGTCGATATGCCGGGTGCCGAACAGGATGCTGAACACGATCAGCACCAGCGCCACGTACAGCGTGGTATCCATCCAGGCCGGATGCTGGGTCGAGGCGGCCAGCCGGGTGACTTCCGGATACTGGCGTAGCAGGCTGAAGCTGGCGGCGATGGCTTTCAACTGGATGGAGATGTACGGCAGAATGCCGAGTATGACGATCACCGTCACCATCCCGGCCAGCAGGCCGCTCTTGCCATAGCGGGAGCCGATGAAATCGGCGATGGAGGTGATGCGATGGACCTTGGTGATGCGCACGATGCGCCGTAGCACGAACCAAAACAGCACCGCCATCAGGGTGGGACCCAGATAAACCGGCAGGAAATCCACCCCACCAGTAGCCGCTAGGCCGACGCTACCGTAGAAAGTCCAAGCCGTGCAGTAAATCGCCAGGGACAGGGTGTAGATGTAGGGGTTGGCGATGATCGAACGGCCGGCGTCGGCGCGTTGGTCGCCGTAATAGGCGACCCCGAACAGTATGCCCATATAGGCCAGCGCGCTGGCGATGATGATTCCGTCGCCCAACATGTCAGGGTGGTCCCTTCATTTCGCCACCGTTGGAATCTCGCGCATGAGCGGCGGCATTCGACGACGGCGTGTCTTTCGGCGAGGGGGGCAGGGGCTTGGGTGGTTCGCCCGGTTCGCGGATTTCCGAATGTTCCACCACCACGATCAGCAGGACGATGATGATCAGCCACGCCAGATACAGATAGCAATACAACAGCGGAATGCCGAACGGCGCCCACGCTCGATCGAACAGATCCAACAGCGGATAGTTGAGTGCGATCACTCCGCCGACGAACAGGATCACGATGTGTTCCCTGGATTGTTGTCGCATGGTAAGGGGACAGGGTTTCAGGGTTCTGGGGTTGGAGGCGGGCGTTGGAGGATGGCGGTTTCGCGCCCCGTGCCCGTCCCCGGTGACTGTTAAAAATTCGCCTGGGTCTTGCGGATCTCCACCATCTTGTCGGAGGCTTCCAGCGCTTGGCCCAGGGTTTGGACGCCCTGCGCTTCCAGTAGATCGAGCAGTTTGAGAAACACCTGGGCGGTCACCAGCGAATCGCCCAGCGCGGTATGACGGTCGTGTATGTCCACCCCCAGCCGGTCGGCGATGGCGTCCAGATTATGATCGTCGGTGTAATCGTGCAGGTAGCCGGACAGCAGTAAAGTGTCCAGTACCGGGTTGCCGAAGCGCACGCCGGTTTTCCGTTCCTTCAGTTTGAGGAATCGCATGTCGAAGGCGGCGTTGTGCGCCACCAGCACGGTGCGGTCGTCGCCGACGAAGGAGCGGAACTGGGGCAGCACGACCTTGATGCCGGGCTTGTCCGCGATCATGTCGTCGGTGATGCCGTGGAAGCGGATGGAGGCCTTGGGAATCGTCCGGCCGGGGTTGACCAACTGGTCGAAGTGCTCGCCCGCCAGCACCCGGCGGTTGACGATGCGCACGCCGGCGATCTGGATGATCTCGTCGCCCTTGGAGGGCGACAGCCCGGTGGTTTCGGTGTCGAAGACCACGTAGGTCAAGGCCGCCAGGGGATAATTGACCAGGTCACCCCATTCCTCCAGGTTCTCGGCCAGAGAGAAATCATAGAACTCCGGCCGGTCCGGCAGGGCTTCGGCTGGCTCTCGCCACTGGCGCGAGGATGCCGGCAGCGGCATCCGCAGCAGGGCGTGGCCGGCCCGGCGGTGGGACTGGCTCCACAGGTCGCTGTTGTGTCGCCGCAGCACTTCGCCGACCGTGGTTTCACCCACCAGATCCTGAACGTGCTCGCTCAGCCACTCTTCCAGTCGATCGGTGGGCACCGGCTGACCCGGCCAGATGATGTCCAGATAGACGCGGCGGTTGCCCAGCAGACATTCGATCTCGAAATCATCGCCGAGCTCGTGGGTGCGCAACTGTTCGAGTAGATGTTCGAGCAGCAGCATGATCGATTGGTTGTCCACGTTCAGCCAAAGTGGCATACCCACCATCTTCGCTCGCGGGCCGGCGCGCTGTTCCAGATGATGGACGACGGCGCCGATCAGATCGGCGGAATAGACATCGTTCATCGGCCAGCGGCTGGCGTACAGGTTGCGCACTTCCAGGGTCAATTCCTGTAGCCGCTGGCTGAGGCGTTCGCTCTCCTCGACGATCACCCGTTGGAAGGCTTCGCGTTGTACCGTGGTCATGTCGCCGAAATTCATGACATTTTCCGCCGCCGCTCGCAGGTTGGCCAGTGGCTGGCGCAGGTCCTCGGTGCGGGTCTTGAGCAGCGAGCGGTCCATCTGCTGGGTGATGTCGCGGAAGGTGATGACGAAGGCGGCGCCCCGATCGCCGGCGCCCGGCAGCAGGCTCATCCGGCAGTGGAACAAGGTCTCGTCGTTGACGGTGGCACACACGAATTCGGCGTCGCCGGGCGCTTTGCCGTCGCTGCTGTTCTGTTGGCGGAAGCGCAGCAGTTGCAGGGTGCTTTCGAGCGGCGCGCGGGTCCATAGATCGTACAGCGACCGGCCCAGCCCCAGCGCCGCGCGGTTGGGCAGTAGTTTCACCGCCGCCGGATTGTAAAGCAGGATGCGCGCCTCGCCGTCGCAGACCAGCACGCCCTCGGACAATTCCCGTAGCACGGTTTCCAGCCGGGCTTTTTGTTCTTCGATTTCCTGGGTGCCGATGGCGGTGGCGGCGGCGACCTCGCGCCGGGCCTTGTGCAGCGCCTCGCCCAGTTCCAGCAGCATGTTCGGAAAAAAGCCCAACCAGTGTTGGCGCGGTAGTTCCAGCACATAACCGGGATTGCTGCGGGCGATGATCCGGGCGCCGCGGGCCAGAGCGCCGAGGGGAATGAAGCAATACCAGTCAAGCATCGCCCAAACCGTTGTGATCACGCCGACAATGGCGAAGACGGCCAGCATCAGCCACAGCAGGGTCTGATCGCGCTGACTGGGATCCGGCACGACTTGATGAATTTGCCAACCCAGCCAAGTCAAGGAGGCCAGCGTCAGGACGACCGGAACCAGCCACAACAGCCAGAGCTTGGTCCGATAGCGCATGATGGTGCTTAGCCTGCTTCCGCCAGCAGCTCGCGAACGCGTTCCACCACTTCCTGGGTCGAGAAGGGCTTGGTGATGTAGTCGTCCGCGCCGAGTGCCAGCCCTTTTTCCCGTTCGACCTCGCGGCCCTTGGCGGTCAGCATGACGATGCGGACGCTCTGCCAGTCAGGATTGGCGCGAATGGCCTGGCAGACTTCATAGCCATTCTTGCGCGGCATCATCACATCGAGCAACACCAGGTCGGGTTGCTCGGCGGCGATGGCGGCTAGCGCGGCCTCGCCATCCGCGGCGGTTCGTACCTGGAACCCCGCCTGTTTCATCAGGAATTCCAAAGAGAGGACGATGTTTGGCTCATCGTCCACCACCAAAATCTTGTTCGCCATATCCGCTCCCCTGAGCAATCAGGACTTTTTCAGCTCGTCATCGCCAAATTCATGACTTTTCCGAACCGCCGCGCGCCGTGCCGCCCTCTCGGGTATCCGGCGATGGGTCGGTCTTCTTGTCGGGTCCGTCCTTGCTTGGAATGGCGCTGGCCTTGGCAACCGCTTCCCAGAATTTCTGCACCATTTCCATCGAGTGGAACTGGGCGGGCAACAGCGGTTTTAGCAGGCCGAGGGACTCGAAGTTGATGACGCCACGCTGCACGTTGTCGCGCAGGACCTTCATCATCTCGTCGTGTAGGGGTTGCACGTTGGGCAGACCCAGAAACTCGCGCATTTCCTGAGCGGTGGCTTCAACGCTGACATTGACTTTCATCGAAAGGCTTCCTCATGCATCGGGATTGCGGGCCTCACCGCCGGAGGCTAAGGTATGGGGTCGAACCGCCGAATTCTGAAAAAGAATAGCAGGAATAGCGTCCCCGGTCTTCCGGTCGTGCGGGGCGCGTGCAACTTTCCACGGGGTCCCGCCGGGCGAGGGCGATGCCTTAGCCGTCGCCGAGGGCTGCTTTGGCGGGCCGGCCACGCTTAAGGTGCACCAGCAGCAGGGAAATGGCGGCGGGGGTCATGCCTGGAATCCGGCTGGCTTGGCCCAGTGTGTGGGGTCGGTGGCGCTCCAATTTCTCCCGCACCTCCCGCGACAGGCCGCGCACCTCGGCGTAGTCGAGCGTCGCTGGCAAGCTCAGGTGCTCCTGGCGGCGCTGGCGTTCGATCTCCTCGCGTTGCCGCTCGATATAACCGGCGTACTTGGCCTGGATCTCCACCTGCTCGGCGACTTGGAGGTTGGACTCGCCGGGACCGATACCGGGCAGGCGCATCAGCTTTTCATAGGTAACTTCGGGCCGGCGCAGCAGTTCGGCCACGCGGCTTTCCCGAGCCAGTGGTCCGCCCAGCAGCCATTCAGCATCGGTTTCGGTCAACTGGCTCGGTCGCACCCAGCACTCGCGCAGCCGCTGACTTTCCCGTTCGATCGCTTCGCGTTTGCTTTCGAAGGCCCGCCAACGCTCGTCGTCCACCAAGCCCAAGCGGCGGCCAGTCGCGGTCAGGCGTAGATCGGCGTTGTCCTCGCGCAGCAGCAGACGGTGTTCGGCGCGGCTGGTGAACATCCGGTACGGTTCGCTGGCGCCGCGAGTGATCAGATCGTCGATCAGCACGCCCAGGTAGGCTTCGTCACGATTCGGCCACCACGGCGTTTCGCCGCGCACGAACAGGCCGGCGTTGAGGCCGGCGAGCAATCCCTGCGCGGCGGCTTCCTCGTAACCGGTGGTGCCGTTGATCTGGCCGGCGAAGAACAAGCCTTGAATGGCGCGAGTCTGCAACGAATAGTCGAGATCGCGCGGGTCGAAGAAATCGTACTCGATGGCGTAGCCGGGTCGGGTGAGGTGGGCGTGTTCCAATCCTCGGATCGAGCGGACCAATGCGTGCTGAATATCGAACGGCAGGCTGGTGGAAATGCCGTTGGGATAGACTTCGTGGGTCTGCAAGCCTTCCGGTTCCAGGAAGATCTGGTGGGAATCCTTATCGGCGAAGCGGTGGATCTTGTCTTCGATCGACGGGCAGTAACGCGGCCCGACCCCTTCGATCACGCCGGTGTACATCGGCGAGCGATCCAGGCCGCCGCGGATGATGTCGTGGGTGCGCGGGTTGGTCTGGGTGATCCAGCACGAGATCTGCGGCGGGTGTTCGTCCACCGAGCCGAGATGGGAAAACACCGGACAGGGCTCATCGCCCGGCTGCTCGGTCAATTGCGAAAAATCGATGCTTCGCCCATCCAGGCGCGGCGGGGTACCGGTCTTGAGCCGACTGACCCGCAACGGCAGTTCGCGCAGCCGCGCCGCCAGGGCGTTGGCCGGCGGATCGCCGGCGCGGCCGCCTTCGTAGTGGGTCAGTCCGACATGGATGCGTCCAGCCAGAAAGGTGCCGGCGGTCAGCACCACCGCGCCGGCGGCGAAGCGGATGCCGGTTTGCGTCACCACGCCGATCACCCGATCGCCTTCGAGCGTCAGGTCGGCGGCAGCCTGCTGGAATACATGCAGGTTCGGCTGGTTTTCGATCAAGGTTCGCACCGCCGCCCGGTACAGCGCCCGGTCGGCTTGGCAGCGGGTGGCGCGCACCGCCGGCCCCTTGCGGCTGTTGAGGATGCGGAACTGAATGCCGGCCCGGTCGGCGGCGCGGGCCATGATGCCGCCGAGGGCGTCGATCTCCCGGACCAGATGGCCTTTGCCGATGCCGCCGATGGCCGGGTTGCAGCTCATCGCGCCCACGGTTTCGATGGTGTGGGTCAGCAACAGGGTACGCAGCCCCATGCGTGCCGCGGCCAGGCACGCCTCGGTACCGGCGTGACCGCCGCCGATCACGATGACGTCGAAGGGTTCGGGGTAATGCATGGCGGTCACTCCGGCAAGGGCAATTGCACCGCGTAATTGGACACCGGCAATGCCACGGTGATCGCGCCGTCCTTGGCGAGAAAGTGGGCAAAGCGCTTGTAACGGACTTCGTCCAGCGCCGCCGGCCGACGTGCCAGGCGCGGCACGGTATCGCGCCAGATGCGTCGATTCAATTCGTTGTCCAAGTCCTTATGGTTGGCGATGAATGCGTTCCAGGCGTCGTCCGGGTGATTGACGATGTAGAGCGTCGCTTGCTCCAGCGCGGTCAGAAAACGCCGTAGCCGAGGATCGTTGAGCCGATCACGCGCGGCCACCAGCACCCGTTCGTCGTAGGGAGGTACGCCTTCTTCCTCCGGATAGAAGATCCGGCCCGGCTTTTTGGCCAAGTCCATTTGGTTCAATATGACATTGCGGAGCACGCCGATCGCCGCATCCACCTGTCCCGACAGCAGCGCCGACGACGGCGAGGCGCCGACATCGACCAAGGTCACCTCCTCCGGTTGGAGGTTGGCTTGTGCCAGCAAGGCCTTGAGCAGTGCTTTCTCGAATCCCGTTGCCGAATAGCCGAGCTTGTGGCCCTTGAGGTCGGCCAGGGTTTTGATCGGACCCTTTTGCAACACGACCAGCGCGTTCAGCGGTGTGGCCACCAGCGTGCCGATTCGCTTGAGCGGCAGGCCAGCGTTGACGTGGATGTGCAACTGCGGTTGGGAACTCACCGCCAGATCCGCCTTGTTGGTGGCGACCATTTTGGACGGGTCGTTGGGGTCGATCGGAGTTTGTAGTTCGACCTCCAGGTTTTGAGCGGTGAAAAAGCCTTTTTCCAGCGCCACCACCAGTGTGGCATGGTCGGGATTCACGAACTGATCGAGCATCACGGTGAGCTTGTTCTTGGCGGCGCTGGGCGGATCTTCGGCGCGGGCGGCCAGCACGAGAACGGTCAATCCAAGCAGCAATAGCAAGGCGCGAACAGCTTTCGACATGTCATTCATCCCATCCAGTCATCGATCGATTCCAGTATTGAGCAGGGCTCGCAGGATGCGAGCCCTGGCGCGGACCAACCATTCTTCAACTTGTTTTGTAAGGCGGTCAAGGTGTGCGGTCGGGTACGGGGAATCTTTGCCGTGGCGCGATCGCCATCGTTCTCCATCATCAATACTTCGGACAGTTTTTAGCAGCTTTTAAGGCACACGCCTATTAAAAATCAATCGCTTAGGAATTTTATCAATATCAGGGCGAACCCCTAACATGGATTTAATCCCGCTTCTGAGATCTAACCCCTTGAATCAAGCGGTTTAAAACTGTCCGAACTATTGCATCATAAAAAAAGGAAATAAATATATAGATATTAATTCCTTTTTGATTTATGGAGTTTGTTGCTAATTTATCGACGAAAAGCCGGGCATGCGAGCAACCGCTTCCCCCATCTTTCGTCGGAACGAACAAGGAAACACGCGATGAATCAAGCACAGGAGCAGGTGAACGTTCATGTTCAGGGAACGGCCGCGCACCCGTGGTTCGATCTAGCGGAAATGAATCGTGAACTGGCCGCAGCACCCGCCGAGCAACGGGTTGCCTGGGTGCTGGAGCATTTCCCCGGCCGTGTCGTGTTGACCTCCAGCTTTGGCGCCCAGTCGGCCGTCTGCCTGCACATGGTCACCCGCCAGCAACCCGATATTCCGGTCGTGTTGGTCGATACCGGTTACCTGTTCCCGGAAACCTACCAATTTATCGATGAATTGTCCGAACGATTGTCGCTGAATCTCCAGATCTATCGCGCCGAACTCAGCGCGGCCTGGCAGGAAGCCCGCTATGGCAAGCTGTGGGAGCAGGGTTTGGAGGGGATCGAGCGCTATAACGGGCTCAACAAGGTCGAGCCGATGCAGCGGGCGCTCAGGGAGCTGGAGGCGGCGGCCTGGATTTCCGGCCTGCGCCGGCAGCAGGCCAAGAGCCGCCAGCATCTCGATGTGCTGTTATGGCGCAACGGCCGCTGCAAGGTTCACCCCTTGATCGATTGGACCGACCGCGATGTCTACCGCTACCTGAGCCAGCACAATTTGCCGTATCACCCGTTGTGGCATCAGGGCTATGTCTCCATCGGCGACACCCATACCACCCGACGCTTGCTGGACGGCATGAGCGAGGAAGAAACCCGCTTCTTCGGCCTCAAGCGCGAATGCGGTCTGCACGAGCATGTCTGACGGATCACGCCAGCCGCATGTATTTGGGTGACGAGTCAAGCCACCTGGATCACCGAACTCGATCAGCCGAAAAGCTTCGCTTTGGTCACCGGCGCCGAAATTGCCTTGAGCGTGGCTTTCTCGCTGGCATTTCCATCCACGTATCGGCGAACATAAGAGCTCGCCGGGCCTGACAGGCACCGGTAATCCGATCGCCTCGGGGTGATCGCTTTCCGCCCCGCCTTTGCGTTTGAGACCCGGAATGCTGCTTGACGACACTGACCGCCATGCCCTACGCCGGCAAGGCCGTTTCCTTTTCGCCGCTTTCAAGCAGCCGCATCGGGTGCTGAGCACCTGCCGGATCAACGGCGGTTTCCGCGAAGACCTGACCCACATCGCCAATCACCAAAGCTGCGAAGCCGTCGCTCACACCGCCCGCCATGCCTCGGTGTTTCGCATGGGGCCGGATGCTTATCATGACTTCGCCTGCGCCGAAGCCGATTTGCCCCCCGCCACCACGGCGCTGATGACCACCGCCGCCAACATGCAATGCGCGGTGGTGGCGCGCGCCGCCCACGCGGAACTGGCGGTGCATGTCGCCGCCACCGCCGGCGTGCTCGGCAACGCCACTCGCGCCGGCGATCCGGCCGGTTGGCACGAACGCCCGGACGGCAGCGAGCGGGTGAGGCAGGTCGCCGCCAGGCCGCCGCCCGCCGAGGCCGGTTCCGGCACCATCGTCACCCTGGTCTTCATCAATCGGCCCTGTACGCCGGCTTGTCTGGTCAAGGCGGTTGCCATGATCACCGAAGGCAAGAGCACGGCGCTGTTGAATTTGCGTCTGCCCAGCCTGCAATCGTCGGGACTGGCCACCGGAACAGGTACCGACCAGTTGGCCATCGCCGCGCCACTGGCGCGGGCCGGCGAATGGGAGCGGCACTGGGCCAGCAGCCACAATACCTTGGGCGAATTGCTGGGGCGAGCCACCCACGACGCGGTCACCCGCTGCCTGCTGTTGCAGAACGGACTGTGCCCGGAACTGCGACGCACGATCTGCGGCGCCCTGAGCCGCCACGGTTGCGACGAAGCCACTTTGCGCGCTTGTGCCGCGACCGAACTCGACGCCGGCTTGGCGCAACTGTTCGCCGACAACCTTCCGGCACTGCTGCATGACCCGCAGAGCGCCGCCGCCGCGTATGGTCTGGCCGAAAGCGTGGATCTGGCGCGAGCCGGCGTGTTGCACCTGGAAGTGGCGCGGGAAGCGATTCTCAATCAGGCCGCGCTACTCGCCGCGACGGTGGCGGTGAAGCCGGAGCGATTCGCCGAGTTTCGCGAGGTACTGCGCGGGCGGCGGGACGCCGAGCCGGGTGTGCTGGCGGCGTTGGCGGTGGTGCGGGGATTCGCGCGTAAATGGAACTAGGTACCCACTTCGCGCTCGTCCTGATCGCTTGCCTGCTCGATGCCGCGTTTGGCGATCCGGTTTACCCGCAGCATCCGATCCGACTGCTGGGAGCCTGGAGCTTGGCGTGGGAACGGTGGCTGTTCGCCGCCGGCCTGAACGGCTATCTGGGCGGCCTGCTGCATTGGCTGTTGGTGGTCGGCGGTGCCCTGGCGGCCTGGTGGGGGGTGCGGTGCGGTCTGGGCTGGTTTCATCCCTGGCTGGCCTGGGTCTGGGATGTATTCCTGGCCTACAGCCTGTTGTGCATGCGCGATTTGCTGGCCCATGGCCGACGCGTGCTCGATGCCCTGGACGATCTTCCCACCGCCCGCCGCCGCTTGAACCTGTTGGTGGGTCGGGATACGGCGGCGCTGCCGCGCGACGGCATCGTGCGCGCCACCATCGAAAGCCTGTCGGAAAATCTCACCGACGGCGTGCTGACCCCGCTATGGGCTTTGTGCTTGTTCGGCCTGCCGGGGCTGATCGTGGTCAAGGCGGTGTCCAGTCTCGATTCCATGGTCGGGCATAAAAATGCTCGTTACCAGCGCTTTGGCTGGGCCGGGGCGCGGTCCGACGATCTGGCGCACTGGCTGCCGGCACGCCTGTCCGTGCCGCTGGTCGCGGCGGCGGCGGCCCTGCTGCGCTTGCATCCAGGATCGGCGTTCCGGGCCGCGTGGCGCGATCATGCCCTGCTGCCCAGCCCCAACTCGGGTTGGAGCGAAGCCGCCTGCGCCGGCGCGCTGCGGGTACGGCTGCTTGGGCCGATTCGTTACGGCGGTCAACTGGTCACCGAGGCGTTCATGGGCGATGCCGATTGGCCCGCCGATCTGGACGGCGCCGATCTGCGGCGAGCCTTGCGTCTGATCCTGGTCTGCGATCTGTTGGCGGTGGCCGTCGGTCTGACGCTGATCCCGCTCCGGGTACTCATGCCGTGGTGAGCGAACGGGCACCGTTCGTGGGAGGCGCGGGGTGAGCCAGGCCATGCACGGCGGCAGAATCGACTTGGCGTGCCTGACTTACGGCGGCGAGGCGCGGGACTGGCTCGATTTCAGCGTCAATCTCAATCCCTACGCGCCGCCGCTGAGTGCGACAATCTGGCGACGGATCGGTGCCGCCGCCGGTTGCTACGGCGATCCTGCGGCGTGCGGACTGCAGGATCGCTTGAGCCAGTATTATGCGGTGCCCCCGCCATGCCTGCTGCCCACGGCCGGCGGGAGCGAGGCGCTATATCTGGCGACGCGATTGTTCGCGGGCAAAACCGTGCTGGTGGCCGAGCCTGGGTTTGGCGATTACGCTCGGGCGGTGGCGGCGGGTGGTGGGATAGCCATTCGTCATGAGATCTTCCACCTGCACTTCAGCGGCACTCCCGCGGCCATTCTCGCCCGGCTCGACCGCGCCATCGCCGCTCATCGACCCGCCTGCGTGCTGTTGGGCAACCCCAACAACCCGACCGGTCACGGCATTCCCGCCCGCGAATTGGGCGCACTCATCCGCGCCCACGACTGCGCCTGGATCGTGGACGAAGCCTTCAGCGAGTTCGTCGGCGTGGACCCGCCGCATTCTTTGTTGCCGCATCTGGCCGAGTGGCCTCGTCTGCTGATCGCCCGTTCCCTGACCAAGAGCTTCGCCGTGCCGGGCTTGCGGATCGGCTTTCTCGCCACGGCCTCGCGCGCTTGGTTGGAGCGCCTGGCGGATCTGCAACCGCCCTGGAGCGTGAGCAGCTTGGTCCAGAGTTGGGCTGAGATCGTGCTGGCCGTCGAGGCGCGAACGGCCTTGGAAGAGGGGCTACATCGACTGGCGCGGGCGCGGGCGCGCTTGCTCGCCGGCCTCGGTGCGATCGGTGGTTTGCGGCCGTATCCCAGCGCCGCCAACTTCATTCTGGTCGAACTGCTGAGTGGGCTTTCGACCGGCGAACTGTCGGAACGGCTGGCCGCGCGGCGCATCCTGATCCGGCGCTGCGATTCGTTTCACGGGCTGACGCCGGGTCGCTTCTTCCGGCTGGCGGTGCGCCGTCCCGCCGACAATGCCCGGTTGCTTGCCGCCCTGCGGGACTGCGTGCCATGAAGCGGCGTCCGCCAGCCAAGGATTCGCAAGCGGAGCGGAAGGACCGAGCGAGGCCGTTCGGTCTTTCCGCGCGGCTTGCGATGGCAAGCGTCCGTCGGAATTACCAGGTCAGTGTTTTCGTGTCATCCTTGAACAGGGCGCCGCCGGTCAGC
>ERZ795053.984-NODE-984-length-36391-cov-9.102873_pt1 | contig 36391 bp, 33 predicted proteins | sample MGYA00375137_ERZ795053 | MGnify/ENA primary metagenome ERZ795053 (study PRJEB30182, sample SAMN05720284) | activated sludge metagenome | isolation source: Anaerobic digester | place: Hong Kong | collected 2014-12-17 ...
GGCCGCCGATGAGCCAGGCAACGAACATCGATCAATGGAAAATAGAAGTGTCCAACTGATTCGCCGTCATAAGGCATTGGAGACCCGCAATCGGCCCTCCGCGGCCCCAGTCGATGCACTACCGGGAAGAAGAGCGCGAAGGCGCAATGGCCGCAATGCAGCGCGCACCCGCAGAAGCGTCCCCGTGCTGCAGGCGGACACATAGCGGACTCTCGATGTTGCGCGCAGGCCCTTCTCAGCACTAGTTTTTAGAGATGGCTGAATCCACCTCAACCAGTCCGGCGGGCCCGTTGCCAATTATTGGACGAACTCGTCGTTTGACGTCACGGCATAGAACCACCTTCGACCAAATATTTTACAGCGGCGCCGGCTACGTCCTGAATTTTTCCGACCGCACGATGAGTGAATGGTTCGAAGAGACGTTCGATCTCGACATCTTTGCAGGCCGTTTTCAGATTGAAGGTCGCAGCAAAGGTAAGACGCTGAGAGGATTCGTCGAGGTCGCCGAACCACGTCTCGTTGCTCGCGTTCTTCGCGCTCTCTGGGAGTATCGCTGCAGCCTTGGTGGCTTCGTGGAAAGTGATCCAAATGAGGAGGATCGGCTTAGAGCGTGGATAGAGCAGTTTACGGACGAGTTGGAGAATGCCTCGTCGCTCAATCTCGACGACGCGTTCAAAGACTTCTCGAGCGACACGACCCTGCCAAAACTGCGTGCCTCGATCGCTGCTGACCTAATCGCGGAGAAGCCCGACGTGGCGATCGACCGCGTACACACCTATTGCGTCAAGCGCTTCCGCGCGCTGCTCGCTCATCGGGGCACACCGGTCAACTCCTCGTCGCCCCTGCATGCAATTTTTGGCGCCTATGGAAAGGCAGTGCGAGACGAAAGTACGGTGAGCGCATTTGTGCTGCCAACTCTACGCACTCAGCACAAACTCTTCGAGGGTCTCAACGATGCACGCAACAAGTGTTCGTTCGCGCATGACAACGATCTTCTCGCTGTTTCCGAGGCGCAGTTTATCATCGACTGCGTATTGGCATCACTCGCCTTTATCGAACGGATTGAGGCTGCGCGGGACTCGGCAATTGCAGCCACAGACGATGGAACGTCGTTCTAATATAGTTCACATCCGATCAACTAAGTAGTATAGAATCGAGCCATTCAAAGCGGTCCTCAAGGTCAAAAGTCAAAGGAACTACGACATTCTAGGGACCGATAGTGGTGTTGGCCGCCATCGCACCGCCCCCGGCGACATGCGCCTGGCCTTCGGACGCGACGCCTCCACCACACGGATTGGCCCGACGGCCTTCTAGGGGCGCATGCCCAGAACCGGGCGCTCGGCGTCCGCCTCCCCTGCGTCTCCCGTTCTTCCACGCCAAGGCGACGGCCCGCCCCGTCGCCTGCGGCGGCGTTAACACCCTATCCCGACAGAAATACTGGCAAGCCGGATTCCAGCCACTTTCCAGCCGGAATCCAGCCTCAACGAAGGCGCGTTAACCCCTGATCCGCCTCGACAATCACGCGAGCCTCTCCAGCACCCGCCGCAGCGTGCCGATCAGCTCGTCGATCTGCGCCTCCGAGACGATCAGCGGCGGCGAGAGCGCGATGATGTCGCCGGTGGTGCGGATCAGGACGCCCGCCTCGAAGGCCGCCAGGAAGGCCTGGAAGGCGCGCTTGGTCGGCTCGCCCGGGATCGGCGCCAGCTCCACCGCGCCGATCAGCCCCTCGTTGCGGATGTCGATCACATGCGGGCAATCGGCCAGCGAATGCAGCGCCGCCTCCCAATGCGGCGCCAGTTCCGCCGCCCGGGTGAAGAGCCCCTCCTCGCCATAGGTCTCGAGGCTCGCCAGCCCCGCCGCGGCGGCGATCGGATTGCCCGAATAGGTATAGCCGTGGAAGAGCTCGATCATGTGCTCGGGCCCCGACATGAAGGCGTCGTGGATCGCGGCCGAGGTCAGCACCGCCCCCATCGGGATCACCCCGTTGGTCAGCCCCTTGGCGCAGGTGATCATGTCCGGCGTCACGCCGTATTTCTCCGAGCCGAAGGCCGCGCCCGTCCGGCCGAAGCCGGTGATAACCTCATCGAATATCAGGAGAATTCCGTGCTTCGTGCAGATGTCGCGGAGCCGCTGGAGGTAGCCCTTCGGCGGGATCAGCACGCCCGTGGAGCCCGCCACCGGCTCCACGATCACCGCCGCGATGGTCGAGGCGTCGTGCAGCGCCACGATCCGCTCCAGCTCGTCGGCGAGCTCCGCCCCGTGCTCCGGCTGGCCCTTGGAGAAGGCGTTGCGCTTCAGGTCGTGGGTATGCGGCAGGTGGTCGACGCCGGTGAGCAGCGTGCCGAAGACCTTGCGGTTCGAGACGATGCCGCCCACCGAGATGCCGCCGAAATTCACCCCGTGATAGCCGCGCTCGCGCCCGATCAGCCGGGTCCGCGAGCCCTGCCCGATCGCCCGCTGATAGGCGATGGCGATCTTCAGCGCGCTCTCCACCGCCTCGGAGCCGGAATTGGCGTAGAAGACATGCTCCATACCCTCGGGCGCGATGCCGATCAGCCGGTTGGCCAGCTCGAAGGCCTTGGGATGCCCCACCTGGAAGGCCGGCGCGTAATCCATCTCCGCCGCCTGCTCGGCGATCGCCGCCGTGATCCGCGGCCGGCAATGCCCGGCGTTGCAGCACCAGAGCCCGGCGGTGCCGTCCAGCACCTGCCGCCCGTCGGAGGTGGTGTAATGCATGTCCTTCGCCCCCACCAGGAGCCGCGGTGCCTTCTTGAACTGCCGGTTGGCGGTGAATGGCATCCAGAACGCGCGAAGGTCATTCGGCGCGGCGGCGGAGCGGTGGGACATTACGGGCTTTCCTGAATACGCCCCGCCAGCGATTTCGGCTCGACCGGCCCGGACGGTTGGTGCTTTATGACCAGACGGTCAAATTTGGACGCTACCACCCATGGCGCAAGCGTCAAGCGGATTTCAGGAACCCCTCCCGCCGGCTCGGGCCGCATGACCCGGGCCGCCTCGCGCAAGAACCCCACCCGCATCCAGCGCGCCAAGACCGAGGCGATCCTCGGCGCCGCGCTCGAGGTCTTCGCCACCGAGGGCTTTCGCGGCGCCACCCTCGACCAGATCGCCGAGGCCGCCGGCATCTCCAAGCCGAACCTGCTCTATTACTTCGCCTCCAAGGAAGACGTGCACGGCATGCTGCTCGCCCGCCTGCTCGACACCTGGCTCGAGCCGCTGCGCCGGCTGGATCCGGCGGGCGACCCGCAGGCGGAGATCGGCGCCTATGTCCGGCGCAAGCTCAGGATGTCGCGCGACTATCCCCGCGAGAGCCGCCTCTTCGCCGGCGAGATCCTCCAGGGCGCCCCGCGCATCGGGACGATGATCCGCGGCCCCCTGCGCGCGCTCGTCGACGAGAAGGCGCAGGTGATCCGCGGCTGGGCGCGCGACGGGCTGATCGCGCCGGTCGATCCCTACCATCTGATCTTCTCGATCTGGGCGGTGACGCAGCATTACGCCGATTTCGACGTCCAGATCCGCGCCGTGCTCGGCTCCGACGACGAGGCCCGCTTCAGCGAGGCCGAGCGATTCCTGACGCATTTCTACGCCCGCGCCCTCGCCCCCTGAGCCGGCCGAAACCGAGCCCGCGGTGCGCCCTGGTTAACGCGGCGGATCTGCCGAAAATCGCCCCTTGCAGCCGCACACCCCAAAGGCGGCAAATTTGCCCGCCCTGCAAGACGCTTAAGAAACGTCGGCAATATTCCACCCCAACCAGCTGAACATACTGGTGCATTTACCCTGTCCCGGTTTGGCCGACTTTCCGGCCATGGCCGCCATGATAGAGTCGAGCGCATCGGACGCCATGCACGAGGGGAAGGCGACATGTCGCTGTTGGGAGGATTGCTGGGCCTCGGCTGGCGTGCCGCGCCGCAGGCCAATGCCGGTCCGGGCCAGAGCGCCAGCGCGCCGGGACCGGAGGGTCCGGGCGCCGGTTCGGCATCGCCGGAGCCTTCAGGGGCGCCCGTGGGCGGCTCCGGCTGGCCCAGGGAGCCCGCCACGGTCGCGTCGGCCGTCACCGCGCGGGCCGCGCCCGGAAACGGCTTCGTGCCGCGCGGCGCCGGGTCCCAGGCCGCGGGCACGCCGACCGATGCACGCGCGTCCCGGCACGATTTCGGGGCGCCGCAGCCCCTGAAGGAGGACGCGGCCCGCGCCTATGCCCTTGCAGGCCGGGAGCGCGAACGCCTGGCCGGGCTGATCGCCGGACTGGCAGGCAGTGGCCCGCCGGCCGAAATCCGGTCCGATCCGCCCGGGGAGCCGCAATCCTCCCGGAGCGAAAGCGGGCCGGCGGGCTATGCCGACCATCTCGGCGCCCTGCGCGGCCAGGGTCCCGCCAACGGCAGGGTGCTCGACCGGGCGGCCTGATCCCGCCCGGCCGGTCCATGCCCGTCCCGAGCCGCCGCCGCGGCCCGGGACGCAGAGCTACGAGGAAACCCGGACATGTCCGTTCCCTATGACCTGAAGATCGTCCCGGCGCTCACCTTCCGGCCGCTCTCGCCGGTGCTGGCGCAGCTAATCGATAACGCCTATCGCGACCTCGCCCAGGACGGCGTCAGGCCGGCGGAAGCCGTGCCGGCGCCCGTCCCGCAGCCGGCCGAGGCGGGCCCGGCCAATCCGTCCAGGACGCTCGATCTCCGCGCCTGACGCCGATCCACGCGGCACCGCCGCCTGCGGCCCGTTCCGGGCGGCCGCCATTACCCTTTGCGCCAGGGAACACGGCGCCCACCACCCTTAACCTTCTGAAAAGCAGAACCTTCTCCGGCGGGAAATCCGCGCGTATACTCGTAAAAGTCTTGATGATTTTGCGGGGAATACCGATGAAGATTGCCGCATCCCATGCCCGGTTCATCGGCGCTTCGCGGCCGACATATCAGGATCGCACCCCGCCTGGGCCGCGGGCGGGCCAGCGCGCCGGCGAGGGCGGAGACCGGCGTCGGCGCTGCGACCGCGCGCCGGATACGCCGCCCCGCCCGATCGCCTCCGGCCTGGAGGAATTGCGCTGGGACGGCACGCCGGTCCCGGCCCCCGCCCGCATCGTCGCCGCCGCCCGCGCCTTCGCAGCCGGCAACGGCTACCTCCCCGGCCAGATCGTCGACCGCTCCGCCTGAGAACGACGGCTCTTGCGCCCGACCGCCGCTGCGGCCTCTGGCCAGGCAAAAGGCCGCGCTCCGCGCGGCCCGCACGGCATTCCCCCGGACCGATGACGGCGAGGCGCCAGTGGCGCCTTGCCCGGTCCGGTCGCCCGGAGGAGCGAGCCGCAGGGCGAGGGAGGTGCAGCTTCACCGTAGGTCGGAATCGGGACGGGGCGGCTCTGGACGGCGATCGGGCTGAGGACACCCGGCGCTGCGGGAGGAGCAGGAGTTGACGGCGTGGGACGCCGGCATGATACGGCCCCCGGGTGACGGCCACGAAACAGCACCCGACCCCATGCCCGGGAAATCACCGCAAAACCAATGACATGCATCGCGTCCCGCTGCGGGACGCCTCCCGCGGTCAGGATCCCGGCGCGTCGTCCGGCGTCGCGGGCTGCCAGAGTTCCAGCGGATTGCCTTCCGGGTCGGCCAGTCTGGCGAACCGGCCGTTCGGATAGGTCTCCGGATCGACCTCCACGATGGTGCCGGCCGCCCGCAGCGCCGCGACCATCCCGTCGAGGTCGTCCACCCGCAGGTTCAGGATCCAGCGCGATTCCACCGGATCCGACCCGCCCGGTTCGCCCTTGAAGGGCGCGAAGACCGTATCCCCCGCCTCCTGCCGCCAGGGCGGCGTCACGTAATCGCCCGGAACCGGGTCGATCCCGAAATGCGTCATGTACCAGCGCGCCAGCAGCGCGGGGTCACGGGCCGGAAAGATGAAGCCGCCGATGCCCGTGACCCGCGCCATCCCGCTCACGCCGCCCGCAAATCGACGGCGCCGAAACCGGCGTGCCGGTGATCGTCATCGGGAACCCAGGCCTCGACCGGCACGGCTCCCGATCCCCTGACCACGGTCCGCCGCGCGATCACCGCCCTATTCCGCCGCGCGCGCCATCGGGTTGTTCGGATGCGTCGTCCAATTGGCGTATTCCGCCTCGACGACCCGCCCGGTCCGCGGATCGATGCTGCCCGGCTCCAGCCGCTCCATGGTGATGCAATCCTCGACCGGGCAGACATCCACGCAGAGGTTGCAGGCGACGCATTCCGCGTCGATCACCTCGAAAACCCGGCCGGGCTGCATCGCGATCGCCTGATGCGAGGTATCCTCGCAGGCGGCGTAGCAGCGCCCGCATTTGATGCAGAGATCCTGGTCGATCCGCGCCTTGGTCACGTAGTTGAGGTTGAGCCGCTGCCAGTCGGTGACATTGGGCACCGCGCGCCCGCGGAAATCTTCGAGGCAGCCATGCCCCTTCTCGTCCATCCAGAGTTCGAGGCCGCGGGTCATCTCCTGCACGATCCGGAATCCATAGGTCATCGCAGCGGTGCAGACCTGCACCGAGCCCGCCCCGAGCGCCATGAACTCCGCCGCGTCCCGCCAGGTCGTGATGCCGCCGATGCCGCTGATCGGCAGCGCCGCGGTCTCGGGGTCGCGGGCGATCTCCGAGACCATGGACAGCGCGATCGGCTTGACCGCCGGCCCGCAATAGCCGCCATGGGCGCCCTTGCCGTCGATCGAGGGCTCCGGCGAGAAGCTGTCCAGGTTGACCGAGGTGATCGAGTTGATCGTGTTGATCAGGCTCACCGCATCCGCCCCGCCCCGCATCGCCGCCGCCGCCGGCTTGCGGATGTCGGTGATGTTGGGGGTGAGCTTCACGATCACCGGCATGCGGGTATGCGCCTTGCACCAGCGCGCCACCATCTCGATGTATTCCGGCACCTGGCCGACCGCCGAGCCCATGCCTCGCTCGCTCATCCCGTGCGGACAGCCGAAATTGAGCTCTACCCCGTCGGCGCCGGTATCCTCGACCTGGGCGAGGATCTCCTTCCAGGGCTCCTCCTCGCAGGGCACCATCAGCGAGACGACCATCGCCCGGTCCGGCCAGTCGCGCTTGACCGCCTTGATCTCGCGCAGGTTCACCTCGAGCGGCCGGTCGGTGATGAGCTCGATGTTGTTGAGCCCCAGGAGCCGCCGGTCCGCGCCCCAGATCGCGCCGTAGCGCGGCCCGTTGACGTTCACGATATGCGGGTCGAGCCCCAGCGTCTTCCACACCACCCCGCCCCAGCCGGCCTCGAAGGCCCGGCGCACGTTGTATTCCTTGTCCGTGGGCGGCGCCGAGGCGAGCCAGAACGGGTTCGGCGAGGTGATTCCGACGAAATCGGTGTGAAGGTCGGCCATGCGATTCCTCCCTTGCCGCGACGCTCCCGGGACGGAGCGCGCGGGCCGCGTCAAGTCTTGGTCAAGGCGGCATGGATGTCCATCGCCGCGTCGCGTCCCTCGGCGACCGCCGTCACGGTCAGATCCGCGCCGCCCGCTGCACAATCGCCGCCGGCCCAGACCCCCGGCAGGCTCGTGCGCCCCGCGCCCTCGACCCGGATCTTGCCGCCCTCGGTCGCGAGCCCCTCGGGCAGTTCGCCCAGCCGCTGGCCGATCGCGGTGAAGAGCTGGTCGGCCCGGAGCACGAAGCTTTCGCCGGTTTCCGCGAGGCCCTCCGGGCCCTCCGCGACATAGGCGACCTCGACCTCCGCCAGGCCGTCCTCGCCGCGTAGCGCCACCGGCACCGCGCCGGTCACGATCCGGACGCCGTGGCTCGCGGCATGGTCCTGCTCGTGGCCGCTCGCGCCCATCTTCTCGCGGCCGCGGCGATAGACGATCGTCACCTCCTCCGCCCCGAGCAGGCGCGACTGCACCGCCGCGTCGACCGCCGTCATGCCGCCCCCCACCACGACGACCCGCCGCCCGACCGGAATTGCCGCGAGATCGGCCGCCTGGCGCAATTCGGCGATGAAATCCACCGCCGGACGCAGGCCGTCCCGCTCCGCGCCCTCCACGGCCAGCGCATTGACGCCGCCGAGGCCGAGGCCGAGAAAGACCGCGTCGAAATCCTCCACGAGCGCCTTCAGGGTCACGTCGCGCCCGAGCCGCCGTCCGTATTCCACGGTGATCCCGCCGATGCCGAGCAGCCAGTCCAGTTCCTCCTGGGCGAAGCCCTCCGGCGTTTTGTAGGCGGCGATCCCGAATTCGTTGAGCCCGCCGCCCTTCGCCCGCGCATCCATCAGCACCACTTCGTGCCCGAGCATCGCGAGGCGGTGCGCGCAGGCGAGGCCCGCGGGACCCGCCCCCACCACCGCCACGCGCCGGCCGGTCGGCGGCGCGCGGTGGAAGGGATGCCCCCCGCGCCCCATCAGGGCGTCGGTGGCATGCCGCTGCAGGCGCCCGATCTCCACCGGCCTGCCCTCGGCCGCCTCGCGCACGCAGGCCTGCTCGCAGAGCGTCTCGGTCGGACAGACCCGCGCGCACATGCCGCCGAGGATGTTCGCCTCGAAGATGGTCCGCGCGGCGGCCTCGGGCTGGCCGGCCTGGATCTGGCGGATGAAGAGCGGCACGTCGATCGATGTCGGGCAGGCGGCGACGCAGGGCGCGTCATGGCAGAAATAGCAGCGATCCGCCGCCACGAGCGCCTCATGGGCCGTGAAGGGCGGGGCGATGTCCGCGAAATTCTCGGCGATGCGTTCGGGCGGCAGGCGGTGCGCGACGATCCCGGGCGTCTGCGGCGTTGCGGACATTGACCTCTCCTGACGGGCGCAGCTCAGGAACAAGGCTGACACGGGCGCGTTTTTTGATCAACTGGTAAAACACGGCCGAAGCCCGTTCGGCAAAGGCCGCCGGGCGCCCGACATCCGGTGCCGCGACCTCGCACGACCGTCTCGGGGCGGGACGGTCGTTCGGGGAACCATGGGCCTCAGATGCGATCACCCGAGGATCCGCACCCAGGGAGATTGCCTTGGCCACCGGGACCCGCATAGGGTGGCGCGTCCGAGTTGCGACGAGCCCGCCGGTGAAGATGTCCCCGTCCCCCGTCCCGATCCAGCGCGCCCGCGGCCGCGCGGAGATCGCGTTCCGCTTGTCCGACGGCGCCGCCCGGCTGAAGCGGCTCTACCAGTCCGGCTGTTCCAAGGCGTTCCTGCCGAGGACCCATGGTCGGCCGCCCGAGGTGGTGCTGGTCAATACCGCCGGCGGCCTGACCGGCGGCGACCGGATCGATCACGCGATCGCGGCCGAGGCCGGCGTCCGCCTCGTCGGCACGACCCAGACGGCCGAACGGATCTATCGCGCGCTCGCCGGCACGGCGCGTGTCGAGACGCGGCTCGCAGCCGGAGCCGATGCGCGGCTCGACTGGCTGCCGCAGGAGACGATCCTCTTCGACGGCGGGCGGCTCGCGCGCCGGCTCGAGGTGGACCTCGCCGGCGACGCTGCCTTCACGGGCCTCGAGACCCTGGTGCTCGGCCGCGCCGCGATGGGCGAGACCGTCGCTTCGGGCGCGGTCTCCGATCGGTGGTGCATCCGGCGCGACGGGCGCCTCGTCCATCTCGAAGCCCTGCGCATCGCGGGCGATATCCGCGCGGCGACCTCCGGCGCTGCGACGCTCGGCGGGTGTCGGGCGATGGCGACCCTGATCCATGCCGCGCCGGAAGCCGGCGACCGACTGGCCGCGGCCCGGGTGACCTTCGCCGGGCTCGAGGGCGTGACGGCGGCGGCATCGGCCAAGCCGGGCGTGCTGATCCTGCGCTTCGCCGCCGTCGATCTCGCCCCCTTGCGTACGGCGCTCAAGCGGTTTCTCCTCGATTTCCGAGCCGCCCCCCTTCCCCGTGTCTGGAGTTCCTGACGATGAATCTGACCCCGCGTGAAAAGGACAAGCTTCTCGTGGCGCTGGCCGCGATCGTCGCCCGTGGCCGCATGGCCCGCGGCGTCAAGCTGAACCATCCCGAGGCCATTGCGCTGATCACCGACTACGTGGTCGAGGGCGCGCGCGACGGCCGGAGCGTCGCCGACCTGATGGAGACGGGCGCCCATGTGGTGACCCGCGAGCAATGCATGGAGGGCGTGCCGGAGATGATCCACGACATCCAGGTCGAGGCGACCTTCCCCGACGGCACCAAGCTCGTCACCGTGCATGCGCCGATCCGGTGAGATCGCGCGGCAACCGGCGAACGGGAGGCTTTGCGCCGGCGCCGGACTTGGTCTAAGCGTGGCATGTTCCGGCATCGAGGAGTCGTCATGATCCGTTCCGCCTTCGCTTTCCTGCTGCTTCCCGGTGCCGCACTCGCGCATCCGGGCGCGCATCTCCATCCCCATGGCGCCGAGACGCCGGTCGGGCTCCTGCTCGCGGCGCTCGCCGCGGCCGTGGCCTTCGGGGCCTGGAAGGCGCGGACGCGCCGGTGATGATCCCCGGCGAGATCCTTCCGGCTGCGGGCGACATCCTCCTCAACGCCGATCGCGAAAGCATCGCGCTCGAGGTCGCCAATACCGGCGACCGCCCGGTCCAGGTCGGCAGCCACTATCATTTCGCCGAGACCAATGACGCGCTCGACTTCGACCGCGCCGCCGCGCGCGGCCGCCGTCTCGACATTCCCGCCGGAACCGCGTTGCGCTTCGAGCCGGGACAGCGGCGCGAAGTGCGGCTGATCCCCCTCGTCGGCGCGCGGCGCGTCTACGGGTTCAGCGGCGCCGTCATGGGGCCGCTCGACTGACGCCCGTCCGGGGCGCGGCGCCTTCCGCCCCGGCCACGGACATGCGATCGGGAAGGAAGCCATGCCGATCGTCGTTCTCGCGCTCGCCCTCGCGGCCTATGCCTATGCGCTGGTCACCGAGCCCGGATTCCGCCGCTGGGGGCTGATCGGCGGCGCGGCGGCCGGGCTGGGGCTGGCCGTCTACTTCTGGCAGAGCGCGCCGGAATCGAGCCGCGCCGAGCAGCGCATCGCGCCGGAGGAGCTGACCCTCGATCAGGTCTCGCTCGAGCGGAGTCCCCGCGGCGCGACCCTGAGCGGCCGCGTCGCCAACGGCTCGCCGCAATTCCGCCTGCGCGAGATGACGCTCGAGGTGCGGCTCTACGACTGCCCGACACCGGCGACCGCCCTCGCCGAATGCCCGGTGATCGGCGAGGCCTCGGCGATCGCGCGCCCCGATGTCCCGCCGGGCCAGCTGCGCGCCTTCACGGCGCATTTCGTCTTCGCCAACCTGCCCGAGCCCGTCGGCTCGCTCGGCTGGGATTCGCGCATCTCGGGGACCCGCGCTACGGAATGACTCGGACTTCCTCGGGAGCGAACCAGCCGCTCAGCATTCCGCACGCACCCGTTCCCGCCAGGTCGTCGCGTAGTCCTGCAGTCGCCGGTCCGGAAGGAAGACGTCGGCTTCGGCGGTCTCGGGCCTCTCCGGCCGTCGGCCCGTCAGCAACGCGGCGCCGATGCTGGTTCCGGTGGCGGAATCGCCGGCGCCGGCGACTGGCCGGTTCAGCGCCGAGGCGAGCATCTCCAAGTAGAGCCGGTTGCGCGAGAACGGGCCCTCGGTGATGACCGGCCCCTCGGCGCCGATCATCCCGGTGCAGACGCCGGTCATCAGCGCGAGATAGAAGGACAGCGCCACGTGGCGCACGCCGTCACTCAGCGAAGCGGGATCGGTGCTCCAGGCGGCAGCACGGCCCTGAAACGGGCCGGACCTGGATTCCACGCTGGGCAGGAGCAGGATGGCACGGTCGAGCACCTGCTGCACGTCGCGCTCCGAGGATGCCGGCGCGTGCCCCTTGCAGACGATCTCGAATTCACGGCCGCCCATGAAGCGGGCCGAGGGTACCGGGTCGCCGAAGGCATTGACGTTGATCAGCGTGTCCCGCGCCGGGTCGAGCTCTGCCGGATGCCCGCCGATCGCCATCGCGATCACCCAGGTGCCGGTCGAGACCACGGTGAAGGGCGCCGACCGCCGCAGGAGATGCGGATAGAGCGAGGCATTGGAATCGTGGATCCCGCAATAGACGGGCGTGTCTGCGCCGAGGCCGGTCCGCGCCGCCGTCTCCGACGAGACAACTCCGATCAGATCCGTGGGCATCCGGACCGGCGCCATCTTCTCCCGCAGGCCGAGCCGGTCGACGAGGGGCGAGAAGCGCTTCGCCCAGGGCGCCCACAGATCGGTGTGGCAGCCGAGATAGGTGACCTCGGTGGCGAGCCGCCCGGTCAGCCGCCAGACCCAGTATTGCGGATAGGTGACGACGGCGGCGACCCTGTCGGCGCGATCCGGCCAGGTCCGGAGCTGCCAGAAGAGCTGGGCCCCGAGATTGAGACCCCCGGCGAGGCGCGGCGATCCGGTTTCGGCGAAACCGGGACGCAGGGCGTCATAGGCCTCGGCGAGGCGGCCCGGCCCGTCGTGCTCGTAATCGAGGACCGGGAACACCAGGGCGCCCGAGCCGCCGAGCAGCGCCGCCGCCGAGGCATGGGCAGTGACCGTCAGCGCGTCGATGCGATGGCGCCGGTGCAGCTCGGCCAGGCCGCCGAGCATGAAATCCCAGAGCGCCTCGGTATCGAAATGCGGATAGGGGCCGTCCTGCCGGACCGCGTTCGGCATGGTCAGGACGCCGATCTCCTGCAGGCTGTCGAGATCGACGAGGGCGACCTTGGCGTTGGTCTTGCCGATGTCGATGACGCCAACATGCCCGCCCGCCATCATGCTCACGCCCTCCGCCGCGCGGCGAGGCGGGCCCAGAGCCGCGGCAGCGCGATGACGCCGATCAGCATCAGCCCGACGAAGATCGACATCACGATCCCCGGCACGTTCAGGAGGCCGAAACCGAAGGTGACCAGCCCCATGACGAAGGCGGCGATCACCACGCCGGGGATCGAGCCCGACCCGCCGAGGATGCTGACGCCGCCGAGCACGACCATGGTCACGATCTCGAGCTCCCATCCCACGGCGATCGACGGCCGTGTGGAACCGAGCCGCGAGGTCAGGCAGACCGCGGCCACCCCGGACATGAGTCCCGTCATCAGGAAGAGGATGAACTTCACCCGCGCCACCCGGATCCCGGAGAAGAGCGCCGCGGTGGGGTTGTTGCCGATGGCATAGACCGCCCGCCCGAAGTTCGTCCCATGCAGGAGCACGCCGTAGGCCAGGGCGAGCAGGGCGAAGAGCACCAGCTCGAAGGAGAACACCCACCAGACATAGCCCTGGCCGAACCAGGCGAAGGCCGCCGGATAGCCGGTGTAGGCCTTGTCGCCGAGCACGATATAGGCGATGCCGCGGAAGAGGCTCAGGGTGCCAATGGTCACCACGATCGAGGGCAGGCCGAGGCGAGTGACGAGCAGGCCGTTGAAGGCGCCGCAGAGCAGGCCCACGAACAGGCCGATCAGCACGATCTCGGTGGTCCCGGCGCCGAACTGGACCGCGGCCCCCATGGCCGTCGACGCCAGCGCGATGATCGATGCCACCGACAGGTCGATCTCGCCGGAGATGATCAGGAGCGCCATGGGAAAGGCGATCATCGCCTTCTCGGTGAAGTTGAACGTCGCGTCCGACAGGTTCCAGGCATCGAGGAAATACGGCGACGCCAGCGAATTGGCGACGAAGATCGCCAGGGCCAGGCCGAGCAGCAAGGACTCCCAGCGCCCGGCGATCCGCTGCAGGGGTGAGTTGAGCCGGTCGGGGATCCGGCGGTGGCCCGCTGTCGCCGTCATGTCGCGTGCTCCGCCCGCTTGAGGATGATCCGGCCCTTCGCCCGCTGCGATCGCGCATTGAACGCCACCGCGACGATGATCGCCGCGCCCGAGATCGCGAGCTGCCAGAAGGGCGAGACGTCGATCACCGGCAGCGCGTTCTTGATCACGCCGAGAAACAGCGCCCCGAGGACCGCGCCCCCGACCGAGCCTGCGCCGCCGGCGATCGAGATGCCGCCGATGACGCAGGCGGCGATGACGTCGAGCTCGAAGCCGCCGGCGATGTCCACATAGGCCACCGCGTAGCGCGCCACCCAGAGGTAGCCGGTCAGACCCGCGAGCGTGCCCGAGATCACGAAGGCCAGGAACTGCGTCCGCCCGACGTCGATGCCGGTATAGACCGCCGCATGGGGATTGCCGCCGACGGCGAAGAAGGCGCGGCCGAGCGGCGTGCGGGTGATCAGCACGGCGAAGGCGGCGATGACCAGGATGGCGATCCAGGACAGGACCGGCAGGCCGAGGATCACCGCGCGCGGGAAGGCCTTGAAGGCCGGGCTCATCTCGTGGGCGTTGATCCACTGGCCGTCGGAGATCACGAAGATGATGCCGCGGTAGATCGTCAGCGTGCCGAGCGTGACGACGATCGGCGGGATGCCAAGCTTCCAGACCAGCAGGCCGTTCGCCGCGCCCATGATCGCGCCGAGCGCCAGGGCGATCAGGATGATCAGCGGGATCGGCATGCCGGGCGCCGCGGTGTTGAGCATCGCCACGACCATGCCGGTCAGCGCCAGATTCGCCGCGACCGAGAGATCGATGCAGCGCGTCAGGATCACCGCCATCTGGCCCAGCGCGAGGATGATGAGCGGCGAGGTGTCGTTGAAGACATTGGCGAGGTTCGAGGGCGCGACGAAGCCCTCGAAGCGCGTCGAGATGAGAAGAATCAGCAGGACGATGGCGCCGAGGAGGATCGCCTCGCGCGACCGGAGGAAGCGCCGGATCATGCCGCGGCCTCGGAGATGCCGGCGGCGTGGCGCACCAGCCGCTCCGGGGTGAGTTCGTCGCGGTCGAATTCGGCCACGATCCGGCCCTCGCGCATGACGATCACGCGGTCGGACATGCCGAGGATCTCGGGGATCTCAGACGAGACCATGACGACCGCGAGGCCCTGGCCCGCGAGCTCGGCCATGAATTCGTGCACGGCCGCCTTCGAGCCGATGTCGATGCCCTTGGTCGGCTCGTCGAGGATGATCACCCGCGGCTGGGTGGCGAGCCATTTGGCGATCACCACCTTTTGCTGGTTGCCGCCCGAGAGGTTGCCGACGTCCTGATCGAGCGATGCCGCGCGCAGATCCAGCCGCTCGGTGTAATCGCGGGCGAGGGCGAATTCCTCCGCCAGCCGGATGAAGCCGTGCCGCGAGGTTCGCGCCAAGGACGGCAGCGTCACGTTCTGGAAGATCGGCAGCCCGATCACCGCGCCCTGCCTGCCTCGGTCCTCGGGCACGTAGACAATGCCTGCGCGCACGGCCTCCGCGGGGCTGCGGATGACCGCGTCCTCGCCGTCGATCCTGACGCTGCCCTTCGAGGGGTGAGTGATGCCGAAGAGCGCCTGCATGAATTCGCTCCGCCCGGCGCCGACCAATCCGTAGAAGCCGAGGATCTCGCCCCTGCGCAGCGTGAAGCCCACGTCCTCGAACTCGGTCGGATGGCTGTAGCCGACGACCTCGAGCACCGCCTCGCCGGGGCGGTGATCGCGGCGCGGGAAGATCTGGTCGACCGATCGGCCGACCATCATGCGCACGAGTTCGTCCTGGGTAACGTCGGCGATCTGCCCGTCCCCGACGAGCGCCCCGTCGCGGAACACCGTGTAGCGGTCGGCGATGCGGAAGATCTCGTCGAACTTGTGGCTGATGAAGAGGATCGCCTTGCCCTGCCCCTTCAGCTGCTCGACCAGCGCGTAGAGCTCCTGGATCTCCTTGTGCGAAAGGGCTGCGGTCGGCTCGTCCATGATGACGATGCGGGAATCGATCGACAGGGCCCGGGCGATGGCGACGAGATGCTTGTTGGCGATGCCGAGGTCGCGCAGCCGCACGCCGGCATCGATCTCGGCACCGATCTCGGCGAGGATCTCCCGCGCTTCGCGCTGCATGCGGCCGACGTCGATCAGCCCGCGGCGCGTCTTCGGCGCATGGCCGATGAAGATGTTCTCGGCGACCGAAAGCTCGTCGAAGAGCACGGTCTCCTGGTGGATGGCGGTGATGCCGGCCTGGGAGGCATGATGCGCGGTCGGGAAGCTGACGGCCTTGCCGTCCATGCGGATGCTGCCGCCGTCGGGCTGATAGATCCCGGTGAGGATCTTCACCATGGTGGACTTGCCCGCCCCGTTCTCGCCCACCAGTGCGGTGACCTGACCGGGATAGAGGCGGAGGTCGACCTCCGACAGCGCCCGGACGCCCGGGAACGTCTTGCTGACACCCGCGAGTTCGAGGATCGCGGCCTCCGCCCGCGCGGGATCCGGCTGCGGCAGGGCAACGGCATCGACGGAACCGGAAAGCATGCGCGCCCCCAAGCGGTTGGAAACTGGCGGGATGGTTGCAGGGGGCGGCGACGGGACGGGTCCCGCCGCCAGCCCGGGAATTCGCGCCGGATCTAGAAGATCGACTTGAACTCCTCGATGTTCGAGGCGTCGTAGACGAAGGGATCGGCCATCGCCCCGGCATTGGTGTCGTCCAGCGTCACTTCGCCCATGCGGCCCATGGGGATGCTAGCCCCCGGCTCCGCCGTCGCCTGGTCGGTCGCGAGGTTGTAGGCGATCATGGTCGCGGCATAGCCGAGATCGATCGGGTTCCAGATCGCGAAGGACTTGGACGCGCCGCTCTCCACGGCCCCCGCCATTTCGGACGGCAGGCCGAGACCGGTGACGTTGATCTCGCCGACCTTGCCCGCGTCCTCGACCGCCTGGGCGGCCGCGACGATGCCGACCGAGGTCGGGGCGATGATCGCCTTGAGATCGGGGTAGGACGCCATGAGCCCCTGGGCCTCGCGGTAGGACTTGTCGGCAAGATCGTCGCCGTAGACCGTCGCGACCACGTTGATTCCCGGGTAGTTCGGCAGGACCTTGTTCATCTCCTCGATCCAGGTGTTCTGGTTCGTGGCGGTCGCCGACGCCGAGAGCACCGCGACATCGCCGCCTTCGGGCAGGTTGTCGGCGGCGAGCTTGATGATCATGTTGCCGATCAGCGGGTTCGACGACGGGTTGAGATGCATCTCCCGGCCCTCCGGCGCCACGCCCGAATCCCAGGAGATCACGGTGATGCCCCGGTCCATTGCCTTCTTCAGCGCCGGCACCAGCGCGTCCTGGTCATTGGCCGAGATGGCGATGGCATCGACCTTCTGGGCGATCAGCGCATTGATGACCTCGATCTGGCCTTCGGCTGTGGTGTCGGTCGGGCCGGTGTAGATGATCTCGACATCGCCCAGTTCGGCGGCCGCCTCTTCCGCGCCCTTTGCCGCGGCCTCGAAGAAGCCGATGCCCAGCGCCTTGACGACCAGCGCGATGCGCTTGTCCTGCGCCGCGGCGGGGCTCGCGATCAGCGCAGCCCCGATCGAGGCCGTGACCAGCAGTCTCTTCAGCATGCTCATGAACTTCCTCCCTTGAGCCAGATCCTTGCCTTGTCCCCCGGCCGCTCATCCGACGGAGGTTTCCTCCTGTCGTCGCGATCCGCTCTCGCCGGCCACGACCACCGTCACGCCCGCCGATTCCAGCATGCGCACGGTCCTGTCGGTCACGCCCTCGTCGGTGATGACGGTGGTGATCCGTTCCAGCGGGCACAGCACCAGGCTCGATCGCGCCTCGAACTTCGAGGAATCGACCATGACCACCAACTCGTCCGCCTGGCCGATCAGTTTCGATTCGGTCTGGATCAGCAGCGGATCGGCTTCCATCAGGCCGATCGGCCCGAGCCCCTGGGCGCCCATGAACATCCGCCGGGCATAGAAATTGCGCGTCACGTCGTTCTCGAAGGGCGACAGGACGATGTTCTGCTCGCGATAGACCACGCCGCCCGACAGGAGCACGGTGTTCTTGGAATGCTTCAGCAGATGCTCGGCGATCGGAAAGGAATTGGTGAACACCTGCATGCGCCGGTTCACCAGCGGATGCACCATCTGGAACGTGGTCGTGCCGCCGTTGATGATGATCGAATCGCCGTCCTGGCAAAGCGCCACGGCCTCCCGCGCGATGGCGCGCTTCTGGCTGAGCGCCCGTGTCTCGTTGACGCTGAACGGCCGGCCGGCGAGGCCGCTGAACTGCGGCGGGCTGATGGATTCGGCGCCTCCCCGCACGCGGCGGAGCTTCTTCTGCAGATGCAGGGCCGCGACATCGCGTCGGATCGTCGCCTCCGAGGCCCCGGTGAGTTCGAGCATCTCCGCGACGGTGACGACAGGACGGTCCTGCACGGCGGACAGGATGATCCGATGGCGCTCTTTTTCGTGCATCCGTTTCTCCCTGACGCATTGTTGCCACCTGCCCCGGCCCATGTCAATCATGATCAGTCATTATCGCTTCATTGCAGCGCAACATCGGTCAGTATTGCGCGATTATGATTGACTCTGGAGCGATCGGGCGGTAAACGGCCCTCACGCCAGACATTCGTGACCCGCGGGGAGGATGACGATGCCGAAGGATGCCGCGTCCGGTCGACTCGAGAGCCAATGGGACGACGCCCGCGCCCGGGGAATGAGCGAACCGGAGCTCCTGCTCTACCGCTCGAATCTGCTTGGATCGGACAAGCGCGTCACGAACTACGGCGGCGGCAACACCTCGGCCAAGGTGATGGAAACCGACCCCCTGACCGGCGAAGAGGTCGAGGTGCTCTGGGTGAAGGGCTCCGGCGGCGATGTCGGCTCGATCAGGATGGATGGCTTCGCCACGCTCTACATGGACAGGCTCGAGGCGCTGAAGAAGCTCTACCGGGGGGTCGAGTTCGAAGACGAGATGGTGGGCTACCTGCCCCATTGCACCTTCCGGCTGAACCCGCGCGCGGCCTCGATCGACACGCCGCTGCACGCCTATGTGCCGCGCAGGCATGTCGACCACATGCATGCCGACGCGATCATCGCCATCGCGGCCTCGGTGAATTCCCGCGACCTCACCCGACGGGTCTTCGGCGAGGAGATCGGATGGCTCCCCTGGAAGCGCCCCGGCTACGAGCTCGGCCTCTGGCTCGAGAAATTCTGCCGGGAGAACCCCGAGGCAAAGGGGGTCGTGCTGGAAAGCCACGGGCTCTTCACCTGGGCCGATGACGCCAAGGACTGCTACGAGACCACGCTCGAGGTGATCAATCGCGCCATCGACTGGTTCGAGGTCGAGACCGCGGGCAAGGCCGCCTTCGGCGGCGAGAAGCACGGGTCCCTGCCCGCGGCCGAGCGCCGCAGGATCGCCGCGGCGCTCATGCCGGCGATCCGCGGCATGGTGTCCAAGGATGTCCGCATGGTCGGGCATTTCGACGACCAGCCCGCCGTGCTGGAATTCGTCAACGCCCGCGACATGGAGCCGCTCGCGGCGATGGGAACCAGCTGCCCGGATCATTTCCTGCGGACCAAGATCCGGCCGCTGGTCGTGGAGTTCGACCCGTCGAACCCCGACCTGGACGCGACGCTCGCCGGGTTGCCCGCCTCGATCGAGGCCTATCGGCAAGGCTATGCGGCCTATTACGAGCGGTGCCGGCGCGGCGACAGCCCGCCCCTGCGCGATCCCAATGCCGTGGTCTATCTCGTGCCCGGGGTCGGCATGATCACCTTCGCGAAGGACAAGGCGACGGCGCGCATCTCGGGCGAGTTCTACGTCAACGCGATCAATGTCATGCGCGGCGCCAGCGCCGTTTCCGAATACCGGGGCCTGCCGGAACAGGAGGCCTTCGACATCGAGTACTGGCTGCTGGAGGAGGCCAAGCTCCAGCGCATGCCCAGGCCCAAGAGCCTCGCCGGGCGGATCGCCATCGTCACGGGCGGCGCCGGCGGCATCGGCTCCGCGACGGCCGAGCGGTTCCTGGCCGAGGGCGCCTGCGTGGTGCTGGCCGACATCGACGCCGCCGCGCTGGCGGAAACCGCATCCGCCCTGTCGTCGCGCTTTTCCGAAGACGTGGTGCGCACGGTCGAGATGGACGTCACCGCGGAGGACGCCGTGGCGAAGGCCTATGCCGAGATGGCCGTCGAGTTCGGCGGCCTCGACATCCTTGTCAGCAATGCCGGCATCGCCTCCTCCGCGCCGGTCGAGGAGACATCGCTCGGGCTCTGGAACCGCAACATGGCGATCCTCTCGACCGGCTATTTCCTGGTCTCCCGCGAAGCCTTCAGGACGCTGAAGGCCCAGGGCATCGGCGGCGCGATCGTCTTCATCGCCTCGAAGAACGGCCTGGCCGCCTCGCCGAACGCCAGCGCCTATTGCACCGCCAAGGCCTCCGAGATCCACCTCGCCCGCTGCCTCGCGCTCGAAGGCGCGTCCGAGGGCATCCGCGTCAACGTGGTCAACCCCGACGCGGTGCTGCGCGGCTCCAAGATCTGGTCGGGCGACTGGCTGAAGGAGCGCGCCGCGACCTACGGCAAGGACAAGGAGGGGCTCGAGGAGCACTACCGCCAGCGGTCGCTGCTCAAGCGCTCGGTCCTGCCCGAGGACATCGCGGAAGCGACCTATTTCTTCGCCTCCGACGCCTCCGCCAAATCGACCGGCAACATCGTCAACGTCGATGCCGGCAACGTGCAGGCCTTCACGCGCTGATCGGCCCGGCTCCGGCCGGGACGGAACCGGCGATCCACCGCGCCCGCGCGCGCCAACTGGGGGACGGAACATGATCGACCCGAACATCATCGCGCGTTCGAATGCCGAGGCCGAGGCGCGGCTGCGTGACGATTACGATGCGCTCGGCGCGCATCTGTCGCGGCGCGGCATCGACATCGCGGCGATCGGGCGGAAGGTGGCCGGCTACGGGGTGGCGATCCCGTCCTGGGGCACCGGCACCGGCGGCACCCGCTTCGCGCGCTTTCCCGGGCCCGGCGAGCCGCGCGACATCTTCGACAAGCTCGACGATTGCGGCGTGATCCACCAGCTCGCCCGGGCGACGCCGACGGTGTCGCTGCACATTCCCTGGGACAGCGCCGATGCCGCCGATCTTCTGGCCAAGGCCGAAGCGGTGGGGCTCGCCTTCGACGCGATGAACTCAAACACCTTCCAGGACAGCGACGGGCAGGCGCTTTCCTACAAGTTCGGCTCGCTGTCCCACACCGATGCGGCGGTGCGGCGCCAGGCGATCGAGCACAACCTCGCCTGCATCGAGCTGGGGCGGAAGATCGGCTCCAGGGCGCTGACCGTCTGGATCGGGGATGGCTCGAACTTCCCCGGCCAGGCGCATCTCACCCGGCAGTTCGAGCGGTATCTGGATTCGGCCAGGGAGATCTACGCGGCCCTTCCCGAGGACTGGCGACTCTTCACCGAGCACAAGATGTACGAGCCCGCCTTCTATGCGACGGTCGTGCAGGACTGGGGAAGCAACTACATGGTCGCGCGCGAACTCGGCGAGCGGGCCTTCTGCCTCGTCGATCTCGGGCATCACGCCCCGAACGTGAACATCGAGGCGATCGTCGCGCGGCTGATCCAGTTCGGCAAGCTCGGCGGCTTCCATTTCAACGATTCGAAATACGGCGACGACGACCTCGACACCGGCTCGATCGATCCCTACCGGCTGTTCCTGGTCTTCAACGAGCTGGTCGATGCCGCCGGCACGCCCGGGTTCGATCCCGCGCATATGCTCGACCAGTCGCACAATGTCACCGATCCGATCGAGAGCCTGATGACGAGCGCGATGGAGGTGCAGCGCGCCTATGCCCAGGCGCTGCTGGTCGATCGCGCGGCGCTCGAGGGCTATCAGCAGGAGAACGACGCGCTGATGGCCACCACCACGCTGAAGCGGGCGTTCCGCACCGATGTCGAGCCGATCCTGGCGATGACGCGGCTGGAGAAGGGCGCGGCGATCGACCCGGTCGGGGCCTACCGGGCCTCTGGCTACCGCGCGCGCGTCGCGGCCGAGCGGCCGGCGAGCCGGGGCAGCGGCGGCGGCATCGTGTGAACCAACTCCTGTCGCTGGTGATTGACCGCGGTTTGTTGCTTGCGGCCCTCGCCGGCGCCTCTCGTCCCGCCGCGAGCCGGGTGTCCCCAGCCCGATCGACCCGTGGCGATCGGGCCGTGCCGGCCCTGCCGGGGGCCGGCGCGCAGGCGCACCGGCCAGGGCCGACGCGGCCCGATCCTCGACCCCCTGTGAAGCTGCACCGCCCTCGCCCTGCGGCTCGCGCCTTCGGGCGACCGGACCGGGCGACGCGCCACCGGCGCCTTGCCTTTTCGGTCCGGAGACATGTCGAGCAGGCCGCACGGGCGCGGCCTTCTTCCCGGCCTAAGGCTCGAGCGGAGGTCCGCAGCGCCGGTCGGGAAAAATGTCCCGCAGCGGGACAGGGTTTATGCTATTGCTTTTACTATTCTTTCTAAAAAGTCACGTCGGGAGGCGTTTTGCGCCGGCGCCCGCCTCCCCAGCCTCCGAGAGGAGGCCGCGCGTCTGGCGAGCAGGCGCATGCCGTAACCTGCGGTCAGCCCCGCCTCATCGCCGGAAGAGCAGGAAGCAGCAGTTCTCCGCGTCGAAATATTCGATCCGGTAGCCGTCCGCGAATGCCTCGCGGAGCTCCTTGCGGACCCGGAGCCGCTCGGAAGCGGCTTGCGGCAGGTCGTTCGCCAGCAGCGCGTCCAGATCGGGCGGGATGCGCACCGCCCTGTCGCTGCCCGCGGGTGGCTCCGGCCGGGCCTTCGGATTCGCCGCCAGGCGCAGGACCCGGGGCGCGTCGAGGTGCCAGTCGGCGACGATCCGGTCGGAGGCGATGCCGGCATTGATGCCGCCCATCTCGCCGTAATAATCCTCGTGGTAGGTGCCCACGCTGGCGCCCAGCCGGGTGATGTTGATCGTCGCGTTGATCCGCCGCAGCGGATCGAAGGTCCAGCGCACCAGGGAGATGCCGCGCTGCAGGCACCAGTCCCGCTGATACCATTTCAGCGCCATGCCCAGCCCCAGCCCGCGCGTATCGGGATGCACGGCCAGCCGGTGCGAATGCTGCACATGGGCCTGGCTGGTCGGGAAGCCGAAGACGAAGCCGCGCAGCGCCCCGTCGACATAGGCGCCCGCCACCAGCCCGCCCTCGCGCTGGATGGCGATCAGCAGATCGGCGTTGTCGGCCGTATCGCCCTCGGTCCAGACCGTTGTCTGGAGCACTTCGGCCTCCTTGAACTCGGCGACGGTCTGCAGGTCGCGGAGCACGACATTGGCGGATGCATTGCTCATGACCGGATCTCCTCGCGCAAATCGCTGACCGTCGCCAGATAGGCACGGTCCAGGGTCACGCCGATCCCGGCGCCGTTGCCCGGCACCGGCATCCGGCCCTGGCTGGCCTCGAGCGGCTCGTTGATGATGTCCCGGGCGAAGTAGCGGCTGGCGCTGGAGGTATCGCCCGGCTTGGTGAAATTGGCCATCGTGGCCATGTGGATGTTGTGCGCCCGGCCGATGCCGCTCTCCAGCATGCCGCCGCACCAGACCGGCGCCCCGAAGGCCGCGCAGGTGTCGTGGATGGCGCGCGCCGAGGCGAGGCCGCCCACCCGGCCGACCTTGATGTTGATCACCCGCGCGGCCCCCATCGCCAGCGCCTTGCGCGCGTCGACGGCGTTGCGGATGCTTTCATCGAGGCAGATCGCGGTCTTCAGCGCCGCCTGCAGGGTGGCATGGTCGTGGATGTCGTCATAGGCGAGCGGCTGTTCGATATAATCCAGCCCGAAGGCGTCGAGCCCCTGCAGTAGCTGCATGTCCTGCAGGCCGTAGTCGGTATTGGCATCGACGGTCAGCTTGATCTCGGGGAAGCGGTCGCGCACCGCCGCGACGATCTTCAGGTCGTGGCCCCTGCGGATCTTCAGCTTGGTGCGCTTGTAGCCGCCGGCGACCGCCTCGGCGACCCGCTCCAGCGTGGTTTCGGCCGGAGCGATGCCGAGGCTGACACCGACATCGACATGGTCGCCGACCCCGCCGAGCGCGGATTGCAGCGGCAGGCCCAGGCTTTTCGCCCAGAGGTCCCAGAACGCCATCTCGACCATGGCCCTGGTCATGCGGTTGCCACGCCAGGGGCCGAGGATCGGCTCCAGCTCGTAGGGCGACCGGAAGCGCTTGCCGACGACCTGCGGCAGGAGCGCGGTGCAGAGGAAATCGAGCCCCCCGGCGACGGTCTCTTCCAGGTAGTCGGGCTGGGGATCCATGACCCCCTCGGCAATGCCTTCCAGCCCCTCGCCCTTCAGGATCAGCAGCGGAAAGAGCTTGTCGGTCATGGTGCCGGTCGAGATCACGAAGGGCACCAGCAGCGGCAGCCGCACCAGCCGGACCTCGGCACTCTCGATGCGGATGCCCTGCGACAGCGGGGCGGGCCCGGCCTCTGAACTCATGTCCGTCATTCCCCTCGTCCGATCATAGCAGGCTGCATCCCGTGCGGCGGGAAGCCCCGGAACCGGGGCATCGGACGGGGCGGCCCGCCATCCGATCCCGGCGCCATCGTCAGCCTCGGCCTCATGGCGCGATATCCCGGCTGCACCATTTGATCAACAGGCTCGACGGAGCGGCGCCGGGCGGCTTCCCGGGCTTCGCCTGCGACGGCCCGGGGTCGTCCCTGCGCCACCCATTCGTCGGGCGGTGGCCGCATCGCGCGGGCTTCGGACCCGGCCACGTGGAGCCTCGATCCGATCCACCGGATATCGGGAGCGGTCATCTAGGCGAGCAGGCCCGGACAGCCGGAGAGGCGGAGCGCCCCCGAAAGCGCGCCGCCCTCGGGCGGCATCAGGCGCGCGCGCACCTCCTCGTCGAGATAGGGCGTGATCGGTTCCGCGACACCGCCCACCAGCGCCAGCTTCAGCCCGCTCGATCCGATCAGCTTCGCGACCAGCGCCGATATGTCCCTGGCGGCCTGTCGCACGATGGTCAGGGCGAGCGCGTCGCCCCGTTCCGCATGCGCGAAGACCAGCGGCACCACCGAGCCGAAATCGCGCGGTTTGGCCGCCGTAGCCCAGCCGACGATGATCTCGGGACTGTCGTCGAACCGCGCCATGATCTCCCGGGCGAGATCCGTATAGGGCGCCAGCCCCTCGAAGGCCCAGAGCGCCCGCCGGCAGGCGCGGTGGCCGATCCATGCCCCGCTTCCCCGATCCCCGATCTCGAAGCCCCAGCCGCTGATCGTGCGCTCCACGCCGCCCTCCAGCGCGCAGCCGCAGCAGCCGGTGCCGACGATCAGGATCGCGCCGTCCCGTCCGGAATGCGCGCCGAGGCAGGCGGTATGGGCGTCGCTCTCCGCCACCATCGTGGCGAAGGGATGGGCATAGGCGGCGACCTTGGCGCGCTCGCTCTCCAGGGCGAGGCCCGCGAGCCCCAACCCCGCATGCAGGTCGCCCAGCCCCGCGTCCGGCAGGCCCGCCGCCGCGAGCGCGTTTCCGGCCGCCGACGCGATCTCGGCGAAGACCGCATCGAGCCCCAGCCGCGTGTTCGCCGAACCCGCGATGCCCTCGCCGAGCGTGACGCCGTTCCCGTCGGCGATGCGGGCGCGGCATTTGGTCCCGCCGCCGTCGATCCCGAGATAGAGTTCCATCGCGCCCCCGCATCCGCTGCCGTTTCCCCCGTACGCCATCAAGCGGAACATTCAACGGTGAGGCAAGCCCGTTTGTCCTTGAATACCGCCCTGCCGTCCCGCATCACTGATCGCCAGACGCGCGTCCACGCCTGCCGCGGATTCGCGTCACAGCAACGAGTCCGTGAAGGGACCGCTAGGGGGACAGTTCCATGCGTCTGGCATTCATCGATTGGCTTATCATCGCGGCCTTCTTCGCCATATCTCTGGCGATCGGCCTGGCCGTCTACCGTCGCGCCAGTTCGAGCATGTCGGAATTCTTCCTCTCCGGCCGGCACATGCCCTGGTGGCTGCTCGGCGTCTCGATGGTCGCGACCACCTTCGCCGCAGACACGCCGGCGCTCGTCGCCGACATCGTGCGCAACAACGGCGTGGCGGGGAACTAGGTCTGGTGGGCGTTCCTGCTGACCGGCATGCTCACGGTCTTCGTCTATGCCAAGCTCTGGCGGCGTGCGCGGCTGACGACCGACCTCGAATTCTACGAGTTGCGCTACAGCGGCAAGCCGGCGGCCTTCCTGCGCGGCTTCCGGGCGCTCTATCTCGGCATCTTCTTCAACGTCATGATCATGGCGACGGTGTCGCTCGCCGCGATCAAGATCGGCGGCGTGCTGCTCGATCTCTCGCCGGCCCAGACCCTGATCATCGCCGGGGTCGTCACGGTGCTCTACAGCTCGCTCGGCGGCTTCACCGGGGTGCTGCTGACCGACTTCTTCCAGTTCGGCATGGCCATGCTCGGCTCGGTCTGGGCGGCGGTCTACATCGTCGGCATGCCCGAGGTCGGCGGCATGGAGGTTCTCATGAACCACGAGGTCGTCTCGACCAAGCTCGCGATGCTGCCCGACTTCGGCAACTGGGACCTGCTCGTGCCGCTCTTCATCCTGCCGCTCGCCGTGCAATGGTGGAGCGTCTGGTATCCCGGATCCGAGCCCGGCGGCGGCGGCTACATCGCCCAGCGCATGCTCGCGGCCAAGTCCGAGCGCGAGGCGATGGCGGCGACGCTCTTTTTCAACGTCGCGCATTACGCGGTCCGGCCCTGGCCCTGGATCATCATCGCGCTCGCCTCGATCATCGTGTTTCCCGACATCGCGTCGCTGCAGGTGGCCTTTCCGGCGATCGACGCCGGCATCGTGCGCGACGACCTCGCCTATTTCGCCATGCTGAGCTACCTGCCCGCCGGCCTGCTGGGGCTCGTAGTCGCATCGCTGATCGCAGCCTTCATGTCGACGATCTCCACCCACCTGAACTGGGGTTCGTCCTATGTGGTCAACGACTTCTACCTCCGTTTCGTCAAGCCCGACGCCTCGGAGGCCGACCTCGTGCGCATGGGCCGGATCTCGACGGTGACGCTGATGGTGCTCTCGGGCTTCCTCGCGCTCGCGCTCTCGAACGCGCTGCAGGCCTTCAACATCCTCTTGTCGATCGGCGCCGGCACCGGGCTCATCTTCATCCTGCGGTGGTTCTGGTGGCGCATCAACGCCTTCACCGAGATCGCCGGCATGGTGATCTCCTTCCTGGTGGCGATCTACCTGCAGCTCGTCCACCCGGCCCTCGGCTACGAGCCGCTCTCGACCGCCAGCAGCCTGCTGCTCGGCATCACCATCACCACGATCGGCTGGCTCGCGATCACCTACATGACGCCGCCGACCGACGAGGCGACGCTGCGCCACTTCTACCGGGTCCTCCGCCCGGCCGGGAAGGGCTGGGATCCGGTCGTCGCGCGGGCGCGGGCCGACGGCGATCCCATCGAGCACGCCGATGCGGGAGAACTCCCGCTCGAGATCCTCTGCATGCTCGTCGGCACCTTCACGGTCTATTTCACGCTCTTCGCCGTCGGCTACTGGGTCTACGGGCGCGTCATGGGGGCGATGGTGCTCACCGTCCTGGCGGTCGCGGCGGCGTTCTACCTCTTCCAGCTCTGGGGCCGGCTCAAGACGAGCGTCGCCGACGAGGCGCATGAGGTCATGCCGGAAACCGCCTGACCTCGAGGATGCCTGCCGCGCGGGAAACTCCGCGCGGCAGGAACGGGGTTCCCGCTCAGTCGCGGAACTCCGCCCATTCGGGCTCGTTGGCGAAGACGAAGTCGTAATACGCGCGGCCCTGGAGCTCTGCCGCGGCGGCTTCGTCGACGACGACCTTGCAATTCGGATGCAGCTGGATCGCGGAGGCGCTCACCATCGAGGTGATCGGCCCCTCGACCGCGCGGGCGATGATATTGGCCTTGGCCGGTCCTGTCGCCAGCAGGATCAGCTCGCGCGCATCGAGGATGGTTCCCACCCCCATGGTCAGCGCGCGCTTGGGGACCCGCTCCGGGTCGCCGCCGAACATGCCCGCGTTCTGCATCCGGGTTGTCGGGGTGAGTGCCTTGTCGCGGGTGCGCGACATGAGCGAGGACAAGGGCTCGTTGAAGCCGATATGGCCCGCCTCGCCGATGCCGAGCAGCTGCACGTCGATGCCGCCCACGGCCTTGATCCGATCCTCGTAGGCGCGGGCCGCGGCCTTGAGATCCGAAGCCGCGCCGTCGGGCACGAAGGTATTGGCCACGTCGATGTCGACCTTCGAGAACAGGTGTTCCTGCATGTAGGTGCGGTAGGAATTCGGATCGTCGGTCGGGATGCCGATGTATTCGTCGAGATTGAAGCTGCTGCATTTCGCGAAGGAGACGCCGGTGGCGGCCAGCTGCTCGTAGACCTTCTCCATGGTCCGTCCTGTCGCCAGCCCCAGGACCGACTCCGGCTTGGCGCGGATCCGCATCTCCAGGAGACGGGCGACCAGCTCGACCGCCTGATCGGCGTCGCGACGGGTGATGACTTCCATTTTCGTGGGTCTCCTTCAGAGGGAAAACAGCGCGGCCAGATCCTGGGTCGCGGCCATCGCCCGGCCCTCCTCCAGCACGCTGCGGAACCCGCCGTCGCGCCAGAGGCGCAGGCGGTAGAGCGTGGCGAAGGCGAGGTCGGGCGCCGGCCTGCCCTGCCCGAGCACCAGCTCGCCCCCGCGCCGGACATTGTCCATCATCCAGCCCGGCAGCCGCAGGTGATAGGGGTTTCGCCGCACCTCGCCCGCGTGGCAGGAGAGCGCCGCGAGCAGGTCGGCGAGGTCCTCCGTGCTCGATCCGATCATCAGGTTCGGGTCGTCCATGGCGCCCCAGAACTCGGTCTCGACGACGAGGCAGACGAAATCCCGCGGCTGGCGGCCGAGCGCGTCGACCAGCAGCAGATGCGTGCCGAGATGCGTCCGGTTCCAGTCGTCGTCATGCGGAAAGAACACGACCTTGGGCTTCCGCTCCGCGATGATCCCGGCGATGACATCGACCGCCGCCTGCCAATGGACGGGGTTCTCGCTGCGGGTCTCGGGCTTGATCTCGGTGAGGCCGCCCTCCCCGGTCGCGACGAGGCCGAATCCGAGCCAGGCGCAGCCCTCGCTCAATTCCTGCCAGCGCTCGGCGCGCCGGTCCTCACGGCTGCCCTGGGTGACGGCCACGTTGACCACGTCGAAGCCGAGCTCGCGCTTGAGCCGCAGCGGCAGCGCGCCGATGACGCATTCGTCGTCCGGATGCGGCGCGAAGATCAGCGCCGTCGGGCTGCCCGCCGCCGGTGCCGCGGCGTCCGGCGGTACGAAACCGCCCAGCGGCAGCTCCTTCGCCGCCGCGAGCGTATCGGCCAAAGCCGTTACGAACCCCCTGTACGGATTGGCCTTTGTCATTTCCCTCCCCCGATAGGCTGACTGCTTCCGCCGCAGTATGGTCAGGCCAGCCCGACTTCTTCAAGCGCTTGGTGGGGGTCGTGGAGCGATCGCGTCGCCAGGTCCTGCGGGGGGATCATCAGTCGGCGATGCAGCGCTGCTTCCGCGGATTGCCCGCTTCATTCTTTCAGGGGCAGAAGATCCCGGCCCGCAATCGCCCCAATCAGGGCAAAGGGACCGGGAAGGTCACTGGGGCATGAGGGTTGGCCTGCCCTCCTGGGTGGGCCAGCCGAGATCGTCAAAGCGCCTGCGAGTGGTCGCTCCGACAGCGCTGACGGATGTCGAGCCGCGTCACGCCGATATCGGCAAGCAGATAGTCCGGCGCGTCGAGCAGCATCTCCAACTCGCGCTGCCGCCGACGCCATTCCCGTCTGCTCCGGAAATCCGCGAGATATTCCGACAATACGCCCCGCAGGCCCGCGGTCGGACGGCGGTGGGGAATCGATGCGATCATGGTCATGCGACAGCTCCGTTGGTGAATGTTCCGCGTCGAGACCGGCGGATGCACTCCTGATCGCATGGGTTCGTTTCGATCGATGGCCGCGGCGGCGCTCCAATGCATAGATTGTCGCGCGGTGTTTCTTTGGGGCGCAATTGCCGGCGAACTCCGGATGGGCAGCGCGGAGATCGGCGGAGATTTCGGGCCGATTCAGCGCCCCGGGCGGAAGACGTAGCCCTCGCCCCGGATCGAGACCAGGAACTGGGGATGTTGCGCGTCAGGCTCGATCTTCTGGCGCAGCCGAAGGATCCGGATGTCGATGCTGCGGTCGCCCGGGGCGAGAGGGCGGCCATGGGCGAGTTCGCAGAGCCGCTCGCGGGAGAGCGTCCGGTCGGGGTGGCGCACGAAGACCTCGAGGAGGTCGAACTCCATCGGCGTCATCGCGCATTCGCTGCCGTCGGGATCGAGCAGCCGCCGCGCGACGAGGTCGAGACGGCAACGACCCACCTCGATCGGGGCCGGCGCCGCCGGTTCCGCCGCGGGCAGGCGCCGGAGCACGGCACGCACGCGCGCGAGCAACTCGCGGGGGGCGAAAGGCTTCACCAGATAGTCGTCCGCGCCGGAACAGAGGCCGGCGAGCCTGTCGTCGAGCGTTCCCGCCGCGGTCAACATGATCACGCCGGCACGGACGCCGGCGGCCCGCAGGCGCCCCAGCGCATCGAAGCCGGATTCCCCCGGCATGTTGACGTCGAGCAGAATCACTTCGGCCGGCAGCCTCGCGAGTTCGGCATCGAGATCCTTCGCCGTGGCCGCCGTTCGAACCGCGAAGCCATGCATTCCGAGATAGTCGCTGACGAGGGCGCGCAGGTCGGGTTCGTCGTCGACGACGATGATGCGCGCCGTCATGCGGCGGTTTCCTCGGCCGGGCCGACACGGCGGACGAGCTCGGCCATCAGGAGCCCGAGATCCAGCGGCTTCTCGAACACCGGAACCCCGTCGGGAAGCGGCGTCGCCATGCCGAGGATGTCGCCGGTGATGCAGAGAACCCGCCCGGCGAGTTCGGGATGCTCCTCCTCGATCCTCCACAGGAAGGTGGAGCCGTCGATCCCGGGCATCCTCAGATCGGTGATCACCGCGTCGAAACCGCCCTCCGCCAGACGGGCGAGTGCCTCGGTGCCGCCGGCCGCCGTCTCGGCGGAGAAGCCCGAAAGCCGCAGCCGTTCGGCGAGCAGCGCGGCAATGTCCGGTTCGTCGTCGACGATCAGCACGCGACCCCGGCCGCGCACGTCTTCCGGGCAAGGGTCGTCCGCGACCTTGCCCGTCGCGGCGGGGAGCCGGACGGTGAAGACCGCGCCCGAGGCGGCGGCATTCTCCGCGGCGATGACGCCACCATGGGCCTCGACGATGCCGCGACAGACCGAGAGGCCGACGCCGGTTCCGAAACCCTGGGGTTTGGTCGAGAAGAACGGCTCGAAGACCCGGGTGATCAGGTCGGGCGGGATGCCCGGCCCGTTGTCACGGACAATCAGGCGCACCGACCCGTCCTCCGCCCGGGTCTCGATCTCGACGCGACCCTTGGCGCGTCCGTCGAGCGCCTGGAGCGCGTTCACCACCAGATTGGTCACCACCTGGTGGAGCTGGTCGGCGTCCCCATCGACCGGCGGCAGGCCGTTTGCCAGATCCGTGGCGATCTCGATGCCGCTCTTGCGGCCGGCGAAGGTCGCGAGTTCGATCGCGGCGCCCGCGATGCGGCTGAGATCGACCGGCCGCCGGTCGGGCGGGCGGGACCGGGCCATGGCGAGGAAGGTCCGCACGATGCGCGCGCATCGGTCGGCCGCCGCGGCGATCTTCTCGATGCGGTCGCGGGTCGGCCCATCGGGCGTGAATTCGAGCAGCATCGACGAGAACCCCACGACGACCGAGAGGGGGTTGTTCAGCTCGTGCGAAACGCCGGCGAGCAGCGATCCGAGCGCGTTCAGCTTCTCGGATTGCCAGAGGGCCTCGCGCTGGCGTGCGATCTCGGCCTGCGCCGTGCGCAGAGCGGTGAGATCGACCTTGCTCGAGACGACCGCCAGCTCGCCCTGGAAGACGAGCGGCCGCGCGGTGATGCTGGCCGGCACGTCGCGCCCGTCGGCGCGCCTGAGCGTCACGTCGAAAGCCGTGACGTCGCGGCCGGCGGCCACCTCGTCGAAGATCCGGTCGCGATCGCCCGGATCCCGGTATAGTGCCGCACGATCATAGGCCTCGGGATCGGCGCTCTCGAGGCCGAACATCTCGACATAGGGACGGTTGGCGAAGAGCAACCTGCGGTCGGAGATCCGGGTGATGTTCATGGCGACCGGATTTGCCGCGATGATTTCCGCCAGCCTCTGCTCGCTCGCCTTCAGGGCCGCCTCGGCTTCCTTGCGCTCAGTGATGTCCACCGCGAAGGTGCCGACGGCACTCACCTCGCCGTCGGCGTCCAGCACCGGGAAGCGGATCACCATGGTCCAGCGGTAGGGCCCTTCCGTGAGATGGGCCAGATGCTGCTCGGTGACCTGCAGCGCGCCGCTGGCGACCACCTGCGCGTGGTATTCGTCGGAACTGCCCGCAACCTTGCTCGAGACGATGTCGGTGGGCCGCTGCCCGATGGCCTGATCGGCCGAGACGCCGAGGATGTTCTCCATCTCCCGGTTGATCATCAGGTAACGGCCGTCGCGGTCGCGCAGATGGGCCGCAACCGGCGCGAATTCCATGAAGGCCTTGAGCCGAGCGTCGCTCGCCTTCAGGGCCTGCTCGGCACGCCGGCTTTCGGATAGGTCACGCATATAGGCGAGAAAGACCGGGCCTTCGGCACGGTTGCCGCGGACGACGACCAGCTCGACCGGGATGGCGGCGCCGTCTGCGCGGATCGCCTCGACTTCGAGCCGCCGCCCGAGAATCCGGCTCTCCCCCGTCGCGAGATGCCGAGCGAACCCCGCGGCATGGGCCGCCCGCCGGTCCGCCGGCACGATCAGCTCGGCGAGCTGGCGCCCGAGCGCAGCGTCGCGGGAAAAGCCGAAGGTCCTTTCGGCCGCCGGGTTCCATTCGATGACCAGGCCCGTGGCATCGGCGCCGACATAGCAGTCCAGTGCCGCCTCGAGCGCCGTGCGCCGCAATTCCTCCGCCTCGGCATGGGCCCTTTCCGCCGCGACGCGATCGTCCACCTGGCGGCCGATGCACTGGTATTCCGTCAGCCGGCCCTCGGCATCGAATATCCCCGTGTCGGTCCATTCTTCCCAGTGGACTCCCTTGCCGGGGTAGTGCGAGCGCCAGACAGCCGTGTCCGTGGGGTTCTCGGGCGTGATTCGCGCCATATGGGCTTCGTATATCGGCAGGTCTTCGGGATGGATGACATCCATGTCCGTGAACTTCGCGACATCCGTCCCGGTCATGCCCGCATAGCGCCGCGAGGCTTCGTTCATGAAGGTCCAGTGCCTGTCGGGAGCGACCCGGAGGATGAATTCGGCCTGGGTATCGACCACGGCGCGGTATCGGGCCTCGCTCTGCTCCAGCGCACGCAGGGCCGCGCGCGCCTCGGTGACATTGCGCTTCACCGCCACGTAGTGGCGGATGACCCCGTCGGAATCGCGCAGCGGCGAGATGGTGGTTTCCTGATCGAGGAGCTCGCCGTCGCGCATTCGGTTGATGATGGTTCCCTGCCAGGTGCGCCCCGCCGCGAGCTCGGCCGCCATCGCCTCGAAGAACGCCGGCGGATGGCTGCCGCTCCGAAGCACCGCCTCGGGCGTGCGCCCCAGCACGTCCTCCCGCCGCCAGCCCGTCATCTCCTCGAAGGCGCGATTCACATAGGTGAAGCGATCCTGGCGGTCTGTGATCTCGACGGCGTCGCCGACGTTCTCCACGGCGAGCGCCAGGAGCGCGCGCGCACCTTCCCGCGCCTCCTCGGCCGTCACGTCGCTCGAGAGCAGCACCCGACCGCCATCCGCCGTCGCGATTTCCCGAATGCGGACGTGCCGGTCGTCGATCAGCCGATGGACGTGGTCGGACGGCGCGGCGCGATGCATCTCGAGCCGGCGCTCGACGAATTCGACCCCCATGTCGGGGTGGTAGACCGGCCCGATGGCCAGCCCCTCGACGATCCAGTCCCGGAAGCGCTTGCCCGTCGCGAGCGTGCGGCGCAGCGGTTCGGCAAGATGATCGGGATAGTGACGGTTGAAATGAACGATGCGGTCATCGCCATCGAGGATCGCAAGACCGTCCGGCACCGCGTCGAGCGCGGCGATCAGGCGGCGCTCCGCCTCCGCAGCCGGTACGGCCACCCGGGCCTCCAGCCGGCGCAGGGCGGCGGCATGCGTCGCGGCGATCACGGCCCCCAGCGCGGCCAGCGCGACGAGGGACGGGAGCGGCGCACCCATGGCGAAGGCCGAAAGCGCGATCAGGCCGCCCGCGGCGAGGTCGGTCGCCACCTTCGCCCCCAACGTGCGGTGAATCTCGCCCGAGAACCTCGCCACGCCGATCATATCGACTCTCCGTGTTCCGGCTATCCTCCTTCCGCGACGTTTCCGGTTTCGGCCTCGGCGCGGCGGAAATGTTAAAAGTGTCGCGCGAATGCCGCCGGCGCGCCAGATGAAAGCGCTGGCGCATTTCGGCCCGCCGCCGCTAGATTTGAATCGTCTTCAGGGTGGGGAGCCGGGTGGCGCGCATAGTCCTGGTGGAGGATGACGCGGAGGTTCGCGGCATGCTGGGCGAGTATCTCGCGAGCGTCGGGCACGCGGTGACCGCGCTCGCCGATGGCAAGACCCTGCGCGCGCTGCGCGAGCCCGCCGAGGTCTATCTTCTCGACGTCAACCTGCCCGGCGAGGACGGGCTCGGTCTCGCCCGCTGGCTGCGGGAATCCTGCGATCCCGCGATCGTCATGCTGACCGCCGCGGGGGATGTGGTCGATCGGATCGTCGGCCTCGAAATCGGCGCGGACGACTATATCGTCAAGCCGGTGGCGATGCCCGAGTTGGGAGCCCGGATCGAGGCCGTGCTGCGGCGTCGGGGGGCCGAGCGGCTTCCCGAAGGAACGCTTGCCTTCGGCCGGTACCGCTTCGATCTGGCGGCCTTCGGGCTGACCGACGAGACCGGCGCCCGGATCGCGCTCCAGCCGATGGAGACCGACCTCGTCGCCGCCTTCGCCACGAACCCCGGCCGGGTCCTCTCCCGCGACGATCTGCTTCGTCTGGCCCCGCCCCGCGACGGCGAGACCTATGACCGCGCCATCGACCACCGCATCACCCGCCTGCGCCGAAAGCTCGAAGACGATCCGGCGCATCCGCAGCTGATCCGCACCGTGCGGGGCGGCGGCTACCTGTTTCCCGGCTGACACGCTCCCGGCCGAGGTTGCGACCCCTTTCGGTTCGCTGCCGGGAGGCGCCGGCAAGCGAAGTCGACCACGGGTTTTGTCGCCCCTGCTCGCCACAGGAATCCGGCCGGCCTGCGACAGTCTAAACAGCGGGGGCCGCCGCACGCGATCCGCGTGAAACGGGCGCGCCCGATACCGTCGCGCCGGAGGGACCGCCAGCCCGGCGTCCCGGATCTCTAGCGACGGAGAAGACGATGGCGACCATCTACGGCACGAACGGCAACGACCGGGCCGATCTCGGCGGCTCGGACCTCGTGGGAACGAACGGGAGTGACCGCATCTACGGCTACGCGGGGAGCGACTACATCCTCGGCCTCGGCGGCCATGACACGATCGATGCCGGCACCGGGACCCACGACACGGTCTTCGCCGGCGACGGCGACGACGCGGTCATTTCCGGCAGCAACTCCAGCGGCTTCTTCGACGGCGGCGCCGGCGTCGACACGATGATCTTCACGACCGGCAGCTCCGGAAGCTTTCACCTCGGCGCGGGCTGGGCCGGTTTCGGCAGCGCGGTCTCCGCCCGGTTCGCGATGAGCGCCTTCGAGAACCTCTCGACCGGCGCCGGAAACGACACGATCGACGGCTCGTCCGGGCGCAACGTCATCAGCTCGGGCGCCGGCCACGACGTGGTGCGCGCGGGAGGCGGCGACGACGAGGTCTTTGCGGGCGGCGGCGACGACTACGCCGACGGCGGCAGCGGCAACGACCGCATCCGCGGCGAGGACGGCCGGGACGAACTCTTCGGCGGGCTGGGCAACGACACGCTCGACGGTGGAAACGGCAACGACCTGCTCTGGGGCGGCTACGGCAACGACACGATGATCGGCGGTCGCGGCAACGACACCCTCGACGGCGGCGACGGCGGCTTCGACACCGCGGATTACAGCGGCCATGTCGCGGCCGTGACCGTCGACATGGCCGCGGGCAGGGCCTACAGCACGATCAACGGCGCCTCGGAGGTCGATTCACTCTTCCGCATCGACAAGGTCGTGGGGTCGAGCTACGGCGATGCGCTCTACGCCTCGGCGACGACCGAGCTTTCGGGCAACGGCGGCAACGACTGGCTGGTCAGCGGCTCGGGTGCCAATGTCATCGCTGGCGGCGCGGGCAGCGACACCGTGAGCTACCACGCCTCCACCTCCGGCGTGCAGGTCAACCTCGCCCAGGGCAGCGCCCAGGGCGGCTGGGCGCAGGGCGACACGCTGTCCTCGGTCGAGAGCGTCTACGGCTCCTCCCGCGCCGATACGCTGATCGGAAGTTCCGGCGCCAATACCCTCTCGGGCGCCGCCGGCAACGACACGATCCGCGGCGGCGGCGGTGCGGACCGCATCCATGGCGGAGACGGCGTCGACACGATGTACGGGGAAAGCGGCGCGGACATCTACCCAATTCCATGTCCGCACAGCACCAGCATCG
>ERZ795053.985-NODE-985-length-36388-cov-9.095781_pt1 | contig 36388 bp, 23 predicted proteins | sample MGYA00375137_ERZ795053 | MGnify/ENA primary metagenome ERZ795053 (study PRJEB30182, sample SAMN05720284) | activated sludge metagenome | isolation source: Anaerobic digester | place: Hong Kong | collected 2014-12-17 ...
ACACCCTCCGGTTTCACTATTAGAATAGGAGAGATCAGGAGCGGTGAATGATCCGGCATTGGCGCAAGAGAGCGAAGCGGGAAGTGTCGGAGTTCCCCAGGTTGGTGTTGGTGCCGGATCAACCGGAATGGATACCGTGTAGTCTGAGATGGTTCCACAGGCCAGAGTTGGGGCAGGCCAGGTAATGTCAATAGTGCCCCCGCAAGCATCGTATGTCGTCGTAATCGTAGCGGATACAGTACCATCTATTAAGCAAGTACCGGCTTCACTATTCGAATAGGTTAAGTCTGGTGCGGTAAAGGTCGCTACATCAATACAGGCCACACTGGGAGGGAGTGTTGGAGTTCCCCAGGATGGTGTGGGAGCTGGATCAACTGGAATAGACGCCGTATAGTCAGATAGTGAGCCGCAGGCTAGTGATGGTGCTGGCCAGGTGATGTCAATAGTTCCACCACAAGCATCAAAGTTATTTACAATGGTAGGTGATATTGTTCCGTCGACCAGACAAGAACCTGCTTCACTATTGGAATAGGTGAGATCAGGTGCTGTAAAAGCTGCAACATCTCCACAGGCCAGGTTTGCCGGAAGCGTGGGAGTTCCCCAGGTTGGAACTGGTGCTGGATCAACTGGAATTGAAGCCGTAAAGTCGGTCATCGAACCACAGGCAAGCGTCGGAGCAGCCCAGGTAATATCGATCGTGCCACCACAAGCATCAAAATTATTTACAATAGTTGGAGTAACTGTACCGTCGATTAAGCACGTACCAGCCTCAGCATTTGAGTAAGTCAAATCGGGAGCTATAAAGGTAGCGACATCAGAACAAGCCAGATTTGCAGGAAGTGATGGCGCTCCCCAGGATGGTGTTGGGGCAGGATCAACCGGAATGGACGCCGTATAATCAGCTAAAGTGCCGCATGCCAGCGATGGTCCTGACCAGGTGATATCAATGGTCCCGCCGCAAGCGTCAAAATTGTTGACAATGGTCGCGACCACAGTTCCATCCACCAGACAAGAGCCAGCTTCACTATTTGAATAAGTCAAATCAGGTGCCGTGAAAGTAGCTACATCTGCACAAGTCAAACTTGCCGGTAATGATGGGGTTGACCAGGTTGGAGTTGGGGCCGGATCGACTGGTATGGACGCCGTATAATCTGCGATAGTGCCGCAAGCCAGGGATGGAGCGGGCCATGTAATATCTATGGTGCCTCCACAAGCATCGTAATTTAATGCAATCGATCCAGCGACTGTTCCATCGACCAAGCAGCCACCACTTTCACTGTTCGAATAGGTTAAATCAGGTGCGGTAAAAGAGCTGGCATTGGCACAGGTGATGCTTGAGGGAAGGGCTGGTGTCCCCCAGGTAGGCGTGGGAGCCGGGTCTACCGGAATGGACGCCGTGTAGTTAGCAATTGAACCGCAAGCCAACGAAGGTGCGGGCCAGGTTATATCTATGGTGCCGCCACAGGCATCGTAGGTCGTCGTAATGGTTGGTGAAACGGTGCCATCAATCAAACAAGACCCTGCTTCACTATTGGAATAAGTTAGATCAGGTGCCGTGAATGATGCCACATCGCTACAAGCTACGGAAGATGGAAGGCTGGGTGTACCCCAGGTTGGAGTCGGAGCCGGATCTACTGTAATGGAAGCTGTGTAATTTGGCAATGAGCCGCAGGCCAGTGAAGGAGCAGGCCAAGTAATATCAATGGTTCCACCACAAGCATCGAAGTTATTAACGATGGTTGGTGAAACAGTGCCGTCAACGAGACATGATCCTGACTCACTGTTTGAATAGGTCAGGTCCGGAGCTGTAAACGAGGCTACGGCTCCGCATGCCAGGTTACCAGGTAATGTTGGCGTACCCCAGGTTGGAGTCGGAGAAGGATTTACGGTGATGGATGCGGTATAATTCGCCATAGTACCACAAGCCAGAGAAGGAGCAGGCCAGGTGATATCAATGGTTCCGCCACAAGCATCGAAGTTATTAACGATCGTTGGGGAAACAGTACCGTCAATGAGACAGACTCCACCTTCGCTATTGGAGTAGGTCAGATCAGGTGCAGTGAATGATGAAACTGCGGAACAAGCCAGGTTGCCAGGTAATGTTGGCGTTCCCCAGGTTGGTGTCGGTGCCGGGCTGATCGTAATGGAAGCCGTATAATTGGTCATGGTGCCGCAAGCTAAAGATGGGGCAGCCCAGATAATATCAATGGTACCGCCGCAAGCATCGTAATTATTTGTTACTGTTGGTGTTACAGTTCCATTAACCAAACAGCCTCCACTTTCACTGTTGGAATACGTCAGAGATGGTGCAGAGAATGCCCCTGCATTGGCACAGGTAAGGCTGCCCGGCAGTGAAGGGGTTCCCCAGGTCGGCGTCGGTGCCGGATTAACCGGTATGGAAGCCGTATAATTGGTCATGGTACCGCAAGCTAAAGATGGGGCAGCCCAGATAATATCAATGGTACCACCACAAGCATCGTAGTTATTGGTGACCGTAGGTGTGACTGAGCCATTGACCAGACAGCCTCCACTTTCGCTGTTGGAGTAAGTGAGTGATGGCGCTGAAAAGGATCCCGCATTGGCACAGGTAAGACTACCAGGTAATGAAGGCGTTCCCCAGGTCGGTGTCGGTGCCGGATCTACGGGAATGGATGCAGTATAGTTGGACATTGTTCCACAAGGTAATACGGGCGCTATCCAGGTAATATTAATGGTGCCTCCGCACGCATCGTAAGTGGTTGAAACAGATGCAGATACCGATCCGTCAATTAGGCAAGCGCCGGAGCCGCTGTTGGAATAAGTTAAGGCTGGCGCTGTAAAGCTGGCTACCGCATTACACGCTACACTGGATGGTAATGATGGCGTTCCCCAGGTTGGGGTAGGTGCTGGTGTGACCGTAATCGATGCCGTATAATTGGTCATGGTGCCGCAGGAGAGTGAAGGTGCGGCCCAAACGATATCAATGGTTCCACCGCAAGCGGTATAATTTGGTGTCACGGTAGGGGTAACCGAACCTCCCACGAGACAAACTCCTGCACCACTGTTGGAATAGGTAAGGTTGGGCGCACTGAAGGATCCGGCGTTTGCGCAGGTCAAACTTCCCGGGAGTGATGGCGTTCCCCAGGTTGGTGTCGGTGCCGGGGATACAGGGATAGAAGCCGTATACGGTGCCGGAGGACAAGCTCCGGAACCTGTCCAGGTGATATCAATGGTTCCCCCGCATGCGTCATAATTGTTTGTAACCACTGGTGTCACAGATTCGGAAATTGCACAGCTTCCGGATTCACCATTAGTATAGGTTGCATTCGGCGCAGAAAAGCTGGAAGCCGTAGCACAAGTCAGAGAGCCTGGCAATGAAGGCGGTGTCCAACTGGCTACCGGAGCTGGGTTAACGGTTATTGTTGCAGTCTGGGTAATGGGTCCCCATCCGCATCCACTAGCTGTCCAGGACAAGGAAATGGTACCGCCGCTACATGCATTAAAAGAAGATGCGGTGATGGTTGCGTTTGCAGAACCGGAGATCAGACAGTTCCCTGATTGGCCGTTCGTATAAGTTAAAGTTGGTGGGGTATAACTTGCGGCGGTCGCGCAGGATATGGCTGCTATGGAAGGTGAACTGAATGAAGGCGCCGGGGCTGGATTTACCCGGATGGTTTGTACACCGGAGCTGGAATTCGTACAGGCATCTGTGGCAGTCCAGGTACGATTTATGGTATAGCCTGTTGCCAACTGCGTCGGGCCAGGGCAATCATAAGTTATGGCATCGACGTAAGTTGGAGTCACCGGATTGTGACAGTCATCTGTTGCGGTTGCGGATCCGGTGGATCCTGGAGCGGTGCTCCCGCTACAAGATACGGTTACTGCCGGCGGAACGGATATGACCGGAGCAGTGATGTCCCGGATGGTAATTTGTTGTGGAGTAGAGGCTCCTGATGTGTTGCCGCACAAGTCAGACACCCTCCATTGACGGTTATACACAGTGGTACAGGTATTGCTCGAAACCAGTACATCCGTATACGAAAACATCAATTGACCGGAAGGAGTACAGTTGTCGGTCGCTGAAACTACGCCGGTTATGCCGGTGTCGGTATAGTCTTGTGTACAGGAAATGGTAATGTTCGGTGGGTTTGTCTTGACCGGGTTGGTGTTATCGTTACAATAAACGTAAAAACTGCTGAATTCAAGAAAGTTACCACCTGCGTCGTATGCCGTTACAGTGAAAAGTGCTGGCGTTACACCGGAGGGTGGTGGGCTACCGACGGTAACTGCGACAGAACTACCGGGAATTGTTCCGGTTGGGCTCACGTTACCTGATATCGTCCACTCAAAGTGATCAAAAGATGGATTAGTTGAAGTTGCGGTAAAGTTTAATACTTGTCCGGGTAAATAACATCCAGTGGGAGAGTCACCAGTGATTGAAACAGCAAATGGAGCAAATGCCGATTTCCGCTCCAGGTCAAAGTTGGTAATGTAGTTGTATGTACGTCCTTTATAATTGTACCGGACGCGGACCGATTTTGAGCCGGCTTCAGAATAATTGTAAGAAAATCCATTTTGGCTGGATTGAAGTAACTCACCTTGCGCATTGGGCATATCGTACCAGGAAATATGATAATCCAATTCCCGCTCATTGATGGATAAGTTTACCACGTACGACTTATTGGCGGAGGTAAGACGCTGAGGAGAGACCAAACGTAGTTTCCCTCCCTCCATGGAGAACCCCAAGTCTGCACAATCGGCTAGCTCATAAGGTTGATAATCAATATCAAAAGTGGAATTGAAAGCATCCGGAGAGTCATACACCTTGGCGCTATAGCCAATAAAGTATAATGACAGCAGGGCTGTCGTGAACACATACCTATACGAAATCATACAACCTAGATTTTAAAGTTGTATGATAGATCCCATACGATGTTTTGCTAAATTGATACCCGTTTCGTAAAGAATCTATCTATACACAGTAGTTTACGTGATGTGGATAAGGCAAAATCTATGCCAAGGGATGGGATAAGTTGCTGGATCCGATCATCTATCAGGTACTGTAAAAATGATAGTCATATATGATGCATGTGAAAATCTGTTGTTTATAACTGGAAGATTTGTTTAATATGATTTCAAAAAAAATTGGAATCGTTACTTATTGGTATTTCATAATTGGGGTGATAATGCTCTTGACGGACTGCAATCACCATGAAGCAGGTGCGTATCTACCTGGAAAGTCTGTACTTTCAGGTTCTCTGCCTTACCTGGTTATTCAGGATAGTGAAACCTATCTGAGCAGGATTACAACTGAAGATGGTGTGGATTGGTGGATAATGAAGAACCTGACAGGTGTGGAGGTGGATACCATCGGAGGCCGTTCGGACTGGTTGATCAATTGGGCCGATTTTCCCAGGGTATTTTCTGGAGAGCAGGGTATGTTGGCTTTGGCATTACGCTATACAAGTTCCGCAAAAAACGCTTATACCATAGATTATTACATCAAAACACATGATCAAACAAGCTGGGTAGGCTATGGTGCGCTCCCTGATGATTCAACCATGACGGAGCATGGATTTGCTTCGGCAACAGCCTATCAATCCGGATGGCTGATCGTGTGGTTGGATGGCAGAAACACGGCCAAAGGAGGATTTACGGGTCTGCGAAGTGCTGAAGTTCTTCCGGATGGACAAATTTTAAATCAGCAATGGGTCGATTCAACGGTTTGCGATTGTTGTCAAACTGCAATTGCTGTTTTGGCAAATGGGCCTCAAGTCGTCTATCGGGACAGGACCAAAGAAGAAGTAAGAGATATCTATTCTTCGAAATATACGAATGGGGAATGGTCAGAACCAAAAGTAGTTTCTGAAGATCATTGGAAGATAAATGGGTGCCCAGTCAACGGACCACAGATTGCCGGATATGGTGAGCAAAGCGCTATTGGCTGGTTTACGGCTGCTAACGACCGGCCTGAAGTTAAAATGATGTTGGCAAAAAGACCAGGTCCCCAACTATTGGATTCGGTTACTACATTGGGAAAGGTTCGGATGACCAGTATGAATGAGGCTGGATTTGCAATTGTCTGGGTTGGCCTTCTGGAGCAAGTACCTCATTTAAATCTCCGTTGGTATGATTGGGATGGAAAGGAGCAAAGAGCCTGGACAATCCCCAATCCGAATGGCTCCAAAGCAGGAGGATTTCCCGCTGTGGCTTATTTGGATCATGACATTTATCTGGCCTGGAGTAGCCCGGGGATTGGTGCAGATTCTGTTCAGTTACTAACATTGCCGATTTATGGAGCTCGTTGACAATACCAACATTATCTACCAGTATACCATACTGATCATTTTCGGTGTGGCATTGCTCTTCTTTATTTTTATGTACCGTTATTCGGTAGCCTTGCGTAAGTCCATTCTGGAAGAAGAAGAAGCCAAAAGGCTTTTGACCAGTAATTCGTTTAAATTGGAAAAAAGTGTCCTGGAAAATCAAAAACTTGAAGCAACTCAAAAAATGCAAAGGGAACGTAATCTTCGATTAGAACAGGAGGTTGTTTTACGTAATAAAGAATTGGTAACGTCAACATTACTAATTAGTAAACAAAAAGAAATCTTAGCGATTATTGAAAAAGAAACCAGTCAATTTTCCGACTTGATGCAAAATACTGATCGTTCGGTATTAAAAAATATTAAACGAATTATTCGGACCAATTCAAGTATTGCCAATGAATGGGAAGATTTTAAGTTGCATTTCGATAAAGTACACCCTCAGTTTTTTAAAAAACTATCAGAAAGACACCATACGCTTTCTCAGCATGAGATAAGGCATTGCGCGTACATTAAAATGGGACTGGCAACTAAAGAAATTGCACGGTTAATGAATATCAATGCGACCAGCGTACAGATTGCCCGGGTCCGGTTGAAAAAAAAATTGGAACTTCCGAGAGAAATGGATTTAATAGGATATATCCTTGATTTATAACCAGGATTGAGCTAATGGAGCATTCCGGATTACACGTAATTGATTTGACCATCGTACTTTGGTATGTAGTCATTTTGTTAGTTATTGGTTTATCATTTTCCAGCCGTACAAAAACAGAATCCGAATTGTTTCTTGCAGGAAGAAGATTGACTTGGCCTGCTATCGGATTTAGTCTTTTTGCTTCCAATATTTCGAGTACTACTATTATCGGTCTAGCGGCATTTGGATACACCTATGGTGTTGCAGCATCCAACTATGAGTGGATGGCAACAATCATTTTAATTCTTGGTATTTTTTTCTTTTTCCCCTTTTATATTAAACACCGAATTACTACTGTTCCGGAATTTCTGGAAAAACGATACGATGCAAAAGTCAGGAAATACGTTTCCGTATTTACCATTTTGTTGAGCGTAGTCATCGACATTGCAGCAAGTCTATATGCGGGAGCATTAATTATTCAGGTATTTTATCCCAATGTCCAGATCTGGCAGACATGCATGTTTCTGGCAGTGATTGCCGGAATTTATACGGCAGCCGGGGGGCTGGCTGCAGTCGTCTATACCGATATATTACAAAGTGTTCTGGTATTGATCGGATGTTTTATTTTATTTCTCGCTGTGCTTGGACAATATGGTTTTTCCTGGGGAAATGCGGTTGCCCACATAGACCCTAAATGGATGCAGATGATATTGCCTAGTAGTGACAAACATTTACCCTGGACTGGAACATTATTTGGTCTGCCCATACTTGGATTTTATGTATGGATCATCAATCAGTATATTGTCCAGCGCATTCTGGCGGCAAGGAGTATATCCCATGCACGCTGGGGGGCCATTCTTGGAGCGGGCTTAAAACTCACCATTCTTTTTCTCATGGTCATGCCCGGAGTATTGGCGATTCCCTTGTTTCCTGACCTGGATAATCCCGATAAAGTTTTTCCGACATTGATGACCAGTTTGTTGCCCCCTGGGGTCCTGGGTCTTCTGTTAGCTGCAATCATAGCAGCGATCATGTCCAGTCTGGATTCAGCGCTTAATTCCGCATCGACATTAATTGTTAACGATTTTCTCAAACCTTCTTTTCCCGAGCGGTCTACAAAACATTTTGCCAAACTGGGAAAGTATACGACTTTGATTCTGATGATTTTTGCCGGAGTTTGGGCTCCTTTCATCTCTCGCTTTGAAGGAATATTCGTCTACGTCCAGGTCGCATTGGCTTATTTGATCCCTCCGATAGTAGTTATCTTCTTAGGTGGCTTTGTTAGTCGCCGCGTATCCGGTAAGGCCGCATTTCGTACCCTGATCGTCGGTCACTTGTTGTCAATTGTTTTCATTCTTTGGAAGATGGATGACCGTATGGGTATTCACTATTCCGTCCTTCCCCTCATTTTATTTATTTTGAATGCTGCTCTTTTAGCACTAATGACTTATCTGTACCCTAATCGGGACACGAAGAAGCTTGAAGACACAACCTTCTATTCAAATCTGGGTCTGCAAGAGAAAGCGAGTTCCTGGTACCTGGATTACCGGGTTCAGGTAGGAGTTCTCCTTGTTCTGACCATTGGGCTGATATTGGTTTTTCGTTGAGCCAATAATCTTGTATATTGTCGCGTAATCGTATTCGCTTATTGCTGCTTGAAGCCTGATTTTGTTTGGCAACCCAAGCATTTCCTTACAACCTGAAGGCTTAAACAACAGCGAAAGATATCGTATAACAAAACTATTACAGTACAAAACAAATAAGTAAAATGCACATATATAACTTGTTATAATTATCGAGATTTCCTGCAAAAAACGATGCTATCGCATATGCTGGAAGGTTATAGGATATAACAAGTTTTCATTTTTTTATAAAAGAAATCTACCTTCGTAGTAAAGAAATTGTAAAGTATGCTTTTTTAGAAATAGCAAAATAAATTTTGGTATGAGAGTTAAGTTGGACCAATCGGTGAAACAAGCATCCATGTTTATGGCTTTCTTCCTACTGACAGCCATGGCCTGGACGCAAAAAACCATTACAGGAACTGTTACAGATGCCGAGAGCGGCGAACCTTTGATCGGAGCAAATATTCTGGTTAAGGGTACATCTCTTGGAAATGTAACGGACATTGATGGAACGTATTCAATCCAAGCCAATACAGGTGATGTGTTGGTATTTTCCTACACAGGGTATGAAAATCAGGAAGTAACAGTAGGCGCTTCCAACGTGATTGACGTATCGCTTGCCGTGGGTAAGCAACTAGAGGAAGTTGTGGTTATCGGGTACAGCTCGGTTAAGAAATCTGACCTTACCGGAGCAGTCGTACCGATTACCGAGAAAGACTTCAACAGAGGGGTAATTACCTCACCGGAGGAGCTTATTCAAGGACGGGCTGCCGGGGTGCAAATTACTTCTGCCTCTGGTGAACCCGGATCCGGAATCAATATTCGTATCCGCGGTACATCTTCGGTCGTAAACGGAAACAACCCGCTTTTTGTGGTGGATGGTGTTCCGCTAAGTGGTGACAATACATCGGCTTCCGGTCGGGGGATCGGTACCGTTGCCGCGAAGAACCCGTTAAACTTCCTGAATCCAAGTGACATCGTAAGCATCGACATTCTGAAAGATGCTTCGGCGACAGCCATTTATGGTTCAAGGGGTGCGAATGGCGTTGTAATCATCACAACCAAGAGCGGTCAATCCGGAGCTGGTGTTCTGGACTACAATGTTTCTTTTGGTTTGTCAACGGTTGCAAAGCGCTACGACTTGTTGTCACCTTCCGAATTCATTGCTGCATATTCCGACTTCAACGGTGCGGCAGCGGCTGCTACCTTAAATGGTGGCGCTGAAACGGATTGGCAAGATGAATTGTTCCGTACAGCATTTACCCATAATCACAACCTTTCTTTCGGTGGTGGAAATGACGGAGGCAATTACCGTTTTTCACTTTCCTATCTTAACCAGGAAGGTGTTATCCAGGAAAGTGGATTGCAGCGATTGACCGGACGGTTTAATGGATCGAAAAAATTCATTAAAGACAAGTTGAATCTGACCGCACAATTTACAGTATCCAACAACCATGACGATAACGTGCCCAATACCAGTGATACCGGTTTTGAGGGTGACCTGATCGGTAATATTTTGAAAGCAAACCCAACACAACCCGTATACAATTCGGATGGAACTTTCAAGCAGGTAAGCAATACGGAGCCAAATCCGTTGGCAATGGTCAAACTTACTGAAGGTTTTGCCAACACCTTGCGCACGCTTGGTAATGTTGCCGGTGAATTTGCAATCACAAGCGATCTGTCTTTCAAATCCGTTCTGGGTTTCGACCGTTCTACCTCATCAAGGGTTGATGCGTTGTCAAAGGATCTGAATGCATTACAGGGCATTTACAACATCGGACGTCTTTATAGTAGTGATATTTCGATTATGAATAAATTGTGGGAGAACTACTTTACCTACAATAAAGATTTTGGCAGCGTATCCTTCAATGGATTGCTGGGTTATTCCTATCAAAGTTTTGACTATAGTGGCAAGTCCCTGGAATTAGCAAACTTCCGGACCAATGATCTCAATGTGATGATCAATAACTTCGGAGCTGCTGAAAACTCAATCGTTAACAATTCTTACCGGACCATTGATGAATTACAATCCTACTTTGGCCGGGTCACCTTCGATATCGCCGATAAGTATCTGTTAACTGGTACGGTCAGGGCGGATGGATCGACCCGTTTTGGTCCTGGTAACCAATATGGTTATTTCCCGTCCTTTGCCTTTAAATGGAGACTGATTCAAGAGTCTTTTGTACCTGATTTCTTCACAGACCTTGGCGTGCGCCTTGGATGGGGACTTACCGGAAACCAGTCCATTCCTCACGATCAGTTCCAGTTGAGAAGACGTTACGGGGACTGGAGCCTGCAGACGGACGGAAAAGGTATCAATACCGGAGGCTTGGGAACAATCTCATTCCAAAACCCGAATTTGAAATGGGAAGCTACCAGCCAATTGAACCTGGGTATTGATTTTGGATTTGCCAATAACCGAATTTCAGGCTCTCTTGATTTGTATAAAAAGAATACCAAAGACTTGCTGATCCAGGTATTCTCCGCACAACCTGCTCCACAACCATTTACCTGGGAGAACCTGGACGCGGATGTGGTTAACCAGGGGATTGAACTTGCGCTGAATACCTTCATCGTAGATAACGCAGATTTCTCCTGGAATTTAGGAGCGAACATTGCCTACAATCACAACATCGTAAAGAATTATAACGGCTTGCTGAATACGGGCGCTATTCGGGGACAGGGATTAACGGGCGCCTTTGCCGAGCGTATTGCCGGAGATCAGCCATTGTATGCTTTCTTTTTGAGAGAGTTTGGCGGGTATGATTCTGAAGGAATTACCGTTTATCCACAGGGTGACGTACAGGAATTTGTTGGGGCAAGCCCCCTGCCGACGATTAATGCCGGTTTGACGAACTCCTTTACATACAAGGATTTTGATTTAAGCTTTTTCTTTGCCGGCCAATTTGGACATTATGTCTATAACAACACGGCAAACGCTTACTTTACAGCCGGTTCGTTGGCAAATGGCCGGAATGTAACGAAAGACGTAGTAGGGAATGGAGAAGGTCGCCTGAATGCACCTGACGTATCAACGCGATTCCTTGAGAAAGGTGATTTTGTTCGTTTGCAAAACTTGTCGTTGGGTTACAATGTCAGAACTTCAGGTGATGTCTTTAGATCCATTCGGCTCTTTTTAACCGGACAGAACTTATTGTTGATCACCAAGTACTCAGGTCAGGATCCTGAAGTGAATAATGATGCTTCTATCAGTGGCATTCCGTCGCTGGGTATAGACTACACGACGTATCCACGTCCCCGTACCATTACGTTCGGTGCCAACTTTTCATTTTAATCAAGCAAATTCATTACGATCATGAATATGAAAAAAGCAATTAATATACTAGTGGGTGTGGCATTCCTTTTAACCCTTATCCCCGCCTGTACCGATCTTAAAGTCAATGAAGTTGATTCCATCGTGGAAGAGAATACCGGTGGCGGATTTGTTGCCGGTAATCCTACCGACCTATTGGCATCTGCCTATAATGACTTGGGATCGTATACCGATCAGGCTAACATTTATGCCCTATTGGAGCAGCCATCGGATGAAATGATTCCTCCAACCCGAGGGGTAGACTGGGGAGATAATGGTGTATGGCGACTCTTGCATACTCAATCCTGGGATGCAACCCATTCACAGGTTCTGGGTGTATGGAACCAGCTCAATTCATTTGCCTACAAATGCAATGAAATTCTGGCTTCAAACCCGAGCCCTCAGCAAGCAGCAGAAGCAAAATTCTTACGGGCTCTGAATATGTACTACGTTATGGACTTCTATGGACAGGTTCCTTTCCGGGAAGTCACGGAAGGTGTTGATGTTGATCCGAGAGTTTTGTCCAGATCCGAAGCTTTTGACTTTATCGTGAAAGATCTCACTGATGCGCTATCCGGACTGCCTGATGATGGACCGATGGCGGGAGGTCGCGGTACGGCGACCCGGGCAGCGGCCAATGCACTGTTATCTCGTTTGTATCTGAATAAAGCCGTATTTACGGCAGCAGATCCGGCCGGTCCTTATAATTTCGATGCGGGAGACATGACAAAGGTTATTCAGTATGCCGATGCAGTAACAGCATCCGGCTACGATCTTGAAGATGAGTATTTTAAGATTTTCTCCACCGCATCTGAGAAAGAGGTCATTCTAAATAGTGTTGCCGGTACCCCTCAGAACCGCTGGTTTATGACGTTGCATTACGATCAGAACCCAAGTGGCTGGAACGGATTCACCACATTGGCAGATTTTTACAACAAGTTTGACAAGAGTGATCCCCGGATTGGTAACTATCCGGCACCAGATGGGTCGCAATATTCCGGAATCGGAAGAGGCTTCCTGATCGGGCAGCAATACAAAGATGATGGAAGTCCATTAGTGGATTCAAGGACTCAAAAGTCTTTGCAGTTCACAACGGATGTGCCACTTGCCGGTGCAGCGACGGATAAAGGTATCCGGGCTATTAAATACCATCCGGCGAATGCAGGCAAATACATCATTATCCGTTACGGAGAAGTATATATGAATAAACTGGAAGCCATTGCCCGTGGTGGAAGTAGCAGCGAGTCCGCACTGGATGTTGTGAATAATCTACGTGCAAAACGCGGTGCACCTGCATTGGCAAGCATTGATGCAAGTGGTGTACTTGATGAACGCGGACGTGAATTGTATTGGGAAGGATTTCGCCGGGATGATCAGATCCGGTTTGGAACCTTTACCGGAACCTGGGAGGCAAAAACAACCACCGATCCAAATCGTGTGTTGTATCCAATCCCTCAGCAAGCGTTGGATTCCAATCCAAACTTGACACAGAATCCTGGATATTGATTTAAGTTCATTTCCATAAACGAAAAAGCTGTCCTTGGGTATTCTGCGCAGGGACAGCTTTTTATTTTTCTTAAACACACGGACACCAGGTATTGAAAACACCTAATTTTGATTTTGTGAAGAAGGTCGTCTCCGGCACGGTTTTGTCTACCCTGATCATTAGCCTCTGGGCCTGTCGTGAAGCGATAAAATCAGATACTCTTTTTGAATTGATGCCCTCTGAGGAAACCGGGGTACATTTCGTCAACGATGTAGAGAACACTGCTGATTTCAACATCTTATTATACCGGAATTTTTACAACGGAGGTGGCGTTGCCATCGGCGATATCAACAATGACGGACTGGCAGATGTATATTTTACGCGGAATCAGGGCGCTAATCAACTCTTTTTGAATAAAGGCGACTTTCATTTTGAAGATATAACCGCTTCATCCAATGCGGGAGGAACCAAAGCTTGGAGTACCGGGGTGGTTATGGTCGATATCAATAATGATGGCTGGTTGGATTTGTATGTTTGTAATGCGGGTTATGTAAAAGGAGATGATCAGGAGAACGAATTATTTATCAATAATCATGATCTCACCTTTACAGAATCAGCAGCAGCTTATGGCTTAAATGAAAATGGCTATACGACACATGCCGCATTTTTTGATTATGATCTGGACGGCGATCTCGATGCGTACATTCTGAATAACAGCTTCATTCCCGTCAATACGCTAAATTATCAAAATAAAAGAGACCTGCGTGCCAAAGACTGGCCGGTGGAAGAATTTCTGAAGGGTGGGGGCGATAAGCTCCTCCGTAACGATCAGGGCCATTTCGTTGATGTCAGCGAAGACGCCCATATTTTTGGGAGTTTGATTGGTTTTGGATTAGGAGTGACGGTGGGAGACATTAACGGTGATCAATATCCTGACATCTATGTCTCCAATGATTTTTTCGAAAGGGATTACCTATACATCAATCAGCGTGACGGAACGTTTAAGGAGGATATTGAAAAGTGGATGAAACACCTCAGTTTGTCTTCTATGGGTGCGGACATGGCGGATGTAAACAACGATGGATATCCGGAGGTATTTGTCACTGAAATGCTGCCTGACAATGACTACCGGATGAAAACGACGACCTTGTTTGAAAACTATTCGACCTTCCAGCTCAAACAATCCCGTGATTTTTACAACCAGTTCATGCAGAATACCCTGCAGTTAAACAACGGCGATAGTTCCTTCAGCGAAATAGCCTATTTCAGCGGCGTGGCAGCTTCCGATTGGAGTTGGGGAGCTTTGCTTTTTGATATGGATAATGACGGGTATCGCGATATCTATGTGTGTAATGGTATTCTCCAGGATGTTACTGATCAGGATTTTCGTGATTTTTTTGCCAATGAGGTGATCCAGCGCATGGTACTTACGGGAGAGAAGAAAGATATTGATGAAATATTGACAAAGATGCCCTCAAAGCCTCAGCTGAACAAGGTGTTCCATAACCAGGGCAACCTGACTTTTAACTCGACGGGGAAGGAATGGGGTTTTGATAAACCCTCTTTTTCAAATGGAGCTGCTTATGGTGACCTGGATAACGACGGTGATCTCGATTTGGTAGTCAATAACCTGCAGCAGGAGGCATTTGTTTTTCGAAACAATGCATCCGAGCAATTGCATCGTCATTACATCGGGTTTGAACTGAAAGGCGGCCAAGAAAATACATTTGCCATTGGATCCGTCATCCGGGTATATAGCGGCGCTCAAATCCGGAATGCCCAGGTGATACCTTCAAGGGGATTTCAATCGTCGGTTGATTATCGGACCTTATTTGGACTGGATACGATGGCAGCAATTGATTCAGTTATGATTATCTGGCCGGACCGGACACAGACTGTTCTGGGACAGCTTCCCCGCGATTCGGTCTATACCATAGACTATAAAACGGTGCAACGGACGGAATTGCCTCCCCTTCAGCATTTTGGTCCTCCCACCTACCTCACGGAGGGACCAAGTCCTTTCGCTGCACAGCCAGAAGATGATTACGTTGATTTTTATCAGGAAGGCCTGATATTCAAAATGTTGTCGAAAGAAGGGCCACGTGCGGATGCAGGTGACGTCAATGGAGACGGATTGGAAGATGTCTTTATAGGAGGGCCGGCTAATGTCCCAGGGCTATTATACATACAATCCACTGAAGGATTTGTGATCTCTGATACGAGAACCTTTTTACGGGATGCAATTTATGAAGACACTGCTGTGCGATTTTTTGACGCTGATGGCGATGGCGATCTGGATTTGTTTGTCGGATCCGGAGGTAATCGGGGCCGGGCAGGATCTTCCAATTTTCATGACCGGTTGTATCTCAATGATGGCAAAGGAGGATTTGCGCTGCAGTCCTTTGCATTTCCTGGCAATGGGTTCAACACAGCAGTTGCTATTGCCGAAGATATTGATCAGGACGGAGATTTGGATCTTTTTGTCGGCAACCGTAGTGTTCCTGGTGTCTATGGGATTGACCCGCAGAGTTATTTGCTAGAAAATGATGGAAAGGGTCATTTCCGGGATGTAACCCATTCTTTAGCCCCGGGACTTGAACACATCGGGATGGTCACGGATGCGCAATGGATTGATGTGGATGGCGACAATGCCAAAGAGTTGGTCGTGGTTGGGGATTGGATGGCACCACAAGTATTTCAATGGAAAGACCATCAGTTGCTTCCGATAAATAGTGGATTGCAAAACCTCACCGGTTGGTGGAATGGAATGCAAAGCAGTGACCTGGATCAGGATGGCGACCTGGATCTGATCCTCGGAAACCGCGGAGAAAATTTCTTTTTTACCGCGGATGAATCCCACCCGGTCAAATTGTGGCTCGCAGATTTTGATGACAACGGAACGGTGGAAAAGATACTGACACGCACCATTGACGGACAGGATATGCCCATTCATACCCGGGATGAGCTGGCTTCCCAGATTGTCAGTCTCAAAAAGCAAAACCTGAAACATATCGAGTTTGCCAATAAGTCCATGGGTCAATTATTCTCCGAGAAAACGCTGGCCAGTGCACAGGTAAAAGAAGCAACCTGGTTCAAGACAAGTGTAGCCTGGAATAATGGAAACGGACAATTTTCGATAGAGGCGCTGCCTCAGGCTGTCCAGTTTTCCTGTGTATGTGCCATCAACTGCTCGGATGTTAACGCAGACGGAAGACCGGACCTTATATTAGGGGGGAATGAACATAATTTCACGCCGCAGTACTCCCAATTGGATGCAAGCCGGGGGCAGATCGTTCTGAACCTGGGAGAGCAAAACTGGCAGAGCGTTGAATTGGCAAAAACCGGAATGCACCTGGAGGGAGATGTCAAGCAGATTTTGCCGGTGGTCATCCGGGACAAAATCTATTTATTGGTGCTGATCAATAGTGAAGCACCCCGATTATTCCAGATTAATTCACAGGCTAACCCGGCACTATGAATCAGCATATAAGGGTAAATAGGCAAATTGAAAGGGTGTCTGCGTATTTCTGGGTGAGTACATTGTTTTTGCTATTGATTTTCCCTGGGTGTGAAAAAGGTCCAAAACGGTTCGAGTTGTTGTCCCACACTCATACGGGCGTTTTATTTCGCAATGACCTCAAGCCGACACCGGAAATGAATATTTTTAACTACCTCTATTTCTACAATGGGGGAGGTACAGCGGTGGGAGACCTGAATGGCGACGGTCTGACGGATCTTTTCTTTACAGCAAATCAGGCATCCAATAAATTATACCTCAATCGGGGTGATTTTAAGTTTAAAGACGTAACGGAAGCGGCAGGAGTGGCTGGGCCGGAGGGGTGGTCTACAGGCGTGAGCATCGCTGATGTCAATGGAGACGGGAAGTTGGATATCTATGTCTGTCAGCTGGGAAGCCATCTGACATTTCAGCAGCGGAATCAACTTTATATCAATCAGGGCAATGATGCAGAGGGTATACCTCAATTTGTGGATGAAGCTAAAGCCTATGGTCTGGACATTGCTTCCTATTCAACGCAAGCTGCTTTTTTCGATTATGACCTTGATGGCGATCTTGATATGTACTTGCTCAATCATTCGGTGCATAATAACGGAACATTCGGACAGAGGAATACCTTATTGGATGAAATGCACCCCACTGCCGGGGACCGGCTCTATCGCAATGACGGGAATCAATTTACAGACGTAACGGCTACTTCAGGGATTTATTCATCGGTGCTGGGATATGGACTCGGCATTATGACTCCGGATGTGAATAACGATGGATGGCCCGATATTTACATCGCCAACGATTTTCACGAGAACGATTACCTGTATATCAATCAGCAGGATGGCACGTTCAAGGAATCGCTTTATGAGACCGTACAGCATACTTCACGCTTTTCCATGGGCTGTGATTGGGGAGATATAAATAACGATGGATGGAATGAACTCATGACCCTTGATATGCTGCCGGAAGACCCGGTTATTCTGAAATCTTCGGCTGCAGAAGATGCTTATGATGTCTATCAGTACAAATTAAAATATGGTTATGGTCATCAATTTGCCCGTAATAACCTCCAATTAAACTGGGGCCCAAATCCACAAAATGGCAATCCTATGTTTTCAGAAATAGGCATGCTGAGCGGAGTGTATGCATCGGATTGGAGCTGGAGTACCCTGTTCAGTGATTATGATCTGGATGGCTATGAAGATATTTTTGTTTCCAATGGTATCCTGCGAAGATCTAATGATCTGGATTACATAAATTTCATAACCAACGATTCCATTCAGGCAAGACTTAGTGCTCCGACGGTGTCGGTTCGTGATTTTCAACTATTTCAACACATGCCTGAAATCAAATTGCCTAATTACCTGTACCATAATAATCATGATCTGACCTTTACCAATGTCGCCAGAGAGTGGGGCTTGGATCAGCCAAGTTTTTCGAATGGGAGTGCTTATGCAGATCTTGATAATGACGGCGATTTGGATCTGGTCGTTAATAACATTAATGATTTTGCGGCTATCTATGAAAATCATACCCGCAATCAGCTTCAGGATTCAGCGCATTACCTGACTATTGTCCTGAAAGGCACTGGATCAAACCCATTTGGAGTGGGCACCTGCATCATTGCCCGTACCCATGGACAAACAATGGTTCGCTATGCAAGCCCAACCAGAGGATTCCAAAGCTCTGTGGATCTTCGCCCTACATTTGGGCTGGGAGAAACCGAACTTGTCGATTCGTTGTGGGTGATCTGGCCTGACCACCGTTTCCAGCTCCTTACCGATGTGGGCGCGGATCAATTTTTGGAATTGCGTCAGGACCAGAGCCAGGGAATCTATCCGTTGAAAGGAAAACAGAGCGCTACCCCGCTGGCTTATCGTTACAAGGATCTTTCAAAGGAAACGAATCTGAATCATACCCACAAAGAGAACAGTTTTATTGAATTCAATCGGGAGCCATTGATCCCGCATATGAATTCACAGGAAGGCCCGGCGCTGGCTGTGGGAGACGTGAATGGTGATGGACTGGATGATGTATTTATAGGAGCAGCACGCAGAGATACGGCCATCCTTTATTTACAAATGGCAAACGGGCAGTTCATCAGGGATCAGACGAATCAGCCGCTCTGGAACGCCGAAGCGCATTACGAAGATACTGAGGCCTTGCTGCACGATTTTGATGGCGATGGAAATGTAGATTTGGTTGTCGCCAGCGGAGGAAATGAATTCAACAATAGTTCACCCGAAACATACACGCGGTTTTACAGGAATAAAGGGGGGCGCTTTGTCCGTGATTCATTCCCCTCCATAGGATTATCGGCCTCTGCATTGGCAGTGCTGGATGTAGATCTTGATGGTGATGATGATTTGGTCATTGGTGGTAAATCCATACCACGGCATTACGGAAAGCCAGCCTCGTCGTACATTTTGTCCAATGATGGCCATGGCCATTTTCGTGATGTAACCCTTGAAATAGCACCATTTTTAGATGGGGTAGGGATGGTCCAGGATATTGATGTAGCAGATATGGATGGCGATGGCCGCCTGGATTTACTGATAGCTGGAGAGTGGTCTCCGGTAATGATCGCCCTGAACAAGCCGGGTCATTTTGAATTGTTAAAGGGAAATGATCTGGGATTAGCACATTCGGAAGGATGGTGGAATACCTTTATTCCTGCGGATTTTGATGGTGATGGCGACCTGGATTTTATTGGGGGTAACTTAGGCTTGAATTCAAAGCTAAAAGCTTCCACCGAGCATCCACTCATCCTGTATCTGGCTGATTTTGACTTCAATGGAGACCAGGAGCAGGTACTCACTTACTACGACCGGGGTTCCTACAAATCGTTTGCCACGATGGATGAGCTGGTGAGGCAGCTGCCATCCATCAGAAAAAAATATCACTCCTACCACGACTTCGCCAGCGCAGATATAAAGGATGTCTTTGACCCTAATGTATTAGATACGGCGGTTCAATTGGTGGCCTATCAGCTTGCAAATTGTTATTTCGAGCAAGTTGCACCCATGCGATTTGAAATGCATGCATTACCACTAAGCGGCCAGGTATCCACCATTGAGAAGGGAATGGCGACAAATCTCGACCGGGATCCTGAACCCGAAGTCACTGTTGTAGGCAATTTTTTCCCGGTTAATATTCAACTTGGACGCTACGATGCTTCGCCTGGATTTGTACTGGACTTTCCTGATGGGAAGCCAGTGGTTATACCTCCCAGAGAATCCGGTTTGGTTGCTTTTGGGCAATGTCAAAACGTCGTTCAGATCAACTCTCCACATTATGGACCATTATTTGTTGTAGGTCGTAACAACGATTCAATGCTTTGCTTCGGCCTGTCTCCGGTTACGGTGCCTGATAGTAAACAATAACGGTCGTTCCATTTTATTAAAAAAGATCAACTAATTCAAAGGCTGTTTGCGAACACAGTGATTTTGAATTAGTTACATCTTTTTACTTTATGTAAAGTGTTTGTATTTTTTCGCACTTTTCCGGTAAGAGGGTGTTCTGTTAATCATTAAAATGAATCCAATATGTGTGGAATAGTTGGCTATATCGGTGACCATTCGGCGGTTTCTATTCTGTTAAAAGGTTTGCAGCGACTGGAGTACAGAGGGTATGACAGCGCTGGAATTGCTGTTCTTGAAGAAGGAGAACTTGCCGTATTCAAAAAGGAAGGTAAGGTAGCAAATCTTATTTCGCAGTTGAATGGAACCGGTTTGCACGGGTCCATTGGTATCGGTCATACCCGGTGGGCTACCCATGGTGTACCGAATGACACCAATGCGCATCCCCATGTTTCTGAAGACGGCAAAATTGCATTGATTCATAATGGAATCATCGAAAACTACCTGACCTTAAAGTCCGAGTTAAAAGCCAAAGGATGCCATTTTCAAAGTGAAACGGATACCGAGGTGCTTGTCCAGTTCATTGCAGACGTATATCGCAATTCCGATGTGGATTTTGCAGAAAGTGTGCATCTGGCCTTACAACGGGTGATCGGGGCTTATGGATTGGTGATTCTGAATGTGGATGAGCCGGACCAATTGATTGCCGTTCGTAAAGGGTCCCCTTTGGTTATTGGAAAAGGCGATCATGCCCATTATATCGGATCCGATGCCAGCCCATTTCTTGAATACACGAAGGAAGTGATTTACCTCAATGACGATGAAATAGCGGTTGTCAAAAGAGATTCCATTTCTATCACGGACAGCAAGCATAAGCGGGTTTCACCGTATTTCGAAAGGCTGGATCTGGAGCTGGATGCGATCGAAAAAGGGGCATACGATCATTTCATGCTGAAAGAGATATTTGAGCAACCGGATCGACTGCGTGACTGCATGAGAGGCCGGGTACTTGCACAATCCGGCGAAGTTAAATTGGGTGGGATAAGGTCCTATGCGGACAAGGTCTATCATGCGAAACGGTTGATTTTAACTGCATGCGGAACTTCCTATTATGCGGGACTTACCGCGGAATACCTTTTTGAGGACCTGTGTCGCATACCGGTAGAAGTGGAATATGCTTCGGAATTCCGTTATAGGAACCCGGTACTTTCTGAGGATGATGTTTTGGTGGCGATATCTCAATCCGGAGAAACAGCAGATACGCTGGTAGCTGTTGAATTGGCAAAATCCGCCGGAGCCACGGTTTTGGGTATTTGTAATGTTGTTGGTTCATCCATTGCCCGTGCAACCCATGAAGGGATTTACACGCATGCTGGTCCGGAGATAGGTGTTGCAAGCACCAAAGCTTTTACGGCACAGCTTATCGTTCTGTCAATGTTGGCCCTCAAAATAGCCGGTGAACGAGGTACTATTGATCAGCGTAAAAAGCAAGCGCTGGTTAAAGAACTGCAGGTAGTGCCTGAGTTAATTGAAGAGGTATTGGACCATGCAGGAAGGATTAAGCAAATTGCCCAGAAGTATTGGTTAGCATCTAATTTTCTGTATCTGGGTCGGGGTTACCAGTACCCGATAGCGATGGAAGGCGCTTTAAAACTGAAAGAGATCTCGTACATCCATGCTGAAGGTTATCCCGCCGCAGAGATGAAGCACGGGCCCATAGCTCTGATCGATGCAGAAATGCCGATTGTTGTACTTGCCCTGAAAGACAAGGCTTATGATAAAGTACTTTCCAACATAGAGGAAATTAAATCCCGCCACGGCAAGGTCATTGCCATTATTTCAGAAGGAGATGATGCGATAAAAGCTCAGGTGGATGACTGGATCGAAATACCAGCTGTGCTTGAATATTTTGCACCCCTGGTATCCGTTGTTCCGCTGCAATTACTGGCCTATCACATCGGGATTATGAAAGGATGTAATGTCGATCAGCCCAGGAATCTGGCAAAATCAGTCACCGTGGAATAATGGGCGGGATTCAAAAGAAGCCGATCGGTCATATCGGATATGATTTTCTTGCGGAAGGCACCATGCGTGGTGTTGAGGATGAGGCGCGTAGGAGAGACAATCAAAAAAACTGGCCATACCCATTCCGTCCATTGGAACCGTCGGAAATTGAGGTCCTGGTACATCAGGAAAATACGGCAAGCGACTGGCGGCATATATGGGTGGCTGATGGATTTGACCCTCGATTGATTCGCAACAGTCGTTTTTTTGGATTGGTAAGGATCGGACCTCTTCACCCGGTTTATCTGGAATTTCACGATTTAAGTCTCCCGGTTGGCATCTACAATTCCACCGTGATTTCCTGTGATATAGGGGAGGATGTAGCAATCATGAATGTCCGCTATTTGGCTCATTACCTTATCGATCCGGATGTCATTTTGCTTAACATAGACGAAATGCATGCCACGGACCACGCCAAGTTTGGTGAAGGTTTTCTCCGGGAGGGTGAGCCAGAGTCGATCCGGGTTTGGCTGGAAGTGATGAACGAGAATGGGCGACGAAAGATTTTACCTTTTGCCGGTATGCGGCCATTTGATGCCTGGATGTGGGCGCGCTATAGGGGAGACGCAATACTTCAGGCTCAATTTAAAGTATGGACTCAAACATTGACTATAGACCGGTTTGACGGATATGGTGAAGTAGGGTCCAATACCGTTATCAAGAGTTGCCGGATTTTGAAGGACGTGCGCGTCGGATCATATGCCTACATCAAGGGAGCGAATAAACTAAAGAATCTAACCATCCTGAGTGAAGCATCCAGGCCTTCCCAGATCGGCGAGGGCGTGGAAATGGTTAATGGTATTATGGGCTTTGGCTGCCGGGCATTTTATGGCATCAAGGCCATTCGCTTTTTGATGGACGACCACACCACCTTAAAGTATGGTGCTCGCCTGATCAACAGTTACCTGGGGGCTAATTCAACCATTTCTTGTTGCGAAGTGCTGAATAGTCTCATCTTCCCGTTTCATGAACAACACCACAATAACTCTTTTCTGATTGCAGCCTTGATAGAGGGGCAGAGCAACATTGCTTCCGGAGCCACTCTGGGGTCCAATCACAACACCCGTCAGGCGGATGGTGAGTTCATCGCAAAACGCGGCTTCTGGCCCGGACTCTGCGTGAACATTAAGCACAACAGCGTTTTTGCCAGTTATACCTTATTGGTCAAGGGCGATTATCCGTATGAACTGAACAATCCTTTTCCATTTGCTCTGCTTTCCAACGATGCTTCACGCGATGAGTTGACCATACTTCCGGCTTATTGGTGGATGTACAATGCCTATGCATTATTTCGCAATGAGATGAAGCACGTGGACCGGGAGCAGCGCAAGCATTTACCCGAGAATTCCATTCGGTCCTTTCTGGCTGCGGATACCGTCCAGGAGATTCGGGATGCATTGTCTTTTTTGTCCGGTTATGAACCGGATGCGAATGGAACGGTTGAAGTTGAACACGGAGTTCTTGAAAACAGCAAACGTCCTGTGCGGATTGTAAAAGTTGATGAGGCTAAGAATGCTTACCGGGAAATGTTGTTGTTTTACGCGGCCCAGGTTTTAAACTCCGGTGCCGATGGCTTTGACCTTAATTTACCGGATGCAGTTGCCACGATGGAAAATTCAAAAAAATGGATCAATGGGGGTGGGTTGTTATTCCATGAGCAGCAATTGGATACTTTGGTGAGGTACATCCATGATGGCGAAATTCAATCCTGGAATGCTTTTCATGAAGCAACGGATAATCTGGCCAACGATTTTGATGAGGTAAATCGACAGACTGCATGCCAGGTGTTAAATGAATTGGGCTACCAGCAAGCGGAATCGGTCTGGATCGATCAATATGAATTATTGGTGAAGGTGCGCAAACGCATCCACGATAGCCGTTCCAAGGATTACCGCAATAAATTTCGTCGCATAACCTTTGCCACGGATGCCGAATGGCAGGCGGTTTACGGGGATCTTGAAGGAGAAGAACAATATCAAAAAATTCTGCAGTACATCGAAAAGGAGATCAATCAACTCAGCCGCCTCCGGGGTGTGGCCGGTTAAATTCCCTGGCCGAATGGGGAACAATCTGGCTGGAAATAACTGTTGATGAAGATCACAAAGGTCATTTCACCGAATGACCGTATATTTAGGGCGCTTTGGTGAAAGGTCAGTCGAACCACCTTTCCTCGTAGGGTTACCCGTGAAAGCATGTAGCCCTAACCATACCATATAGAATAGACAGTGAACTCCTTTCATCGCTATTAACCAAATTGAGACCTCAGTAATGAAGAAATTCGGCTTATTAAGTATTCTGACCCTCATCCTTCTTTCCGGGTGTCAGAAAAAGGATGCCTACCTCACCATTCTCAAAGATCCCGATAACATCCATCGTTCCATGAAACAATTATCGGATGTGATCGTGCATGACATATTTTCACCGCCGGTTGCCTCCAGAATCTATGTGTATCCTAGTATTGCAGCTTATGAAGCCATGTTGCCTGCGTATCCTTCCTATAAGTCACTGGCAGGTCAGTTACACGGATTAACACCAACCCCTCAGCCGGATACGACCAAGAACATTAGCTTTGAATTGGCATCGGTGCATGCATTTTTAAAAATTGGCACCATGCTTATTTTCTCTGAAGATAAAATGAAAGCGTACCAGGATGAATTGTATGCCAGATTAAAACCTACGATGCCTTCTGACGTATGGGATAATTCCCTGGCATACGGTGAAGAGGTTGCTGCACACATCAAATCCTGGATGGACGGAGACAACTACAAACAGACCAGGACATTTCCGAAATTTAGTATTACCGATGAGCCGAGTAGATGGAAACCTACTCCTCCAGCTTATATTGACGGCATTGAACCTGCCTGGGCCAAGATTCGGACCATGGTAATCGACTCTTCCAGTATGTTTAAACCAACTCCGCCGCCTGCCTTTGATATGACGGAAGGAAGTCCGTTCCGTAAATATGTTGAGGAAGTGTACCGGGTTGTTAAAGAGTCAACGCCAGAAACCAAAGCCATTGCCAGTTTCTGGGATTGCAATCCGTATGTTTCCCATCAAACAGGACATGTCATGTTTGCTACTAAAAAAATCACGCCCGGTGGGCACTGGATAGGCATTACCAATATTGCGTGCCATGTGGCAAAAGCCGATTTCCCAAAAACGGTAGAAGCATACACACTGACTTCCATCTGTCTTTTTGATGCCTTTATTAGTTGCTGGGATGAAAAATACCGGAGCAATCTAATCCGTCCGGAAACGGTCATTAATCAATATATGGACGAAAACTGGGTGCCGGTTCTTCAGACGCCGCCCTTCCCGGAACATACCAGCGGCCACTCGGTCATTTCAACAGCTTCAGCTATTGGCCTAACCAGTTTATTTGGAACACCTTTTTCATATACGGATAGTGTAGAGGTTGAATATGGTCTCGAACCTCGTCATTTTAACGCCTTCCTGGATGCATCGAGTGAAGCTGCCATTTCACGGCTTTATGGTGGAATCCATTATATGCCAGCTATTGAGTTTGGCGTGGACCAGGGTAAAAAAGTTGGTGAACTTATCGTTTCCAGATTGGAAATGGAACGCAAGTAGTGAACCGCCCGGTCATTATTGGTATTTATTAATGAAAATGACCTGGTTATGCGATTGATATGCTGCTTTACCCTATTGGTTTCTCTATCAAATTGCCAAGCCCAAGCTTTGAATGCCCCGGGTAAATTATTCAAAGCGTATTGGTTCAATGGTCAGGCAGAAATCACCTCCTTTTCTCTAATTCAGGCTCGATATGGCAATAGCTATCCCGGTGAGGCCGTCCTGATTTTTGTAACTGAAGATTTTTCGAGATCTCAACAAGTAAAATTGGATCACCCGCGAGCTGCCGGAACTGATGCAGTGAATGTATTGAAATGCAACCTGACCAAGAAATTTACCACGGGTATTTATCCTTATTCCATGATGCTCTCCAGTTTTGTACCCACTTCAGGTGGAATGCAGCATCCCCTTAAAGTTACTGCCAGTTGTCAGGAATGGTGTGGACAAAGCTTTACGCAACTCAACCAAATAGATCATGGTTACCAACTTAGGGCGTTTTCCTATTTTGAACAGGAAGGTGATGTCTTGAAAGACCTGGATGGAAATTATTGGTTAGAAGATGAAATATGGCAGCAAATCCGGATAAACCCCGATGCACTGCCTACGGGGAAGATTGAAATGATTCCGGGATTGCTTTTTACCCGCCTAAGGCACCAGCCTGTACAACCGGTCCGTGCAGAGTGCCGTTTTGTCCAGGAAGAATCCAATAAAATTCGGACGTATCACATCCGTTATCAGGATATGACCCGGGAATTGATAATCTATTTTGAAGCAGAATTCCCTTATCGCATTTTAAGCTGGAAGGAGATTACAGAAAATGGTTTTGGGCCAGCTCCATCGATTACAACTACTGAAGCCGTTCGTAAAGAAACTATCCGTTTAGATTACTGGAACCATCATGAGCCGGTAGACAGTACCTATCGGCAGGCATTAGGCCTCAAGTCCGTAAATTAAGCTGACACATGGCTAGGCAGAAATTGCGTATTTTAGAGGTTTATCTCAGTGGGACATGGAAAAACTGATCGATAACCACGGTAGATCCATAGAATACATCCGGATAGCTGTCACAGACCGCTGCAATCTCAGGTGTTATTACTGCATGCCTGAAGAAGGTATCGAATATGTACCCAGGGAACATCTGTTGCATTATGAAGAAATCGAAAGGTTGGTTCGGGTACTGGCTCAAATGGGCGTACGTAAAGTACGATTTACCGGAGGAGAACCTTTTATCCGGAGGGACGTCATCCATTTGATGGAGTCCATTGCAGCAATTCCCGGTATCGAAGCCCTGCACATCACGACCAATGGTACGGTCACGAGACCGTTTATTCCACAGCTCACAAATCTCGGGGTAAAAGGGATCAACCTGAGCCTGGACACGCTGGACCCGCAACGGTTTAAAGAGATTACACGGAGAGATGTACTGCAGGATGTGTTGGTTACCCTCGATGAATTGGTTGATGCCGGTATCCCGGTTAAGGTAAATATGGTAGTCCTTGGAGGCATCAATGAAGATGAAATTACAACTATGGCCCGATTGGCCGAGTCACGACCGGTAGATGTACGCTATATCGAGGAAATGCCATTTAATGGGGGAGGGCATGAACAACAGCTTACCTGGCGGGACCACCGTTACATCCTTGGGCAATTGACATCAGCTTTTCCGGAAATAAAACCCGTAAAGGCGGAAAAATCCGCTACGGCCCTATTATACACCATACCCGGATTTCAGGGTAAAATCGGGATTATACCTGCTTATACCAGGAACTTTTGCGGTTCATGCAATCGGATCCGTCTCACTCCCGAAGGAGTCCTGAAAACCTGCCTCTACGACCGCGGTACATTTAATATCCGTGATATAATGCGGTCGGGAGCGACCGATGAGCAGCTTAAAGCATCCATCCGGGATGCAGTTGCCCACCGGGCAAAGGATGGTTTCGAAGCAGAAAAACAAGGACTGCAGTTTCCATTAAGCAGCAGGGAATCAATGTCAACGATTGGTGGATGAATAACGGAAAATTATGACAAAGGAATTCAGTCACCTGAAGGATGGTCAGCCCAGTATGGTGGACGTTACGGTGAAGCAGGTGAGTCGCAGGATGGCCAGAGCAAGAGCCACGGTTATTCTGGGAGAAACGCTCATTGGGATGCTTGAAAGTGAGGAGCTTTATGTTCCAAAAGGTCCGGTTTTCCAGACAGCTATTCTGGCAGGTATCATGGCCGCCAAAAAAACAGGTGACCTCATACCGCTTTGTCACCCGCTCCCTCTAAGCCATTGCCAGGTATCCATTAAGGTTGAGGGAATCGACCGGCTGCATATCGAGTGTGTTGCTCAACTGGATGGTAAAACCGGTGTCGAGATGGAAGCCCTGACCGGCGTGTCCTTGGCCGCGCTAACGGTGTATGATATGTGTAAGGCTTTGTCTCATGACATACAGATTACGGATATCATGCTTATGGAAAAAACGGGAGGAAAGAAAGATTTTATCCGGGAACTATGAATACACATCAAAAACATGCAAATCTGGTTAAACCCACTTCAGGTCAATTCCACCGGCATGAGTGGGGTATCCTGGGAACCAGTTGCTCGGAAATCAGGCTGCTGATTCAAAAGATCACACAATCCTTCCCCGGATTCAGAATGGGTTATCTGGATGCAGCCCATCGAAGTGGAGATCAGCCGCTTGATTCGGATCATCTGCTACAATCAGCGGGATTGGAGGTCGTGGTGACGGATCATATTCATTATCGAGAATGGCAGGATCGTCACCCGATGAGTGATTTTGATTGGAAGATCCGCTTTCATGATCTGGATGTCTTATGGATCAATGGAAATCACTTTCCTTCCCAATATCAGATCATTGTAATCGATCCGGCTAAAGAACACTCACTGAAAAAACGTCTGGACCGGATCAAAAACATAGAATTGATTTTATTGAAAGAGAATGATGCTTTGATTCCTGCGCTGCTGACCGAACATCCGGCCTACCATCCGGCCATTCCGGTGCTTGCGTTGAAAGATGAGACGACCTGGATGGCGGCTATTAAGTCCCTGGTTGTAAACACAATACCAGACATAAGCGGGATGGTTCTGATCGGCGGCAAAAGCAGCCGGATGGGCAAGGATAAAGCAGAGATGAACTATCATGGGCTTACCCAAAAAGATTACCTGTATCAGCTTTTGGATTCCAGGCTGGATCAGGTGTTTTTTTCGGTGCGCCCTGGACAGGAATCCTCCAAGCCTTCGATTGAAGATGCCTTCTCAGGGTTAGGTCCCTTTGGTGCTATTTTAAGTTATTTTCAAAAACATCCGGATGATGCATTGCTGGTTACGGCATGTGATCTGCCGGGCATCCATCCGGATTCGCTGGATTATTTAATAGCTCACCGGGACCCGACGAAAATGGCAACGGCATTTCTCAATCCGGAAACCGGGTTTGCTGATCCGCTTTTTACGATCTATGAGCCAAAAATATACCAGCGAATGCTTCAGTTTCTGGCCATGGGTTATTCCTGCCCGAGAAAAGTTTTGATCAATAGCGACATTCAATTATTGGAAGTACCGGATCCGGATTGGTTGCAGAATGTGAATACCCCGGAGGATTTTGCGAACTATTCCGTTGGTAGGTGATGCGGAAACGATCAAAAAGATTTTAGCTTTAACCTCAGGTATTAAACCATATCGAAAACCATGGAGGAGATTATTAAGAAACTCAATTATAAGGGTCAACAGGAAATACAGGTCATCCGGATGCCCGAAGAACTAACTCCTTTATTTGAGCAGTGGGGCAAAGAGGCAAAAGTCCTGAAGGACGAGGCCATAAAAAAGGATCTGGACTTTCTGGTAGCATTTTTGTTGGATCCCGCGCATATTGCACAGCTGGCGCAAGAATTGCGCCAGGTAGACCAAACCAGAGACCCGGTCTTGTGGTTTGCCTATCCGAAAAAATCTTCCAAACGGTATCAGACCGGACTATCCCGGGATCATGGATGGGAGCCGATGGGGGCAATTGGTCTGGAACCTGTCCGTCAGGTAGCTTTGGATGATGATTGGTCAGCGCTACGGTTTCGTCCGGTAAAAAAAATCAAAAGTTTGACCCGGAGTTCTGCATTATCCAAAGAAGGCAAAGAGCGCATCAGGAAGTGATTTCCGGAATTGATCATTTTTTGCGCAGGAGCTGATAGAGGTAAAATCCGAGAAGCGCTAGAATAGCAAGTACAAATGCAAGTCCTGCCAGATTTAAGCCAATAGCAATGATGGAAGGAAGGTGGGTAATTGTCCAAATGATACCGATAGCCAGGACACCCATGATAATCAAGCCGAGGAATTTATTGGTCGACATAGCTAATTGATTTTGGTGATACTGCCTGGATCATGCATAACTCCACTGTGTTCAACACATTTCGCGTAATACAGGTTCAAAAGGTGCTGATCCCTTAATTTTTTCATATATCTTTTCGATGGTCTTCATTAATGGATTAGTTCATGTTACTTGTCGCCATCCTGGTTTACCTGGTCTTCACAGTTTCCATCGGATATTTCGCCAAGCGTTGGGTTTCTAATGCCGAAGATTTTATCATGGCCGGTCGTAATCTTCCGGCATATCTGAATGCAGCCGCAGTCTTTGCGCTTTGGTTTGGAAGTGAAACGGTCCTGGGAGCATCCTCTGAGTTTTTAGAACACGGGCTGCTCGGAGTTATAGAAGATCCGTTTGGGGCAGTGCTTGGCCTCGTACTGGTAGCGGTATTTTACGCCCGCCGGCTTTACCGGCTTAATGTGTACACCATTATCGATTTATTCCGGATGCGATTTGGGCGGGTAGCCGAACAAATCAGTGGGGTCATGATGATCTTTTCTTTCTTTGGTTATTGTGCTGCGCAATTGGTTGCCCTCGGCTTATTATTATCAACGATCACCGGCATGGCATTACCTACAACTGTCCTGATATCTGCAGGTATGGTCATCTTCTATACTTTCTGGGGAGGTATGTGGGCAGTATCGATAACCGATTTCCTGCAGAGCATCATGATAGTCACCGGGTTGGTTGCACTGACGATCGTATGGGGAAGCCAGAGCGATGGCTTTCAATCCGTAATACATAGCGTTTCAAGCAGCCATTACCAGTTTTTTCCGCATGATGGACCTCTGGAATGGGTTCACTGGATTACCGCTTGGATGATTATCGGACTGGGTAGTATTGCGAGCCAGGATGTCTTCCAACGGGTCAATTCTGCCCGATCGGAAAAAGCCGCTTATTATTCGACCCTGATCGGAGCAGGGTTGTATCTGATTTTCGCGATGATTCCACTTTACCTTATCCTGCTGGCCAATCACCTATTTCCGGAAATGATGGCGGGAAATCTTCAAACTGTCCTGCCCACCATAGTGTTGCAAAAAGGACATATTGGGCTGCAAATATTATTTTTCGGTTCGCTGGTCAGCGCCATTCTGAGTACTGCCAGCGGGTCTTTGCTAGCACCTGCCAGCATTTTATCAGAAAATATCCTGAAACCTTTGGTCGCTGACCGACTGACTTCTCAACGATTTTTATGGTTAACCAGACTTTGCGTCTTGCTGGTGGGGCTGATCTCCGTGTTCTTTGCACTTGGACATCAAAACATTTACGACCTGGTCGGTATCTCCAGTGTTTTTGGACTGGTATCGCTGTTTATTCCTTTGAATGTCGCTTTATTCACCAAATGGAGTAATCGGACGGGAGCACTTTGGTCCATGATCTGTGGAGCGGGAATCTGGATTTATTTTGAATACTTCTACCCTTTGGCAGTTGATGCGCTCTGGCCTGGAGTTTTGGCCAGTCTATTAGGTTATTTGGTTGGCACCTGGATTTACAAAAGCAGGAATGAATAAATAGGTATCCCGGATTTAAGAACCCTCTGGAAGTTTTTCCCAGGGCACGGATTTCAGAATGTATTTCATGGCTTTTAAGGTAGAAAGCGGTTTCACATCCCCTTCTATGACCTGCCACGGTGCCTGCTTTATACCGGTCAGTTTAAACATTTTTAGCTGGTATTCATGATAACGGTCATAAAGACGAACCGCATTCAGATCAACGGCTGAAAGCTCCCACCGCCTTAAAGGGTTTTGTTTTACATGCTCAATGCGTAGCGCTTGTTCCTTGCGACTGATGGTCAGGTGGATTTTGACCAGAATGGTCCCAGCGGATAAAAGCATTTTCTCAAACTCCAGGACTTCTTCCATAAAAAGAAGATGTTGCTCAGGAGAGCAGAACCCATTAACCGGTTCCACGACAGCCCGGTTGTACCAACTGCGGTCGAAAAAAACGATCTCGCTTTGTTCGGGCAGGCTGGCTATATAACGTTTAAAGTACCATTGACTTTTCTCTTTCTCGGTAGGTTTATCCAAAGCCACCAGACGAACATTACGCGGATTCATGTGCTCCATACAAGCCCGGATCAGACTTCCCCTGCCGGCAAATTCGCTTCCTTCGACCAGGATTGCCACCCGGCTACCACTGCGCACGATCCAGCTCTGCATTTGATTCAGCGCTATTTGTAATTTCTTCAGTTTGGTTTCGAACTGCAATTCCTGTAAAACCAGAGGAAAGTCAGGGACCTCCTGCCTCAGGAGCAATTCCAACGCCCGGGAAGATGATAGTCTTTTAAGATCCTTTTTGGAATACATAGATTCGGATTAGATATACATCGAACGGTAGAATCGGTGAACAACATTTGGATCCGGGCTTAGAATGGTTTGGGCTTGTTCTTTGCCAGGATAGTTGAATCTTGACAGCAAATAACGGATACTTTCCAGCCTTGCTTCCATCTTGGAGTCAGTATTGATGATAATCCATGGGGAAAACTCTGTATGGGTCTTGATAAACATTTCCCGGATATGCCGGGTGTAGTCATCCCATTTTTCCCTGGAAGCCAGGTCAACCGGACTTATTTTCCACTGCTTCAGGGGGTTAGTCATCCGGGCTTGAAACCGCTTTTCCTGTTCTTCTTTGGATATGTCAAACCAAAATTTGATGATCTTGACTCCGTCTTCATAGAGCATATGCTCGAATTCAGGAACCTGCTGGAGGAAACGCTCGTACTCCTCCGGCGTGCAAAAGCCCATCACCGGTTCAACGACCGCCCGGTTGTACCAACTGCGGTCGAAGAATACCATTTCACCGCGATTGGGGAGTTCTTTTACATGGCGACGAAAATACCAGTGCCCTTTCTCAATATCCGAGGGTTTACCCAGGGCAACAGCCTTCGCAGCCCTTGGGTTGAGATATCGCATGAACCGGCGGATAGCTCCTCCTTTTCCCGCTGCATCACGGCCTTCGAATAGTACCGCAACCCGCATACCTTGCTGGGTGATCCAGTTTTGCATCTTGAGCAGCTCGATTTGTAATAACTCCAGATCGGTCTCATAGCGGATGCGGTCGTAAACCGGAGTAAGATGAACCATCCGCTCAAATAGCAAATGCTCAAGTTCTACACGGTTTGAAATCTTTGCTATTTCCTCATTGGAGAATAAAAAAGGCTCAATCGCCATGCCATTTTCTACTTTGGTGCTGCATAAAAATTGCTTTAAACTAGTCAATCTTGGAAGAAAGCTGTAATACAATTACGAGATTTACATCATCTTCAAAAGCCATCGGACAGCTTCTTAAAATTGCCGGGATTGGAGAATTAAACGTAAATTAAGCGATCATGAAACCATATATACTGGAAGAAACAAATTGGAAGGCTGTCCGCGATGAGCTATACGAAGTGGCCATTCTTCCCTGGGGAGCAACAGAGGCGCACAATTACCATATGCCCTATGGTACGGATAATTATCAGGTGGAATGGGTAGCTGAACAAGCTGCCGGGAAAGCCTGGGAGAGAGGAGTTAAGCCCTTGGTTTTACCAGGCATACGTTATGGAGTAAATACCGGACAGCTGGATGTTCCGTTTTGTATGAACCTGTTACCCTCAACGCAGTTAGCCATCTTGAAGGACGTAGTTGATGTGTTGAAAAGACACGGGTTGAACAAACTGATTATCCTGAACGGGCATGGAGGTAATGACTTTAAAACCATGATCCGGGAACTATCTTTTACCTTCCCGGAGGTATTTGTCTGCTGGGTCAATTGGTGGCGTGCCGTAGACTGGTCCAAATACTTTGAAGATCCCGGAGACCATGCGGGAGAAATGGAGACCAGCGCTGTGATGCATATTGCACCTCATCTGGTACGCCCTCTGGAGGAGGCTGGTCCCGGAAAGGCGAAGACGTTCAAACCACTTGCACTTAAACAGGGTTGGGCAATCACCCAGCGCCAATGGACCTGCGTTACCGAGGACACCGGAGTAGGAAATCCATACCCCGCCACGGCCGAAAAAGGGGAGAAATACCTCAATGCCTGTACCGATTCCCTAGCCAACTTTATCTTCGAGCTCGGCACGACCCCGTTAAATGAATTATACACCGACTGATGGATGGATAACTTGTTGAACCAGGATGTAAAGTCTTTTGAAGGATGCAATCATTCTTCAGATAACCGCTATATTTGCAGCCGGAAAAACCATTAGGGGCCCTTTTGTGTTAAGGGGTAAATGAAACTGAATACATGGCAATTATCATCACCGACGAATGCATCAATTGTGGGGCTTGTGAGCCGGAATGTCCGAATAATGCAATTTATGAAGGAGGTATCGAGTGGGCTATGGTGGACGGAACGACACTGTCAGGCACCTACGGGCTGCAAAATGGCCAACAAGTCGATGTGAATCAAAAGCAGGAACCGATCTCAGAAGACTTCTATTACATCGTGCCGGATAAATGCACGGAATGCGTCGGTTTTCACGAAGAACCTCAGTGTGCAGCAGTTTGTCCGGTGGATTGCTGCGTTCCTGATCCTGATCATGTGGACAGTGAAGCAGCATTATTAGACCGGAAAGAAAAGCTTCACATAGCCTGACCTGGTTTTAGTCCAAAATCATAGCTGCAATTTCCTGGTTTAAGGTTCCTATCCGGACATTGGACTTATTGGTCAAGACCACGATTACTAATTCTGCTTCGGGATAAATAACCAGGTTGGATGTACCGCCCACCGATCCACCACTGTGACCGAACCAATGCCGGCCAGCGTTGTCAATATCGCTACGAAATCCAATTCCGTAGTGGGTTTCCTTATTGGAATCGTCTTTTTGAGAGGTGATAAACAATTTCCGCGTATCTGCTGTCCAAAAGTCCTCTCCCAGTAGTGCATTGGCAAAACGGCAGAGATCTGTGGCAGAAGAAAGAAAGCCGCCACCAGCCCATTTATAGCTATTATCGACTGCGGGAGCATTCACCACATTTCCCTGCAGGTCTTCAACGTAATAACCAGTCCGGTCGGGGATGATGTCACTGACCATATCTGGACCGGTATGGAGCAAACCGAGGGGTTTGATGAGCTCATCATCCATTAGTTCAAGAAATGGCTTTCCTGCCACTGTTTGCATTACGGCACTGATCAGGTTAAAGCCGTAGCTGGAATACGCATATTTGCTGCCCGGTTTGTGGAGCAGTGGATCATTTTTAAAAATATCCAGTGCGGGAATGACATCCGTATAATGCTCGTTCATTAGAAATTCATTGCCGTTGTAGTGCCTGATGCCAGCCAGGTGTCCGCCCAGAAGACGTAGCGTGATCATGGATTTGTCACCATCCGAAGGGTAGGACGGCAGATAATGCTGCACGGGAAGATCAAGATCAACCAGGCCTTGCTGAAGTTGTTTTGCGAGGACGGAGGCGGTTAGGGATTTTGAAATACTGCCAATCCGAAATCGGGTTGTCAAAGGATTTACAGAGCTATTTTGCTCCAGATCTGCATAGCCAAAACCTTCTGCATAAATGAGCTCACCATGGCTTGTGATGGCTATGGCCACACCCGGTACGTGTTCCGATTCTTTGAACGTCTCAACCCGGTGACTGATCTGAGTGAACTTATCGGTAAGGTTTTGCGTGTTGGCTGCTATCCAGAGAAAAGTAAAAAAGCTGCAGAGAATCCATTTCATGATTAACGGTTGAAAAATTTCCAGGGTACCACCAGCATTCCAAAACATTCGCCATCTTCTTTGGTCAGGTGCTTGTGATGGATTTTGTGTGCCCGGCGGATTGCTCTAAAATAAGCATTGTTTGTATTTCGGAACCATTTAAATCGCTGATGGATAAACACATCATGGACCAGGAAATAAGTAATGCCATACAATAATATTCCAAGCCCTGCCCAGATCATCCAGGTCAATTCGGTCGTACTTCCCAGTATGAAAAATGTTGCACTAGGAATAGCAAAAATCAGAAAGAACCGATCGTTCTTTTCAAAGAAACCCGGTTCATGAACGTGATGATCCCGGTGCCAGGACCACAATACCCCATGCATGATGTATTTGTGGGTAAACCAGGCTACAAACTCCATGGCCGAATAGGTGATAAGGGTGATGATAATTCCTATTACAAGATTCATTGTGTAAACATTTTAGCTAATATGTTTTTGCGATATG
>ERZ795053.986-NODE-986-length-36384-cov-9.768615_pt1 | contig 36384 bp, 39 predicted proteins | sample MGYA00375137_ERZ795053 | MGnify/ENA primary metagenome ERZ795053 (study PRJEB30182, sample SAMN05720284) | activated sludge metagenome | isolation source: Anaerobic digester | place: Hong Kong | collected 2014-12-17 ...
TGAGCACCGTGCGCTCCTAGCGCCACCATCTCGCCCGGCGGCCACCGCCGGGCAGCGCCCGCCCCGCCCCAGGCGGGCGCTGCCCTCATCTGTTGCGGTGCGGTCGCAGAAGAACGGATGAACGCCGGATGCGACAGCCCCGCCGCGCGACGACGGCGGCGGTTGTAAAATGCGCGGCGACATAGGATGAAGGGCGTCGAGCAGGGATCAACGGAAGGAGCGCCGATGCGCCGTCTCTACCACCAGCCGCTGTCGCCCTTCTGCCGCAAGATCCGCCTGGTGCTGGCTGAGAAGAAGATCGAGGTCGAGCTGGTGGAGGAGAAGCCCTGGGAGCGGCGCATGGATTTCCTGCGCATGAACCCGGCGGCGCGGGTGCCGGTCCTGAAGATCGGCGACCTGGTGCTGTCGGATTCCGGGGCCATCTTCGAATATATCGAGGAGACCTGCCCGGAGCCGCCGCTCCTGCCCAGGACCCCGGCGGCGCGGGCGGAGGCGCGGCGCCTCGCGGCCTGGTTCGACGACAAGTTCCACGACGAGGTCACCGCGAACCTGCTCTACGAACGGGTGAACAAGAAGCTCGCCAAGACCGGCTATCCCGAGAGCGAGAAGATCAAGGCCGGCAGCCGCAACATCAAGTACCATCTCGACTATATCGGCTGGCTGACCGACCATCGCCGCTGGCTGGCGGGCGACGAGCTCAGCATCGCCGATTTCGCCGCCGCGGCGCATCTGAGCTGCCTCGACTACGTGGGCGACGTGGACTGGACGCGCAACGCGGGCCTGCACGAATGGTACGCCAAGATCAAGTCGCGCCCCGCCTTCCGCTCGATCCTCGCCGATCTGGTGCCGGGCTTCACCCCGCCGCAGCACTACGCGGATCTGGATTTCTGACGTGACCGCCCCGGGGCAGGCGGATCTCGCCCCGAGGATCAAGGCGCTGGCGCTGGAGGAGGGCTTCAGCGCGGCGGGCATCTGCGCGCCGGACGCGATCCCGCAGGCGGCCGGGCGGCTTGCGGCCTATGTCGCGGCCGGGCGCCACGGCGGCATGGGCTGGATGGCCGAGCGCATGGGCTGGCGCGGCGATCCGACCGCGCTCTGGCCCGAGGCGCGCTCGGTGATCATGCTGGCCGAGGTCTATACGCCCGCCGAGGATCCCCTGCGCAACCTCGCCCGGCCCCGGCGCGGCACTATCAGCGTCTACGCCCATGGCCGGGATTATCACGACCTGGTCAAGCGGCGGCTGAAGCGGCTGGGGCGCTGGCTGGTGGCCGAGACCGGGGCGGAGATCAAGGTCTTCGTCGATACCGCCCCGGTGATGGAGAAGCCGCTGGCCGCCGCCGCGGGACTCGGCTGGCAGGGCAAGCACACCAATCTGCTGAGCCGGGATCTCGGCAACTGGTTCTTCCTCGGGGCGATCTTCACCACGCTGGAGCTGCCGCGCGACGCGCCGGGCGAGGACCATTGCGGCAGCTGTCGCGCCTGCCTCGACATCTGCCCGACGAAGGCCTTCCCCGCGCCCTATGAGCTCGATGCCCGGCGCTGCATCTCCTATCTGACGATCGAGCATGCCGGGCCGGTGGACGAGGAATTCCGCGCGGCGATGGGCAACCGCATCTACGGCTGCGATGATTGCCTCGCGGTCTGCCCCTGGAACAAGTTCGCCGCCGAGGCGCGGGAGGCGGGGTATTTCGCGCGGATCGAGCTGAAATGCCCCGAGCTCGCGCATCTCGCCGGGCTCGACGACGCGAGCTTCCGGCAAGTCTTCAGCGGCTCGCCGATCAAGCGCATCGGGCGCAACCGCTTCGTGCGCAACGTCGCCTATGCGATCGGCAATTCCGGCGATGCGGGCCTGCGGCCGGTGGCGCAGCGGCTGGCGGCGGACGCCGACGCGGTGGTGCGCGACGCCGGCGAATGGGCCCTGGCGCGGCTGGCGTCGCGATCGCGATAGTCCGGCGACCGCCGGGACGCCGCCGCATTCCCGTCCCGGATCCGGAATACCGGTAGCCCTTGTCATCGATTCTCATCCCGGACGCGCCGGGGCCCCCAGCCCGATCGGCACGTGGCGATCGGTTCGCGCCGGCCCTGACGGAGGCCGGCGCGCTTTGTGCACTGTCCAGGGCCGACGCATCCCGATCCTCACCCAAACTTGTAGCTGCACGCCCTTCGCCCTGCGGCAAGCGTTCCCGGGATTGGGCGCAATACGCGCGCCCCGAGCGCAATGCGGCCGCGTCAGTTCGACAGCGGCGCGCGGTAGAGGGGCAGGGCGTCGATGCGGGCGGTGATCTCGGCGAGAAGCGCGCGGTATTCCGGGCTGTCGACATCGCCGTAGCGCCGCGCGAATTCCGCCGCACTCATGCCCTCGGGCAGCCCATCGAGATCAGGGAGCACGTCTGCCTCGCCCGTGATGCGGGCGAGCAGCGCCGGCCAGTCCGCGCGCGGCGTCTCGAGGAAGGCGCGGGCGAACCGCGCCCCGGCGAGATCGGCGGCGAGATCGTCGAAACTGAAGCCGCTGCCGCCCGCGTTGCTGTCCAGGAGCTCCTTCAACTCGCCCACGCCCAGGGCCGCCTGCTCGGTGCTGGCGGCGTAGAGGCCGGCGGAGACCGCGAAATGCCGCCGCAGATCGACACGACCGCCCAGCGTCGTGTCGTCGCAATGGTTGCCCTCGCCCTGCATATGCGGCCGCACCGCGACCCCGATCGCCGGGCCGAAGGCGTCGTCCCCGCAATAGAGCGTGAAGGCGAAGATCGAGGCCTTCGCGTCGTCCGGCGGCGCGCGCAACAGCGTCTCCTCCGCCTTGGCGATCACATGGCGCAGATAGGGCAGGGCCGAGCCGGCCTCGGGCAGGTCGCCCTCGTCGCCTGCGTGATCGAACCACCAGAGGAAATGATATACCCGCCCGGTGTCGGTCGGCCCCGCCGCCGCGAGGCGGATGCGCTCGCGCAACCGCTCGTAGAAGCTCAGCCGGGCATCGCCCTCGAACCCGAAGGCGACCGTGACCTGGCCCGGCGCGATGCGCACCGTCTCGATCGCCTCGAGCAGGTATTCCCCCAGCCCCGGTCCCAGGATGCGGTCGAGGCCGAGACGCAGCGCGAGCATTCCCGCCGCAGGCGGCAGGGGCAGCCGGCCGAGGCGAAGCGAGGTGATGCGCAGCCCGTCCCCGGACGGGGCGAGCACCGCATGGAGGCCCAGCTCCAGCCCGCGGGGGAGCAGGGGCGCGCCGGCGGCGACGTCGAGCGTCAGGTCCTCCCCCTCGATATCCGCCCAGGCCACCAGCCCCGGCCGGAGGCGCTGCGCCGCGGCGAGGGCCGCGTCGAGCTCCTCGGCGGTGACGGAGATTTCCGCCGTGGCGGCATTGCCGGCCAGCAGGCCGCGCAGCCGCTCGGCGAGATCCCGGGTCAGGGCGGCGGCCCGCGCATCGGGCGGCCCCGCATCCGCCACCTGCGGCCGCGGCCCGAAGACCAGGGCGGCGAGGGCCAGCGGCACGAGCAGCAGCACCAGCCACAGGCGGCTGCGGCGCCGGCGGCGCGGCGGGGTGGGCGCGGTATCGGTCGCGGTGCTCATCTCTCCCGCTGGCATGGCCTGATTCGGCCCCTCCGACAAGGGGTTGCCGCAATGGATCGCAGGGGCTGGTTAAGGCCTTTCCTACCAACGCCCCTCGTCGTCGACTCTCGTTCTGCCCGCAGCCGAGGTGTTCCAGCCCGATCGACCCGCGGCGATCGGGCCGCGCCGGCCCTCCCCGGGGCCGGCGCGCTTCGCATGCCGTCCAGGGCCGTCCCGTCCCGATCCTCAACCAACCGTGAAGCTGCACCCCCTCGCCCTGCCCCTCGCGCCTCCGGGCGACCGGACCGGGCAAGGCGCCACCGGCGCCTCGCCGTCTCGGTCCGGGGGCAAGTGGTGCGGGCCGCGCGGGACGCGGCCTTCTTCTTGGCCCGAGGCTCGGCCTCGGGAGAGCGGCGGCGGCCGGGCGGAAGGGCCGCTGATATCAGACCAGGACCGGCTCCGCGATCTGGGCGCCGACGCCGAAGACGCGCTTGTAGCGCTCGATCTGGTCGGGCGGGCCCATGGCCTTGGCCGGGTTGTCCGAGAGCTTGACCGTCGGCCGCCCGTTGGCGCGGACCGCCTTGCACACCAGGCTGAAGGGCGCCAGGCCGTCGTCCGGCGCCAGGCCTCGGAAATCGTTGGTGAGCAGCGTGCCCCAGCCGAAGCCGAGCTTCACCCGGCCGTTGAACCGGGCATAGAGCGCCTCGATCTTCTCCACGTCCAGCCCATCGGAGAAGATCACCAGCTTCTCCCGCGGATCCTGCCCGCGGCTCTTCCACCAGGCGATGGCGGTCTCCGCCCCTTCCTCGGGCCTGCCCGAATCGATGCGGATCCCGGTCCAGGAGGCCAGCCAGTCCGGCGCGCGTTCGAGGAACCCCTTCGTGCCGTAGGTGTCGGGCAGGATGATGCGCAGGTTGCCGTCGTAATCCTCGTGCCAGTTCTCGAGCACGCGATAGGGCGCCTCGCGCAGGGCTTCGTCGTCAGGGGCCAGCGCCGCGGCGATCATCGGCAGCTCGTGGGCATTGGTGCCGATCGCCTCGATGTCGCGCCGGAGCGCGATGTGGCAGTTGGAGGAGCCGGTGAAATTCGGCCCCAGCCCCTCGATCATCGCCTGCACGCACCAATCCTGCCAGAGGAAGGAATGCCGCCGCCGGGTGCCGAAATCCGAGATGCGCAGGTCGGGCAGCTTGCGCAGCCGCTCGATCTTCTCCCAGACCCGGGTCATGGCGCGGGCATAGAGCACCTGCAGCTCGAACTTGCCCATGCCGCGCAGCACCGCCCGCCCGCGCAGCTCCATCAGCACCGCGAGGGCGGGCACCTCCCACATCATCACCTCCGCCCAGGGGCCGCGGAAATTCAGCTCGTACTGGTCGCCGCGCCGCTCCAGCCGGTATTCCGGCATGCGGAACTGCTCGAGCCAGGCCATGAACTCCGGCCCGAACATCGCGCGCTTGCCGTAGAAGGTATTGCCGCGCAGCCAGGTGCTCTCGCCCCGGCTCAGGCGCAGGTCGCGGATATGGTCGAGCTGCGCCCGCAGGTCGGCCTCGTCGATCAGCTCCGCCAGCGGCACCGAGGTGGAACGGTTGATCAGGCTGAATTCCACCTCCACGTCGGCGTGGCGCTGGAACACCGTCTGGCACATCAGCAGCTTGTAGAAATCGGTATCGAGCAGCCAGCGCACGATCGGGTCGATCCGCCAGGCGTGGTCGTAGACGCGTTTCGCGATATCGGACATGGGCCTCAGACCACCAGATCTTCGGCCCGCGCGACGGCGACGCCGCATTCCCGCATCCGCCCGCGGGCGGCCTCGAGCGAGCCGTCGAGGTCGATCCCCCGGCAGGCATCCTCGAGCAGGGTCACGGAGAAGCCGAGCGCCGCGGCGTCGAGCGCGGAATAGGCCACGCAGAAATCCGTCGCGAGCCCGGCCAGCCAGACCGCGGTCACGCCGCGCTCGCGCAGATAGCCGGCGAGCCCGGTCGGGGTCACGTGGTCGTTCTCGAAGAAGGCGGAATAGCTGTCGATGGCCGGCCGGAAGCCCTTGCGCAGGATCAGGTCCGCCGGGCCGGCCTCGAGCCCGGGATGGAACGCCGCACCCTCGGAGCCCTGCACGCAATGCACCGGCCAGAGCACCTGCTCTCCGTAGGGCATCCGCGTGGTGGAGAAGGGCTCGGCGCCCGGATGGTTCGCCGCGAAGGAGAGATGCCCCGCCGGATGCCAGTCCTGGGTCAGCACCCGCACCGGAAACCGGCGCAGGATGCGGTTGACCGGCGCCACGACCGCATCGCCGTCAGCGACGGCGAGCGCCCCTCCCGGGCAGAAATCCTTCTGCACGTCGATCACGATCAGCGCGGAACCCGCATCGCCGGGGGACATCCGTCCACCTCCGTTCGACGCCGGGCTGCGCTCCCGGCGCGCCGAGAGTGACAGCGCGCCGGCAGAGATTCAATCGTCGAATCGGCCCCGGTCAGCCCTTGGCGTTCTCGAGCGCCCGGCTCGCGACGTCGCCGCTGAGCTTCACCATGCGGGTCGCCTCGGCGGAATACTGGTCCATCGCGGTCTTGATGAAGCGCTGCTGTACGTCGTGCACGTCCTCGAGCGACCGGCAGCGCAGGAGGGCGGTCTGGGCGTCGATGTCGTGGCGGAGACGCTCGGTGACGAAATCGGCGATCTGCTTCTGGGCGCGGGCGAAGCCCTCCATGACCGTCGATCCCGCGCGCTCGGCGCTCTGGATGCCGCGCTGCTGGGCGGCCGCCAGGTTGGCCGTCGCCGCCTCCGCCGCCCGGAGCCGCTCCTCGGCCTGCTCCTGGAACTTCGCGACGGCGGCCTCCGCGGCGCGGATCCGCTCGGCGGTCGCGTCGCTGACCGCCCGCGAGGCCTTCTCGGTGGCGGCCTCGGCCTGGGAGAGGGTCTCGTCGATATGCGCCTTTAGCTTGCCGGCGGCGGATTCGAGCCGCGCCTCGGCCGCCTTGATCTCGGCGGCGAGCCGCTCCGGCAGGCCCGCGCTCGCGGCCTCGGCGGCCTTGACATTGGTCAGGGCGGCGGCGGAGACGCGCTCGGCGTTGCGCCGCGTCTCGGCCTCGATCGCCTCGAACATGGACTTCAGGCGCGCCTGGATCTCCTCGGCCGCCTTCTCGGCCGCCTTGACGCCGGCGGCGACCTGCTCCGCGGCCAGCTTGGCGGCCTCCTGCGCGGCCTTCACGCTTTCGGCGACCTCGGCGTCGATCCGGGCCGCGGTCTCCGGTGCCGCGGTCTCGCCGGCGGCCGCCGGTTTTGCGGGGGCGGCGGGACGGGCGGGGCGCGCCGGGGCGCGGCTGCGCGACCGGGGAGTGGTGGGCTTGTCGGACATGGCGGGGCTCCTCAGGACGTCTGGATGATTCCCGCGCGGGGTATCCGGGCTTCCGCTCCGGTCGTCAACCCGTGCGCGGTCGATGCGGCGCGAATCGACGCTTCCCGGCTACGGAACCGGCGGCTTCGCGCTTCTCGCGAGCACGTCGCGGCCGATATCGAGCAGCCGCGCCATCTCCGAGAAGTACTGGTCGAAGGCATTGCGCATGAAATCCGCCTGGAGACCGCGCAGGTCGTCGAGCGTCCGGCAGGCCATCAGCGCCTTCTGCGTCTCGATGTCGCGGCGGATGCGCTCGGCGACGAAATCCGCGATCTCGCGCTGGCCCACGGTCAGGCCGTCGAGCAGCGCCTGTCCCGCGATATCCATCCGGTCGAGCGTCTCCTGCTGTTGCGCAGACAACCTGTCGATGATCCGGTCGCTGGAGCGCGCGCTCTCCGCGATCAGGTCCGGATGTGTTGAATCGGAGGACATGCAGGGTCTCCTTTCGCAGTGCAGCCGGGTATGGGATCGGAAACGAAGATAGCCCCGATTCCGTTTCCTGAAAATGGCCTCTTGCGAATTTCAGGGGCTAATCGCACCTGGAGCCCATTCTTCCAGGTACATCCGCCCCGCCCAAGAATGAGGGCAGCGCCCGGCCCGGGCGGAAGCGAAGCGCCCGCGTCGTGCCGGAGGCACGCCTTTGGCGTGACGGGGCGGGGCGGGCGCTGCCCGGCGGTGCCCGCCGGGCCAGGTGGTGACGCTAGGCGCGCCCGAATCCGCGGGCACCGGTCACTTCTGAGCCGGCACCGCCTGCAGATAGGCCGCGATCGCGGCGCGCTCCCCGGCCTGGAGCATCGCCATGTTCTCCTGGACTGCGACCATCGCGCCGCCGACCGTGTCGAAATCCGGCGTGAAGCCGGTCTCGAGGTAATATTCGATGTCGCCGGCCGACCATGTGCCGAGATCCCCGCCCGGGGTGATGTTCGGCACCCTTCCCTCGCCCTCCGCCGCCGGCGCCCCGGCGAGCCAGCGGGCGAAATCGGAGGCCCCGGCGAGGTTGCGCGGGGTATGGCATTCGCCGCAATGCCCCGGCCCCTCCACGAGATACTGCCCGCGCGCCACCGTCGGGTCGGAGGCATCGAGCGTCACCGCCGGAGCGTCGCTGAGGAAGGCGAGCTTCCATAGCCCGAGCCCGCGCCGGACGTTGAAGGGAAAACCCAGGTCGTGGCCGGGCTGCCGGCCCTCGACCGCGGGCAGGGTGGCGAGAAAGGCCCGCAGGTCGGCGATGTCCTGCGGCTCCATCCGGGTATAGGAGGCATAGGGGAACGCCGGATAATAATGCCGGCCCTCCGGCGAGACGCCGCGCAGCATCGCATCGGCGAAATCACCCGCCGACCAGCCGCCGATCCCGTCCTCGGGATGGTTCGAGATGTTTGGGACGACGAAATCCCCGAAGGGAGTCGCCAGCACCAGCCCGCCGCCGAGCTTCAGGCGGTCCTCGCCCTTCGCCCCCTTGGCCGCATGGCAGGATTCGCAGCCCCCCGCCCAGAAGACGGCCTCGCCCCGCCCCGCATCGCCCTCGGGCCAGGCGGCGAGCACGTCCCGCGGCAGGCCGCGCGGCATGGTCGCCACCCAGAGGACCGCGGCACCGGCGGCGGTGGCCGCCGCCAGGATCGCCAGCAACCAGCGCATCGTCGCGCCGGGTCAGTTCTCGAGGCGATAGGCTTCGTGACAGGTCTTGCAGCTGTCGAAGATCGGCCCCATCGCCGCCTTGAAGGCATCGGCATCGGCGGGGCCCGCCTTGCCGGCGATCTCGCGGGCCTTGGCGGTGGCATCCTGGAACTTCGCCAGCTCGGCCTCGAATCCGGCCATGTCCTGCCAGATCTTCGGCGAGGCATTGCTGCGCGCGGCGTCGTCGCTGCCCTCGGGGAAGAAATCGCCATAGGCGGCCGCGGTCGCGCTCACGGCGTAGATCACCGCCTTGCCGACGACCGGGCTATAGGCGAGCTCGCCCTTCATCACCGCGCCCGCCACCCCCGCGGCGGCGCCGTTGTTGTCCATCAGCGCCTGACGGACCGCGATCGGATCCTCCGCGCCGAGGGCCGGAAGCGCCGCGACCGCGGCTCCCGCTATGGCAATTGCAAGGCTCTTCATCGTCACTCTCCCTTCTGCTGCCGGCGATGATGACGCGCGCCGCCGCCACGCCAAGCCGAAGCCGGAACAACTTTTCGCGAGCACCGCGCGGGCCTTCCAGCCGCCGTCATCCTAAACGGCCGTTATCCTAAACTGCGAGCGACTTTTGCCCCGGCCTCCTTCCCGTAAAGGCGGGGCGTTAACGGAACCGAAGGGCTTGGCGCGCAGTCTGGCGCCGGGTGACGTGGGGACGATCGATGGGTGCAGAGCTTCTTGAGTTCGCGTTTCACGAGGACGCGGTGCTCGACACGTCCAGGATTCTGGTGTTGCGCCAGTCGCTGGGCGATCAGCGATGTCGCGAGGTGATCGAGGAGGTGGTCTACCACCTCACCGACCGGATGAACCTGCTCCAGGCGGCGCTGGAGCGGGGCGATCCCGCCGAGGCGCAGCTCCTGGCCTCGCGGCTCGCGAGCCTCAGCGAGCAGGTGGGGCTGCCGGATTTCGCACGCATCTCGCGCGACCTCTGCCAGTGCCTCCACGTGGACGACCGGGTGGCGACCGCCGCGGTCGCGGCGCGGCTGGTCCGGCTGAGCGAGGATTCGCTCTTCTCGGTGATGCTCTACGCCGATCAATCGGCCTTGTAGCCGACCCCGCCGCCTCGCTAGTCTCGGGCCCCGATCCCGCGCGAGGCCCGCCATGCCGCTCGTCCCTTCGTCGGATGCCCCGACGATCCCGCTCCGCCTGCTCGAGCCCGAAGGCCTGCCGCGATGGCTGGAAGCGCAGGAGCCGCGCGTCGCCGCCTGGGTCGCCGCCACGGGCTTCGAGGCCGGCCTCGGCGAGGCGCTGGCGATCCCGAATCCCGACGGGAGCATCGCGGGCGCGCTCCTCGGCTGGGGCACGGCGGCCAGGCGCGACCGCGACCGCTTCCACCTCGCCGCCGGCGCGGCGTATCTGCCGGCCGGGCGCTATGCGCTCGATGCCGCGGGGCTGGAGATCGACGCCGGGCTCGAGGCGCTCGGCTGGCTGCTCGGCGAATACCGCTTCACCCGCTACCGCGCCGCGCCGTCGAGCCGGAGCCGCGAGCTCGTCTGCCCCGCGGGCGTCGATGCCGAACGGGTGCGGCGCGCCGCCGAGGCCGCGGCACTCGCCCAGGACCTGATCAACACGCCCGCATGCGACCTCGGCCCCGAGGCGCTCGAGGCCGCCTTCGCCGATCTCGGCCGGGCGCATGGCGCCGAGGTCCGGGTGGTGCGCGGCATGGCGGCGCTGCGGGAGGGGGGCTTTCCGCTGATCGCCGCGGTCGGGGCCGCCGCCGCCGAGGCCCCGCGCCTGCTAGACATGGTCTGGGGCCGCGAGGGCGCCCCCCGCGTCACGCTGGTCGGCAAGGGCGTCTGCTTCGACACCGGTGGGCTCAACATCAAGCCCGCGGGCTCCATGGGGCTGATGAAGAAGGACATGGGCGGCGCGGCCACCGCGCTCGGCCTCGCGCAGATGATCATGGTCGCCGGGCTCGACCTCCGGCTGCGCGTGCTGGTGCCGGCAGTGGAGAATTCGATCTCCGGCCCGGCGATGCGGCCGGGCGACATCCTGAAGAGCCGCAAGGGCCTGACGGTCGAGGTCAACAACACCGATGCCGAGGGCCGGCTGGTGCTGGCCGATGCGCTGGCGCTCGCCGACGAGGAGGCGCCGGGGCTGATCGTGAGCCTCGCGACCCTGACCGGGGCCGCGCGGGTGGCCATGGGCCCCGACGTGCCGCCCTTCTTCACCGACGACGAGGCGCTGGCCGCCGATCTCGCCGCGGCCGCGGTCCGCGTCGCCGACCCGCTCTGGCGCCTGCCCTTCTGGGCGCCCTACGAGGGGCTGATCGAGCCCGGCATCGCCGATCTCGACAACGCGCCCTCGGGCGGCATGGCCGGCGCGATCACCGCGGCACTCTTCCTGCGCCGCTTCGTGGAGCGCGCGGGCAGCTATCTCCATGCCGACATCTACGGCTGGACGCCTCAGGCCAGGCCCGCCCGGCCCAAGGGCGCGGCCTTCCAGGCGGCGCGGGCGATCTTCGAGATGCTCGAGGCGCGCGCGTGAACGACCCCTTCCGCTTTCCCGGCCGCCTCTTGCCGGCGCGGCCGGATCTGGCGGCGCGGCATCTCGAAGGCCGCGTCCGGGCCGAGCGTTACGCCGAGGGCGAAGCGCGGCAGGTGGTCGCGGCGGTGCTCGACCTGACGCTCTCGCCCGAGCCCGGCGCCTCGCTCGGCACGCAGCTGCTGCATGGCGAGCCCTTCACCCTCTACGAGACAAGGCCCGACGGCCTGGCCTGGGGCCAGGCGGGCATCGACGGCTACGTCGGCTATGTCGCCGCCGCCGGCCTCGGCCCGGCGGAACCGCCCGGCCAGCGCGTCACGGCGCTCTGGAGCCATGTCTATTCCCGGCCAGCGGTCCGGGCGCGGGTCACCGGCGAGCTGCCGCTCGGTGCCGGGGTCCGGGTCGTGGCGGCCGAAGACGGTTTCGCCCGGCTCGCGGGGGGCGGCTTCGTGCCGCTCCAGCATCTCGCCCCGGTGGCGGGCGATGCGGTCGATCACGCGGCCCGCTTCGCCGGGGTGCCCTATCTCTGGGGCGGGCGCAGCGCGCGCGGCCTCGACTGCTCGGCGCTGGTCCAGCTCGCCTGCATGGCCGCGGGCCTCGTCGCGCCCCGCGACACCGACATGCAGGCGGCATGGCTCGGCGAAGCCCTGCCGGCGGAGGTCCCGCTGCGCCGCGGCGACCTGGTGTTCTGGAACGGCCATGTGGGGATCATGCGCGATGCCGGGACGCTGCTCCACGCCAACGGGCACCACATGGCCGTCGCGGCCGAGCCCTTCCTGCCCGCCGCCGCCCGGATCGAGGCCGCGGGCGGCGGCCCGGTCACGATGCGGCGGCGGCTGCCGGCGCTGGCCGGGGCGTGACACGGCCGTTCTTCGTATCGTCGCCTGCTGGTCATACCTTGCATCGAATCCTTTCCGGCCGAAGGCTTCGGGAAGAGCAGGCGGGCCCCGTGCTGCCGGGTTGCGGCCCGCCAGAAAACGGAGCGCGTCTCATTCGAGCGCCGGGCGACTCGATCGGCCCGGGGGTCACGCCGAACCGGCGATGGCGAGGCATTGCCTCGCGCCGGTTCGTCGACCGTAGCGCGTGAGCGCGGAGGTCGAGGGGGGTAGGGCTGCACCGTCCGTTGGAAATCCGCGCGCGTCTGCCCGGCGGGCGCGCTTGTCGCGCCTGCCGGGGGCAGGCAGGCGCGTGCGGATTTGTCCTTGCCAAATCCGCGAAGTGAGGGCGGTGCCGCCGCATGGGACGGACACCTCTCCGAAGCGATCAGGCGGAGGCCGTCTCAGCCCTTCTTCAGCACCCGCCGCCCGAGCAGCTCGGCGATCTGCACCGCGTTGAGCGCGGCCCCCTTGCGCAGGTTGTCGGAAACCACCCAGAAGAGCAGGCCGTTGTCGACGGTCGGGTCCTGGCGGATGCGGCTGACATAGGTCGCGTATTCGCCGACACAGTCGATCGGCGTGATGTAGCCGCCCGGCTCGCGCTTGTCGACGACCAGCACGCCCGGGGCCTCGCGCAGGATCTCGCGCGCCTCCTCCTCGTCGAGGAAATCCTCGAACTCGACGCTGACCGCCTCGGAATGGCCGACGAAGACCGGGACGCGCACGCAGGTCGCCACCACCTTGATCGCGGGATCGACGATCTTCTTGGTCTCGGCGACCATCTTCCACTCCTCGCGGGTGAAGCCGTCCTCCATGAAGCTGTCGATATGCGGGATGACGTTGAAGGCGATCTGCTTGGGATAGACCTTCGGCTCGACCTCCTGGCCCGGCACGTAGATGCCCTTGGTCTGGTTCCAGAGCTCGTCCATCGCCTCCTTGCCGGTGCCCGAGACCGACTGGTAGGTGGCGACGACGACCCGCTTGATCCGCGCCCGGTCGTGCAGGGGCTTCAGCGCCACCACCATCTGCGCGGTGGAGCAGTTCGGATTGGCGATGATGTGCTTCCTGGCAAAGCCCTCGACCGCGTCGGGGTTCACCTCCGGCACGATCAGCGGCACCTCCGGGTCGTAGCGGTAGAGCGAGGAATTGTCGATCACCACGCAGCCGGCCTTCGCGGCGACGGGGGCGTATTTCTTGGTCGCATCCGAGCCGATGGCGAAGAAGGCGATGTCCCAGCCGGTGAAGTCGAAGCCCTCGAGATCCAGGGTCCGGAGGGTCTTCTCCCCAAAGGAGCATTCGGTCCCGAGGGACTTTCGCGAGGCCAGCGCCACGATCTCGTCGACGGGAAATTCCCGCTCGGCGAGGATGTTCAGCATTTCCCGGCCCACGTTCCCCGTGGCGCCGACGACCGCGACGCGATAGCCCATGGCTCTTCTCCAGATTGGCCGGGGCCGTTTGCCGCGTTTCGCGGCGATTGTAAACCGGCGCCCCGCCCGGAGATTCCGTTTCCGCGCCACCGGGCGGGGGCGTAGGATGGAGGCTTTCGGTCAAGGCGTTCGAAATGGCCATGTATCACGCGGAAAATCGCGCCCTGCAGGACGCCTTCGGCTCCCGCGCCCTCGCCGACCGGCTGGAATCGCGGCTGCGCCGCGAGGCCTTCACCGAGGAGGACGCCGCCTTCGTCGCCTCCCTGCGCTTCTTCTTCCTCGCGACCGCGAGCGCCGAGGGGCGGCCGGATTGCTCGTTCAAGGGCGGCGACCCCGGCTTCGTGCGCGTGCTCGCGCCCGACCTGCTGGTCTTTCCCGACTACGACGGCAACGGCATGTTCAAGAGCCTCGGCAACATCCGCGCCAATCCGCATGTCGGCCTGCTCTTCATCGCCATGGAGGAGCGGCCGCGGCGGCTGCGCGTGAACGGCCGGGCCGAGGTCGCGCTCGACGACCCGCTCCTGCCGCAGTTCGAGGGCGCGCAGGCGCTGGTGCGGGTCACGCCGCTCGACATCTTCCCCAATTGCCCCCGCAACATCCCTCGCCTGCAGATGGTCGGGGAATCGCCCTATGTGCCGCGCTGCGGCCTCGACCGCGTGGAGCCGGCCTGGAAGGATTACGAGATCTTCGCCGATGTCGTGCCGCCGCGGCGCGCCTGACCGTCCCGCCCGCCGGCCCTAGAGATCCTTCACGAGCCGCAGCGCGTCGTAGATCGCCGCATGGGTGTTGCGCGCCGCCACCGCGTCACCGATGCGGAAGAGCTGGAACCGGCCCTCGGGATTGCGCAGCACCGCCTGCGGCCGGCCCGCCACCAGCGCCTCGTAATCCACCTCGCCGCGGTTCGACGACGACTCCTTGAGCTCGAAATAGACATCGTCGAGCGGCCGCGTGCCGTGGTTCACCACCACCTGGTCCACCCGCCGCTCCCGCGTCACGCCGCCGTAGTCGCTGCCGATGATGGCGAGGAGCTCGTTGCCGTCGCGCCGCACGCGCTCGAGGCGCCAGGTGACGGTGAAGGTGACGTCGCGCTTCTGGAGCTCGCGCATCGAGGGCGTCAGCGACATCGCCATGACCTCCGGCGCGAAGCTGCGGTCGCGGGTCATGATCTCCACCCGCGCGCCGGCGGCCGCGAGCTTCTCCGCCGCCTGCAGCGCCGCATAGTCGCCGGCATCGTCGTAGATCAGCACGTTCGAGCCCGGCTGCGCATCGCCCGAGAGGATGTCCCAGGCGGAGACGACGAGCCCGTCGCCCTCGGCGAGCACTTCGGTATGCGGCAGTCCGCCTGTGGCGACGATCACCACCTCCGGATCATCGGCCAGCACCGCCTCGCCATCGGCGAAGCTGTTGAAGCGGAAGGCGACGCCCAGCCGCTCGCATTCGGCGAAGCGCCATTGCACGACCTGGATCATCTCCTGGCGCCGGGGCGTCCGGGCCGTCAGCCGGATCTGCCCGCCCGGATCCTTCGCCGCCTCGTGCACGATCACCGCATGCCCGCGCAGCGCCGCGACCCGCGCCGCCTCGAGCCCCGCGGGGCCGGCGCCGACCACCACCACCCGCCGCGCCGCCGCGGCCTTCGGCACCGCATGGGGCATGGTGAGCTCGCGCCCCGTCGCCGGGTTGTGGATGCAGAAGGCCGCGCCGCCCTGATAGATGCGGTCGAGACAATAGTTCGCGCCCACGCAGGGCCGGATTCTTTCTTCCTCGCCCGCCAGGATCTTCGCCACGATATGCGGGTCGGCCATATGCGCGCGGGTCATGCCGACCATGTCGAGCTTGCCGCTGGCGATGGCGTGGCGCGCGGTGGCGACGTCCTGGATCTTGGCGGCGTGGAAGGTCGGGAAATCCGTCGCCGCCCGGATCTCGCCGGCGAAGTCGAGATGCGGCGCGCTGCGCATCCCCTGCACCGGGATCACGTCGGTCAGCCCGGCGTCGGTGTCGATATGGCCCCGCACCACGTTCAGGAAATCGACCAGGCCGCTGGCCTTGAGGCGGCGCGAGATCTCGAGCCCGTCTTCCTTCGTCAGCCCCCCGGGCAGGCCCTCGTCGCCGGAATAGCGGATGCCGACGATGAACTCGGGCCCGACCCGGTCGCGGATGGCCCTCAGCGTCTCGAAGGTGAAGCGCAGCCGGTCGTCGAGGCTGCCGCCATAGGGAGCGTCGAGGTCGTTGGTCAGCGGCGACCAGAACTGGTCCATCAGATGGCCGTAGGCCTCGAGCTCGATGCCGTCGAGGCCGGCGGCCTTCATGCGCTCGGCCGCATCGGCGTAGTTCCCGATGATCCGGGCGATGTCCCAGTCCTCGGCCTTCTTCGGAAACGCCCGATGCGCCGGCTCGCGCGCATGCCCGGCGGAGACCACGGGCAGCCAGTCGGCCTTGTCCCAGCGGGTGCGGCGGCCGAGATGGGTGAGCTGGATCATCACCGCGCAGCCGTGCCCGTGGCATTCGTCGACGAGCTCGCGCAGCCAGCCGACGACCTCGTCCTTCCAGGCGAGGATGTTGTTGAAGACCGGCGGGCTGTCGCGCGCCACCGAGGCCGAGCCCGCGGTCATCGTCAGGGCGAGGCCCGCCCGCGCCCGCTCGACGTGATAGGCCCGGTAGCGCGCCTTCGGCATGCCGTCCTCGGGATAGGCCGGCTCGTGGCTGGTGACCATCAGCCGGTTGCGGAGCGTCAGATGCTTCAGCTGGTAGGGTTGCAGGAGGGGATCGTCATGCATGGCCGTCTCCCTGTGGCTCGCCGCTGCCTTGCCAGAAATGTACACTCATGTCAACTTACCGTTCATCAATGACCATTTCTCTTGCGATCCGCCTGCCCCGCGGCTAGGCTGCTGCCATGGAAGCGCCGGCGCAGACCGAGGAGAAGACCACCGGCTGGCGCGGGTCGCGCGAGCTCTGGCTCGACGCCGCCTGCGACGCGCTCCTCGAAGGCGGCGTCGACGCTGTCAAGATCCAGCCCCTCGCCGCCCGCCTCGCCCTGTCGCGCACCAGCTTCTACTGGTTCTTCAGAGACCGCACCGAGCTCCTCGACGCCCTGCTCGAACGCTGGGAGGCGCGCAATACCGCGAGCCTCGTCGCCGGCTGCGAGGCCTATGCCGAGACCCTGACCGAGGCGGTGCTGAACCTGACCGCCGTCTTCCTCGAAGAGGCGGATTTCGCACCGCAGCTCGATTTCGCGATCCGCGGCTGGGCGCATCAATCCGAGGCGGTGACCGCCCGGGTGAACGCCGCCGACGACCGCCGCCTCGCGGCGATCCGCGCGATGTTCGCGCGCTTCGGCCTGCCGCCCGACGAGGCCGACGTGCGCGCCCGCACCGTCTATCTGGTGCAGATCGGCTATATCGCCATGCAGGTCCGCGAAACGCTGGCGACCCGCATGGGCCGCATCCCCGCCTATGTGAAGACCTTCGCCGGGCAGGCCCCCGCCGAGCGCGAACTGGCGCGGTTCTACGCCCGCTTCGGATACAAGCCCGGATCCTGAGCCGCCATTCGGCAGAATCAATTGGTAGGGCGCCGCGAACCGGCAATAGCGAGGCATTGCCTCGCGCCGGTTCGTCGGCCGGAGCGCGCGAGCGCGAAGGCCGAAGGGGGTTGGATTTCAAAGGCGGTGGGCAATCCGCGCGCGCCTGTCTGGGCGGGCGCGCTTGTCGCGCCTGCCCGGGGGCAGGCAGGCGCGCGCGGATCTGTCACCTGCCAGATCCGCGAAGAGAAATCGGTGCCGCCACGGGCAAAAGCCACCAGTCCGAAGCGATCATCCGGCGACAGCATCAGGCGAAGTCAGCGGCCCTGGCACCGGCCCATTCTCAGGCCGGCCAGTCGTCCGGGCCGGCGCCCCGGAAATGCTCGGCGAGGAAATCCACGAAGGCGCGCAGCTTCGGCTGGGGAAACGGGCCCTGCGGATAGAGGGCATGGATGCCGAGCAGCACCGGCTCGCGGTCGGGAAGTACCTCGACCAGACGCCCGGCGCGCAGCGCGTCGCCGAGGATGAAGGAGGGCAGCATCACCACGCCGATGCCGGCCTCGGCGACCTTCCTCAGGGATTCGCCGTTGTTGGCGGTGAACCGGCCGCCCACCCGGATCTGGCGCTCCGCGCCGCCGCGGCCGCGCAGGCGCCAGAAATTGCCCGTCGAGAGGTTAGAATAATGCAGCAGGCAATGATCGTTGAGATCGTCGATGCTCTGCGGCACGCCCCGCTCCGCCAGATAGGCCGGGGAGGCCGCCAGCAGGAGCCGCGTCTCCGCCAGCTTGCGCGCCTTCAGCGTGCTGTCCTCCAGCACGCCGATGCGGATCGCCAGGTCGAAGCCCTCGGCGAGCAGCTCCACGAAACGGTCGTCGAGCACCATGTTGACCTCGACCTGCGGATAGGCCTCGAGAAACCGCGCCACCGCCCGCGAGATCTGGCCGATGCCGAAGCTGACCGGGGCCGAGATGCGCAGCGACCCCCGCGGCGTGGCCTGCATGGCCGTCACCATGCTGTCGGCCTCCGCCGCATCCTCCAGCACCGCCCGCGCCCGGTCGTAATAGGCGAGCCCGAGCTCGGTCGGGCTGACCCGCCGGGTGGTGCGCGTCAGCAACCGCACGGCGAGCCGCTTCTCCAGCGCCGAGACATGCTTCGAGACGGCGGATTTCGACAGGCCCATCTGCCGCGCGGCCTCGGTGAAGCCGCCGTGATCGACGACCCGCACGAAGGCTTCCATTTCGGTGAGACGATCCATCGGCTGCCTTCAGTGTTTCCCGGAGCGAAACACTAGGGCCAGCGGCGCGGGGGTGTCAAAAGGATCAGCGGCCGCCGCCGCAGGATTGTAGCTGCAATTCGTATCGAGTCGCCCAGGCCTCCACGTCGCGCGCGACCGCCGGCAGCCAGGCCTTCCCGCGATAGCTGCCCCGGGCGAATCCGGCCTTGCCCTCGTGATAGGCGAGATACTGGTTGTAGGCGTCGGTGGTGGCGACCCCATTCACGCGGGAATTGCCGCTCATGTACCAGCCGATGAAATCCGAGGCATCCGCGAAATCCGTGCGGTCGGCGCGCCTCCGGCCGGTGGCCTTGACATAGCCGTCCCAGGTGCCGTCGATCGCCTGGGCATAGCCCAGCGCCGAGGAGCGCTGCACCGTGCGCCGGAAGGGCCAGCTGCCCACCGTCTTGGTCGGACGGGCGTCGTGCTGGAAGCTCGATTCCCGCGCGATGGTGGCGAGTTGCACCGAGACCGGCACGCCGTATTTGGCTTGCGTGCGCTCCATCGCCTTGAACCAATGCGGCCGTTCGCTGCGCATGCGGCAGGCGTCGACGGTCGTGCTCGGCGGCTTCTCACCGCCCGAACAGGCGGCGAGGGATGCCAGAAGCCCCAAAAGGGCCAGGCTCCGGAACCGGAAGAAACCTGCCATCGTTCTCAACTGCTCGCGTGTCTTGCCGCACGTCGTGAGCGCAGAATGCCAGATTGTTCTCCGGATGCAAGGAAAAGCTCAGACGAAAAAGGCTAAAAGGCCCGGGATCGCCACCACCGAGAGCAGCGTGGAGACCACGACGAGCCCCGCCACCTCGTCGGGACGGGCCTTGTATTTGGTCGCCAGCATGTAGGAGGTGACGGCGACCGGGGTCGCGACCTGCAGCACCAGCACCCCGAAGGCGGGCGCCGGCAGGGCGAAGACGAGGCCCACCGCCACCGGCACGGCGACGCAGATCGCGAGCTTGACGAGGCAGAGCCAGAGCGCGCGCCCGAGCGAGCGCGGCTGCAGCCGCGAGATCGCCACGCCGAGCGTGATCAGCATCAGCGGGATCGCCATCTGCCCGACGAGGTCGAGCGTCGCCGCGGTCCAGGCCGGCACCGACCAGCCCATGGCGAGAAACAGGCTCCCTAGCAGCGTGCCCCAGACCAGCGGCTCGCGGATCGCGTTCACCGGCGAGCCGCCGCCGGCGACCACCCAGACCCCGAAGGTGAAGGAGAGGATCGCCATGACCGCGAAGATCACCACCGCGAAGTCGAATCCCTGCTGCCCGAAGGCGAAGAGCGCGATCGGCAGCCCGATATTGCCGGTATTGCCGAAGCTGAGCGGCGCCCAGAAGGTCGCCAGATCCATCCCGGCGATGCGGAGCAGCGCCCAGACGATCGCGCCCACCCCCACATAGGCCGCCAGCGTCGCCAGCACCGTGTCGCGCAGCACCAGGGGGTCCACGTCGGAGCGGATCAGCGCCATGAAGATCAGGCAGGGGATGGAGAGCGTCATCGACAGGCGCGTGACGAATTCCACGTCGTAGTTCCAGCCGATCCGCACCCATCCGTAGCCCACGGCGGCCAGCAGGAACACCGGCGAGACGATCTGGAGGACCTGCAGCAGAAGTGCCATCGCGGCTCCCGGGACCGGCGCCCGGGCCGGCCGCCTCCGCCCGGGTCTCTTCCGTGATGTGGACAGGATGTCAACCGCGCTATACAATGATGTCGGAATACATCGCGCAGGCTTGCAACCCATGCTGACGGCATCAGCAAAATTCACCCTCGGCGAGGTGGTGCGGCATCGCATCCACCCGTTCCGGGGCGTCGTCTTCGACGTCGACCCCACCTTCAACAATACCGAGGAATGGTGGGAGTCGATCCCGGCGGAGAGCCGGCCGCGCAAGGACCAGCCCTTCTACCACCTGCTCGCCGAGAACGAGACCTCCTATTACGTGGCCTATGTCTCGGAGCAGAACCTCGTGAAGGACGAATCCGGCGAGCCGGTCGACCATCCGGAGGTCTCCGCCATGTTCGGCCGGCTGCTCGACGGCGGCCGCTACGACATGGACGGCGGGCTGCACTGAGCCCGCCGGGCCCGGCCTACCAGCCGGAAAAGCGCGGCCATTCCGACAACTGGCCATCCGTGCCGATCACGTGATAGCGGTCGTATTGCGCCGCCGTCGCGCAGGCGTGGTTGGGCAGGATGCGCAGCCGGGTGCCGATCGGCAGATCCGGCGCCGCGGCGCCGCTGCCGGGGCGCGGCGCGATGATGCCGTGCTCCTGGTTGGCGGCGATGACGATCAAGTCATCCAGCGGCTCGCCGTCGAGGCCGCAGACCACGCCATAGCCCTGGTCGACCGCCTGGTTCGCCGTGCCGCGGTCGCGCGACATCGCCATCCAGCCCGCATCGGTGATCGTCCAGCCCTTGACCGGCTGGTGGCCGATCACCGTCGTCAGCACAGAAAGCGCGATGTCGCCCAGGCCGCAGACCCCCACGCCCGCCTGGAAGAGGTCGAAGAACACGCTCACCCCGGCCCGGAACTCGGTCAGCCCCTCGAGGCTGCCGCCGCCGAAGAAGGTCGGCGTCGAGCCCACGCTCACCACCGGGCAGGCATGGCCGGCCTCGCGCAGGATCCGCGCGGCATCCACCACCGCCCGGCGCTCCTGCTCGGCCGCGGCCTTCAGCTCCGCCGGCCCGCGCGCCCCGTAGCTCTCGCCGCCATGGGTCAGCACCCCGCGCAGCACGGCGCCGCCCTGCAGCGCCCCGGCGATCGCCAGCAGGAGCGCCGCATCTCCCGGCGTCACGCCCGAGCGGTGCCCGTCGCAGTCGATCTCGATCAGGACCGGGATCGGGTCGGCCGGATCGCCCGCCGCCGCGATCGCCTGCGCCTGCGCCACGCTGTCGGCCAGCACCGCGAGATCGACCCCGCGCCGGCGCAGCGCCAGCACCCGCGGCAGCTTGTCCGGCGCGATGCCGACCCCGTAGGTGATGTCGCGCACGCCTGCCGCCGCGAATTCCTCGGCCTCGCGCAGGGTGGAGACCATCGCCGGCCCCTCCGGCGAGGTCATCTGCCGGTGGGCCACCTCGGGCGATTTCGCGGTCTTCAGATGCGCGCGATAGGCGACGCCGCTGCCGGCCACCCGCGCATGCAATCGCGCGATATTGGCCGCCATCCGCGCCTCGTCGAGCAGCAGGCAGGGCGTTTGCAGGTCATGCAGCGTCTGAACCATCCGAATCCTCTTGCGTGGAAAGATATCGGGGACGTTTGGAGCATTCCCCCGGCGCGCCCAGATGCCGCCCCCATGCGCGCCGCCCGCCTCGCCCCCCTTTGCCCGAGCGGACCTCCTTTCTAGCCTCTTCGCTCCATTAGGCAATTGCCGATCGCGGTGCTTGCCAAATCCGGGCCTCGCAGCCATGCTGATGCCATGACGCACAGCGCCGAGATCGCGCCCTTTCCCGGCCTTCCCGAGCGGGTCAGCTTTCATCGGGCGGAACTCTCGGTGATCCTCGGCCTCTACGGGCGCATGGTGGCGGCCGGGCACTGGCGCGACTACGGCATCTCCATGCTCCGCGACGCGGCGGTCTTCGCGGTGTTCCGGCATACTGCGGAGCATCCGATCTACCGCATCGAGAAACGCCCCCGCCTGATCGGCCGGCAGGGGCAATACGCTGTCATCGCCATGGACGGCCGGATCCTCAAGCGCGGCGCCGATCTCGGCACCGTCCTGCGCGTGCTCGAGAAGAAGCTCATCCGCGCGGTCTGAACCGGCACCGGCGACCAGGTCGATTGCATTAGGAGCCTGTTCTTTCGTCTTCGACCGCCCCACACCAAAATGAGGGCAGCGCCCGGCCCGGGCGGAAGCGAAGCGCCCGCCTGGGGGCGGGTCGGGCGCTGCCCGGCGGTACCCGCCGGGCGGGATGGTGACGCCAGGCGCGCCTGAAACTAGGCCTGACGGGGTCGCTTTGCCAAATGCGACCACCCTGCACCCGTGCCGCAAGGCCGCTGCTTCCGCCCGCCCTTTCGGCTATACTGGCCCGCTCGCGGCAGGAGGGCCCAGCCATGTTCGTTGCGACGATCTCCGAGGCGGAGGCCGATGGCCGGATCGCCGAAATCTACGCCGCCGAACGGGCGCAGCGCGGCTATGTGATGTCCGGCACGCAGGTCTGGACGGCGCGGCCCGACATGCTGCCGGCCTGGGAGGATTTCTTCATGCATCTCCGCGCCGGCACCTCGCTCTCCGACCGGGAATGGATTCTCGTGGGGCTGCTCGCCTCACTGCGCGTGCCGACGAGCTATTGCTCCTCGGAATACGGGCGCCGCGCGATCGACGTGCTCGGCTCGCGGGAGGCAGTCGCGGCCTTCGTGCGCGACTTTCGCCGCTGCGGCCTCCCCGACCGCGAGGTCGCGATGCTGGACTATGCCGAGAAGGTCGCGACGCGGGCCTGGGCGGCACGGCAGGAAGACATCGACGGATTGAGTCGCCACGGCTTCTCCGATGTCCAGATCGCCGACATCGCCCTCGCCGCCGCGGTCCGCGGCTTCATGTCACGGGTGAACGACGCGCTCGGCGCGGAACCCGAGGCCGTGATCCTCGACCGCGATCCCGCTCTGCGCGCGCTGCTGGCGGTCGGGCGCCCGGTCGCGGTCCCGGAGCCTTCCGCCGGCTAAAGCGGAGCCGCGTCGCCCGGGGTGGCGGAAGGTTCGGCGACCCGATTCCCCTCCTCCGGGTCGGCATGGAGTGAGCGCCGGGAACGGAATGTACATTCCCTGCGCAACCCGTGTACCGGACGTGTGCGAAAAGGGGACAGGCGCGCGGACGGAGAACCGGAAGACGGCCCCGACGGATCCCGGACCTTTCCCGACGCCAGCCGCGCCATCGGCCGCAGGGAGGATGTGGACCCGATAGACCACATGGTCGGCGCCTGGGCGGGGCAGCCGGCCAGCGCGGCGACCGCGATGATCGAGGGCAACGACGGCACGATCCCCCATGCCGTCACCGACCGGAACGTACCGGTGGACGCGTTCTGGTCGGTCACGGTCCAAGACGCCGGCGGCCATCTCGAGCCCAACGCCCTCGGCCGCAACAGCTGCAACGATTTCACCGCCGCGCCGAACGAGGACGGCTCGATCACGCTCAACTTCGGCCGCTGGGAGGACGGGCGGATCAATTGCATCCCGATCACGCCCGGCTGGAACTACACCATCCGCCTCCACGAGCCGCGGCAGGAGATCATCGACGGCAGCTGGACCTTCCCCGCGCTGCAACCCGCGGATGGCGGGACCCCCTTGCCCGCCCGAACGATCCCAAGGCCCCTCGCCGTCGCCCCTCATGATTCCCGAGGCCCGGGTGTCCCCAGCCCGATCGACCCGCGGCGATCGGGCCGCGCCGGCCCTGCCCGGGGCCGGCGCGCTTCGCACGCCGTCCAGGGCCGCCCTGTCCCGATCCCCAACCGGCGGCGACACCCGACTTCCCTCGCCCTGCGGCACGCGCCTCCGGGCGACCGGACCGGGCAAGGCGCCACCGGCGCCTCGCCTTCTCGGTCCGGGGAAGGCGGTGCGGGCCGCGCGGGACGCGGGTATTCCATCTTCCGACACTCGGGTCAGAGGCCGATCCGCCGGAAACCTGCACCGAACGCCTAGATCGGCTCGAGCAGTTCGATCCGGTTCCCGAAGGGGTCGTCCAGATAGATCCGGCGGATCCCCGGCAGGTCTTCGCCATCCCGGAAGGCGATACCCCTGCCCACGAGGCGCCGTTTCGCCGCTTCGAGGGACGCCACCCGGAAGGCGGGATGCGCCTTCCTCGCCGGCACGAAGGGCTCCTCGACCCCGAGATGCAGCGCCGCGCCGGCCGCGACGAACCACAGGCCGCCTCGGCGTTTCAGGATCTCGGGCTTCTCCGTCTCCTCGAAACCCAGGACGCCGGTGTAGAAGGCCCGCGCCCGAACTTCCGCGCCCCTCGGCATCGCCAATTGGACATGATGAAGCGCCAGGATCATCGCGATGTTCCGTATGCCACCGCATGCAGACTACGGGTTCCACGCGAATTGGCAAGCGCCACCCCGGAGCGGGGCGATCCGCCGGAGCCCGCCGGCCCTCAGCGCCCGATCACCAGCGGGATGATCTGGTCCTGGTAGAAGCGCACCAGCGTCGCGCCCGAGAAGCTCATGGTGATCCAGAAGACCGCAAGGATCGCGCCGAGCTTCGGCACGAAGGTCAGTGTCATCTCCTGGACGGAGGTCAGCGCCTGCACGAGGCCGATCGCCACGCCGACGATCAGCGCCACGGCGAGGATCGGCGCCGAGACGACCATCGCCGTCCAGAGCCCCTGGCGCAGGATGTCGAGAACCTCGGCCTCGGTCATGGCTCGGACGGGGCTCAGACAGGCATGCGCAGGATTTCCTGATAGGCCTCGACCACCTTGTCGCGCACCGCGACGGCGGTCTGCACCGCGAATTCGGTGGCGGCCAGCGCCTCGACCACCGCCTGGGGATCGGCACGGCCCACGAGACCCGCCTGCACCGTCTCCTCGCCGGCGCGCAGGGTCTCCATGAAATCCGCGCCCGCCGCCTCGAAGGCCGCCGCCGCGGTCTTCCCGCCCTCCTCCGGCGCCACCGGCTTGGCGGCGAGCTGGGCCTGGGAATAGAGCTGGGACGCGAGTGTCGCCTTGATGTCCATTCTGGAAATCCTTTCCGTTAACGGCGCAGCAGGTCGAGCAGCGAGCTCGCCATCTGCCGCGCCTGCTCGAACATGCGCAGATTGGCCTCGTAGGAACGGTTCGCCTCGCGCGCATCCGCGATCTCGACCATCAGGTCGACGTTCGACCCCTCGAAATAGCCGTCCTCCCCGGCCATCGGGTGGTTGGGGTCGTAGATCCGCGTCAGCTCGCGCTGGTCGAGCCGCACCGGGCCGGTCGCCACCGCCCGCGCCTCGCCGCTGCGCTGGAAGGTCTCCTCGAAGCTGACGGTCTTGCGCCGGTAGCCGGGGGTGTCGGCATTGGCGATGTTCTCCGCACCGATGCGGATGCGCGCCGATTGCGCCCGCATCCCGCTCGCCGAGGCCGCCATGGTCTTCATCATCTCGTTCATCTTGCGGGCTCCTAGCGGTTCCGACCGAGCGAGGCGCGCAGGATGTCGAGCGACTTGCGATAGACCCCGAGCGCCATGTCGTGGCTCTGGCGCACCTCGGCGGCGCGCATCATCTGGTCCTCGAGGCTGACGGTATTGCCGTTCGGGCTCTCCGCGCCCAGGGCCGTCACCTCGCGCACCGCGAAGCCGTTCGGATCCGCCCCGAAGGCGAGATGCCCCGGCCGCGTCACCTTCGCCGCGAAGGCGGGCGTGCCGCCCCGGAGGCTCTCGGAAAACTCCGCCACGTCGCGCGCCCGGTAGCCGGGGGTATCGGCGTGCGCGATGTTCTCGGCCACCACCTGCTGGCGCGAGCTGGCATGCGCCGCGAGCCCGCTCGCGAGCCGAAGGATGTTGAGGTTCAGGTCCATGGGCCGGGTTCTCCCGCCGTTCCGCGTCGAAACCGCGGCTTAACCCTTGTTGGTTGACAAAGCGTAAGCAGCCGGATCGGCGCGGGAGGCCCCATGCATACTGACTTCACGGCCCTGACGGCGGAATTGTCCCGCATTTCCAATCACAAGCGCATCGGCCGCGTCGCCGCGGTCGGCACCGCCTCGCTCGAGATCGCCGGGCTCACGCATCAGGCGCGAATCGGCGACCAGGTCTCGATCGCGCTCGCCGGCGGGCGGGATCTGGGCGGCGAGATCGTCGGCATCTCCGAGACGCGGGCGCGGGCGATGACCTATGCGCCGCTCGAAGGCGCCGCCGTCGGGCGCGAGGCGACGCTTCTGGGCGAGACCGGCGTGCACCCCGATGCCAGCTGGGTCGGGCGCATCGTCGACGCCTTCGGCCAGCCCCTCGACGGCCGGCCGCTGGCCGCCGGTGCCGCCACCGCCGCCCTGCGCCACGACCCGCCGGCGCCGGCCACGCGCAAGGCGCTCGGGCCGCGGCTCTCCACCGGCCTCGCGGTCTTCGACACCGTCCTGCCCATCGCCCGCGGCCAGCGCATCGGCGTCTTCGCGGGCTCGGGCATCGGCAAGTCCTCGCTCCTGGCCGACCTCGCCCGCGGCATCGAGGCCGATATCGTGGTCTATGCGCTGATCGGCGAGCGCGGCCGCGAGCTGCGCGACTTCGTGGAGAACGTGCTCGGCCCCGAGGGCATGGCCCGCGCCGTGGTCATCGCCGCCACCTCCGACCAGGCGCCGCTCATCAAGCGTCGCGCCGCCTGGATGGCCATGGCCACGGCCGAGGTCTTCCGCGACCAGGGCCGCCACGTGCTCCTGCTCGTCGACAGCCTCACCCGCTTCGCCGAGGCCCATCGCGAGATCGCGCTGACAGCCGGCGAGGCGCCATCCTTGCGCGGCTTCCCGCCTTCCACCGCCAATCTGATCGCATCCCTCTGCGAACGCGCCGGGCCCGGGCCCTTCGGCAAGGGCGACATCACCGGCATCTTCTCGGTGCTGGTCGCGGCCTCGGACATGGACGAGCCCGTCGCCGACATCACCCGCGGTGTGCTCGATGGCCATGTGGTGCTCGACCGCGCCATCGCCGAACGCGGCCGCTTCCCGGCGATCGACGTCCGCCGCAGCGTCTCGCGCAGCCTGCCGGGCATCGCCAGCGAGGCCGAGAACGCCCAGCTCGCCCGCGTCCGCCGGGTGCTCACGGCCTACGAGAACGCCGCGCTGATGATCCAGACCGGCCTCTACGTGCCCGGCAGCGACGCCGCCATCGACGAGGCCATCGAGCTCTGGCCCCGCCTCGACGCCTTCTTCACCGAACGCAGCCCCGAGGGCGTCCCCGCGAGCTTCGAGCGACTGGGCACGCTGCTCGCACGATAGCCTGCGTCATGGGAACCGGCTGCGACCGCGAACCGCACTCAACAGATCCGTAGTCCGCACTTCCCCGCAGCATCGGGTCCTTCGCCGTGACACATGCCGCACGACGGGCGGCCGGCCCGTCAGTGCCCGCACTCGGCCCGAAATCGTCGCTGCGGCGCGAAGCGCAGAACCGTCGCGCAAAGCTCTTCTGAACAGATGCCGTGACGGCCACAGACCGCTAGCGAACCCCAGGGTGGCTGGTAGCGTGAGCAGAAATCTGAGCTTTTGGACGCATTCCTGATCGGGTATCCATGGAGCCGATGACGAGTTCAAAGCCAGCAATATCGAACCCGGCGCATCTACTCTCATGCCTATGCATCAACAATAAATAGAAAGGTATCCCAGCAATGTGGTTTTTGAACAAGAACTCCGCCGCGTTAGTCGCTAGTCTGATTGTCGGCTCTGCCCTTTCGGTGCCTGGATTTGCGCAAGACGATCCCGGAGGGCCAATCCTCATCACGAATGTCAATGTCTTTGACGGGATAAACGAGGAACTGATCGAAAACGCGACTGTCGTCATCGATGGCAACCTGATCTCCGAAATTTCCACCGAAGACCTCGCGGTGGCCGGCGCGAGGGTGATTGATGGTGGCGGTCGCACGATGATCCCCGGGCTGATCGACGCGCATTGGCACACGATGCTGTCCTTCTGGCCGGTCGGCAAGGTGTTGAGCAGCGACATCGTCACGCTCAGCTTTGCTGCGGCCAACGAGCACGAAAAAACGCTTCTTCGTGGTTTCACAACGGTGCGTGACGCGGGCGGCGCTGCCATTCCGATTGCCAGGGCCGTCGACGCGGGCCTGATCGACGGGCCGCGCATGTACCCGTCCGGTCCGGTCATCGGTCAGACGGCAGGCCACGGCGATTGGCGCAATCCGCTCAATATTCCCGAGGAGAAGGATCAGCCGCTGGATTACCAGCAGAGGTCAGGGCAAACGCTGATCGCCGATGGCGTTCCGGAAGTGATGAAGAGGACGCGTGAAGTTCTTCGCATGGGTGCCTCGCAGGTCAAGGCCATGGCCGGCGGCGGCGTCAATTCACTCTACGACCCGATCGATGTTACGCAATACACATTCGAAGAGGCGAAGGCGCTTTGTGATGTCGCCGCCACCTGGAACACCTATGTCATGATCCATGCGAACACCGACGCGGCCATACGTCAATGGGTCGAAGCCGGTGCGAAGTCGGTCGAGCATGGCTTCTTCATCGAGGACGAGACGGCCCGGTTGATGGCCGAGAAGGGCGTCTGGTGGAGCATGCAGGCGATGGAGGCCACCGGCGAGGATGCCTTCGTGTTCGACAACGAGGCCAGCAACAAGAAGTTCGTGGAGCTTGTCGCGGGGATCGACAAGGTGATCGAACTTTCGAAGAAACATGGCGTCAACATCGCCTGGGGGAGCGATCTGCAGTTTGACCCGACCTTGCTGCCGAAGCAGGGCAAATTCCTTGCAAAGCTGTCCAAATGGTTCACGCCGTACGAAGCGTTGAAGATTGCGACGCATGACAACGCAACGCTGCTCAAGATGAGCGGACCGCGCGATCCATATCCCGATGGTGATCTGGGCGTTATCACGGTGGGTGCCTACGCTGACCTGATCCTGGTCGACGGCAATCCGCTGGATGACCTCGATCTCGTGGCTGATCCCGACGAGAATTTCGATCTCATCATGAAAGACGGCGTCATCTACAAGAACGAGATCGAATAGCGGACACATTCTGAGGTTGGTGGCTGGTGGGCGGTACAGCCCGCCAGTCGCAGGCGGTCGCAGACAGGACTATTCGCGGCGTCCGTTGCGTTCTCCATGCTCGCCGCCGGCGCCTCTCCAAACATGAAGCCGCAACGGCGTTAACACTTTATCCTTTTGAAATCAGCGACTTGCAATCTGTCCCCATGGGGACAGCCTCTCAGGCGACCCTTTTCCGCCCCCAGGGCCCGCTTCAGCCCAGCCCTTCCGCGGCGAAGAGCGCCCGCAGGTCGGCCTCGGGCCGGGCGCCGATATGGCCGATGACCTCGCCGGCGGCGAGGCAGCCCATCCGGGCGCAGGTCAGCCAGTCCCGGCCGCCGGTCAGCCCGTGCAGGAAGCCCGAAGCGAAGAGATCGCCCGCGCCGGTGGCGTCCACCACCCGCACCGCGGTCGCCGGGGCATGCACGCGCTCGCCCCCGGCCAGCACATGCGCCCCCCGCTCCCCGACGGTGCAGGCCGTCACCGGCACCTCGGCCTCCGCCCGGCCCATCGCGACCGCCAGATCTTCCGTGAGGTAGAGCGAGCACAATTCATGCTCGTTGGCCACCAAGAGGTCCACGTCGGCCCGGATCATCGTCAGGAACGCGTCCCGGTGCCGCTCCACGCAAAAGGGGTCGGAGAGCGTGATCGCCACCTTGCCGCCGTTCGACTTGGTGGCGCGGATCGCCTTGCCGAAGGCCGCCTGGCTGTCGGGGCCGTCGAAGCGGTAGCCCTCGAGGAAGATCCATTCCGCCCCCGCCATCTCGGCCTCGTCGATATCCTCCGGCGCGAGGAATTCCGAGACCCCGAGATAGGTGTTCATCGACCGCTCGCCGTCCGGGGTCACCAGCACCATGCAGCGCCCGGTCTCGGCCGCGTGGTCGCGCGGCGCGAGCGGCGTGGCATAGCCCGCCCCCTGCGCCCGCAGGTCATGGGCGAAGATCGCGCCGAGTTGGTCGTCCTTGACCTTGCCCACATAGGCCGTGCGCGCCCCGAGCGCCGCGAGCCCGGCGATGGTATTGGCCGCCGAGCCGCCCGAGACCTCGCGCGCCGGCCCCATGCGGCCGTAGAGCTCGACCGCGCGCGCGGTGTCGATCAGCTGCATGATGCCCTTCTCGACGCCGTTCTCGTCGAGGAAGCGCTCCTCGATCGAGGCAATGACATCGACGATCGCATTGCCGATGCCGATGACCTGGACGGGCTTGCTCAAATCGTCTTCTCCTCGAAGTCACAGAGATCGCGGATCAGGCAGGCCGCGCAGGCGGGCTTGCGCGCCTTGCAGACATAGCGGCCGTGCAGGATCAGCCAGTGATGCGCGTGCAGCTGGTAGGGGGCCGGCACCTGGTCCTCGAGCGCCCGCTCCACCGCCGCCACGTCCCGCCCCCGGGCGATGCCGGTGCGGTTGGCCACGCGGAAGATATGGGTGTCGACCGCCTGCGCCGGAATGCGCCACCAGGTGTTCAGGACCACGTTCGCGGTCTTGCGCCCGACGCCCGGCAGGCTCTGGAGCGCCGCCCGCGAGGACGGAACCTCGCCGCCGAAATCCTCGACGAGCATCTGCGACAGGCGCATGACGTGGCGCGCCTTGTTGCGGTAGAGTCCGATCGTGCGGATATGCCCGATCAGCCCCTCCTCGCCCAGCGCGAGCATCTTCTCGGGCGTGTCGACCAGCTTGAAGAGCGCCTCGGTCGCCCGGTTCACCCCCTTGTCGGTCGCCTGCGCCGAGAGCGCCACGGCGACGAGCAGGGTATAGGCGTTCACGTGTTCGAGCTCGCCCCGCGGCTCGGGTTCGCTCATCTGGAACCGCCGGAAGATCTCGCAAATCGTCGGGTAGTCGAGCTGTGCCGGCATGGCTCCCCTTGGCACGGGTTCCGGGGATGCGCAAGGCGCCGGTCCGGCGGGCTTTGCGCAGGATCCGGGTGGCCCGGCCGGAGCATTCGTCTATCTTCACGCCAAAGGAGACCCGACCGATGTCCCAGATGCAGGATGCCCGCTCCGATCCCTACCACTACGGCGTGATCGGCCGGGCCATCGAGACCATCGCCGCACGCCGCGAGGAGAATCTCTCGCTGGAGGAAGTGGCCGCCGGCGTCGGCCTCAGCCCGGCGCATTTCCAGCGGGTCTTCTCGCAATGGGTCGGGGTCAGCCCCAAGCGCTACCAGCAGTATCTCACGCTCGACCATGCCCGGAAGCTGCTCGCCGACCGCCATAGCGTGCTCGAGGCGGCGCATTCCACCGGCCTCTCGGGCGCGAGCCGGCTGCACGACCTCTTTCTGCGCTGGGAGGCGATGAGCCCCGGCGAATACGCCCGCGCCGGCGCCGGGCTGGCGATCGCCTGGGGCTGGTTCGACACCCCCTTCGGCGAGGCGCTGGCGATGGGCACAAGCCGGGGCCTCTGCGGCCTCGCCTTCGCCGCGGAAACCGGCCGCGAGGCGGCCATGGCCGACATGCGCTCACGCTGGCCCGAAGCCGCCTTCGCGGAGGATCCCGAGGCGATCCGTCCCTGGGTCGAGGCCGCCTTCGGCACGGGCGGCGAGACGCGGCTCCAGCTCATCGGCGCCCCCTTCCAGATCAAGGTCTGGGAGGCCCTGCTGACGGTTCCCACGGGCCATGTCACCACCTATTCCGACATCGCCGCGGCGATCGGCCGGCCGCGCGCGGTCCGGGCGGTCGGGACGGCGGTCGGCCGCAACCCGATCAGCTGGCTCATCCCCTGCCACCGTGCGCTGCAGAAGGCCGGCGGGCTCGGCGGCTATCACTGGGGCCTGGGCGTGAAGCGCGCCATGCTCGCCTGGGAAGCGGCCCGGCTGGACAGCGCGGCCTGACACAGGTCTCCGGCGATCGGCCAGGAGACGATCCGAACCGGCAAAGGCGAGGCACTGCCTCGCGCTGGTTCGTCGGCTGTAGCGCGCGAGCGTGGAGGTCGAAGGGGGTTGAGTTTTACCGCCGTTGGGTAATCCGCGCGCGCCTGACTGGGCGGGCGCGCTTGTCGCGCCTGCCGGGGGCAGAAGGCGCGCGCGGATTTGTCACCTGCCAGATCCGCGAAGAGAAGGCGCCGTCGCCACTGGCGACGATTCAAAGCAATCGCCAGCAGACCGTATGAAACGATCTCCTCCGGTTGCGGTAGCGGTCGCTGCGAGCTGGCCCGCGCCCGCGGACCCGCAGGCTAGACGGCGCGCAGCTTGCTCGCCGGCTCCTGGACCTCGGTGACGCTCCGCAGATAGGTGAGGAACTCGTCGCGGAGATCGTCGCGCGCCAGGCCGAAGGCCACCGTCGCCTGGAGGAAACCCGACTTGGAGCCGCAATCGAAGCGGCGGCCGCGGAAGCGGAACGCATTGACATTGCCGCGCGCAGCGATCTCGGCCGAGATGGCGTCGGTCAGCTGGATCTCGCCGCCCGCGCCCACCCGCATGTCCTCGAGATTGTCGAGAACGTCCGGCGACAGGATATAACGCCCGATCACGGCCATGTTGGACGGAGCCTCCTCCGGCCGCGGCTTCTCCACCATCGCGCGAACCGGCATCGTCGCTCCGATCGAGGTCGAGCCCACGTCGAGGATCCCGTAGGAAGAGACGCTCTGCGCCGGCACCTCCATGGTCGCGACCATGTTGCCCCCGACCTCGGCATAGGCCTCCACCATCTGCTGCAAGCAGGGCTTCTCGGCATCGATCACGTCGTCGGGCAGGATCACCGCGAAGGGCTCGTCGCCGATCAGCCGGCGCGCGCACCAGACCGCATGGCCGAGCCCGCGGCGTTCCTGCTGCCGGACATAGGCGACGGCGCCGCTGTCCATGTCGGTCTGCCTGAGCAGATCGAGGAGATGGCCCTTGTTGCCCTCGTGAAGGCTGGTCTCGAGCTCGGGCGCGCTGTCGAAATAATCCTCCAGCGCGCTCTTGCCGCGCGAGGTCACGAAGATGAACTCCCGGATTCCCGCCGCCCGCGCCTCGTCGATCGCATATTGGATCAGCGGACGGTCGACGAGCGGGAGTATTTCCTTGGGAACGGACTTCGTCGCCGGCAGGAATCGCGTGCCGAAACCTGCGACGGGAAATACGGCCTTTGTCACCCGGTACGTCATGATACCCCCATCAACGCCGAAAACACCTGCGACTCCGCCCGGATTGCGCGCAGCACGCCTCCGGTATCACAAATGGCGGGCCTGAGGGCAAAAGAATTCATCACTGCGTAAACGGAGTGGCATCGGTCCGCCGGTTCAGTCACGCCCGAGCTCCCTGAGAATCGCTTCGATCCTCTCAACGTCCGAAGGGTTGTTCAGTTCCCAGAAGGCCTGGCCCCGGGCCCTTACCTCGACGCAATGCACCGGAATGCCGTTTTCCATGAATCGCAGTTGTTCAAGCCCCTCCCAGGTCTCCAGCGGGCCCGGATCCCAGGAGGGATAGGCCACCAGCGCCGCCGGGCGATAGGCATAGACCCCGACATGGTGAAAGACCGGGATGGTCTCCGCCGCGCCGAGCGGCCGCCCGGTATAGGGCAGGACCTCCTTGGAGAAGTAGAGCGCGCGCCCGGCGCGGTCGAAGACCGCGGTCGTCGCCCCGACCCTTCCGTGCCGGCGGTCCTCGAGAAAGCCCGCGAGCGCGCCGGCATCGCAGCGCAGCACCGGCGTCGCCACCTGACGCGTGGCATCGGCCTGCATCGCGGCGATCAGGGCCGAGACGAACCAGGGCGGCGTCAGCGGCGCGTCCCCCTGCAGATTGACCACGATCTCATGCGCGCCGCCGAGCTCTGCCGCCACCACCGCGCAGCGCTCGGTGCCGTTCCGGCAGCTGTCCGGCGTCATGGCGACCTCGGCCCCGAAGCCATGCGCGGCATCGGCGATGCGCGCGTCGTCGGTGGCGACCACGACCCGGTCCACGCCTTCGACGGACATCGCCGCGTCCCAGCTGCGCCGGATCAGGCTCCGCGCCGCGCCGCCGGCGCCGCGCAGATCGACGAGCGGCTTGCCGGGAAAGCGGGTGGAGGCGTATCGCGCCGGGATGACCAGAAGCACGGACATGGCTTGTCAGGCCCGCAACAGGGTGAGCCCGGGCGCAAAGGCGATGAAATGCGGGTTCTCGAACCCCTCCTTGCCGTAGGTCAGCGGCGCGTGACCGTCGAAGCGCACCACCCTTCCCCCGGCGCCGGACAGCACCGCATGGCCGGCGGCGGTATCCCATTCCATGGTGCGGCCGAGCCGGGGATAGAGATCGGCCTCGCCGGCGGCCACGAGGCAGAACTTGAGCGACGATCCGGCCGACCGGAAATCCGCCACTTGGTAGAGCGCGATGTAATCGTCGGTGGCCTGGTCCCGGTGCGACTTGGAGGCGACGACGACCAGCGCCTCGGGATCGGGCTTCGAAACATGCAGCGGCGTCACGGCGCCGATCCGCCCGGCGTCATGCGGCCCGGCCTCCTCCACCGCCTGCCCCTGCGCATCGGTGTAGAAGAGCCGCGCCTTGGCCGGCGCATAGACGACGCCCCGCGTGGCGACGCCATGCTCGATCAGCGCGATGTTGACGGTGAAGTCGCCCCGCCGCTGCACGAATTCCTTGGTGCCGTCGAGCGGGTCGACCAGGATGAAGACATCCGCGGCGATGCCGTGGCTCGCCTGTTGCTCCTCGGTCACCACCGGGATCTCCGGAAACGCCGCCCCGAGCCCCTCGCAGATCACCCGGTCGGCGCGCAGATCCGCCTCCGTGACCGGCGAGGCATCCGCCTTGGCGGCGACATCGAAATCCGGCCGGCCGTAGACCTCCATGATCTCGCGGCCTGCATCCAGCGCCAGTTTCCGGAAGGTGGCGGCTAGTCTGGCGTGATCCATGGCGGGCTTTCGATTGCTTTCGGGGCGCGTTTCTATGGACCTGCCTCCGGCATCTTGTAAACATCCCGCTTCGTATCGAGGCGCCGAAAGACGGGAAGATCGCGAGCATGAACCACCCGCTGCCGCAGGGGGAACTGACCCTGCAGACCATAGCCATGCCCGCCGACACCAACGCCAACGGCGACATCTTCGGCGGCTGGATCATGTCCCAGATGGACCTGGGAAGCTCGGTGCTGGCGCGCGGCCGCGCCCGCGGGCGGGTGGCGACCGTCGCGGTCGAGGGCATGACCTTCCACCGGCCGGTGCATGTGGGCGACGTGGTATCGATCCATGCGCAGATGCTGCGCGAAGGCACGACCTCGATGGCCATCGGCGTCGAGGTCTGGGTCCACCGGCAGCCCAGCGGCGAGCACCGGAAGGTCACCGAGGCCCGTTTCGTCTTCGTGGCCGTCGACCTCGACGGCAAGAAACGCGCCCTGCCGGATGCGGGGACGCCGTAGTGCCCGTGCGACGCCTCAATCCACCACCCGCAGCGTGAGGTTGATGCGCCCGCCCTCACCCAGCAGCGACGAGCTGCCGAAACGGATGCGGTCCACGCCGTGATAGGCGCGGCGGACGGCTCCCCCCATCACCACCACATCGCCGCTCTCGAGCGCCGTCGAGGTCGTGGGATCGCCGCGATCGAGGCCGCCGATGCGGAAGACCGCGGTGTCGCCGAGGCTGATCGAGAGCACCGGCCAGGTGAAATCCGCCTCGTCGACGTCGCGATGCAGCCCCATGCGCGCCTTCGCGCCGTAGAAGTTGACGAGGCAGCAATCGGGCACACGATCGCGCGAGACCAGATCCCGCCAGACGGCCATCACCGAGTCCGGGATCGCCGGCCAGGACAGGCCCGAGGGATGCCGCTCGGCATAGCGGTAGCCGCCGCGGTCGCTCACCCAGCCGTAGCGGCCGGCCGAGGTCATCCGCACGCTCATCGGCTTGCCCCAGGGCGTCACGGGCGCGAAGAGCGGCGCGGCGCGGACCACCTCCCGCAACTCCTCCACCATGCGAAGCTGGGCCGGCCGGTCCAGCCGGGCCTTGTGAATCTCAAAGCCGCCGATCTCGAACACCCGCCCTGAAACCCCAAGGAAAACACCGTCCCCGCCGCCGGGGAGCGCTTGCAGCACCAAAACGCGAAACCTATATAGCCATCCGAAGCGCCGGCCACACGATCACGTGAAACCCGGCATGGGATGCAGGGCAAGGGCCAGCCTTGGACTCGCCCCGCCAGATCGCCGCTCGAAAGGAACGTATATGCCCAAAGTCATCGGTATCGACCTCGGCACCACCAACTCCTGCGTCGCCATCATGGATGGCAGCCAGGCCCGCGTCATCGAGAATTCCGAAGGGGCGCGCACCACGCCCTCGATCGTGGCCTTCACCGACGACGAGCGCCTCGTCGGCCAGTCGGCGAAACGCCAGGCCGTGACCAATTCGGAGAACACCCTCTTCGCCATCAAGCGCCTCATCGGTCGGCGGTACGACGATCCGGTCACCGCCAAGGACAAGGACATGGTGCCCTACAAGATCATCTCCGGGCCGAACGGCGACGCCTGGGTCGAGGTCAAGGGCGAGAAATATTCCCCCAGCCAGATTTCCGCCTTCGTCCTGCAGAAGATGAAGGAAACGGCCGAGAGCTATCTCGGCGAGAACGTGAACCAGGCCGTCATCACCGTCCCGGCCTATTTCAACGACGCCCAGCGCCAGGCCACCAAGGA
>ERZ795053.988-NODE-988-length-36332-cov-6.275905_pt1 | contig 36332 bp, 29 predicted proteins | sample MGYA00375137_ERZ795053 | MGnify/ENA primary metagenome ERZ795053 (study PRJEB30182, sample SAMN05720284) | activated sludge metagenome | isolation source: Anaerobic digester | place: Hong Kong | collected 2014-12-17 ...
GTATCGCCCTCGCGCTGTTTGGACGGGGCGCTGATAACCAGCAGGTCGTCTTCCATAGCGATAGCGGCGCCGAACTTGTCCGTCGACTTGCCGTCGGGCGCCGAGATCTTCTGGATCTCCACATAATCGCTCGCCATGCGCTCATAGATGTATACGGCGCCGAGCCCCGACGACTTGTTGGCCGCCCCGATGGCCGCCCACACGTTCGTCATGGCCATCGACCCGCCAAAGTCGTCGAACTGGCCACCATCCGACGCTGTGAGCCGCTGCGTCTGGATGAATGTTCCACCCGTGTCACGAAACACGTAGGCGGCGCCCTGTCGATCGTTCCGCCCCGGGGCGCCTGCGATGATGTGCCCCTGGTCGACGTCATAGGCCATGGCGGCGCCGAGCATTTCGTCATCGACGCCGTCGGGAATCGTCAGGATCTGAATCTGATCAAAGACCTGTCCACGATTGGCGAAGACGTACAGCGCGCCACGCTGAATATGAAACGATCCGGGAATCGCATATTTCGGAGCGCCAACGATCAGGCGTGTGTTGCTCACGGCGACGGACGCGCCAAAACTCTGTTCGGGGAACCTCGCCGTATCTCCGACAACGCGTGAATGGTAACTCCAGTCGCCCCCGATATTGATGAAAATATCAACGAGTCCCGTCAGAGAGTTCTTCGCCGGCGCCCCGACGACCGCGACGGAATCCGAAGCGGATATCGCGCTCGCGAAGAGATCGTCAACCGCGGCGTCGAAGGCCGCCAGTCTGGCGACCTGTTCCCAGTCAGAATCCGGCGAGGTCCCTTCGCTCGCGCCGGCCGAGCTGTTGTCATTCGCGTTTCCGCCGGGATTGTTGATACCCATCGGCGTCGATGTGTCCATCGGACAGTCCGCCCCGAACAAGGGAATGCAAAGCGCCGGGAGTACCAGGAAAGGTCGCTTCATCATGAAAGTGCTCCGGAGAGGTTCATTAGGCCACGAGTTCGCGGCGCCTCGGGATCTGGGTTTCAATCTTCGTCCATCATGCGTGAATTCGTCGGCGGCGGGCGCCGAAGAACAACATCATCGACAGCGTCAGCAGCGGCGCGCCGGCGCCACATGCGCCCGATCCACAATCCGTCATGCTGTCGGGCGTCATCTGCGGCGCGCCGGTGTTGTCATTGGCATTGTCATTACTGACGTTGTCGTTATTCGCCGTGTTGTCGTTCATATTCTCAACGCCGTTGTCATTGGCGTTGGTATTGGTGTTGGTGTTTGAATTTGTATTGTTGTTCTGGCCGCCGCCGTCATTCGCGAACGTTACGATGACGCTGTTCCCCTGGACGCTTGCGGCCGCCGAGATCGACGTCGGAAACCCGGTCAGGACGACATCATCAAATGCCCCCGCCAGCGTACCGGCCATCAGCACAGTAATCGCATCACCCTGCGATGGTTCGAATCCGTTCAACTGTCTGAGTTCGAGCGTTCCGGCAAGAGTTGCGGCGCCATCAACCAGAACCTGGTCGTGCTGCGTCCCGGCCGTCAGCCCGCCAACTTCGATGACAATCGTTGCGCCCGCATTCTGCGTATAATTGCCGGCGATGGATGGCGTCACGCTGGAGACGACTTCCAGAATACCCGGCGACGCGCCGGGCTCGACACTGGCGCCGTTGTTGACAACATTCGCCGCCAACTGGCCGGCGCCACGCAGGACGCCGCCATTGAGCGTCATCGAGCTGACAACGATGCCACCGCCCGCCAGCTCTGTCGCACCCGCGTTCTGCGTAAGAGTGTTGACGACGTTCGGAAACACCATGCGACCGGACTCCGATCGAAATTCGCCCGTGTTCGTCACACTGCAGACGATATTGGCGTCACCCGCCCCGCCGGACTTCCTGAAAAACCCTTCGTTCGAGCAGGGACCGTTACTGAACCAGTTGAGGAAGGCGAAGTCCGCCTGGATGTCGACGACGCCGTCGGCGCGGTTCCTGAAGTCGGCGAACCCGAGGCTCTGAGCGCTGAGTTCCAATGTCCCATGGTTCTCGAAGACTGTTGTCTGCCCGCCCGTGAAGTTCGGGCCGGAAACCGTCACGAGCGCCCCGGCGTCAAACGTGACGAGGGGCAGACCGAAGTAACCACCCTTCAGGTCGCCCTCGTCGCTGATCCGCAGACTGCCGGCGCCATGGAGACCGTGCCCTGTTCCGCCCGCGCCGGACATGCGATACCGCTGCACGACGAACTCGGCGTTTGCGTCGACGAAGTTGTTCTGCGCCGCATTGATATGAAAGAAGCCCTCGCCAGTCGCCGTCGCGCCGTCGTGATACGTTCCCCAGTGCTCCTGGCTGAACTCGGCGCCTGCGGCGATCTCGATGGCGCCGGACGTCTCGAGGAAATTCTGACACCTGAGCACGCCCGCCGGGACGGAAATGACGCCGTCTTCACGATTGATCAACCGGGTTTCAAAGAAATTGTGAATCGTCGCAACGCCATTCGCATCCTGTTTGCGAATCAGTCCGTGATTGTCGATCGGCTGTGTCACCAGACCTATTTGGTTAAGCGTCGCCCCGTCTTCAATCGTCACGACGCCGCCCGGCATGACATTCAGTGTCTGATTGAAGCAGCCCGTCGCGGCGCCCGCCGTCACGCGCATTTCGCCTTCCACATCGACCTGTCCCGTGAGCGCATTGGTCCCGTTGGCGATGAAAAGGCCGCCGGGCAGAATACGCAGGTGAACGTTCGGATCGCCCGCCTCATTCGTCATCGGATCCGCCTCGTTCACCAGCGTGCCCGCAATGCTGAGCACACCGGCGCCACCCAGCCGTCCGTCCGTCGCAATCGTCAGGTCGTCGATCATCACATCCTGATCCACGTTAACGCCGACGTTCGAGCCGGACTGCTTCACGACGGCCCGCCCATTGATCACGACGCCCGGCTCGAGCGTGAAGAAGTTGCCGGCAATGCCGAGCTCCGCGCCGGCGTCGATGTTCCATGTCCCATCGATGGCGCCGGCCCGCGTCAGGCGAAGCTCACCCGCCTGCACATGAACCGTGCCCGTGTTGCGAAGATTGACGGCCCATTCGCTCAGGCCCGACGAGAGTTTGTTCAGCGCGCCTTTGTTTTCGAACTCGCCGACGCCGAACGATGTCTGCAGGATCGCCGCGTCTGTCTGCACATTGAAAACACCGGTCGCGGCGTTTTCGAAAATCGAAGGGCAACAGGCGCCGGGGATCATGCCGATCGTCCACTCGCCGGCGCCGCTCCATGAACACGTCGCCGTATTGATCAGTCGAAATCCGCCAAAGCCGCTGAGTGTCTTGGGGTCGTCACCCTGTATCGTGAGCCCGGCGTTAAGCGTCACCTGTTGCCCCGACGCGCCGCCGGACCGACCGATTTCACCACTGTTCCAGACGACGGGACCATCGAAGACGCCTTCGTCCGCGATCATCAGGGCGCCGTTGACGGTAAAGTCCCCTTCCGACTGCGCGAGCGTCAGGGCCACGCCCGTCTTTCCGGCGTCGATCACGCAATCGCCGACAATCGTGACATCGTCGGCCCCGCCGGGAAGGCCCGGACAGACCGGCGACGGCGACGCCGGCGTGCTCCAGTTGTTGCATTTCATGTTGATCATGCAGTCACAGCATGTGTGCCAGTTGGCGTCGCCGCACTCGTTGTCGAAGGCAATCATGTCGGCCGTCGCCCGACCTCGCGGCGCCAGGATGGCCGCCAGGAAGGCCATCGCCAGGGCATATCGCACGCATGAGATGTCCATCAGCTGATCTCCCCATACGGGTAAGACGCCATCGACCCGGAGGGGGCGGATATCGCACGGCGGTCTCACCAGCAGTTGTTCAGGGAGGTATGCGCCAGTTCGTGGAGATCGGGGCCAGAACCGTCTCAGGGATTTTCGGCGCCGGCGTCGGCCGCCGTCGGTTGCGTTGACGGCGCTTTCGCCGCCGGAGCGGGCGCGGACGCGAGGCTTTCCGCAGTTGTTGTCCATTCCGCAGCCTTTTCCGGCTTCCCCATGGCGGAATAGAGCTGGCTGAGTCGGACCGCGAGGGCGCGTTTCCGCGTTTGCGGAATTCCGGGAACAGCCCGAACGGCCTCAAAGGACTCCAACAGGAGCGGCTCCGCCTGGTCCAGTCGCCCGGATCCGCCAAGAACACTGACAAGGCTGTCATTGACCGTCAGCGTGTCGTTGTGGGCGAGACCATAGATTCGCTTGAAAATGGCAAGCGATTCGCGGAGGGCGGCCTCACATTCGGGGAGTTCCTGTCGGACATAGCGCAGCACGGCAATATTGTGCAGGGACGTGGCCAGATCGGGATGATCATCGCCGAGCAAGGCGCGCCGCATGGCGATCGCCTTCTCGTAGGCCTCCAGCGACGCGTCGAGATCATTCATGCCGTGAAGCGCCTGGGCCAGATTGTCGTAGTTCGTGGCGATATCCGGATGAGACGCGCCGTGCCGCTTCGTGTTGACCTCGATCGCCTCCCGGAAATAGGGAGCGGCCTTCGCGAAGGCGCCCTGCGCCATGTAGAGCGATCCGAGGTTGTTGACGGCCTCGGGAAGCAGATCCGCCTCGGAGGAATCCGGCGCCGTGGCGTCCTGATAGACGCGATCGAGCAACGGCGCGGCTTCATCGAATCGACGCTGATCGATCAGGGCCAGCGCCAGATCGTTGGCGCACGAGACCGCTTCGGCGGCGCCGTCGGTCCCGCGCCCTTCCTGAATGGCGAGCGCCGCGCGCAGATCGGATTCGGCCTCGGCCGGCCGGCCCTCCAGTTTCAGCGCCGCGCCGCGCTCATGGAGCGCGCGGGCGAGACCTTCCGATTCGGGGCCATGAAGCTCCCGGAACGCCGTCGCCGCCTTCGTCAACTGCGCCTGGGCGGCGTCGAACTCGGCGAGCCCCGCGTAGCTGCGACCGATCGTGATGCGGATCTCGGCGTCAATCTCCGGCTCATTGCTCATTTCACCGGCGTCGAGCCGGGCAACGGCGTCGTCGAGGGCCTCGCGAACCTTCATGTCCCGGCGGGCGCTGCGACGAGGATCCGCCTCGCCGAGCATCTTCTGCAGGAACTTATTGACGGCCTCCGCCTTCCGCATGGCGAGCCGCGCTTCCTTCTCACTCTCCTCGGCGTTGCGTTTCTGCCGCTCGGCGACATCCCTGGCGCGATTCGCCTCACGCAGACCCGCCACGGCGATCGACATTCCGACGATCATGCCGACGACAACGACGACGATCGCCGTCATCATGATGCGATGCCTGGACGTGAACTTGGCCAGCCGATACATCGGGCTGGGCGGTCCCGCCAGGACGGGTTCATTTCGAAGATACCGCTCGATTTCGGCGGCGATCGCGGCGGCCGAGTCATACCGCCGTCCGCGATCCTTCTCCATACACTTCATGACGATCCAGTCGAGTTCGCCGCGCACACGCCGGATCAGGTTCCGTGGGTCGGCGCCGCGCCGCCTGGAGATTTCCTCGATCGTCGCTTCTTCATCCGTGTCAGTGGCGCCATTCGGATTCGGCGCCGCCTGACGGGCAATCGCTGTCAAACGCTGACTGGGTCGCGGCGGGTCCACTTCCCGCACGATGCGCTGAATCTCGCCGATCGGCTTTCGACGCAGGGTTCGGCGCCCGAGCGGCAGCGTTCCCGTCAACAACTCGTAGAGCAGCACACCCAGCGAGTAGACATCGGTTCGCGTATCGATGTCGCGTTCGCCCGGCTCGGCCTGCTCGGGGCTCATATACTCCGGCGTTCCGACGAGAATCCCATCGAGCGTCGCGATGGAGTCTTCCGTCAGACGCTGCCGCGTCGCCTTGGCGACACCGAAATCAATGACTTTTGCGAGGGACTCGCCATTGCCGGCGCCAAGGACGAGCACGTTCGACGGCTTGATGTCCCGATGAATGATCCCCTTCTGATGGGCATGCTGCACGGCGTTACAGACCTGCACAAACAGCTCAAGCCGGCGCTTCAGGGACAGCCCCCACCGATCACAATAGGTCGTCATCGGATCGCCCGGCACGAACTCCATCACGAAATACGGCCGGCCCTCCGACGTCGCGCCGGCGTCCAGCACCGCGGCGATATTCGGATGACTCATCATCGCCAGAGCCTGTCGCTCACTCTCAAAACGGCTGATGACGTCGCGCGTGTCCATGCCCTGCCTGATCACCTTCAGGGCGACGGTCCGTCGAACGGGCGTTTCCTGCTGCGCCTTGTAGACAACACCGAATCCTCCCTCGCCGACGATTTCAATCGGCGTGTAGGCGCCGATCCGGTCCGGGAGCCGCCGGCGCCCCTCGGCGCCGATGATCGCGGCGACCTCCGCGGAGCCATTCAGTGTCGGCGCGAGAAGAAAGTCGCCGGCGGCGTCATGGGATGCAAGCAGCCGCTCGACACCCGCGCGAAGTTCGTCGTCTCCCGCGCAAAGCGCCGCGAGCGCCGACGCCCTGTCCTCGTCCGGCAGATCGATGACCTCTTCAAATACAGACTTGATCCGGCGCCAATCCGGCATGGTGCGTTCCACGTGTTCGACGATTCTCTGAACTACCCGTCGGTCCAGCGCCGCCCCGAGTTAGGCTTCCAGCGCCTGATAGAGCCAGGCCCTCGCGAAGGCCCACTCCCGCTTGACCGTCCGTTCCGACATGCCCAGCGCGGCCGCCGTGTCCGCCACACTCAGGCCCGCGTAAAAACGAAGCTGCACGACATCGGCCGCCCGTCGATCCGTCTCCGCAAGGCGGGTCACGGCGGCGTCCAGCGCCATGATCTCGGCGGGATCGCTGGAAATCGCAAGGTCGATCGCGTCCAGTGGCTCTCGCCCACGCTCGCCGCCCCGCTTTACGCGACCGCGCCGTCGGGCGTAGTCAATCAGAATTCGGCGCATCGCATTGGCGGACGCCCGAAAGAACTCTGCGCGCGTCGCCCAGCTCAGCGCGTCACTGCCAACCAGCCGCAGATAGGCCTCGTGTACGAGCGCCGTCGCCTGAAGTGTGTGGCCCGCGTTCTCATGACGCATGTGACTCCGTGCGAGCGCGAGCAGCTGATCATACACCATCGGGAACAGACGCTCGGCCGCGACAGCGTCGCCGGACGCGGCCGCATGCATCAACTGCGTGACGGCGCCGTCTTCCGTCGGCGGTGTGGATTCACTGTCAGCGGATCGGGACTCGTCAGATTGCATCGCCCGAAGGACTCCCCTGGGATACACGGACCGCATCGCAACAGATTCAGTATAACAGATCACCTGATCCGGCGGCGTCGTTCAGGCCCCCGTCGCGCGTCAAACGTTACGACAACGGGACACGCAACATCCGGGGCGTGGCGGCCCCCTTCCGGCATAGGTGGATTGGGTCAGGGACCGGCGGGACTGTCGCCGGCCACGCGCGGCCAGAGTTTGGCCAGGACCGCCCCGGCGCCGATCGCAATGATCGACAGCACGATTGCGAGTTCCAGATGGCCGTAAATCCAGTGTCCCGTGGCAAACAACGCCGCGTACACGGCGACGCAACCGACGACCATGCAGAGAATCCCCAGAGGAAGACTGCCCGCATTCGCCGCCGCGTCATTCAGGGACTCGCCGCTTCGCTCAGCATCCCGCACAACTCTGCCCCATCCCGGTCCGCCCGGACGAATGAGACGATAGAACCGGCGCAGCGTCTCCTGCGCGTCGGCGGGCGTGAGCATTGTTACCAGCATCCAGCCCGCCGTCGTCACGCCGACACTCACAACAAGCTTCTGCCACGCGGCCAGCGACGTCGGCGCCCAGAACTGCATATAGACGGCGACGATCAGCGAGATCACCATCGCGGCGATTTCACTGAACGGATTAATCCGCCACCAGAACCATCGCAGGATAAACAACAACCCCGTCCCGGCGCCGATCTGCACGAGGATCCCGAAGGCCTGGGCCGCGTCGCCAAGTCCCAGCGCGAGGAACCCGGCGCCGATCATCAGCAGAACCGTCGACAGGCGTCCGATCCAGACCAACTCCCTTTCGCTGGCGCCGCGCCTGACGAAACGACGCCAGAAGTCATTCACGACATAGCTCGACCCCCAGTTCAGGTGTGTCGAAATCGTCGACATGTACGCCGCAATGAGCGACGCGATCACCAGCCCCAGCCATCCCGTCGGAAGCAGCGTCATCATCGCCGGATACGCGAGATCGTGACCAATCTTCCCGTATTCGGCGTTCGGGAAGGCCGATCGAATCGCCGTGAGTCCTCTCTCCTGAATCACGAGCTCCTCGATATGCGAACGTGTCGCGTCATCCAGGGACGTCGGATCCTTCTGAAACTGTACAAACGAAGCGTGGATCTCCGGCGACGCCAGCGCCTCGCGCGCAGACAGTCGATCCGCGGGGGCGTCCAGCGGGTACACCACGAGCGAGCACAACGCCACAAGAATCCACGGCCAGGGTCGCAGCGCATAGTGCGCAACATTGAAGAGCAGCGTCGCGCCAATGGCGTGCGTCTCATTCCTCGCCGAGAGCATTCGCTGTGCGACGTAGCCGCCGCCGCCGGGCTCCGACCCCGGATACCACACGCTCCACCACTGCACGGCGATCGGGATGATCAGCACTGTGACGACGGTGTCGAGGTTGCTCGAACCGTTCTCGCGCGTCAGCGACGGGAGGATGGACAGCTTGCCAACGAGCTGATCACTCGCCATCAGTCCACCGAGCCCCCCGATCTGAGGTTGCCCAATCGCGACAGACGCCGCCGCGATCGATCCGATCATCGCCACGATGAACAGCAGAAAGTCCGTCAGCACCACGGCGCGCAATCCGCCCATCGCGCTGAAGATGACGGTGACCGTCGATGCGATGATGATCGTCTGCATGGGCGAAAAATCGAGCAGGACGCGCCCGATCTTGATCGCGGCGAGCGAGACTGTCGCCATGATCCACATGTTGACGAATACACCCAGGTAGATGGCGCGAAAACCGCGAAGGAACGCGGCGGGCCGCCCGGAATAGCGCAGTTCATAGAACTCAAGATCCGTCGTGACACCCGATCGGCGCCACAGGCGTGAAAAGACAAAGACCGTCAGCATGCCCGAGAGAAGGAACGACCACCAGACCCAGTTACCCGCCACGCCATCCTCTCGAACAAGGTTCGTGACGAGATTCGGCGTGTCCGCCGAAAAGGTTGTGGCCACCATGGACGTTCCGAGGAGCCACCAGGGCATGGCGCGGCCCGACAGAAAATACTCGGCCGTGTTCCGCCCGGCGCGCCTGGCGATCGTCATGCCGATCAACAGGGCGATCGCGAAGAACGCGATGACAACAACCCAATCTACAGCTTGTAGTCGCATGGCTTCAGGTTCCTGCCCGCCCCGACGAATCAAGGTCGGCGGCTCCGTGGAGCCCGAACTCAGAGACGGTGGGATGACCGACGGCGTCTGACCAGGAGCTTCACACGTCGCGCCCACACAACCGCACTGTGGCAAAAGCGCTTGTACCCGACAGCCGTCCCCATCGCAATCGTGCGCCACTGACCAGCCGTCTCCGCCTCCACGCGGAAACCCCTGATCAACCGCCCCTGGCGAACGTCGTCAGAACGCCCGCCAACCGGCGCGTCCGTTACGATGCAACAACAGGAGCGGGACGTCGCACAACGCGCCACATCGACGCCGCGACGAAATACACCAGCGTCGGAACCATCAGCCATCGCCTGAAGCCTGCAAGTCGCTCGGCGTATTCGGCCGGGGGCGCCAGATAGACGTTCACGGCCAGGGCAATGCACGCCAAAAGCGAAAGCAGCGCAAGCAGGCCACAGATCAATGCGAGAGGTCGCCGCGATGCGCTTTGCCGGCGAGCGCTGGTTGTCGAGGGGGCCTGCGCCGCCCCATCGCCCTGACGCCGATCGGACGATGCCGCCGGCAATGTGGCGTCCGATCGGGCCCCGGCGAAGGACGCGAGAATGAGGTAGACAACGACCGTCAGCACATACACGGGAGGGAACAGAAAGAAAAGGTGAACCACATCAAACATGTAAAGGCCCAGCGCGAGCGCGATGCCGGCGCCCCACGCCATCATCGCCGGCCAGTTCACGAGCGATCCGCGCATCTCTGACCAGTATCGCGTCATGCCGAGCTTCGGAAACAACCAGTGCTCCGTCACGACGATGGCGCCCGCGGGTACGAGCAGCAGTCCGTAAATGCCGACAAAGTCCAGCAGGCCTGTGAACACAAATGGGAAACACGCGATGATCGTCGTGACAATGCCGACGATGAGCGTGACAAGCCAGCGCGGCCAGCCCGGCGTGATGACCTGTAACGCCAGACCCGCGCGGTACAGCGTCGGGTTGGATGTCGTCCAGCCTGCGATGACAACGGCAATCGCGCCCGCGACTCCCAGCATTTCGTAGGCGACGGCGCCTGAATCGAGCTGCGTCAGGCTCACGCCCTGCGCCAGCGCCGCCCCCGCGCCCATCACGCCGGCCGCAAGCCACGCAAGGTAATGGCCCAGGAACATGCCGAATCCCGAAAACGCCCCATACGAAGTCCGCCTGGCGTAGCGCAGAATCGCCATGTCTGAGAGACCGATGTGCATCGCCAGGTTGCAGATCCAGGCGAACGCCGCGATGTGCCAGAATCCGATCTTCGACAGCTCGCCATCGGGTGTGCGCCCTGTCCAGATGGCTCGTTCGCCGAGTTCCCGGAATTGCTCGAAACTCCGAATGGCGCCGATATGCGTCGCCTCTCCCAGCGCCGGCAGCGCGACCAGCGCCCCGGCGACAAACATCAGAAGCATCCAGGGGGAGCAGATCGACGAAAATGCCGCAAGCCGCTTAAAGCCCGCGATTGCCACAAACACGACGACGCCCCCGACCAGGAAGACTGTCAGCACAAAGCGAGCGTCCGTCGGATACCATTCCGTCTGCGGCGGAATTCCGAACGGCAGACGGACCGCCGATGCGGAGACCGTGATCATGCATCCGGCAAGCACACAGAAGAGGATCGCATTCAGGACGTTGTATCCGGTCGTGAACGCGGGGCCGCAGATCTTTCGCAGGTACCAGTAGAGCGTGAGTCGTGTCTCTGTCGCAATCGGCGCGCAGACAAACGTCCAACTCAATACCGCGAGCAGATTTGCCAGCGCAAGCCCATAGATCAGATCCCGCATGCCCGCGCCCCACGTCACGAACAACGCGCCGATGACGAATTCCGTCGCCGCAACGTGCTCACCCGCATAGGCGCCGGCGAAGTAGCCCTTTCCGCAGAGATGATCCTCGCTGACGGGGCTCCGTTCGAATTCGTACAGCCGATCCAGACGCTCAATGACGCCGGACTGAGAATCGCGATCCTGCATGTTTGCGGTTCCAGGGAGTGGCGATGACGACGGAATGTACCGCCCGACTCTGTGCGACGATTCCGACCGAAAACGGCCGAGAAACACCCCGCCGGGCACAATTTCCTTTACATAACCCACACATAACCATATTATCCAACAAAATCAAGCATATACCGGGCAACTTCAAAGACACCCCGATTGGCGACGCTCATGCTGGCTCAGATGCGACATCGCGAAATCCTGAACCACCTCAAGAATTCGGGCGGGACGCGTGTCGCCGCGCTGGCCAGGGCCATGCGCGTCACTGAGGAAACGATCCGCCGCGACCTTCAGAAGCTGGAAAAGGAGGGTCGGCTCGTCCGGACACACGGCGGCGCCCTGCCCGTGCTCGACGCCCGCTACGACCCGCCGTTCAACGAACGGCGAACGGCCCGGCTCGACGCCAAACGACGAATCGCTTCGAGCGCCCTGACGCACATCGCGGAGAACGACATCATCGCGGTCGACGCGAGCTCCACCGCTTTCGAGCTCATCCGACGCCTGCCCGATATCCCGTTGACGGTCATCACCAATGCCCTTCCGGCCGCCGCCGCGCTGCAGGACTACACGCGCGTGCGAGTCATCTCGACGGGCGGCGTCCTCGACCAGCGTTCCATGTCGCTCGTCGGATCACTGGCGGAAGACGCCCTCGACCGCTTCAACATCAACAAGGTCTTCCTGTCGGCCAAGGGCGTCGACATCGCAAGAGGATTGAGCGAGAGCGTCGAGGAACACGCGAGAATCAAACGACGCATGGCCGAGATCGCCGAGCGCGTCATCCTGCTCTCGGATCACAGCAAATTCGGTCTTCGTTCGACGATCTTCTTCGCCGATCTCTCCGCGATCGATCTCGTCATTACGGACAGCGACACGCATTCCGAATTCCTCGAAGCGTTACGCGAGCGGGATACGCCCGTCGAAATCGCCACCTAGAACCATGAAGGTGTCCATCTTCATCCCGTGCTTCATTGATCAGCTCTACCCCTCGATCGGTCTGCATACCGTCACACTGCTCGAACGCGTTGGGCTTGACGTTGAATTCCGCGCCGAGCAGACCTGCTGCGGCCAGCCTCCATTCAACGCCGGCCGCTGCCGCGAAGCCCGCGCCATCGCCGAACACTTCGTTCGCGTCTTTCAGGACGCGGACCTGGTCATCACGCCATCCGGTTCCTGCGCGGCGATGATCAAGCGCCATTACGTTGACCTCCTCGCCGACTCCGAGTGTCTTCAGGACGCCGTTCAGCTTGGTGAACGCGTCTGGGAACTCTCCCAGTTCCTGGTCGATCATCTCGGCGTCGTCGACGTCGGCGCCCGACTGTCAGGCCGTGCGACGATCCACGATGGCTGCCACGGCCTGCGAGAACTCGGCATCAGGAGCGCCCCGCGTCGACTCCTTGAACATGTCAGGGACCTTCGGCTCGTCGAGGCGCGAGAAAGTGAGACCTGCTGCGGATTCGGGGGTCTGTTTGCCGTCAAGTTCCCATCGATCGCCACGGCCATGGCTGACGTCAAATGCGGCGCCATCGCGGAGGCCGGCGTCGATTACGTCATCTCCTGCGACGCCAGCTGCCTCATGCATATTCAGGGGCTGCTCGATCGTCGCGGCGATGGAACGAAATGCCTCCACCTTGCGGAAGCGCTGGTGAGCGCATGACGCAGACCGCACGGCAATTCCAGCGTAACTGCGACACAACGACGAACGACGCGGACCATCGCTCGTGGATTCGCATCGCCCTGAACCAGGCGGGCGACGCAAGGTCAACCGCCCAGGCCAGATTCAACGACTGGGACGGCGCATGCGGCGCTGCGTCGCAGATCAAGTGGGAATCGCTCGATCACCTTGCTGAGAATCTCGAGTCCTTCGAGGCGAAGCTCCTGGCGCGCGGCGCCAGCGTTCACTGGGCGGAGACCGGCGAGGACGCCTGCGCGTACATTCTGCGCGTCGCCGCCGAGCGCCACGCGAAGCGCATCGTGAAGTCCAAGTGTATGACGACGGAAGAGATCGGACTGAACGAGCGACTCGAAGCGGCCGGCCTGAAGGTCGTCGAGTCCGATCTCGGCGAATTCATCGTGCAGCTTCGAAAGGAACCGCCCTATCACTTCGTCTTTCCCGCAATGCACCTTCGGCGAAATCGAATCAGTGAGACCTTTGAGCGCGAGATCGGCGCCGCGCCGACGGAGGACGCGGAATCCCTGACGCTCACGGCGCGCCAGGAACTGCGAAACGTCTTCCTTTCGGCGGATATCGGGATCAGCGGCGCCAACTTCGGCGTCGCCGATACCGGCATGATCTCGATCACCGAGAATGAAGGCAACGCCCGTCTGACGACCTCCATCCCGCGCATCCACATCGCCGTCATGGGCATCGAAAAGGTCATCCCCCGGCTCGCGGATCTCGCCCTCCTGCTCCCGGTTCTCGCAACCTCCGCAACGGGCCAGACGCTGACGTGCTACAACACAATGATCGGTGGCCCGCGCCAGCCGGGCGAAGTCGATGGGCCCGACGAATTCCACGTCATCCTGCTCGACAACGGAAGGACGCGTCTGCTCGCGGATCCAGGGTTGCGCGACGCCCTGCGATGCATCCGATGCGGCGCCTGCCTGAATATCTGCCCCGTCTATCGCAACATTGGTGGTCACGCCTACGACACGACCTACCAGGGCCCTATCGGCGCCGTGATCACGCCGCACCTGCAGGACCTGACCAACTGGAAACACCTGGCGTTCGCATCATCGCTTTGCGGCGCATGCACAGAGACCTGTCCCGTCGGGATTCGACTTCACGACCACCTGCATCACACGCGATCAATGGTTGCGGAAAGAAAGACCAGCGGACTCGAAGCGATGATGGCGCGGATGTACGCCTTCGCCGCCCTCCGTCCGGGCCTGTTTCAATGGTGCGGACGCCAGATGCGTCGCACGCTTCGGATGACAACGAGATTCCGTGGAGGCCGGCTGGATCCTTTTCGAGCCTGGCGTCACACACGCGATCTGCCCGCAGCCCCGGCGAAGTCATTCCACGACCTCTGGAAGGAGCGAAAAGCGTGAACGGCCGTGCCGCCATCCTGGCCCGAATTCAATCGGCGCTCGCCCGTCCGACGGACGTCTCGATCCGTGGCGACTCGTCCACGACCGCTGACCGCGCCTTCAGCCGTTTTCTTCCGCGGGTTGGGCCGGACGCTGACGCATTGGCGCGTCAGTTCGCCGAAAATGCCGCGTCACTTCACGCAGAGTTCCATCACGTTGATTCACGCGATCATCTGGTCGAACGGCTTCGGGAACTGGCGACGGAAAACGACTGGCGGACCATCGCCACGCATGACGGTCCATTGGCGAAACCCGCCAGCGAGGCCTTAAGGGTCCCACTGCATTGTGTTGGGCCTGACGATGATGCCGCCACACTCGCGCAATGCGACGCGGGGATCAGCGAATGCGACGCGCTGATCGCACAGACGGGGAGCGTGCTCGTCACGGCGGCGAGCGCCGGTGGCCGCGCCCTGTCCGTCCTCACGCCGCACCACGTTGTCCTCGCAACACGCAGTCAGCTCACGCCGGACCTGCCGACGGCGTTTGAACTACTCGCCCGAAAGTACGCCGACGCCTGCCCCAGCATGATTTCCTTCATCACGGGGCCGAGTCGGACCGGCGATATTGAACGGACGCTCGTGCTGGGCGCCCACGGTCCCCGGAGACTGACCCTGTTCCTCTTAGAGTCCGAGGAATAGACGAAGTCGCGGATAAGATGCGCCCTGGAACGCAGGAGCCATGCAGGAATCACAATGACGCCGAACCTCCCGACAATGGAACAAGTCGCCGAAGAAATCTGCGTGATCGGAAAACGCCTCTACGCGCGAGGGTTTGCGGCCGGCAACGACGGCAATATTTCCTGGCGAATCGCCGACGATGTCGTGCTCTGCACGCCGACTCAGATCTGCAAGGGCTTCATGACGCCGGATGACCTGTGCACGGTCGACATGAATGGCGCCCAGCTCTCCGGCAGGCGCAATCGAACGAGCGAAATCCTGCTTCACCTGGAGATCTACAAGGTCAACGACGCCGCGAAGTCCGTGGTCCACTGCCATCCGCCCCACGCGACGGCGTTCAGCGTCGCCAGAGTAGACGTCCCCAGCTGCGTTCTTCCGGAGGTGGAAGTCTTCCTTGGGCCCATCCCGCGCGCCGAATACGAAACGCCGGGAGGTTCCGAGTTCGCCAGAACCATCCGGCCCTTCGCTGAAACCAGCAACACGATCATCCTGAGCAATCATGGGACCGTCAGTTGGGGATCGACAGTCGAGCGCGCGTTCTGGCATACAGAGATCCTCGACGCCTATTGCCGAATCCTGATGCTTGCCCGCCAGTTGGGTCACGTCGAGCGGCTCTCCACGGCGAAGGTCAACGAACTGCTCGACCTGCGGGAGCGCTTCGGTCTCGGTGTTGACCCGCGCCGCTCTGCGGGCCAGCCGCTCGAGGTCAATGCGGATTTTGGCGTTGATGAACTCGCGAAGAAAATCGCCGAACATATCACGCGCGCGATGAAATCGATGTGAGAATCCGGACGATCGTGTTCGGAAGACGAGGAGCCATCTATGAACCTGCCGTCACACGTCAGCGAAGCTGCAATCGCGGCGCGACTCGATCGATTCGAGATTGAGACACCCTCGTGGGGCTACGCCGACACGGGCACACGATTCGGCAAATTCACTCAGGCGGCCGCCGCATCCACGTTGGAGGAAAAGCTGACAGACGCGGCGGAAGTCCATCGCCATACAGGATGCTGCCCGAGTGTCGCCGTCCATGTCCTGTGGGATTTCAGCGAAGGCGTCGATCCGCAGCGGGTCGCGCGCCGCGCCGCGGAACTGGGCGTTCGGATCGGCTCGATCAACCCGAACGTTTTTCAGGACCAACGCTATAAGCTCGGTTCCGTCACGCACGCCGACGCCGCCATCCGCAGACAGGCGATCGACCACATGATCGACAGCATTCGAATCGGCGAGCGCGTGGGCTCGAAACTCCTGAGCCTCTGGTTCGCGGATGGCACCAACTACCCCGGGCAGGCGATGATTCGGCAACGCAAACGCTGGTTCGCGGACGCCCTGCGCGACGTTCACAGTGCGATGCCCGCTGACATGCGCATGCTCGTCGAGTACAAGCCATTTGAGCCGGCCTTCTATCACACGGATGTCGCCGACTGGGGCATGGCCCAGACGTTCGCGCGTCACGCGGGCGATCGGGCGAAGGTCCTTGTGGATACGGGGCATCACCTGCCCGGCGCCAACATTGAGCACATCGTCGCTTTCCTGCTTGATGAGGACATGCTCGGCGGATTCCACTTCAACGATCGAAAATACGCCGACGACGACCTGACCATGGGAAGCATCGATCCGTACCAGCTCTTTCGAATCTTCTACGAGATCACCGCCTGGGAATTCGACGCGGGACGAGACGCCGATATCGCCTACATGATCGATCAGTCGCACAATCTCAAGCCCAAGATCGAGGCGATGATCCAGACAGTCGTCACGGCGCAGGAGCATTTCACGAAAGCGCTCCTCGTCGATCACGCGGCGCTGCGTAAGGCCCAGGCCGAAGGGGACATCGTCGCGGCCGAGCGGACACTGCGTGACGCGTACTACTTCGACGTGAGACCTTTCCTGTCTTCCTATCGACAGGGCCGGCGTGTGTCGGCCGACCCGCTTCAGGCCTATCGCGATTCGGGTTACGCCGAGCGCGTCGCCACGGAACGCGCCCCGAACAAGCCGGCGTCGACAAGTCAGTACGCCTGAACGCCTTCATCGCGAATATACCTTACGGAGACAACGATGCATCGCGGCCCGGCATTTGTCGCCTTCGACCTCGGCGCCTCCAGCGGTCGCGCCGTTCTCGGCGCGTTCGACGGTCATCGGCTGACGATGACAGAGAAACATCGATTCGCGAATGATCCTGTCGAATCAAACGGCGGCCTGCGATGGAACGTGCGGGGGATGTTCGACGAGTTGCTGACAGGGCTTCGCGTGTGCGGCGCCGACGCCGCCGACATCGAAAGCGTTGGAATCGACACGTGGGGCGTTGATTTCGCCCTGCTCGACGAGAAGGGAGAACTTCTCGAGGATCCGTATCACTATCGCGATCCGCGAACGCGCGGAATGATACAGCAAATCGAGGCTCGCATTCCGCGGGAAACGATCTATGCGCGCACCGGCACGCAGTTCATGGAAATCAACACGCTTTGCCAGTTATACGCCGCAAATTCGGGGCAGGCCGCCGACCTGGCCCGTGCGCGGCGCCTGTTGTTCATTCCGGATCTGCTCAACTACTGGTTGACGGGCGAAATGCGGAGCGAATTCACGATCGCCAGTACATCGCAGATGCTCGACCTGAACCGTCGTGACTGGGCCGTCGATCTTCTTGAACCATTGGGGCTTCCGACGTCGATTCTTCCTCGCGTCGCGCCCCCCGGCTCTGTCGTCGGACCGATCCGCACGGCGTTGACTTCTCTTCCGAGCCTGCGAGCCGCCGACGTCATCGCTCCCGCCAGCCACGACACGGCGTCGGCCATCGCCGCCGTCCCGACGCGGAATCGCAACTGGGCCTATATCAGTTGCGGCACCTGGTCGCTCGTCGGCGTCGAGCTCGAGGCCCCCGTTCTGACTCCGGCCGCGCTGGCCGCCAACTTCACCAACGAAGGCGGTGTCGGCGGGACGATCCGGTTTCTCAGGAATGTGACAGGTCTCTGGCTGTTGCAGGAATGTCGACGCGCCTGGGCGACGCCGGCGGAACAACCTTCCTACGGCGCGCTTGTTGCGCAGGCCACCGCGTCCGCCCCCCGGCTTTCGTTTATCGACCCGGACGCGCCGGAATTCGCCCCGCCCGGCGATATGCCGGCGCGCATACAAGCCTACTGTGCGAAGACGGGACAGCCCATCCCCCAGTCGCGAGGCGCCATCGTTCGATGCGCGTTGGAGAGCATCGCCCTGAAGCAGGCCCGCGTCCTGCGCCAGATTCGCGCGTTGACGCAACGCGGGATCGATGTTCTGCACATCGTTGGCGGAGGCGTTCGCAACGAACTCCTTTGCCAGCTGACCGCCGATGTGACAGGCCTGCCCGTGGTTGCCGGGCCGACAGAGGCGACAGTCATCGGTAATCTCATGATCCAGGCGCTTGCCCGGCGCCACGTGCGAACCATTGACGAGATCCGCGAAGTCGTCGGCGCTTCTTTTCCTCTGGCGACGTACGAACCCGATCGCGGCGCGGACTGGAGCGCGACGATCGCGAGGTTCGACGCGCTTGTCGGAGCCCCGGCGGTCAACGACAATGTCGCGGGGTAAGCCCGGCGTGCTTCCCGCCAATCACCTGTCGGCAACCACACATCGTGGTCCGCCTTATCCGTCTGTAAAAACGGGAAGGCGCTTTCGCGCCTTCCCTTCATGAGCCCGCTTCCTCTAGTCGCTTGTGATCTCGATCTCATCTAACGCGATTCGGCCCTTGGAGGAACCGAAATCGGATCCAAAGTCGAAACGAATCGCGGCGATATTCGACAGATCCAACGACGGGTTGTCGTGCGTGAAGTCCGTGAGCCGAATCCGAACGACCTCGAAATCGCTGGCCCATCCTGGGGTTGCCCCGCATTCGGAGAAGTTGGACCCGATACGCTGGAACGTATCCTGAATACCGCCGCCATAGACGCCGATACCGATCGCATCGCTCATCGCGCCCGCGCCGTCTTCGAGTCGGACGCTGAATGTCAGATCATCGTCCGAATCGATGTTGAGCGCGTGCTGCGTCATCTGACAGGCCCGAAACGAAAGATACGCGTACCCGGTCAGGTTCACGCTGGTCCCCGAGGCGTTCAGGTCGAGCGAATAGCTGTACGTCGTCCCATTCCATGAGGAGAGCACGCCGCCTCTGGACAGGCCGTCTGCGACGGCGCGAATGCGACGGCGATTCGCCCATCGTGATCGGGGGAATCAGGAATGGAAGAGAAGCCTGGCGATTCGAATCGGGTTCATCGACTGACCGCGCATGAGCGCGCCGATGCGGAAGAGCCGCGCCGACACACGAACAGCCGCCCATGTCGACGCAATGAGTATCACCGCCGAGAGCAGAATGTCCCAGATCGGGACTTCACCTGTCGCCAGCCGGATCATCATCGTCGGGGCGCTGAAGAGCGGAAACCAGCCCAGTGCGCGTGAAAGGAGACCGTTCGGCGCGTTCACCAGCGCCACGACCATGAGGATCGGCACAATCGGCGGAAGCATGATGTACATCGAGTACTGCTGGCTCTCCTTCGTGTTGTTCCCCAGTGAGCCCAATCCCACGAGCAACGCCCCGTAGAACACGAAGCCCAGCATGAAGAAGATCGCCGAGATGAGGATCACGCCGGGCCGCCATTCGAATCCGATCGCCTCGCTTCCGGCCCACGCCACAATCAGCGGGATCGGTCCGGCCATCGCGGCCCAGACAAACAACTGGAGCAAGGCGGCGCCGCTGAGTCCGAGGACCTTCCCCATCAGCAACTGATCAACCCGAACCATCGACAGCAGAACTTCGATGACCTTGTTTTCCTTTTCCTCGGCGACACCCGCAACGAGAAAGCCGGCGTTCAGCATCAGCGCGAAGATCAGGAGTCCCGCGATTCCCGCCGGGACCGCGAAGCCGAGAATTCTCTGGATCTGATTCACTTCCACGAACTGATCGCCGGCCCCGAGTTCGTAGAGCGTCACAGCGCCAAGACTCGCGCCATCCTCGTCGCCCCCGCGAATGATCGCCATCTCCGCGTCGCTGAGCCCCGCGCGCTGCAACAGGCCGAGTCGCAGTCGCTGCCGCACGCGCTGTGGCGCCGCAATGGCGCCGAACAGCTTCCACTTTCGAACGAAACAGTCGATCGCCTCCGTTTCGACATGATTGATCGGTACGTGAATAATCACGTCAATATCGCCCGAATCCAGCGCTTCTCTCGCCGCGTCCAACGTCGCGAACGTCCTGGAATCATCCGGCGCAATTTTCTCGAACATCTCTTCGAATCGACGGGCCGCGGACTCGATCTCCGTCCCCTTCTCATTCCGACGCCGCTTGTCCTCCTCGAGATCCGCCTCGTACCGTTTCGCGTGCTCCAGCAGGCCTGTCTCGTCAACGACGCCGACCTTCGTGCTCAATCCTTCGACGACGTAGCTCGCTGTCCCCAGCGACACGAGCATGATGAACCCGATGTACATCCCGATGAACACGGGCAGACCAAAGGTCACGATCAGGTAGGCGGGACGCTTGACGGTAAATAGGAACTCATACCAGGCGACGATTCTCGTCATCATTTCGCCTCCCCGCTGACCGAGACGCGGGAAGCGCCGGCGACGGATACGAAGACGTCTTCGATGGACCGCAGACCTTCGGACATGTGGCGCATCGTCCTTCCCGCCATCGCCATTTCCCGAAGAAAGTCGCTGAGCGTCCTGCCCTCTTTCAGATAGACATTCTTTGAATTCTCGACGCGCTCAACACGATCGACGCACGCCAGTCCCTCCGGCGCCGCGTCGATATCCACAGTGACCTGGTAGTCCGTGTGCGCCCGCCGGATCTCCTGCAGCGGGCCGTACAGCACGCGCGACCCACGATGCATCATCATCACGCGGTCACACAGCGCCTGCACTTCCGACATCATGTGCGTGCACAGGCAGACCAGCTTTCCCCGCTCGCGATGTTCCAGGACGAGACGTCGAACCAGTCGTACGTTGACCGGATCCAGCCCGCTGAAGGGCTCGTCGAAAATCAGCACGTCCGGGTCGTGCAGTACGCTGAGGAGAATCTGGAGCTTCTGCGACATGCCCTTGGAGAGCGTCGCCACTTTCTTCCGCGCATAGGCCGCCAGCTCAAATCGCTCAAGCAACGGCGTCGCGCGATCGCGCGTCTCCGCCCGGGACAGTCCGCGCAGCGCGCCCGTGTACTCGATCACATCAGAGATCTTCCGTTTCTGATAGAGACCTCGCTCTTCGGGAAGGTAGGCGACGCGCCGCCGAAACGTGTCCAGTCGATTGCCGTTGAGTCCGCCATCGACGCGTATTTCGCCGGCGTCGGGCCGGAAGACATCGAGCAGCATGCGGATGATCGTTGTCTTGCCGGCGCCGTTGGGCCCGAGGATTCCGAGCGTCTCGCCTCCCGTCGCCTCGAAGGAGACATCGCGAACCGCGTCAATACGGGAGGCGCCGCCGCCGAAGGATTTGGATACACCTTGAAATTCGATCCGCGTCAACGCCGTCTCCGCTCAGCGATCCCATTTGGAAATGGTCCAGCCGACAGAGAGCGTATCCGAATCGACCGGCGGCGTCAGCGCCTCACAGTCGCTTCGAGTGGTCACGACGCGGCCACTCGCCTCCCGACAGCGTCAATGCGTGTCGATGAGCGCCGCGACCATGTCAGGGATATCCAGCGTGTCCACCGAAGCGTCGCGATTGATGTCCGCCGTGAGGATCTCGCAGGAGGGAAACTGTGTTGCGTACGCCGCAGGCGACAGGATCGCTGTCGAGAACGCCGCAATATCAGCGCCGTCGATCGCTCCGTCGCAGTTCACGTCGCCGCGCCGCGCCAGGGGCGCCAGCTCCGCCAGCCATGTCATGGATATCTGCGTTTCGGGGTCGTCGCCAACCCCCGTCAACGTCAGCGCGTCGTCCGACGCGGCGCGAACCGCGGACAGCGACCAGCCGTCGACATTGGCGGCGCCTTGCGTCAACAGCACATCTCGCAACAGACGCGTACCATGAAGATCGTCCCAGACAAACGCGACCTGGGCGCCGCCACCCTCCGGGAAGAGAGTTCCGACGACGATGTCGCCGCGAGTGGATACTGCCGCCGGCTGCTGCAGGCCGGAGACGCCGGACGGAAAGGGAATCGATCGGGCGCCCGCATCCGCGGACCAGATGAAGCCGGAACCCCCGGCCATCCCGAGATCGCCGACGCCCGCAACGATTCGACCATCCGCTGAGATCGCCGTCGCCTCGCTGAAGACATCTGTCCCCAGGTCGATCAGCGTCACGCCGTCTTCGGCCGACCAGCGAAACGCCCGTCGGCCCGTCCCGCTGTTCCGCGAGCCGACAATGACGGCGCCGTCTGACGAGGCCGCGTAGGCCACACTCTCAACGCCGGGAGCGTCTCCCAGATCGACAACGCCCGTTTCCTGCGTCCAGCGGAACGCCCTCGTCAGCCCGGCCTGAAATGTCGTCCCGACAGCGACCGCGCCGTCCTGCGATAGAAACGTCGGCACGATGTGGTCATATGGATTGACAGGTCCCAGCGGCAGGAGCAATTCGCGGGGCGCGCCGGGGCGCCAGCGAAAGCCGCCGCCATCCGACGCGTCCCAACCCGAGAAATACACGCCATCGCCGGAGATGTTCTGAATCTGCAGACTGACACACGTCATGTCACTGTCGCGAATGCAGTCGAGGTCCGCGGGTCGCGCCAGAATCACGCTCGGGGCGCCGGGAGGTGAGAACGTCTTGTTGACGCCGATGAGGACGGCGCCGTCCGAGGTCATGTCGTTGAGACTGAGTATGTCATTCGGATCCCCCGACAACGGTTGAACCGGCGCGAATGTCGCCGTCTGGGCCAATGCCGTGGCGCCGCAGACCAGCGCCAACGCCGGAACGGCCAATCTCGAACTGATTTTTCGCCAGGTAGCTGTCATATCGAGCCTTTCTTCAGGGTTCCGATCCAGTCGGACAATCCCCCCGCCCGACTGGACGCGGGATCGACGTCTCACACGCCCCATCCGATCGCGGACAGGCGTCGCGGGGATCGGCGCCTCCCCGCAGTTTGGGGCCTGTCGTCACACAATCGGCGCCGGCGCCCTCGGAAGCTGAAGCAGGAATCGTCCGTAATCACCGCAATGGAATCTGCCGCAATCCGGCCAATTGCCGACGATTTGCGTCGCATTCGGACAAGGGGCGGAATCGACTCGAAGACACGCCCGGGCATCGCCGATAACCCAGTGAGGACCCAAAGCGTGCGCCCGAGACGCCAGTGCGCCGGGCGCCTCGACAGACCCAATGGAGGGCGCCGATCGACTTCCTGGCGTATCCCTGAGACTCGCCCATCATTTCGTGACGATTCGCCCGGACCCCATTTGACGATGCGCATTACCTCACGAATTCAAATCCTGACCACGGCGCTTGTCACGTTTACGGCGCTTTGCATTGGTCTGATTTCATTCCTGGGCTATCGCGCGCTGATTCACCAGGAGCAGAAACAGGCGCTCAGGCAGATCGTCACGACCGAGTCTCGCCGACTCATGCTCGCGCTGCGCGAACTCCAGCACGATGTCCGCCTGATTGCGGCGCTGCCCATCACAACGCTGGTGGCGGAAGAAGTCGAACAGGGTATTCCAGTCACTCAGGATTCACCGCTCAAGCACCAGCTGGCTGAGGTCTTCAGCGAAATCCTCCGATCCAAACCCCATTACGATCAACTGCGACTGATCAGTGTGTCCGACGAGGGTCACGAAGTCGTGCGTGTCGATCGTCGCGACAACGATGTCGTTCGAGTCTCCGGCGCCGGCCTTCAGCGGAAGGCCGACAGAGCCTATTTTCGCGAAGCGCTGCATCTACAGCGCGGCAGGCTTTACATCTCCAGGATCAATCTCAACCGCGAACACGGAGTGATCGAACGCCCGTATCGTCCGATGCTGCGAGTCGCCCTTCGGCTCGACGATCTGAACGGCGATCCGCTCGGTATCGTCATCATCAATCTCCGATTCGCGCAGTTTCTTGACGACCTCTTCTCGGATATTCCGAGTTCCCAGACACTCTACCTGACGAACGCGGCCGGCGACTATCTCGCCCACCCCGACAAGGCAAAGACATTCGGTTTCGATCTCGGGGCGTCCCACCGAATGCAGGATGACTATCCGGGCAGCGCCTCGGCGTTCGATACAAACGCCCGCGCAGATTCATCGATCTCACTTGAGGCCTCACCGGACGACGACCGGCTGCTCTGCGTCAGACGCGTTGCGCCCTTCAGGGATGATCCCGACCATGTCATCGTTCTCGGCATCATGGCATCCGCGGACGACCTGACGACGGAAGCCATTCCGATTCTTCGCCGGAGCGCGGTCGCAACCCTGATGATCCTCGCCGTGGCGTTCGTCGCGAGCGTGCTCGCGACACGCATGGTGGCAAGACCCATCAATCGCATCACGACGGCTGCGAACCACCTCGCCAATGGCGCCCCGGTCCCGTCGCTCCCCATCGATCGCAGCGACGAAGTCGGCGCCCTGTCACGCGCCTTCGAGCACATGGCCACGGCGATCGAACGAAAGGAGTCGGAAATCCTCAAGGTCAATGCGCAACTGAGCGCCGCCAATGAGGACCTCGAACACTTCGTCCACATCGCGGCCCACGACCTGCGCGAACCGCTTCGCAAGCAGCGAAAACTCGTCGATCTGCTGCTCCCGGAACTTCGCGAAGACGACACCAATGACGCCGCTTTCTATGCAAAACAGGTGTCGATCTGCTCAAACCAGATGCAGGAGATGATCGACGCATTCCGCGAACTGACGAGGCTGGAAGCCACAAACGAAGTCCGATCGGACGTCTCACTCCCCACGCTGATTCGCGAATGCCTGGCGGAGGTCGACGACCAGATAAGGTCTCGCGCCGTGCAGATCCGGTTTGACGACTTCCCCGCAACAACACCGATTTACCCGGAGCTGGCGCGGCGTCTGTACACGAACCTCATCCAGAACGCCCTGTACCACGTTCACGCCAGCACGTTCACGCTCGAATTCACGGCACAGGAATCCGAGGCCGGCTGGATTTTCGGTGTCCGGAATTCCGGCTCCTCTATCCCGCCCGATCGATGCAGGGAGGTTTTCAGCATCTTTCGGAAGGTCGGCAAATCCGATCCCGAACGAACCGGCCTGGGACTGAGTATCTGCAGAAAGATCGTCGAACGACATCGCGGTATCATCTACGTCGAATCGACGTCAGACGTGGTACACTTCCAGTTCACATTCGGAGGAAACGCGCATGAACATCAGGATCACGAATGACGGCGAGATCATCGTCGTGGATGACGACGAAATGGAACTGATGCTCGCTCAGCGATACGTTGAGCGTTCGAAGCTGACCAATCCGCTGATCACCTTCAGCTCCGGCCAGCAGGTCCTGGACCACCTTGAGCTCGTCGCAGCCGGCAATCACAAAGTCCCGGCGCTAATCATGATGGACGTGCGCATGCCCATGCTGGATGGATTCGAAGTCGTGGAGAAGATCCGCGCGATCGACCAGTTTGAGTCGATCCCCGTCATCATGATGTTCTCGAATTCCGATTCGGAGAGTGATATTCGCAGGTCGAAGGAAGTCGGCGCCAACGCCTACAAAGTGAAGCCGGGCGGCGGCGAGGAGTTCATCGCCTTCCTGAATTCGCTGGTCGACTGATCGCCATGAAACAGCGCTCGCCACTTCGCGAACCGACGGCGCGGCGGCCCCGGGGGGCCAACCACACTGAGATCGCCTATTCGAACGACCGGATCACGAGCGTGTCGTTCTGACCGCCAAATCCGAAGGAATTGCTCAGGCAGGTCCGGACATTCGCTTCGCGCTTCTGATTGGGAATGTAGTCCAGATCACAGAGCGGGTCCGGATTCTCATAGTTCGTGGTCGGCGGCAGCACCTGGTCTCGAATCGCGAGGATACAGGTGATCAGCTCGCAGGCGCCCGCCGCTGCGATCAGGTGCCCCATCATGCTCTTGACACTGCTGATCGGCACATTCGGGGCGTGATCGCCAAAGACACCGCGGATGGCCTTCGTCTCGATCTTGTCGTTCTCGGCCGTGCCCGTGCCATGCGCCGAAATGTAGTCGATGTCCGTCAGCGAGACGCCGGCGTCCTGAATCGCCATCCGCATCGCCGCGATTCCGCCACGGGCGTCTTCGTGGATATCCGTGATTCGGAACGCGTCCGCCGTGCTGCCGTAGCCGACGATCTCGGCCAGAATCGTTGCGCCGCGCTTCTGGGCGTGGGACAGCTCTTCCAGGATCAGCATGCCGGCGCCCTCGCCGAGCACAAAGCCGTCGCGCGTGCGATCGAACGGACGCGACGCCGTCGTCGGCGAGTCATTTCGATTGCTCAGCGCCGTCAGCAGGTTGAAGCCCGTCACGCCGAGCGGGTGGATCATCGAATGGCATCCACCGGAGATCATCACATCGGCGTCGCCGTAGCGAATCATGTTCGTCGCTTCGCCGATCGCCTGGGTACTCGCGGCGCAGGCCGTCAGTGTGTTGAAGCTCGGACCCTCGAGACCGAACAGCGTGCTGATATGGCCCGCCGCCATGTTCGGATCCTGCTCAGCTTCTGTCTCGGCGTGAAGACACGCGGCCGCGACTTCCGCCCATCGCTTCGAGTCGAGATGGTTTGTCTCGTAGTCCCATCCCTCGATCGCGGCCTTCGCGAAATTGCCGAAGTCCAGAGGTCCTTCGCCGCCGCCGAGGTAGATGCCGGCGTGCGTTCTGTCGAGCGCGCCGAACTGATCGAGGCCGGCGTTCTTCCACGCCATCTTGGCCGCGGCCACGGCGAACCCCGCCTGCCGACTGACCGACTTGTGTTCCTCATATTCCTCGGGCGAGAGATACTTCTTCAGATCGAAGTCCTTCACCTGCGACGAGAACGTCGTCGGAAAGGTCTTCGCGTCGAAGATCATCGTCGGCGAAACGCCGCTCTCACCGTTCAGCACGCGCCGCCACGTCTGCTCGATATCGTGGCCGAGCGGTGTGATCCAACCAATGCCTGTCACGACAACGCGCCTGCTCACGATTCAATCCTCCGAATGACGAGCGCGCCCGTCTGACCGCCCGACATCGCCCCGGCGAACGTCAGCGCCGTCTTCGCCCGCAGATCGATCGGGTCGTTTCTGATCACATTGATGTCGCAGTCCGGATCGAGCGTGTCCGTGTTCAGCGACGGCGGCGCGACACCGCGCTCCATCGCCTTCACGACGACGGCGATATCAATCGCCCCGCTGCCGGCGCCGTTGTTCCCGATGGCGCCCTTCGTCGCGATCACGGGGATCTGTGACGTGCGGGCGCCGAACATCGTTCGAATCGCCGCCGCCTCGCCCGCGTCATGTTCCCTGGTTCCGACGCCAAACGGATTAAGGACATCAATCTCGTCCGTCTTCACGCCGGCGTCGGCCATCGCCTTCTCCGCCGCGATCCGAAGCGCCCGGCCGTCCGCCTGGGGTTTGAACCAGTTCGAGTTGTTCTGCGAAGCGCCGAAGCCGCAGACTTCGCCGTAGATCTTCGCGCCGCGCGCCTTCGCGTGCTCGTATTCCTCGAGAATCAGCAGACCGCCGCCTTCGCCGACAACCATGCCGCCGCGATCCGAGTCGAACGGCCGACACGCCTGCGCCGGCGCGTCGTTTCGATTCGTCGCCATGCGACCCCACAGGGCCGGGCGCAGGAGCGCCATCGGATTGATCTTGCTTTCGGCGCCGCCGCAGATGCAGATATCCGCCGCGCCGCGCTGGATCGTTCGGAAAGCCTCACCAATCGCCAGATGCGAACTCGCTTCTCCGCAGGTGATCGTGTTGGACGGCGCCTGGCAGTCGTGAACGATCGTCACGTGACACGCGAGCATGTTCGGCAGGAACTTCAGCAGCCAGAGCGGCGTCAGATTGCGCATCGCCTCGCCCCATTTGCTGAGGCTGAATCGGCGATTGCCCCTGTCTTCCGGATTCTCGGCGGCCTTGCTGAGCGCCTCCGCCAGCTCCGAGAGATCGGCGCAGATCAGACCGGCGCCGATATTGGCGCCGAATCGCGTCGAATCAATGTTGACGGCGTCGGCCTCGCCGCGCTCGACGAGACACTTCGACTTGAGGCCGCCGTCACGGATCGCGAGATACGCCGCCGCAACGGCCAGCTCAATGTCACGCGCCATGACCTTCGCCAGCCGCTTGTACTTCTTGAAGATGAAGTCCCCGACGTTCAGCTCGTGGATTTCGCCGCCGACCTGGGACGCGAAACTCGACGGATCAAACGCCTCGATCCGGCGGACGCCGCTCTTCTTTTCGACCAGCGCGTCGAACGTCTCGTCGATTCCGATTCCCACGGGCGTCGCTACGCCGAGCCCCGTGATCACCACGCGTTTCTTGTTCATGATGGCTTCGGTCCCCTCGTTTGCGAAGGATGCCGCCAAATCAGGCATTCTTTGTGGAGACATTATATGAACTGAGCAGCGACTTGAACTCGTCCGTGAAGACGAAATTCTCCTCGGGGAAGACGAGGCCGCTCATGTTGTTGTCGATGTGGGAAAAAACGATGTCGATTTCGGCGAGCGGTTCGCCGTCGAGCGTAACGCGGCCGATCGTGGCGGCCGCCTCCTCCGTGAGATGCTCGATTTCCGCATCGTATCTGAGCTGATCGCCCGGGCGGACCTCCTTGAGGAACGAGGCCCGCTTCACCTTGGCGAGGATGACCTTCTCCTCGAACTTCCTCGCCTCGCCGACGAGGATGCCCGCCGTCTGGGCCATCCCCTCGACGATCAGGCTGGCCGGCATGACAGGCCAGCCCGGGAAATGGTCGTGCAGGTGTTCTTCGGCCAGCGAGACGTTCTTGATCGCCGTCGCCCGAATACCCGACTGGAAATCCGTAAACTTGTCGATCCAGACCCAGCGCACGTGTTTATGCCGCCAGCTTCGCAGTGACGTAATTCACGATCGTCTTGACCGTGAAAAGGTCGGTCATCTTCGCGACATCCGGATCCTTCTCGAAATCCGTGAAGTCGGCGTGGGGCATCGCGTTCTTCAGCGTCGTCATGCCCTTTTCCGTCATTCGGCCGTTCTCGACATACTCCGGATTGTTCATGATGTCGTCCGGGAACAGCTCGCCCCGAGGAATCTTGATGGAGAACGTCCTCTCGAGTCGAAAGACGATATCCAGGAAGTCGATCGACTCGGCGCCGAGGTCGCCGGTCAATGTGGCGCCCTCGCTGACTTCGTCGTCGTCAACACCCAGCGCATCGACCAGCACGTCCTTCACCTTCTCAAAGACTTCATCGCGACTCATCGCCATACCGTTTGATCCTCCATGCGGGCGCCATTGGCCCGTGGGCTTTCTGCTACTCGCCTGCGGCGGTGACCGCTGCCAACTGAACCGCCGCCGGTCCGCCCAGTAGTTCGAACCTTTGTTTCATTACCGAGACGAGCTTCTCGTCGGTTTCCGCTAACGACGCGTCCAGATCCGTCAGGTTGTAGTGTCGAAGTTTCAGACGCGCCTTGACGATTTCACCGCCGTCGGCGCCGCGACCGACCGCTTTGAAATCACTCTCCGTATCGTCAATCTGCACCGCCTCGGACGTCACTTCCAGCACGCCGCCCGGCGCCACAAAACTCTTATAATTCACGTTCTTCGCCTCGGCGAGAACGATCATGCTCTTCGAGAATCCCTGCGTGGCGCGAACGAGCCACGACGAGGTCTGTACCATCGCCTCCAGCATCATCACGCCCGGCATCACAGGAAACGTCGGAAAATGGTCCGCGAGGTATTCCTCAGCCAGACTCAGCTGCTTGCGCGCAACAATCCGCCCCTGGCCCGGGTCCATCGACACAATTCGATCAATGAGGATGAACTTCATTATTCGGCGGCTGCGCCACTCCGCTACACCTGATCCCCGCCGTGCTCCGCGCACAGCCGCCGATCAAGCAGTTCGTCGGCGATTAAACCCCGCGTTTTAGCCCAAGGCGGCCCGCTTGGCAAGGCGTGAGGGCGATTCCCTTTCGCCGGGACGAGATCGCCGGAAATTCACAACCCCGGCCCAGCCAACGCATTACGAACCCTGCTTGAGCAACTCGACCTCGATCGCCGTGTAGTGAGGCTCTTTCGAGCCGTCCGGCATCTTGCGCCGCTCATATTCCGCCTTCACCCGCACGCGATCTCCCACCTGAATCTCGTTGACCGAGAGCGGTTTGCCGTCTCGCGAAACCCTGCACGACGCCGCAATCTCCGCCGGTACGGTCATTGGCGTTCCGCCCTTGGGATCCGGGAGTTCCAGCTCCGCCGTCCGGTTGGCGTAGTCCACGTAGGTCACGACACCTTCCCGCGTCACGATGCGGGATTTCGATCCGCCAACGAAATACCACGCCCCCGCCCCGGCCAGAACCAGTATCAGAACCACGATCAGAGGAGACTTCGAACTCGGCTTCGGTGTTGGCTCGGCGGCCGCTTCAGACATGCGCTTCTTCTCCTTCAAAGCGACAGAGGCGTCGCATCCTGTCCAGGGGCCAGCATCCGCCCGAAATACACTCAGGTCAAGCGCCCCACGTCGAATTTGCGCGAACATCGCACTTCAGATACCATGACGCGCATGAAGACAAAGCGAATTCACGCCGTGTACATGATCCCCTGCCTCGTCTTTCTCGCGACGCTCCCCGCCTGCGACACAACGCCGCCAAAGGGACTCGCCAGGGGACCGATGGTCCAGATGGTGAATCCGAACGGTTTTACCGTCGTCTGGTATGACCACGATCCCAAGGCGACGCAGGCGAACGCCCGGGCCGCATCGGGTGAGATCTACCATGTTCGCGCGATCAAGGGCGACGCCGACGGACGCCGGGTCGCCGTCTTCAAATCCCTCGAGCCGGATACGGAATACACCTATCAGCTTGGCGACGAAAAAAGCGCCCACAGGTTCACGACCCGTACGGCCCCCCGACCCGACAGTGGCCCGAATGCAAAGGCATTCCGCATCCTCGCCTTTGGCGACAGCGGCTCCGGCGAGCAGGTTCAGTACGACCTGGCGAAGCTCATGCAGGCGCAGGCTCCCGCCATCGCCATCCATACGGGTGACCTGATCTACCCCGACGGCGAGCGGGAAGACTACCCCGCGAAATTCTTCGATCCCTACGCCAGCCTGATTGCGACAACGCCGCTCTATCCCTGCCCCGGCAATCATGATGTGCGAACCCGGCTCGCCGGCCCCATGTTCGATGAATTCGAACTCCCGCAGAACGGTCCGGCCAGCGCGACGCCCGAACGCCACTATTGGTTCGACTACGGCATGGTTCGCTTCGTCTCAATGGACACGAATATCTCCCTCAGGACGATGACCGACGAGATCGTCCCGTGGCTCGACAAGGCCCTGTCCGATCCATCGCCGCGTTGGAAAATCTGCTACTTTCACCACCCCGTCTATACCAACGCAAACTACGGCCCCACAAAGAAGCTCTGGAACACAATCGTTCCCGTCATGGAAAAGCGTGGCGTCCAGCTCGTTCTGAACGGCCACGACCACCTGTACGAACGCTCCTATCCGATTCGCGGCCAGAAGATTGTCGAACCGGGCGAGGGCGTCGTGTACATCACGACCGGCGCCGGCGGCGCGAAACTCTACACGCCGAAGGCGACGCCCATTCCCGAACTCGCGACCGTCTTCGAATCGGCTCACAGTTTCACGATCATCGACGTGACGTTTGACGCGCTGAACGTGAAGCAGATCAATGTTCGAGGGACGACGGTCGACGAATTCAGAATACCGCATCAGGCCTCGGCCCCGGCCGAAGGCGACGCCGACAAAAAAGAACTGGCGCCGGCGGCCTGAGACCACCCGCGCCGGCGTTCCGCTGATTTGATGTTCGGCGCTGGGTCTTAGTTGCCCGACAGCCGAAGGAAGATCAGGAATGAATCCTGCGCGACGCCGTCGCGATCGAACGGCGTGATGATGTCCAGTTTGCCGTCGGCGTTCACGTCGGAAAATGCGGTCCGGCCGATGTCGGCCACGGGATCCGTCGCCAGGATCGAAAATCCGTTCCAGAAGTCCTGAACGTTCGAACCCCGCTGGAATCCGACCATGTTGCCGCTCGCCGTGACGAACGCGTCCAGGTCGCCATCCATGTTCAGATCCACGAGCTGCAGCTGATTGATCGACTTGCCCTCGACGAGCTGCCCCAGGTTGTAAACGCTCCAGGGAAACGTCTGCTGCTGAATGAAGGGCGCTCCGGGGTTCTCGAACCACTGGACCAGGCTGAGCGTCGCGAAGGCGACGGCCACATCCGTGTCCCCGTCTCCGTCGATATCCCCCAGCGCGATGGCGTCACCGCCCTGATTGTCGGGATCGCGCTCGGACTGCTGTCCCAGGATGCGTCGCTCCCAGTTACCCGCCTCCGCCGCCGCCACGCCCGCTTCCGTCAGCGGATTGACGAGCCAGCGGATGTTGAACGTCGCCGAGGTCGGGAACGTCGCCACGATGTCCATGTCGCCGTCCTGATCGAGATCCGCCACGTCCAGGTCAGTGATCAGGTTCACGTCCAGCGTGATGACGTCGGCCGCCTGTGTCCATGCGCCGCCGTCCCGCGCATTGGCGCCTCCCGGATTCAGGAAGAGTCGAATCACATCCGTGTTGTCGACCTCGTTCGAGCCGAGCACGATGTCCGGCAGCCCGTCACCGTTCATGTCCGCAATCGCGAAGGCCGTCATGCCGGTCGCGTCGCCGGGAATGACAAACGTCTGCGAAATCGTGACTTCCGTCCAACCCAGCTGATCTCGCGGATCATCGGGCGCGAAGAGCAGAATCACGGCGCCACGAATGCTCGCGCCGTCGACCGGTGTGAAGCCCGTGTCTGTCGCCAGGACCGCCACGTCGGGATTGCCGTCGCCGTCGAAGTCCGTGACTTCGAGGTTGGTCATTTCGGAAATAGGACCGCCACCCGCGACGGAGAATGTGTCGTATGCGACCGCCGCGCCCGTGCGCATGTGAAGCTGAATCGGCTGGCTCTCGTTCGATCCGGACACGAGATCATCCAGGCCGTCACCATCCATGTCGGCGACGACGATCACGCGTGCGCCGGCCGTCGCTTCCAGCGTCGGATCAATCGCCTGCGAGGAGAAGATCGGCGCCGCGATCGTATTGGAGGTCGGCGTGACTGTGGTGGATCCGCCCGGGCCAAACGGGCCGCCGGGACCGAAGAAGACGAAGAGTTCAGTACAGCCGGTGCTGACAAGCGCCGTTGCAACCAGGCCTGCGAGAACACATCGAACACCGATACTGCGCATGATTGGCTCCATCCATGCCAACGCCGAATCCCCGCATCCATGCAATGCGACCCAGACGATCGACGCAATCGGCCATTCGTCTCGGGATTCGTGGTCCAGGTCCTTCGACGGAAGACGCGAACTCGCGTTCCGACGGGCGCCCGCCTCGGCCGGATCAGCTACGACACGACAGAACGGGACCCCGACTCTTTATCGGCATTCTCGTCAACGACTTCCGTGATATCCGTGTGATCGACCTCGCGACGCAGTAGAAACCACGAGATTCCCGTTGCGGCGTACGCATAGCTGACCGCGAACGCGGCCAGAACGCCCCACGTGAGCATGAGCCAGAGGCGAATCAACTGGCGCGACACCCAGGACGCGCCACCGAGCTCCGTCGCCGGGAACGTCCCATAAAACGCGGACGCCCCGGACAGGCTGGGCGATGTCCAGAGCGCTTCCAGTGTCCCGACATGTGGCGCGCCGCCCGCCGAATCCGCCGGCGCGGCGCCGATGTCCATGGTCATACCGAGGGCGCCCCCTCCGAACCAGAGCGACAACGCGACGAGCCACTTCAAGGCGGCAAACGCCACAACCCCGACAACAAACGACACGGCGTAGTAGAACAGCGTCTTCACGGGACGTTCGACCACGAAACTCGCCGCCCCGACGATGGCGTCTCCGGCGTCCGCGCCGCCCGCCACAACGCCGTACGGCGCCATCGGTCCCGCCGCGACACCGAGCGTGAGCGCGATCGCCATGATCGCGCCGCCCAGAATCACGATCGGAAACGCCACGCTGACGATGAGTTTGCCCGCCACGGGGATGGCGCCGATAAGGCCGAACAGCCAGAGACCGATCGTCGTTGCAAGAATCAGCAGGACGGGCAGCATCGGAATCATCGCGCCCTGCATCCACTGTGACGCGCAGACGTCCCTGTATTCCCGCAGACTCGGCTCGTCATTGCGCGCAACGGCGAGCGCCACGCCTCGGCAGATCCCCACGCCAACGAATCCCCAGATGGCTGACAATCCAAGGCCATAAAGGATCGCGAACATCGCGTGCATGGAAACAAGCCACGCGATGGTCATCAGCGCGGCGCGCCCCGCGGCCAGGAGCCCCCGCGGATCCAGACCGAACACGCCGGAAAGACACTGATCCTCGATCAGCCGGGACTGAAGCAGCAGCTCCCTGAACACACCCGACGCCGACGTCTCGCCGCCGGCGACAACGGCTTCGCCCATCGCGCTTCGCACGGACTGCGAATCCGCCAGCTGGGCGTACAGGGCGGATTCCGTCGTCCAATGACCGGCAACGCGAACCGCCACCGGCGAAGCGCTCGCCGGCCAGACGGCGTCAAGCCCCAGACCGAGGAGCACGGACGCAATCACGCCGCCCAGCGCCAGCAGCAGCCGCGTCGGCTGCCACAGGGCAATCCCAACGGCGCGAAACAGCAATGTGAAATCGAAGAATGTCGGGCCAACGCCGCGTCGCGCCTGAACCTTAGCGTTTGAATCCATGGCGATTGTGTATCCTGTCCTGATTGTTCGGTTTGCGGCCCGAATTATACGAAACCGCCGCCGATTGCTACACGCAACGCGGCGGCGGCTGTGGAATCTGGATGGCGGTCCGGGGGCGGCGTCCGTGGCCCCCCTATTTCCCGGCCCCCTTCTTCGGCGAATCTTTCTTCGCCTTGGCCGGCTTTGCATCCTTTGATGCGGTCCCGGCGTCGGCGTCGCTCTTTTTGCTCTCGGGAGAATCCGCGCTCGCCGCCTTCTTGTAGTTCTCGCTGCGATAGTCCGTCTGGTAGAAACCGGATCCCTTGAAGATGACGGCGCCGCCGGTACCGATCAGTCGCCGCACCTTCGTCTTCTCGCCACAGGTCTCACAATCGGCCTTACGAAGCGGCTGCGCCTTGATCGACTGGAAGACGTCGAAGACCGAACCGCATTCATCGCACTGGTATTCATACGTCGGCATCGTTCACCTCGTCTGTAGTCGGCGTCTCGACATGGGACTCCCCGGCGTCCGGCTTCGCGGCCGCGACGGCCACTTTGGCGGGTCGCAGGACCCGATCATGCATGCAGTAGCCGCGCTGAAATTCCTGTGAAACAGTCCCCGCCGGCGCGTCCGTCTGAAAATCCTGGAGCATGGCCTCATGCATCATCGGATCGAAGACGGCGCCCATCGCCTCGATCGGCGTCACGCCATGGTCCTTCAGCGCCTTGATCAGTTCTTCGCGAACCATGCGCACACCGACGACCAGCGCGTCGTTGGCGTCGTGCCCGGGAATCGCGTCGACCGTCCGATCGAGATTGTCCAGAACGGACAGCATCGATCGCGCCAGGTCCAGGCCCGCCGTCTTCATGGCGTTCTGATGCTGCTGCGTCAGCCGCTTGCTGATATTCGCGCATTCCGCCTGCGCTCTCAGCAGACGATCCCGCAGCTCATCCCGCTCGGCGCGCAGGGCCTCGAGTTCACTCGGCGGCGTCGCCTCGGCGTTCGGGGCGTCGCCCGACTCGCCCCGGCCGTCCGCTTCCGGTGTATCCATCGTCGTGTTTCTGTCTTCGGCAGTCATCGATCTTCTTTGATTTGTGCGATGCTCACGATTCGCACGCGGGTTGTCGCTCACTCAGTGTCACGCGCAGAAGTCGCTCGGCGGCGTCGGACTGCGCAACCGCCCTTATTCGAATTCGAAGAACTCCTTGAGCTTATCGAAGAATCCCTTGCTTTCCGGATTGACGCGGGCGTCTTCCGTCTCGGCGAATTCTCGAAGCAGTTCCCGCTGCCGGCTGTTGAGCTTTCGCGGCACCTCGACACGCACTTCCACGAGCTGATCGCCGAAGCGGCCGGTCCGCAGATCCGGCAGTCCCTTGCCGCGCATGCGGATGACTTCGCCGAACTGCGTGCCCGAGGGGACTTCGATCTCCTCCTTGCCGCGCAGCGTCGGAACATCCAGCGTTGCGCCCAGCGACGCCTGCGTGAAGCTGATCGGCAGGATGCAGATCAGGTCGTTC
>ERZ795053.989-NODE-989-length-36320-cov-5.306053_pt1 | contig 36320 bp, 28 predicted proteins | sample MGYA00375137_ERZ795053 | MGnify/ENA primary metagenome ERZ795053 (study PRJEB30182, sample SAMN05720284) | activated sludge metagenome | isolation source: Anaerobic digester | place: Hong Kong | collected 2014-12-17 ...
TAACTTTCCAACTCCGGTTGAAATGGTAGGTATGAATGATGTTTTCGGGGAAAGTGGTACTCCCGATGAATTGATGGAGAAGTTCGGAATGGATACTCATCATATTATTGAAGCAGCAACCCTCGTCCTGGCAAGAAAGCAATACTAAAACCTTTGATTTTTTCAGCCGTTTTGACCACATGTTAACTTTTCGGTGATTTTTCTCCTTTATAACAGGTTTTGATTTTTTGACAGAAAACACAGAACAGGGCAAATCGTCAGGATTACGGGTTTGCCTTTTTTTTTCGTAGAAAGGTGTTGAGGCTGTCAATATTGTTTTTAACTACCTGCAAATCAGCAGCAGCCCACTCGGGCAGAAACAGTTCATTGCTACCCAACCAGCGGCTGTCAGCGTGTTCTGTCAAGTGAATGTTACCTGCAACAATTCTGCATATAAAAGGGAACAGGGTAATGGATTTTTCCGGATAATGGTGAATTACGGCAGTAAGTGCCTGAATAATTTTTATGTGCACGTCAAGTTCTTCATGTATTTCCCTTATAATGCAGTTTTCCAGCGATTCGCCCGGTTCAGCTTTTCCGCCCGGAAATTCCCAAAGTCCTTCCGGATGATCTCCGTGAGTGCGTTTTGTAGCCAGTATTTTGTTTTTACGAATGATTATGGCGCAGGTTACCCGGATCATTTTCTTTGCAGAATTTTTAAAGCTGCGTTTACGATGTTGCTGGCAGTCAGGCCATACTTTTTCATCAGTTCGGAGGGTTGTCCTGATTCGCCAAAGCAATCCGGCATTCCGATCATTTCTACCGGAACGGGATGGTTTTGAACCAAAACTTCTGCTACAGCGCTTCCGAATCCCCCATACAACTGATGTTCTTCGGCAGTGATAATAGCTCCTGTTTCGGAGGCAGCTTTGAGAATGATTTCTTTGTCGAGTGGTTTAATTGTATGTATGTTTATTACTCTTGCCGACAGCTTTTTCTTTTCAAGCAACCAGGCTGCCTGCAGGGCTTCCCAGGTCATATGGCCGGTGGCAATGATGGTCAGATCGGTTCCGGATTTTAATTCCTGTCCTTTTCCTAATTCGATTTTCTGATTTTCATTTGTAAAATCCGGCACTGCTTCACGTCCATACCTGATGTACGCAGGCCCCCGGAGTTCGAGTATGGCTGCGCGGGTAATCAGTTTTGCCTGAGTGGCATCACAGGGTGAAAATACGCTCATGTTGGGGAGTACCCTCATTATGGCAATATCTTCGAGCGCCTGATGTGTAGCTCCGTCCGGCCCGACTGAAATACCTGCATGTGCACCACCGATAATTACATGAACATTATTATAGCAAACCGATATCCTGACCTGATCGGTTGTACGCAATGCCGAAAAAACACCATAAGTTGAAAAAACCGGAATTTTTCCAGCTAATGCAAGACCGGCAGCAACAGCCATGCAATTTTGCTCGGCAATTCCAAGTGAGATAAACCTATCCGGATAGGCTTCCCTGAAAAGATCAAGACTGACTGAGGAGGTGATATCTGCACCGATGGCGAGAACATGTGGATTCAGTCTGGCAGCCTCGAGCACACCTTGTCCAAATCCGACTTTTGTGGCGATATCTGCTTTTTTGTTTATCATTTCCGTTTCTTAATCAGGTTAAATGACTGGTAAAACGAATAATTGCGACAAGTTGGTTGCATGTAAATAATTAAGTGTTTAGCAATAAGCTGATAAAATAGTTTACTTCTTTTTCACCGGGCGCTTTGCCGTGCCAGCGGTAATCGTCTTCGATGGCTTTTACGCCTTTACCCATCTTTGTATGTGCGATGATAACAACAGGTTTTTGTTTAATTTTTTCAGCCTCTGCAAAGCTGCTTAACAACGATTGAATGTCGTTGCCATCGCACTCAATGACATGCCAGCCAAATGCTTTCCATTTATCGGTGAGGGGTTCAATTTCCATTACCTGACTGACTTTTCCATCAATTTGAACTTTATTCCGGTCAACAATGGCAAGCAAATTTCCGAGCTTGTGGTGGGCTGCACTCATTGCAGCTTCCCAAACAGCTCCTTCCTGCAACTCACCGTCTCCGAGTACCGCATAAACTTTCAGGGATTTTCCGTCAAGTTTGGCTGCAATAGCCATTCCAACGGCTACTGATAATCCCTGTCCCAACGATCCTGCTGAAAGTTCAATTCCCGGCAATCCATGATCGCGTCCGGGATGTCCCTGTAGCCGCGAACCTAATTTCCGAAGGGTAAGCAATTCCTCTTTGGGAAAATAGCCGGAATGGGCTAACGATGCGTACAACAATGGTGCTACATGGCCAATGGAAAGAACCAGCCGGTCTCTGTCAGGCCAGTCAGGATAATCAGGTTTGTGCCGAAGCTGATGAAAATAAAGTACGGTAAAAACATCGGCAAGTCCGAGACTGCCTCCCAGATGCCCGCTTCCTGCTGAAGCAAGACTGCGGATGACATCCTTGCGGATTTCGGTGGCGGTTTTTTTTAGCCTGTCAACAAGTTCTGAAGATTCCATACAGGAATGTATTTTTATCCTGCGAAAATAGAAAAACTTCCGGAGGAATTATTCCTGCTAATTTATTTTCAATCCAAATATTTTTTTTATTTGCAAAAAAAACTCAGCTATGAAAAACCAAATTATTTACCTCTTTTTGTCAGTTTTCTTTCTTATTCAGTATCAGGTTGAATCCATAGGTCAGTCTGTTGAACTAAAATACAAAACCAAAGGGAAAAATACTTTCTCGGTTTCTGTTGGATTGTCCGATCAGGATGGGAACACCAGCGTGGAACCGGAAGTGTTTCTCGCCACTGAAAATCTGTTTTTTACTATTTATCCGAACATCAACAGCGAACGCGAATATTTTAAAGAATCAGATTTGGATGGCACGCTGAATACAATCCGCATGATGCAGAACAACAAAACTGTGAAACCGGTACAGGCTTTTCGACCGGTTATAAACAGTGATGACAAAATTAAATGCATTGTCATGACTTTCAATAAAAAAGATGTGCATTTGTATGATCCTTTCATCTTTGTAAGTTCCATCGATACTTCTGAGGCAGTTAAAATCAGCGAGGATTTCTATCCGGATATCGCCAAATACAGGGAAATTTATGAAAAAGGGTATAATCTGAGCCATGAAGATAAATATCCTGAATCTTTTAGCGTGCTGTTGCCTGTTATTAAGGATGCAGAATCCAGCCCAATCATCAGGCATTATTCGTTTTTCCAGCACCTGAGCGAAACTGTCATGGAAACTATCATTTATAATCAGGCTGACAGTTTAAATGATGTTTTTGACTGTTATAACGACCGCTTTCGAAATTCACTCAATTTTGATGATCTGCTGAAATGTGATTCGGTTATTGGTATTGCAAAACAAATGTATCAGTCATTTAGCCCATATTTCGAAATGGATTTCCCAAAGAGTAAATCCTACGGGGAGAGTTTCAAGCAGATGATTTCAACCATGGAAAATGCAAGAGAAAAAAGTTTTGATTTCTTCAAAACCAGCCGATTACAGTTTTTTGTTGACGAACAATACAATTCCAGTTATCAATTCAGGTTTTACATTGATTTGATTGCAAGAATGCTTCTTCATATCGAAAAATTTCATTTTATCAGCGAATTGGATACACTGAATATAGGATTGCTGGATAAGTTTCCGGATAAAAAAAATGAACTTGTTCAGATTGATTGGCTTGAAGATTTTTCGATGATAATCAGGCTGATAAATACCGATATAAAATACGATCACAGGGTGTTCAACGATTCGGTGATGAGCAATCTTTCCGGACAGCTTGCCCTGCAGCATCAGCCTTACTATGAAATTTTCAGGGCTTTCAACCTGGTTTCACAGGATAAGGATAATTTTTCGAATATGCTCAATAATGCCATCAAAACCTGTACCGACACCGACCTTTTACAAGCTATCGAAATGTGGCAGCTTTGCTATCAGCTTACAGTGGAACAGGTAAAACCCCAAATTTTGCAAAACCTCAACAAGGGGTTGACGCTGATTCAGGAAAAAAAATGGGAAGAGGCCGGTAATTTGTTCGAAATCATTACAAAACAGGCTGATAATCTGGCATTATCCTGGTACTATGCAGGCAAAGTAAATGCCGAAATGGGAGCGGATCATCTGGCTAACAATAGATTTAGTCTGGCCCTTGAGAAATATCCGCGTTATATTTCACCCCGCATCAATCTTTTTGAAACCAGGTTTGAACTGCAGGAATACGACCAGCTATTGCTGGATGTAAATCAATCGCTTGAGCTGATGGATATATGGATTTTTTATTACTGGAAAGCGAAAGTTCATTTTGCCAAAAAGCAATATAAAGAAACCATTCAGACAATTGTTGAAAAATGCCATCCGCTTAACCGCTACCACCTGGAATCATGGTTTTTGCTTGGTGATGCGTATTTTGAAATGAAGGATAATGCCAAAGCCCGTGAAGCCTACGATGAAACACAACGAATTAATCCTCACGAATGCGAAAAATACAACCGGATTATGGAAGAAAAATTCTGATCAGTATGATTTGATCTTACTGAGCGGTAAAGTCATGTCGGACTTCCAGCCAACCGGGATAAGGGATGCTTTGCTGACCAACCATTACCGAAGGTTTTAATTTGACCCTAACTCTGGTGCTTTTACCAGTACCATCAGCCAGCCCTGAAGCATAATTTATGAGTTGTTCTATCTGTTTATCCTGTAATAGTTCTGCAAGATTCAGATTGACGCTGACAGGCAGGGTTCCGGTTTCGCCAGGTCCGGTAACAAAATTTTCGTTTACCACCCCGTCGAGCATTTGTTTATTGTCAACAAATAACATCCATTCCAGCCGGTTGAGTGAAGCAGCCTGATTATTCGGGTTTTTTACCTGAAGGTTCACCTTGAAACGCAGAGGAAGTTCATTGCTGAGAACAGCTTGCGTTAGCTGCAGCAAATCAGTCGTTTTAATATCATTCACCTGCTTAATTCCCGATAAATTCACTTCAGCAAGATGAATATCTGTGATGGTGTGAATACGAAATTCGCATTTTGAAAGCATTTTCATCCTTTCAACCTGTTGGAGAATATCACAGGAGTTCATCAGTACATTGGTTGCCAGCAGAGCAGTCAGAATTATTTTTCTTATCATGTTTTGATTTTATTTGGGGCAAAAATAAACTGTTTGCAATCAAATGGTTTTAATTGTTAACCTGAAAAAAAACGAAAAAAATTCATAAAAGTGTAACAGTCCCTGATTCAGTTTGTCATAGATGAAAAGTAAAACAGAATTACACCAGTGATTGATGTAAATAATGAATTATTAGAAGCTTGCCGTCGCAACGATCAAATGGCACAGGTCAGGATTTATGAAATGTTTTCGAAAACCTTGTTCAATACCTGTTTCAGAATTGTTGACAATGATGCTGATGCGGAGGATCTGATGCAGGAATCGTTCATTGAAGCGTTTGATAAAATCCATACCTTTCGGGGTGAAGGTGGATTTGGGGGGTGGCTGAAAAGGATTGCCATCAACAATTCCATTAATTTTTTGCGGAAGCACCGCAAATGGATCATCGTAGATCATTCAGAAATGGAAGTGGCTGATCCGGAACCTGATAATGAAGAGATTTCCGAAAATGTTTTCTGCAGGATTGAGGAAATCCGAAATGCCATCAATAAATTACAACCTGCTTACAAACTGGTTCTTTCACTTCACCTGCTCGAAGGATATGACCACGAAGAAATTGCAGCAATACTCGGCACAACCCATGGAAATATCAGAACAAGGTATTCCCGCGCCAAGCAGAAACTACTGCAAACAATTTTAAAATTAAGAAATTAGAAACCCTTTTAAAAAATCATAACCCAAATGTCATTTTTAGAAAAAAAAATAAAAGAGAATGCGGTTTTTTTTGATGATCGGGAACTTCCCGAAGGTCACCAGAAACGGTTTATCGAAAAACTTAATCAAAAAAGGCAAACCCAGGTGAAATCTCCGTTGATTTACAGTCTGTACAAGGTTGCTGCTGCTCTTCTTATTTTGATTGCAACCGCATGGATGTTTTTAGTTAAAGACCAGATAATACATTTTGCCAGTGAAAAAGGAAGCCAGGCTATTTTTAATGTGATAAACATTGAATTACCCGATGAATTAAATACAACATTCGCTTTTTATGATTCCAATTCTGCTGATGATTTAAGCAAAATTGATGAACTGGCTCCCAACGAGCAGGAAGCTGAAAAAATCAAAAAACTTGCAGGTGATAAACTCCAAAGCATCGATGCCGAGCTTGCTGCAATTGAAAAAGAATACATGACCAATCCCGGCAGCAAGCAACTTGAGGCAGCTTTGATTAATTCAAAACGAAAGAAATCAGAAATCATGGAAACAATTCTGAATCAATTAAATAATGTACAACAAACAAATCAGGCTGCATTTTAAAAATTAACCGCTAAGTATCATGAATACAAAATTTAAATTTATGGCAGGTTTTATTTTGATTTTTGTTCTTTTGCTTCAGCTTAACGAATCATTTGGGCAGAAAAAAATTGAAAAAATTCTTGCCGAAAAAGAATTCCCGATTGCTGAAGATGCAACCTTAAAAATCATTCACAAATACGGAAACGTAGTTCTCAACAATCATGACCGTAATTTGATACTCATCAAAGTAACTGCCTCACTCGAAACCACCAACATGGAGAAAGCTGAGAAGATATTCGATAAAATTGATTTGCAAATTACAGGTGATCAGTCGCTTGTTAAAATCAGTTCGGAATTTAATGATAAAATTAACGACAAGGATCAAAATCTGAAAGTTGACATCGAAGTGTTCATGCCGCAGACTATATCAGTTGACTTGGATCAGATGTTTGGCTATGCTTACATTGAAAATGTAAACGGACCTTTCAGGATTGAAAGCAAGTACGGTTCATTTCAGACAGGACAGCTTTCGTATCCTGATAACGATGTTCGGTTGAGTTTTGGAAGCGGTTCAGTGGGTTACCTGGAAGGTGGAAAAGTGGAAGTTTCGTACGGTGATATAGAGATAAAAAAAGCCGGCAACATCAGGATGAAAGTGGACTATTCGAATGCTGAAGTGGACAAAGCCCGCAATCTGTTTGTGCAAAACGAAGGAGGTTCGCTGAAAATTGAAGACCTGAATGCTCTGGAACTGACAGCAAAATTTTCTGATGTGGAAATAACCCGAGTTGCCGAATCACTCAAAATTAACAGTGAATACGGATCAATCAAGGTTCAGCATATCATGCCTGCTTTTACATCTGTCGAATTGATTAACAGCTTTGGTGGCAGTGAGCTGGGTTTTGCAACGGGGTCAGCTTTTACGATCGAAGCCGAAGTGAGTTTTTGTGATTTAAAATACCCTGAAGAACACACCAGGATGACTGAAAAAATTACTTCATCGTTTACAGGTAATTACAAGGGTATCATTGGTTCTGCCTCCAATCCTGAAAGTAAGCTGGTTATCCGCAGTAATTATGGGGATGTTCGTATTCGAATGAACGATAAATAACATAATAACAAACCATTAAAAATTATTAAGATGAAAACATCAAAGCGAAATCTGTTTTTGGGGCTTCTGTTTTTCGCAGGATGCCTCAGTTTTTCCGGAGTGAATGCCCAGTTTATGGGAGTAAAAGGTAATGGAAACGTTGTTCAACAGGAACGTCAGGTAGGTGATTTTACGGGTATTCAGATTCTTGGATCAACCGATGTAATTATCCGGCAGGGTGATCGGAGTATTCTTGTTGTTCATGCTGATGAAAATCTGCTTGAAAATATTATCACAAAGGTGAAAAACGGTGTTTTAATTGTTGATACCGAAGGCAGTATCCGAAATTATTCCCGGATGGAAGTATTTGTAACTATGAGCCGTCTTGATGAAATTTCAATACAGGGATCAGGTGATGTGGAAACTGACGGAGTAATCTCAGGAACCGATCTGAGTATTATAGTAAACGGTTCTGGGGATGTTGATCTGAACCTCGATTACAAAAACCTTGAAACAGAGATCAACGGGTCAGGTGATGTGGAAGTGGCAGGTATTCAGGGTGACCTGACAATGCAAATCAGGGGGTCAGGTGATTTTAAAGCAAAAGAATTACGGCTGAACAAATGCCGGCTCAGTATTTTTGGCTCAGGCGACGTAAGTTTGAGTGGTACTGCCGGAACTGTGTTTATTGAGCAGGCAGCTTCCGGGGATATCAATCTGCACAATCTTAAAACGCAGGATGCGGAAATTGACAGCAGTGGCTCAGGTGATATTATTATCACTGTAACCGGAAATTTAAAAGCCGGGTTGAAAGGTTCCGGAGATTTAACCTATAGCGGAAATCCACTTAGTATGGATGTCAGTTCTTTAGGTTCCGGATCTGTTTATAAAAGAAATTTTGGCCATAATGAAAATTAAAAAAGCAGTTTTGCTCCTGCCGGCTCTCATGTTTTTTCTGGCATGGAATGGATGTCAATATATGCCCGGAGTAGAAGGGAATGGAATTATTCAGACAGAAATCAGAGAAATTCCTCAATTCAGTGAGCTGGAAATATCAGGAGGCTTTTCAGTAACCCTTGAACAGGGAGATCAGGCAGAAGTTCAGATTGAAGCTGATGAAAATCTGCTCAGGTATATTGTTACCGAAGTGGTCGGAAATACCCTCATGATCAAAACCAGTGCGAATATACAGAGTACCATGGAAATAGAAATACTTGTCACATTTGTTAATCTGGCGCGATTGGATCTGTCAGGTGCTATTGATGTTGAAGGTAAAGGCGATTTTCAGCTTGATAATTTTCTGATTACTGCCAGCGGAGCATCTACCGTAAGTGCAAACCTTTTTTTGAATAAGTTAAATGTGGATATGAGCGGCGCAAGTTATATGAACCTTACAGGGAAAACTGATCAGTTTAAGGCAAGACTTTCGGGAGCTTCCGATTTAAGTGCTTTTGATTTTGAAACCAAACAGTCAGTTATTAAAGTTTCCGGAGCCGGTGATGTCAGGATTTTTGCTACAGAATACCTTCATGTGACTATTTCAGGTGCAGGTTCAGTGGTTTACCGGGGTGATCCCCGGGTTGAGCAGGAAATAAGCGGAGCAGGACGTCTGAGCAAAAATTAAGCATTTAAAGAAATGCTGCAATAGTTTATCAGCAATGGAAATTGTGCTTGTTTTTCAGGATTATCTTCGCCAGTAATCCACTGCAATGTAATAAGGGTTTTTATATTCAGGAAGTCTTACCAGTTCCCAGTCGTTGAAAGTAAAAGGATTGTTGTTCCGGATAAAATCGAAGCGAAGTATTACACGCTTTCCGGGTTCACCATAAACCCAAGTTTCGACATTGGTTCGGCGAAAGACTTCCTTTGGCGGTCCAAATATGATGTAAATCATGCCCCGGTCGGTTTTCCAGCCTTCCTTGTAGGAGGGAAAATAGCGGTTAGCTGCTTCAACTCTGCCAAAGTAATGCTTAAATAACTCTAAGGAACGGTTTTCATTACCGGCAGTTGACAACCAAAAATGATCCACTGCACTTTTTATGTCATTCTGCCTGATCAGTTTTGTGAATTCTTCATTTGTTGTCAGGTACCGCATTGGCCCTGGAAGAAGTGATGCCTCAGTGATTTGAGGATAATCATCGTGAAAACGGAAAATCGTCAAACCATTTTTTAATGTAGTGTCCGCACTAAACTGAAAAAATCCTTCTCTTCCATATTGAAGAAATGGGGTAGAACCATTTTCCAACGAAACAGTAAATTCTTCAGTGACTTTTAATTGATAAACAGGAGGATGTTCCATCGAAAAAGGCGGCCGGGCAGCCGGAAAACTGTCCGTGTAATATTTCACATGAAGCTGTTTTGCCATTAAATTGGATGTAATGATTCTAAATCTGGTTTTCCAGCTGATCCAGTCCTGAAAGACTATTTCGTCGTTTTCATCCACAACAAGATAATGCTGGGCATTTTCGGGATTTTGCTTTATCACCTGAACAGGGTAAACCTGCTCTTCTCCTGAGTTCAGATCGGTAAATTTCAGGTCTAAAAGATAATTTTGACCTAACCCGGCTTTTATCGGAAAATTATAGCTGAGCTGAAGGTAATTCTGATAATAAAGCGAGTCGTACAGTAGAAACGTGCCACTGTCGATTACAGTGTTGGATTCATAATCCGGAAGTAAATTGTAGGAAAACTTATACTCAGCCGTGTGATAATTGCTCCCTGGTTTGAGCAGATAAAGCAGACAGGATGGCTGGTAACCCAGGTAAACCCGTGACACACTGTCTGATTCATGAAAAACTCTCAAACCTGAGAGTTCAGGATTGCTTTGTGGGTTGTACATTCCTGATAAATTGGTTACCAGTATCTGATTTCTGACCCGGCAGCCATTTGGAATGATCCACAGAAAAAGGAGTAAAAAAATTACAGCGTTGATTCTTTTCATCAGGGTTTCTGAATTTTTTAGTAAAAATAAAAAATTTTCCTGAACTGACTATCTTTCTAAAAAACTGTACATTTACAAATCGATAATTTTTCAACTGCAAAACAAACTCCAATGATTTTACACCGCTCATTATTTCTGCCCCTGGTTGTTTTTTTTCTGCTTTCGGGCAATCTGGCAGCTCAGTATTACGAAATGAAACCTGCTGAAAATTTCGGCGGGAAGTCACAATTGCAGGAATTCATTGCTGAGGAAATGGTTTATCCTGATCAGGCTCTTTTAAATAAGCAGGAAGGGAAAGTAATTGTTTCCTGCATTGTTGACAGGGATGGAAACGTTAAAAATCCGGTCATCACCCGGTCGGTAAGTCCTGAAATTGACAGGGAAGCACTGCGTGTTTTCAGATATTTATTGTGGGAACCTGCCAATCATCGCGGACTTCCGGTTGACAGTGAAACAGTTGTTGAATTTGATTTTAAAGTAAAAAGATACAAGCGGATAATTAAAAAGAGAGGTTACGACAAGATTGATTATCCCTTTCTGCCGGTTGATTCGACGCTGAAAATTTATACACTCAAACAATTAAATTCCTCTCCCCAGCCGGTTTACAGAAAAGAAGGGATGCATTTCGGGAATTTTGTAAGCGAAAATATGGTTTATCCTCCTGCTGCATTAAAACAGGATATTTCGGGTACGGTCGAATTGTTTTTTATTGTAGAGCCGTCAGGACGGGCATCGAATATTAAAGTAATGAAGAGTGTAGGTGGCGGATGCAATGAAGAAGCAATCCGCCTGCTCAAACTTCTCAGGTGGAAACCGGGAATTAAGGATAATATGGCAGTGAGGACTGAGATGACTCTCAGTTTGACTTTTAATCTTGCTGACTATGAAAATTTGCGGTATGTGCCTGCCAGCAATACTAACCAGTTTTAGCTAAAATGAAAAAAATAGGGTTGTTATCCGACACTCACGGTACAATTCCGGAACAACTGTTTGATTTTTTTTCAGCCTGTGATGAAATATGGCATGCCGGTGATATCGGAAATATGCAGGTAGCAGACCAGATCGGTTCATTCAAACCCTTACGGGCTGTTTTCGGAAATATTGACGGATCAGAAGTAAGACTGACGTATCCTGAAATCAACATTTTTACTATCGAAAAGATTAAAGTGGTTATACTACATATTGGCGGATATCCTGGGCATTATACTGCTTTAGCCAGAAAAGCAATTCTTGCCGAACAGCCTGACCTATTCATCTCCGGACATTCTCACATTCTCAAGGTTATTTATGACCAGCATTTCAGGTTGTTGCACATCAATCCCGGAGCTGCCGGTAAGTCAGGATTTCATACAAAAATTACCATGGTTCGTTTTGACATTAACCAGGACAAGATTTCCAATCTGGAAATATTTGAAAAAAGCCGTTAGTTTATTTGAAGTCAAAAGACACTGTTTTCTCGAGGAATAATCCGGTAAGTACTTCCAGTGCGAAATTATAAATTCCGGGAGAATTGCTTTCACGTGGACCGGCAACATTCAGATGATTTATTTTATTTGCCGTCAGCCAGCGTTTAAACTTTTGGTCAGTTACCTTTTTATGATCATCCGATGTATAAATGAATGTCGGTTTGCGGTAAATTTTTGCCCAATCATTTGTAATTCGGGTACCCCGGTCCATTTCATTTAACAGAATAATCAGTGTGCCGTCGCAATCGCTTACGTTGAGCTCTGTGCGGAGGTCAGGATCAAAGGAAAAAACCGGGCGCAACGGATATCTGATATTGATTATTCCATCTTCAGCCTTCCGGTCATGAGCACACCAGCCTGTGCAACTCATTCCATTGCAAATGGCGAAATCCAGTGCGGCTCTGTCAACACCGGTTTGCCCTCCCGAATGGATTACAATTTTATTTTCTTGAAATTTCACTGATAAAGTCTCTTTGAGATTTAAGCAAATTGACAGAATAAAGCAGCAAATTTTTTGTTTCAGCCAGTAGATCAAAATACAGCAGGCTTGTGCGGGTGTGCAACTCTTTTTCTTTAAGGCGTAGAACCTGATTTTTGCGGTATTCGGCAATCATCTGGAGTAGTTCCTGTTGTTTGTGGATGATCTGTTCGAGGTCGCTGTACTTCTTTGATTTTATTTTACTGATAATTTCCTGGTATAAAACATTTAATTTTTGCAGAATGGTATTTATTTCTTCCGTCTGAAATTCATCCAGGCCGGTGTGATTGTTGTCGATGTGCTCATAGGCAGGATTTACCATATAGTTGAGGCAATGTGCTATTTCGCGGAGGTAATCCACGCTTTGCACGTAATAGTGCCCCGTATCAATCTGGTCAATTTGCAGACTTACAACCGTATTGCTGACATTGTCCTTAATTCTTTTGGTTTTTTTGTTGAACTTCCTGATTTCTTTTTTCAGATCTTTAAGTAACAAACGATCTTCGGTGGATAAGCCGGTAATCAATTTTTCATAAAAAAGAGGGACTTTTTCCAACGTGCTGACCGTGTGTTTGATGCATTTTTCAAAAACGTAGGAAGCGCTTGTGATTTCATCAATTTCATTTTCTGCTGCTTCAGCTTTTTTTTCTGATTCTTTCGCTTTATAAGCTTTGTAAGTACGGAAAATAAGGAAAATGACCAGCATTATCACAATCACAATTGCATAGATATCGCCCCAGTAAATGATGAGGGCAATGATGAACGAAACTGTGAAAGCCACAATAGCTGTAAGAAACCATCCGCCAATAACTGAGAAAACACCCTGTACGCGATAAACCGCGCTGTCACGACCCCATGCCCGGTCGGCAAGTGAGGTTCCCATGGCAACCATAAAAGTTACATAGGTGGTTGACAAGGGCAATTTTAAGGAGGTTCCCAAAGCAATAAGTGCTGCTGCTACTACCAGATTAACCGATGCTCTTATTACGTCAAATGATGCAGCATCTTTCGACTGACCTGATTTTTTTACGCTTTTAGGAATCTGAAAACGCTTGTCAATTCTGCTTTTGATAAGATCAGGAATAATCCCTGAAAATGTTTTGCTTAAAGCTATTGAGCTTCTTACGATAGTTCTTGAGAGTGGTGAGGCACCAAAACGCTCTTCACCTGTATTTTGCCTTGATAAATCTACAGAAGTTGCAACTACCGAACGGGCTTTTTTTGAAAACCACAGGGTAATCACCATGACTATGCCGGCCGAGAGCAAATAGATAGTATTGGTTTGAATGGGGTGCGAGAGCGATCCCATAAAAAATGTATCAGGTGAGGCGCCGGGTGTGGAAATAAAACTTTTGTAAGATTCAAAACCGGCCAGCGGAACACCGATAAAATTAACCAGATCGTTTCCGGCAAAAGCAAAAGCAAGCGCAAATGTTCCAAACAACACGATCACTTTCGGAATGCTGACGTTGAAAAGCCAGTAAAGAAGCTGAAGCAAAGCAGTCCAAACGATAAACCCGTAAACAAGAATGTGAAAAGTATGCGTTTCGAGCCATTGAGCCATTCCTTCGGTAATGAAGGATGCTCCTTTTGCTCCTTTAATTATCATGAAAAAAGTAATTGTGGTGATTGCAAGTCCGCCAAAAATTGAACCGTAATACTTTAGCGTTTTTTCATAGGAAAAGGTAAAAATTAACCTTGCAACATATTGAACGATGGCACCTATTGTGAAAGCGATAATGACAGAAAGTAAAATTCCGGAAATAATGGCAAGTGCTTTGGCTGAATTGATGTATCTGCCCAGTTCAGCCAGACTTTCTGACGACGCATAGATTTTGATTATAGAAACTGCTACAGCAGAACCAAGAAGTTCAAAAACAATCGAAACCGTGGTAGAGGTAGGTAATCCAAAGGTATTGAACAGGTCGAGCAAAATAATGTCTGTAACCATTACAGCAAGGAAGATTACCATAATTTCGGAAAAGGTAAACTCTCCCGGATGAAAAATTCCACTACGTGCGACTTCCATCAAACCGCTCGAGAAAGTTGCTCCAATAATAACTCCCACACTTGCAATAATCATTATCACGTGCATGGGAGCTACCTTACTGCCTATCGCCGAATTTAAAAAATTTACGGCATCATTGCTTACACCAACAATCAGGTCGGAGATGGCAAATGCGATAAGTACAATGACAATTATTAAATAGATGTCCATTTCCCTTTTTGATATTTATTGTTTTTATTTCACCGAGTAAAGCGCAAAATTGATATTGTAAATGTAATTGCCTACTTTTTCGAGCAGACCTACCAGCTCATTATAAATAATTCCGGTTTGGTAAGGATATTCATTTTGTTTTAACCCATCAATGTAAATTTTCTTTAAATCATTACGCAATGTGTTGATTTCCTGTTCAGTACTTTTAATTTGATCAAGCTTGGTTTGCCCAAAATTGGCATTCAGGTTATCGTTCATCATAACGAGAGCTTTTTCAATCAAATTCATCAACTGATCGAGACTTCTTCGCAGTTCTGGTGTGAACCATGCTGCTGTTTCATTTTTACCCAGGATTGTCAATGACATCTGAGAGCACATATCTGCTGTATTTTCGAGATTGTCAATGATTTTGAGAAGTGTTCTGAGCCGGTGAGAACCTTTTTCGCTGAGGTTGCTCTGAAACATTTTTGTTATGTAATTCGCAATCGTATTATTTAGTTTATCAATACTATTTTTCAATTTGTTGATTTCCTGAATTTTTTTCCTGAATTTTTTTTCATTTTTCTCCTTTAGCAAATCAGGAATCATTCTGAATAACCGCAGAGTATGTAATCCCATCTGGGAAACTTCCATTTTCACCTGAACGACTGATATTTCAGATACTGAGATCATTCCGGTATCGATAAATTTTAGCTCAAAATCTTCCTTGTTACTATCGTTGGGTAAAACCATATAACAAAAATCCTTGAAATAGTTGAAAAAGAGCATTAACAGCAGAGTGTTTATCACGTTGAAGGAAGTGTGAAAAATGGCAATGCCAATCGGAATAATGGCTTCTGCTGATTTTCCGCTAAAGGATTGGATCAGGGTTATTGATTCTTCGATGGCGAGATTATAAAAATCAAACAAAATGAAAGCCCATAGGGCGCCAAAAATATTAAAGAAAAGATGTGCCAGAGCAGTTCGTTTTGCAGTGCGGTTGGCAATCATAGAGGCTAATATAGCGGTTAAGGTAGTGCCAATGTTTTCACCAATTACCATTGCAAGCGCATCGTTAAGCGACAGCCAGCCCTGTGCAGCAAGCACCATGGTTAATGCTATTGTTGCACTTGATGATTGAAAAATTGTTGTAATGGCAATGCCAGCAAAGATGAAAACTATTGTATTGATAATTTTGTACTTACTAAGGGCATGTAAACCCTGAAAGATGCCGGATGTTTCGTCAATTTGAGGAATGTGCTGTTTGAAAAGAAAAATTCCGATAAACAGAATGGCAAAACCAATTATAAATTCAGCGCGGAAACGATTGAGATTTTTTGAAGACAGTAGCCAGGGAATGGAAAATCCTGTGAGCGGAAGAATGATCATGTAGAAGTCAAAGCCGCTGTTGATACCTGCAAGGCTTATAATCCATGCGGTTACAGTGGTTCCGATATTGGCACCAAATAAAATTCCGAGGGAAGTGTTGAAGGAAATAAGACCGGCATTGACAAAACTTATCAGCATAACTGTCACAGCAGATGAAGATTGAACTGTTGCAGTCAGCAATGTGCCAGCCAAAATTCCTTTACGTGGAGAGGAGATGTTTCGGTTAAGCCAGTTTCGGATGTTGGTTCCGGCCATCTTTTGCAGTGATTCACTCATGACTTTCATGCCATACAGAAACAGTCCAATGGCACCAATCAGAGTAAGTATTTGTATTACAGCATTAAAAATCACTGCCATATAATTACCGCGAGTCAGGTTAGTTTTTTATTAAAAACATGCAAAATACCATATTTTTCGGCTACTGATTATTTATTGAAGGTAAAATTTAACAATTAATTAACCTTGCAACGGACTTTAAATTCTTTACCCCTTAACGATCAGCCAGGTAATGTAGGAAAAATAAATCATCATCATGATAATGCCTTCTGCTCGCGTAATCTGTCTGCCTTTACCAACAATGACAAAGAAAAAAACCGCAACATTTGAAACCGCCATTATTGTAACGTCCAGATTAAGATGTGAGGAATAGGTGAGGGGAGTAATGATTGCACTTATGCCAAGAACCAGGAACACATTAACGATATTTGAGCCCAGCGCATTTCCCAGGGCAATGCCGGAATTTTTTTTCAGGGCAGCAACGATTGAGGTTACCAGTTCGGGCAGGGAGGTAGCTACAGCCACAATTGTTATGCCCACAATAGCTTCACTCAACCCGAAACGCATCATTAGTTGATTAATTCCTTCAATCACCCAGCTTCCTCCAAAATAAAGCCCGATAATCCCCAAAATGATATAAACAACTGATTTAATTACAGATAATTCTTTTATTTTGGCTGTTTCCTGTACTACTTCTTTTTTCGAAAAATTCCAGGAAAACATCAGGAAACCGAAGAAGAGCAGGAACAGTATTATTCCTTCACCACGATTGATTGACGCCATTGAGGCTTCAGAAGAAAAACTTATCCCTGCAAAAAAGGCAAGAAGAAGCGCTGACATCAGGCTTAATGGCAAAAAACTGCTGAGTGTTTTACGGTCGGGAATAATCGGAAAAAAAGAAGCAGCAACCCCGATTACCAGCAAGGTATTCATAATATTGCTCCCGATCACATTGGCAATCGCCAGGTCAGTTTTTTGTTCAATGCTCGCAAATACATTGATGATAAGTTCCGGTAAAGAGGTGCCTACTGCAACAATGGTAAATCCGATAATGGCAGAGGACATTTTCAATTTTTTTCCCAGCGATGCTGCTCCTTCCACGAGAAAATTAGCCCCGACGATGAGAATAAAAAAACCAGCGATAAGAATAAGATAGGTAAAAAGCATGCTGTTCAAATCCTTAGTAACGCTGGCCAAAAATTTTACTTCCCACCCGTATCATCGTGCTGCCTTCTTCAATGGCTATCTGGTAATCGCCTGACATTCCCATGGAGATTTCGCAAAAATCGGGTACATCAGTAAACCATTTTTCCTTTAAGTGTTGGAATATTGCCCGAAGGTGAGCAAATTCCCGTTTTACCTGTGTGAAATCTTGAGTGAAAGTAGCCATTCCCATTACTCCGCAGATGCTAATATTTTGAAAAGATTTGAACGAACGGTCAGTCAGCAATTCTTCTGCTTCCTTCATGTCGAGCCCGAATTTGGTTTCTTCCTCGGCAATGTGAAATTGCAGTAAACAGGGAATTATCCGGTCAATTTGCATAGCTTGTTTGTTTATTTCCTGCAGTATTTTCATCCGGTCAACGGATTCGATCATGGAAATAAAAGGCGTAATGTACTTTACTTTATTTGTTTGCAGGTGTCCGATAAAATGCCATTGAATATCTGCCGGCAATTCGGGTTGTTTTGCAATGAGTTCCTGTACTTTGTTCTCACCAAAGATCCGTTGACCGGCCTGGTAAGCTTTCATGATTTCGGGTAATCCTTTGGTTTTTGAAACAGCTACCAGTTTTACATTTGCCGGGATTTCTGCTTTAATCCTGTTTAAATTTTCAGCAATATTTGACACAGCTTCTTTTTTTTGCAAAGTTAATTAGTTTGCCTGTAAAACAGGAGGATTTTCAGGTAATTTTTATCAAATCTGCTTTCTCGTTTCAGATAACTGAAGTAAAGCGATCAGGAAAATAAACCGGTTTGTCTGCCTACAAACAACATTAAATATGATGGACTGCTATAATCTCCGGATCAGAGAAATATTCAATCTGAAATTAGTCAAGAAGGTTATCTGCATCAGATGTGAATGGTAAACTGAATCAAGAGATGATTCAGCATCAAATCCATTTTACAAGCGAAAAATCCTGACGGTGAGGGGTAAGTTCATGTTTAGGGAATACCCTGAAGCCGTAATTAAAGGTACCTGCATGTGACAGAGGTATATCGACAGAATATCTTGCATGACTGTTAATTACTTCGAGAGGCATCATTTCTTTGGTAAACAGGATTTTCCTGACTCCTGAGTTATCTTTAACCGAGAAGATTATTTCAACTCCCAGGTATTTTGGAGAAATTCCGTTTGTGTAAAGAGTTACTTCTGCCGAGAAGTTATCTTCGAGGTAGATTTTGTTGTTGGAGTCCGAGATCATTAGTTTTTCCAGCTTAATTTCGTGCCATTTAGATTTGATTTCCTGTTTCCATTTGGCATAATCATCAGCAGGTTTATAATTGTTTTTACCCATCATTATTGTTCTTTTTATCAGCTTGTTGTAGAACTTTTGCTGATAATCATCGAGCATTCGTTTCATTGTGAAATGAGGAGCAATTTCTGACACAGTATGCTTGATGTATTGAATCCATCTTACAGGAATGCCATCTTTGTCTGTGTTGTAATAAAGCGGGATAATCTGGTCTTCAAAAACATTATACATTATTTCGGCATCAAGTTCATCCTGAAACTGTTGATTGGCGTAAGTCCGGGCTTCTTCAATGGCAAAGCCGGCACCTTCTTTATAACCTTCGGCCCACCAACCGTCGAGTACCGAAAAATTAACTACTCCGTTCATAACTGCTTTCTCACCGCTGGTGCCTGATGCTTCCAACGGACGCGTAGGAGTGTTGAGCCATACATCAACGCCCGGAATTAGCATATGAGCAAGCTCCAGATCGTAGTTTTCAACAAATATTATTTTCCCTGTAAAAGCCCTGGTTTTGGATATTTCGATGATTTTTTTAATCAATTCCTGTCCTTGTGTATCATTGGGGTGTGCTTTTCCGGCGTAGATAAACTGGATTGGTTTTCCGCTGATGCTGACAAGGTTTTCAAGACGTTCAAGATTGGAGAACAGAAGTTTGGCCCTTTTGTAGGTGGCAAACCTGCGGGCAAAACCAATGGTCAGTGTCTGGTCGTCAAGTGATTCGATAGTGTCGAGAATTAGCTTTGGATTTTCCTGACGTTTGGTCATTTCCTCGCGAAGTCTTACTTTGAGGTAGGTGATCAGCTCTTTTTTCAATTTTTTTCGGGAGTCCCACACGGTTTTGTCGTCCACTTCGTTTATGAGCTTCCACATATCAAAATTGGTTTGTTTTTGTGTATAATCTTCTCCAAAGATTTTTTTATAAAGCTGTTTCCATGGTTTTGATGCCCATGTTGGAAGGTGTACGCCGTTGGTAACATATCCGATATGCAGTTCGGAAGGATAATAGCCATCATAAAGTTTGGCGAACATTTCCTGGGAAACACGCCCGTGTATTCTGCTGACACCATTGATTTCCTGGGAAAGTTTGGCAGCAAGCACACTCATCGAAAATTTAGAGTCGTGATCATTTTCAACAAATTTACCCAAGTTCATAAATTCTTCCCAGGTCAGGTTTAGGCGTTCCGGGTAATGCGGGAAATAGGTACGCAGCAAGTCTTCACTAAAGACATCATGTCCGGCAGGAACTGGTGTGTGGGTTGTGAAGAGGGTAGAGCTCCGTACGACTTCCAATGCTTGATGGTAAGTTAGTTTTTCCTGTTGAATGAGATATCTGAGGCGCTCAAGACCAATAAAAGCTGAATGCCCTTCATTGCTGTGATAAATAGTCGGTTGTATGCCTAATGCATAAAGCATTCTGATACCTCCGACACCAAGTACAATTTCCTGCTTGAGTCGGTTTTCAGAATCACCTCCGTAAAGATGATGAGTGATTTTTTTGTCATTTTCTTCATTGTCGGAAAAATCTGTATCGAGCAGATAGAGAAGTATGCGCCCTACGTTGCATCGCCAAACTCGTACATAGAGTATCCTGCCCGGCAGTCCGATTCTGATCTGCACCTGTTTGCCTTCATTGTCCATGACCCGTTCAAGGGGCAGTTGGGAAAACTTCTGTGGGATATATTCTGCGACCTGATCTCCGAAGGCTGAGATGCTCTGCTGAAAATATCCGTATTTATAAATTATTCCGACGGCAACAATATTTTCGTTCGAATCACTGGCTTCTTTTAAATAATCACCCGCAAGCACTCCAAGTCCACCTGAATAAATTTTCAGGGACTGATGGAGTCCGTATTCCATGCTGAAGTATGCAATCCGGGTATCCGGTCTGTTTTTTGCTTCAGCCATGTAATTTTTGAATTTTTCGTAGGTTTCGGTGTATTTTTCATAAAATACCTTGTCATTTTCGAGTATTCTCCATTGCTCAATACTCAGCGAATTAAGCAGAGCGATGGGATTTTGTTCTACTTCTTTCCATTTTTCCGGGTCAATGGTTTCGAACATATCAGTTGCCTTGAAATTCCATGACCACCATAGGTTCATTGAAATCTCTTGCAACCCTTTTAATTTTTCCGGAATTTTTGGTTCAATGACTACTCTTTTCCAAACAGGTGCATCCTGATACTGGGTTTCTGTAAGTTTAATTTTTCGCTTGACAGGTGCTTTCATTGGAAATTTTTCCACTCTGTTGGCCACTTTTCCGAGAGCTATTTCATACAATTCGAAATAATAGTGGATAAAATTCTGCCAATCAGTTTTGCGGGCAATGTAAGAAGCATTTTCTCTGATCCTTTCGAGTTTTTCTTCAGAAAATGACATTACTTCCCTGACAATCCTGCTCAAATTATTTATCACCTGCACATCGTCGTCATCTGGTCTATTGATAACATAGACAGCGGGATGTTCTTCAGGAAATTCATCGTTCACCCACTGTCCGAATCCGGCCTGAAGTGTTGTTACTGTTGGCACTCTGAAAGCAACACTTTCGAGAGGAGTATAACCCCATGGTTCATAATAGGAAGGGAATACCGACAGATCAAATCCCGGCAGTAAATCGTAATAGGAAAGGTTGAATATCCCGTCATCACCGTTGAGATAAGCGGGAACAAAAACGATCATCACTTTTGAAGAGGGTTCATTGGTGAATCCCGAATTTTTAATTTCTTTCAGTATGGCATCATGCTCCGGTTGGTAAAGGCCATGCGTAAGAAATTCACCGGATGTCGGCTGTTTAAAATCGGGTGCTGCAAGTCTTTCCAGAAGCTCATTACGCGGTCCGGTATGATTTGCCGGAATTTTAACAAAAGCGACTAACTGCCTGTCGGGGTTGTCGGATATTACCTTTCCGATAGCATTGATGAAAAGATTAATGCCTTTGTTTCTGAATTCGTACCGTCCACTGGTGATGGTAAAAAATGCGTTTTCTTCTATCTTTTTGTTGAAAAGAGCTTCAGTTACTTCTTTAATTCGCTGCCTTGCTATCTGGCGCTTGTTTGTAAATTCATTTTCGCTGAGAAATAGTGAAGACGAAAACCCATTGGGTGTAATGACATCTACTTTCTTTTTTAGTAATTTTTCTGTTTCAATGGCTGTGATAGCGCTCACTGTCGAGAATGCATCAGCATTTAAAGCGCTTTTCTTTTCAAGCGAAAAACGGGAGACAATTCCCAGTTTCCGGGCCATTTCTTCACCATCATAATCATTGATTTTTCCGTATAAAGGGAGACCGTTACCGGAAATTGAGCGTCCTATGGTTGTGGCATGTGTGGTGAAAGTGGTGGCTACCTGCGGGAGAAACTCATTGAGGTACAGAATCCCCGATCCTGTCATCCATTCATGGAAATGAGCAACAATTCTGTCGGTATAATACAGGTAGTGATTGTAAAAGCTTTCGATGACTTTTCCAACTGCATATCCAAACATGGCAGGCTCGATGTAGTCCCATTGGCCGCTGATTGAGTCAAGCTGATAGCGTTCCCAGAGTTTGGCAAAAATTTTATCTTTTTCGGGAAATAAATTGGTGAAATCAACCAAAATAGCAATTGGACTGCTTTCGATGTCCCAACGTCCGATGCGTACAAACAATCCGGATTGAAAAGCAACTTCACGCCAATCGGCAAAAAGGGATTTATCTTCAGTAAAACTTGGATTTTTCTTGGTTTCTTTCCACACATCAGGGCCAATCGTAATGTATTGATCGCCAAATTCTTCTTTCATCAGAGGTGCTTTGGTGGATAATACGGTGTGAATGCCTCCAATCATATTACAGATTTCCCAACTGGTTTCAAAGACATAGTTTGGTTTCAAAGATATTTCTTTAGTCATATCGTTAAATTATAAATTTAGGGCGCCAAAGATAGAAAAAACAAATTTTGAGACTTTTTTTATGAAAGCAATTGCAGGAAGGCTTACTAATTTCCTGACGGCTGATATTGTATGAGGTATTTCTGTGAAATTGATGCAACCGTTGACTGCTGATAATTTTTGATAATTTTCCATTGTCGTAATTAATGATAAAATGCCTGTTGTTTAATCAAACTTCATTAGCAACGGTAATTTCACACGGTAACAAAAGGATCGACTTCAAAGAAATTAAAAAGAAAATCAGGCAAAAGGATTATTTTTATTTCTGATAAAAAATTCTAATTTGTTCTGGTTCAGCGATTCAAGTTATACTTATGCATTTGAAACGGGGAAATTGTACCTCATAAACTAATACCTGATGGGAGTAACGAACGAAAATGCAGGCCTGAGAGATGAAATGCAATTGATGATGGATGCCTTGATTGCTGCAGGTTTTGATTCCTCCGGAATGTATTTAAAAATTGTATCCGGTGGACCGCATAATGAGAGTTTGTGGCGTTTAAAGATTGCTCAAGCATGGCAATGGCTGTTTTCTGAGAGGCATCATCGGTAACTGGTTTTGAAATATCCGAACCAGTGAATATCAGAATTTCAGAAGGAAAATTAATTCTTGAAAGTAACGGTACTCAACCAGATAATCACCAGTTTCTGATTGATTTGTATTCACTCGCAGGCCAGCGGGTAATGGTGCAAGGCTTTCTTTTGGTGAATTGGTTGTATTTCCCGAAACCCTTCATGGTATCATTGTCGTTCGAATTATGGGTTAGGGAATATAATCCGGTAAAAAGATTTTTAAAAAGTAAGTAAACCGCAACCGGAATTATTTTTCCAAAACTAAATATTCCCAGGGTTTAAGAGAAATCTGTTGATCAGCAGTAAGCACCTGTTGACTTTTCGTAAAAACATTGGTGTAGCTTCCGGCAAAGGATTCGCCCTGAAGCTGGGTTTCAACTGTGTTTTCCGATAAATTGAGGACAACCAGTACACTTTTCCCCTCTTTTTCCCTGATGAAGGCAAAAACAGCTTCATCCTTGCTTGTGTAAATTCTCGATAGTTCTCCCCCGTATTGTCCATTCCACAGCGCCGGATTCCTTTTTTTCAGGGTAAGCAGTGTGCGGTAAAATTCCTGCATTGGAATGTTTTTCCAGTCAACAACGTCTTTTTCAAAAAATTCAAGACGTTTGTTTATTGCTGCTTCCTGTCCTGTATAAATAAGTGGCATTCCGGGAGCGGTGGCCATTAACACAAAGAATGCTTCAGCACCTGTACCAAGTCTTTCAAATTCGCTTCCTTTCCAGGAGTTTTCGTCATGGTTGGAGATGAAGTTCATGCGGTAAGCTCCGGTGGGGAAGGTAATTTTTAAATCGTCAAAATATCGCTGGATTTCATTTGCATCAGTTTCTTTTTTTGCAATGCGGTTGGCAATATGATGTAATTTCCAGCCATAGTCCATATCGAAGGCATTGATGAGTAATTTTTCCTCGTCAGCTTCAGCCAGCATAAAAACCGGTTTAATTTTATCCAGTTCTTTACGGGTGTTTTCCCAGAAGTCCAGAGGAACCATTGCAGCTACATCACAACGATAGCCGTCGATATCTGTTTCGGTAATCCAGAACTTAAGTGCATCCAGCATGGCGGCTCTCATTTCCTGATTATTGTAATCAAGTTGAACCACATCTGACCAGTCGTGTGGCGAAAACATTTCCCCCTTTTCATTTTTAGCATACCATTCAGGATGTTGCGAAACCCATTCATGATCCCAAGAAGTGTGGTTTGCCACCCAGTCGATAATAACCTTCATTTCCAGTTCATGAGCCAGTTTTACAACCATCTTAAACTCGTCGATAGTGCCAAATTCAGGATTTAGTTGTTTGTAATCACGCACCGAATAATAGCTGCCAAGGGTTCCTTTTCGGTTTAATTCTCCGACAGGATAAACAGGCATAAACCAGAGAATATCAACTCCCATATTACGAAGGCGGGGCATGTGACGAACAAAAGCGCCCAGTGTTCCTTCTTCGGTGAACTGCCGGAGGTTTACCTCATAAATGCTGGCATTTTTCGACCATTCAGGGTGAACTACATTACTCTCCGGGGCTCTCTGCTCTTTCTTGGCTTGCTGGTTACAACCAACAAAAAGAAAAACAATGGTTAGCAAAGAAAAAAATATTGATTTCATGTGAAACTTTTTGAGAATTATTTGTTTAAGTAAATTGTTGCCAAAAACCATTAAGATGATGCAAATATAAATTTATTTTTCTACCTTTTTCCAGGTAGAATATTTCAGTGTTGAATCGCAAAAAAACAAGGCGGATCAACATTGGTACGATGATTTTATGATTTGGAAATTTGTTTTCAGATTAATACAAATAGTTAATTATCAAATAAATATAAGATATGTCCAAAGGTTTTTTTTCAGTGTCACGACCTGTCAACGAACCGGTGCTGAGTTATGCACCGGGTACAAAAGAGCGTGCAGAAGTTAAAGCAATGATTGCCAAAATGAGGTCTGAAATTGTTGATATTCCAATGTTTATCGGTGGTGACGAAATCAGAACAAATGATAAGCGAGAGATCAGAGCCCCGCATGAAATTAAGCATCTGCTTGGTTATTATTATCAGGGTGAACGTGAACATGTGGTACAAGCTATCGATGCAGCTTTGTCGGTTCGCAGGCGATGGCAGGATTTGCCGTGGTATCACAGAGCTGGCATTTTTCTAAAAGCAGCCGATTTGGTTGCCGGAAAGTACAGGGCAAAAATCAATGCAGCTACCATGCTTGGACAGTCAAAAAATATTTATCAGGCTGAAATTGATGCAGCATGCGAGTTGGCCGATTTCCTGCGATTCAATGTTCATTTCATGAAAGAAATTTATGAAGAACAACCGGTTTCGTCGCGTGGTACCTGGAATTACATGGAACAACGTCCTCTTGAAGGTTTTGTTTATGCTATGACCCCTTTTAATTTCACATCCATTGCCGGAAACCTGCCCTCATCACCGGCCATAATGGGAAATGTTGTAGTTTGGAAGCCGGCGGCTACACAGGTTTATTCGGCAGCAGTAATCATGGAAATATTCAGGGAAGCCGGATTGCCGCCGGGAGTAATCAATATGGTGAATGTTAATGGGCCGGTTGGCGGAAAAGTAATGGCTGAACATCCTGACTTTGTTGGAGTTCATTTTACCGGTTCCACCGAGGTCTTCAAAAAAGTGTGGAAGGCAATCGGTGACAATGTTATGAAACATAATACCTACCCTAAAATAGTTGGCGAAACCGGCGGTAAGGATTTCGTAATGGTCCATCCGACAGCCAGTCCAAAACAAGTCGCTACCGCACTTTCAAGGGGAGCATTTGAATATCAGGGACAAAAATGCTCTGCCGCTTCCCGTGCATATATTCCCAAATCGTTGTGGAAAGAAGTCAGGGAACTGGTCAAAAATGATCTTAATTCATTCAGAATGGGTGGTGTGGAGGATTTTCGCAATTTTATCAACGCTGTAATTGATGAAACCGCCTTTGATAAGATTTCGGGTTACATTTTCAATGCTAAACGTGATGGTATTGAGGTAGTTGCAGGAGGAAATTATGATAAATCGAAAGGTTATTTTATTGAACCAACCATTCTACGAACTGATGATCCGAAATACATCACCATGCAGGAAGAAATCTTCGGACCTGTACTTTCAGTGTATCTTTATGATGATGATAAATTTGAAGAAACACTGGACCTGGTAAACCATACTTCACCGTATGCACTGACCGGTTCAATATTTGCTACCGACCGCTATGCCATCGAATTAGCGTTTAAAAAACTGGAAAATGCAGCAGGAAATTTCTATATCAACGACAAACCAACCGGTGCTATAGTTGGCCAGCAACCTTTTGGCGGGGCCAGAGCATCAGGTACTAATGACAAATCAGGCTCAAAACTTAATTTGTTGCGGTGGGTATCTCCCCGTTCAATCAAGGAAAATTTTGATCCTCCGACTGATTATCGTTACCCATTCATGGACGAAGAATAAAAACAAACGGTTTCTTGTTTATTGCTGATTTAAAAAAGTGCGGATAGCCTGTTATTTTTGATCCTGATCTAAATCAATACAAGTCAATTATTTAGAAAGCGTTTTAAATTACTTTTATAAGTTTCACTAAATCAGCTCTTAGACTTCGATATCCAACAATAGATTTCCTACTTCGAATTTAACTCAGTACTTTTGCCGGTAATTCACAAAAGTCTTTTTTTTAATAATTTTTACAATAATGAAAAACGCTAACGATCACGGGTTTTTTACCAGGCAGGTGCACGCCGGTGAATTTGATGACCCAAATGGGAGTGCTACTATTCCCATTTATCAAACATCAACCTTTAAATTTAAAAGTGCGGATCACGGTGCGGCCTGTTTTTCCGGTGAAGATGACGGATATATTTACACTCGGCTGGGAAATCCAACCATAGATGCATTGGAAAAGGCAGTAGCCAACCTTGAACAAGGGTTCGGAGGGATTGCCACATCCTCGGGAATGGCTGCTATAACCACTGTTTACCTGGCTTTACTTGGAAGCGGGAAACACATTGTCAGTCATAATGCTTTGTACGGACCTGCAAGAGGTGTGATGGAAACGGTTTTTTCACGTTTCGGTGTCAAATACTCCTATGTGGATACTACCAATATTGAAAATGTAAGAAAAGCTATCTTACCTGAAACCACGATGATCTACACTGAAACTCCTGCAAATCCCACTATTGGAATCAGCGACCTGAAAGCCCTTGCTGAACTTGCTCATGAACACCATATCCCGCTGGTAGTCGATAATACTTTCTGCAGCCCTTTCTTACAGCGGCCGATTGAGCACGGGGCTGATGTTGTGGTGCATTCGATGACCAAGTTTATCAATGGTCATGCTGACATTGTAGCCGGAATGATTATCACTGCCAATGAAAAATTATTCAAAATTATTGAACCAGTGATGAATAACATGGGTTGCAACATGGACCCGCATCAGGCTTATATGGTTCATCGGGGTCTGAAAACGCTTGGCCTCAGGGTTGAAAGAGCACAATCCTCTGCAATGAAAATTGCCGAATATCTTGAGAATCACCCTAAAGTCGCATGGGTTAAATATCCGGGTTTAAAGTCTCATCCTCAGTATGATTTGGCCAAACGTCAGATGGACGGCCCCGGAACAATGATTTCATTTGAACTTAAAGGCGGTCTTGATGCAGGTAAAAAATTGATGGATAATGTAAAATTAATTCTGCTTGCTGTTTCACTCGGAGGAGTGGAATCACTTATCCAGCATCCGGCTTCAATGACTCATTCAAAAATCTCCCATGAAAAGAAACTGCAGGCAGGCATTACAGACGGTTTGGTGAGATTGGCAACAGGTATCGAAAATGTGGAAGATCTGATTGCTGATTTGGATCAGGCATTGCAAAAAGCATAATATTTTCCGGATCACACAGCAGGAAACATCCTGAAAATCAATTTTATATAATCAGTTAATTCTTGTTGCATTCGTGACAGGGTTCGGGTTTTTGATACCTCGTGCGAAACAAATGAGGCAGTTGAAAAGTGAGCAAAATTCAAAGCAATACGTTTTGATTTGCCACTTTTTTGTTTTCCTGAAAAATATCTAATTTTATAACCGGTTTCGGGCTATAAAATGTGTACTATGTCTTTGCTAAATTTCAGGTTTTATATTTTTGGTTTACTGTTTTTTACTCTAATTCCGGGAAGAAATTTACATGCCCAGAAGGTAGCTGTCGTGTTGAGCGGAGGAGGTTCCCGGGGTGCAGCTCATGTAGGAGTGCTCAAAGCGCTTGAAGAAAATGGCATTCCGATTGATTATATTGTTGGAACTTCAATTGGCGCTTTTGTCGGAGGGTTATACGCGGCAGGTTACTCACCCGGGGAAATGGAAAAATTTTTAACTTCAGAAGAAATAAAACGATGGTCAACAGGTAAGCCTAATCCTGAGTATGCCATTTTATTTCCTAAGGATAATCCGGATGCTTCATGGATAAAAATTGATTTTAGTCCTAAAAAGCAACTATCAAAAATTCTTCCGACAAATGTTGTTCCTACCGAAGAAATGGATATTACCCTTATGGAGCTTTTTGCAGGTGCATCCGGGATATCGGAAGGGAATTTTGACAGCCTTTTTATTCCATTCAGATGTGTGGCTGCCGACATTGACAGTAGTTGTGCCGTTGTGCTCAGTAGTGGTGATCTGGCCTCGGCAATCAGGGCTTCTTTGACATTTCCGTTTTTGTTTAAGCCGATTCGGATTAATGGCCGCTTGCTTTTTGATGGGGGAATGTACAATAATTTTCCACAGGATGTTGCAAATGAAGTGTTTAAAGCTGATGTTATCATTGGCAGTCAGGTAGCACGCAATTATCCAAGTCCTGAACCGGATGATCTTTTAAGCCAAATTCAGAAAATGCTGATGACGGATGCCAATTTTGATCTGTCGGTTAAAAATGGGGTGCTTATCACACCAAACCTGATCAGACCTGATCTTACTGATTTTTCGTTAGCTGCCGAGTTTATTGACAGTGGTTATGTGGAAACCAAACGACAGATGAAAAAAATCAGGGAATTGATTACCACTTTTCGTGACAAGGATTCAGTGGATCGGAAAAGAGAATTGTTCAAACAGCGAATTTTACCCTATTTTATTGATAGTCTGAATACTGAAGAATTAAACAAATACGAAGCTCATTATCTGAACAGACTGGTTCTGCAAGGTAACAGTACCGTTACTCTACAGGATGTGAAGCAAGGATATTACCGGATAACTCACGATGGTTTTTTTCATGTTGGCATGCCAGTTCTTAGTTTAAAAGAAAATAAAGACAAATATTTTCTCGATTTAAATTTGTCAAAGGCCGACCGTTTTTCAATCAAGTTTGGCGGAAATTTGTCATCCAGGGTAGCAAACCTTGGCTTTGTTGAATTAAATTACAAATATCTGTTTAGTCATGGCCTCAACCTGAAAACAAATTTCTACTTTGGAAGGTTTTATTCCTCTTTTTTATTGGGAGCAAAGCTGGAATATCCTTCTCTAAAACCGTTTTATTTAGGTACCAGCATTGTGTACAATCATTTTGATTATTTTTCAAGCAAGATTTATTTTCTCGAAGATTTAACGCCCTCTTACCTGATACAAAATGAAAACTACATGAGTATCAATGCTGGTTTGCAGGTATCGCAGAAAGGAAAAATTGAAGGTGAATTTACCTACGGACGGGCTGAGGATCGTTATTATCAGTCAAACAACTTTACCCGTGAAGATACAGCTGATGTTACCCGTTTTGATTTTGCCAAAACATCGGTAAAATGGGAAAAAAATTCATTAAACCGAAAATTATATGCTACATCCGGAGCCCGCTTTTTGATTGAGACACAGTTTATAACAGGAAAAGAGAAGTTTGTCAGCGGATCGCTTACCGGAAATCCTGCACATCATTCAGATTTCAATCACGATTGGCTGCGCATTCATGCTGTCTGGGATAATTATTTCAAGAAAATTGGCATTTTTAAGCTTGGATTTTACGGCGAAATCATGATTTCCGGTCAAAAACAATTCAGCAATTATACTTCCAGCTTGTTGTCAGCCCCTGCATTTACCCATATTCCCGAAAGTAAGACCATTTTCCTGCCAAATTACAGAGCATTTAACTTCGGTGTTGCAGGATTGAAATTCATTTTTCCAATCACCAAAACCATAGATTTTCGGATTGAAAATTATGTTTTTCAGCACTATAGACAAATATTGCAGAGCGATGAAAAAACAGTATTGAGGGGTGAAAAATTCGCCAACAGATATTACACCGGAATGGCAGCACTGGTCTATAATTCATTTCTTGGACCTGTCAGCTTCTCGGTAAATTATTTTGATAATCCGGAAGATAAGTTTTTCTTTGCATTTAATATTGGCTTTTTAATTTTTAATCAGCGTGCACTCGATTAATTTCCATTCATTTCGATTGATTTTATCACTTGTTTTTACGGTTGTTTTCTTTTCGGCAAACAGTCAGAAAAGGCTTTATTCAACCGATGATATTCCGGCATTGTTTGAAAATTCAACCGAAATAATTTTTACCTTCAAGCTTGATGACATAGAACTTCTGGAATCGATCACGAGGGTGGTTTCAATAGATGATATCCAGGGGCAAACTGTGATAGCTTATGCGAATCAACAAGAAATGGCACAGTTTCTCAATTTTAATATCCCTTTCGAAATTGTTGCAAAAACTGCAGTCGCTGATAATTTCAGGATGATCACCGAAATAGATGTCAGTGAAACCGAAAGCTGGGATTTTTATCCTACTTACGAAGCTTATCTTAGCATGATGAATCAGTTTGAATCGGACTATCCCGGGTTGTGCAGGGTTTTCAGTATCGGCAATTCTGTCCAGAACCGGCAACTGATGATGGCAAAAATTTCAGCAAATGTTGACCAAAAAGAACCTGAACCTCAGTTTTTATATACCGGAACAATGCATGGTGATGAAACCACCGGCTATATTTTGCTGCTCAGGCTGATTGACCATTTGCTGAGTAACTATGGCACAAACTCTGAAATTACCGGTTTGCTGGATCACTCCGAAATCTGGATAAATCCATTGGCGAACCCCGATGGTACTTATCGGTCGGGAAATAGTTCGGTGAATGGTGCTACACGATACAATGCCAACAACATTGACCTCAACAGAAATTATCCTGATCCCGAAGATGGCCCTCATCCGGATGGCAATGCGTGGCAGCCTGAAACAATAGCTTTTATGCAACTTGCCGGGGATAATCATTTTGTTATGTCAGCAAATACGCATGGCGGATCAGAAGTGATCAACTATCCATGGGATACCTGGTCGAGACTGGCTGCTGATAATGACTGGTGGATTTATGTTTGCCGGGAATATGTCGATACTGTGCATGTGTACTCACCTGCTTCATACATGGATGGCTTCAACAATGGAATCACCAACGGATATACCTGGTACACAATTTCGGGAGGCAGGCAGGACTATATGAATTATTTTCACAATTGCAGGGAAGTAACCATGGAATTGTCCAACACAAAGCTTTTACCAGCATCTCAGTTGAATGACCATTGGGAATGGAACTATCGTTCTTTGATCAATTACATCAAGCAGGTTACCTATGGTATTTCCGGAACAATTACTGATCTGGAAACCGGTTTGCCCGTTAAAGCAAAAGTATTGATCGATGGGCATGACCTGGACAATTCTCATGTCTTTTCTGATACGCTGACCGGTTATTACCAGCGCTTGCTCGAAGCTGGCAATTACAGTCTCACTATTTCAGCACCGGGATATTATCCGGAAACAATCAGCAATATCGTAGTTACAAGATATGCCAATACTTCTGTAAATATGCAGCTTGATGCTGGTGAGCTGGAACCGGAAATTTCTTCATCTGCATTTGCCATTGAAGCAGGATCAACAGTTGATTTTACTGATGTTTCCTTCGGTCGCCCCCAGAGTTGGATGTGGTTCTTTGAAGGAGGGATACCTTCAACTTCCAGCGAACAGAACCCGTCAGGAATTTACTATTCGTCTGAAGGTGGTTTTGATGTTAAATTAATTATAACCAATTCCGTGGGTGACACGGCCCTGAGAGTGTTTCAGGAGTTTATTCAGGTTCAGCCGGCTTATGTTATGAGTAATCAGACAATAACACTTTGTAACGGGTTATTTTATGATTCCGGGGGAGCATCAGCTAATTATGGAAATAATCAAAACCTGGTAATGACCTTCATTAGCGGGATTGAAAATGCAAAGATTAAAGCTGAATTTCTTGAATTTTCGTTACAGCCTCATTCTTCGTGTTACTACGACTGGCTGAAAATCTACGATGGAGAAAGTATTTCTTCTCCTCTTATTGGCACCTGGTGCGGGATTGATTCTCCGGGCACCATTATTCCGGAAAATGAATCAGGAGCGTTAACATTTCAGTTTAAATCCAATTACTCCGTTTCTCAAACCGGTTGGAAAGTGTTGCTTTCATGCGTAATGGATCAGGAAATTCAATGTCGGGCAGGCTGGTCGGGCGTTTCATCGTACCTGATTCCTGCATTGGATGACATTGAAATGGTTACTCAGCCGTTGGGAACAGATTTACTATTTCTTCAGGGACAAAATGGAACTTTTCAACCGTTGTCGGACTCAAATACAATTACTCAATGGATTACCCGTGAGGGATACATCATCAAACTCAGTGAAGAACATTCGTTGATAATTAACGGCAGCCCGCTTCAAAATCCTGCTATTCAACTTGGCCAAGGGTGGAACATTTTGCCGGTTCCGACTTTGAATCCTGTAAGCAGTTCTTCGCTGAATGTGATGTTGGGTAATAAACTGATCATTATAAAGGAAATAGCTTCAGCGAATGTGTTTTGGCCGGAATTTCAGATCGAGACTTTACAATGGTTAATTCCTGGTAATGCTTATCTTATAAAAACATCAGAACCTGTTCAGATTATTTTTACCCAACCATAAATACAATAGAGCTCAACCCAATAATGATATCTGTAATGAAAAACCTTTTTATGAAATGTTTGTTTCTGGCAGTCATACTGACAGGTAGTTTTCAACTGTTGGCTCAGTCAGATATTGATGTGGTGTATCTCAAAACCGGTGAACGCATAGAATGTACCATTCAAAAAGTTGGTACCGATTCCCTTTATATATCAAGGTTCTCAGGAAAAAACCAGGTTTGGGATACTTTTGCACTGGACAATGTAGCTACTTATGTGGTTAATAATTTTTATTCTACTCCGGCTGAAGATATCATCAAAGCCACAGGTCATTTTTTCACAGGAACCATGATGATTGTTTCGGGGGGTGTAATTGCCGCCATTGCTGTTAACAACGACAATAAAGATGTGGCTGTAATCGGTACAGCTATTGGAATGTTTGGGTCGGTATTTCTTTTTTCAGGATATTCAAAAATGAATCATGCAGGAAAAAAGCTGAACAGGTTTCAATTGCAAAATGACCGGATCATTTATAAGCTATAAACCTGAATCGGTTTTGGCTGGTAAATTAAATGAATTCCGGCAGATAGGTCATTCAGTATTCTGTTTTGAGGTAAAAACCCGGGACTGATTTAGAACGGATTATTTACTGACTGCACTTTTTTCCGCTGCATAATCTTTTACTGCCTTGACAAAACTTACAAAAAGCGGATGAGGTCTGGCAACCGTACTTTTGTATTCAGGATGAAATTGCACACCGATAAACCAGCGATGGCTTTTCAGTTCAATAATTTCAACAAGATTTCCCTGTTTGTTGATTCCTGATTGCATCATTCCCGCTTTTTCGAAGTCAGCAGAATACTGATTGTTGAATTCATATCTGTGTCTGTGGCGCTCCGAAATGTTTTCTGTCTGGTATATTGCGAAGGCTTTTGAATTTGGTATCAGATTGCAATCGAAACGTCCCAGCCGCATGGTTCCTCCAAGTCCGGAAATCTTTTTTTGATCTTCCATCATATCAATCACCGGATATGGGGTTTTCTGATTAAACTCCGTTGAATTTGCTTTTTCCATTCCCAGCACATTGCGGGCAAATTCAATAACAGCGCATTGCATACCCAGGCAGATACCGAGAAATGGGATGTTCTTTTCGCGGGCATATTGAACAGCCTTTATTTTACCTTCGATACCTCTGGAACCAAATCCCGGAGCAACAAGTATTCCGTCGAGACCCACGAGATGTTCTTCATTTTCGCTTCCTTCAATCAATTCAGAATGAATCATTTTTAAATGCACTTTGCAGTGGTTTTCAGCTCCGGCATGGATGAATGATTCGCTGATAGACTTATAGGCATCTTTTAGTTCGACGTATTTTCCAATAAGGCCGATGGTTACTGATGAAGTCGGATTTTTCAGTCGGTTCAGAAAATCTTCCCAGTTTTTCAGGTCGGGAAGCTTATCGGTCGGGAGTTTTAATTTTCTCAATACCTCAATATCAAGATGCTCGTTGAGCATGAGAAGTGGAACATCATAAATGGTTTCAGCATCAATGGATTCGATTACAGACGAATCGTCCACATTACAAAAAAGGGCTATCTTGTTCTTTAGTGTCTGGGTTAGCGAATGTTCAGTCCGACAGACAATGATATCAGGTTGAACTCCCTGTTCCAGCATGGTTTTTACCGAATGTTGAGTGGGTTTTGTTTTCAATTCTTCGGCGGCTGCAAGATAGGGGACGAGGGTCAGATGGATGACAAGGCAATTGTTTCCAAGCTCTCTTCTCATCTGACGAACAGCTTCAATATAGGGAAGGGATTCAATATCACCGACCGTTCCACCGATTTCGGTTATTACAAAATCGTAATCTCCTTTATTTCCCAGAAGCTTGATCCGGTATTTTATTTCGTCTGTAATATGTGGTATCACCTGCACTGTAGAACCTAAAAAATCACCACGGCGTTCTTTGTTGATGACAGACTGATAGATTCGTCCGGTAGTTACATTATTTGCCTGGGTTGTCGGCACATTGCTGAAACGCTCGTAATGCCCAAGATCAAGGTCAGTTTCGGCACCGTCTTCGGTTACATAACATTCACCATGTTCATAAGGGTTTAGTGTCCCCGGATCAATATTGATGTATGGATCAAGTTTTTGAATGGTTACCGAAAAACCACGTGATTGCAGTAATTTGCCAAGAGAAGCTGAGATGATTCCTTTGCCCAGGCTGGAAGTTACGCCTCCGGTAACGAAAATATATTTTGTCTGAATCATTTCTTTTCAAATTTTCGTGCAAAGTAACTATTTTGATTTGAAACAGTGCATTGGATAGTACAGCGTAAATTTGATTTTTTAAAATATTTTTTTCACTATTGTCCGATCAAAAATGAGCATAAGATTCTTCAGCGCCGACAGGCAGTGAGGAATCTCGGATTAGTTTTTCGGACACTAATATTTTTTTAAGTAATGAGGAGCTGCTGAAAAAGTACAAAAGCCAATTTTGAAAAATGATTGGTATCTTTTTAGTTTGCATGAATTTATATTTAACAGCAGTCCCTAACTAATGCGCTGATAAATAATTCGAAAAGGCGGTACTATTGACCGCCTTTCCACAATATCTGATAATTTATTGATTAATAGTAACGATAGCTTTTCACTTGTCCGATATGTTTAGCAAGTCTGATTACCTGCGAACTGTAACCAAACTCGTTGTCATACCAAAGGTAAATAATAACTGTTTTCCCGTCTTCAGAGACTTTTGTTGCAGGCATATCAAAAATACTGGCACAGGAATCGCCAATGCCATCAGAAGAGACAAATTCCGTCGAGTTGCTGTATCTGATTTGTTCGATAAGGTTTCCTTTCAAAGCAGCTTGTAAAAAGAGTTGATTAACCTGATCCACAGTGGTTTCTTTTTCTACTTCGATGGTCAGAATGGCAAGAGATACATCCGGTGTAGGCACTCTGACGGCATTTGATGTCAGTTTTCCTTTCAGTATCGGAATGGCTTTTGCTGCAGCGGAACCGGCACCTGTTTCGGTGATTACCATATTCAACGGGGCTGAACGTCCTCTTCTTGATTTTTTATGGTAATTATCCAAAAGGTTCTGATCGTTGGTATAGGAGTGGATGGTTTCGATATGACCTT